>Ga0210410_10001258_pt1 | contig 24155 bp, 17 predicted proteins | sample IncBWC4MmetaG_FD_161058 | JGI IMG/M metagenome (GOLD analysis project Ga0210410, IMG submission 161058) | Forest soil microbial communities from Barre Woods Harvard Forest LTER site, Petersham, Massachusetts, United States - Inc-BW-C-4-M | ecosystem: Environmental > Terrestrial > Soil >... | reverse complement strand
TTCGAAAGAGCAAGAGAATCGTTCCCCGGGCCTAAGTGAGATCGGCGCATATCCCAGGTACTCCGTGGAGGTGTGGAAAATTACGTACTGCTGGTCGTCGTTCATGTAGATAACTACTGAAAACGGTTCGCTATCCCCCGCACACTCCACCTCGACATCAACCCAGAACTTCTCACCAGATTCAAACGATACGGTCTCAGACTGGGAATTCCTGACTTTCACCCGTGTCACCAATAGATTCTTGGATCTTGACTGGCGGCCCTGCGCGCTGCTCATTTCAAGATACGCCTTTAGCACTTCCTGACTCGGCCCCGCCGCGGTGACCTTGCCGTGTTCAAGCAAAACGCTCCGTGGGCATAGCTCGGCAATAGCGCGCAGATTGTGCGATACGAAAATTACCGTGGCGCCGCTGCGAATTATATCGTTCATCTTCTCGAGGCAGCGATTCTGAAAAACGATGTCGCCGACGCTTAACACTTCGTCCACGATCAGGATGTCGGGATCGACGTGCGCGGCAACGGAAAACCCCAGGCGGGCGTACATTCCCGTCGAGTATCTTTTTACGGGCGTATCGATGAAGTCCGCTAAACCTGAGAATTCGACGATGGCGTCGAATTTGCTATCGATCTCCGCCCGTCTCATCCCAAGGATTGTACCGTTCAGATAGATGTTTTCTCTTCCGGTAAGATCGGGATGGAAACCGGCGCCAACTTCAATTAGAGCGGAGAGTCTGCCATTCAACTCGATACGGCCAGCGGTCGGCTGCATGATGCCGGTGATGAGTTTGAGGATGGTGCTCTTGCCCGCGCCGTTTGCTCCGATGATTCCAAAGGCCTCTCCGCGATTTAACTCGAAGCTCACATCTTGCAGGGCCCAAAACTCTGTCCTGGCCCTCGAACTGGCGCGAGCACGCCCGGTGAGCCTGGCGAAAAGCGAGGGAATGAAGTCGCGCAGAGAATCGTGCATCTCGCCCCGGGCGAATCGCTTCGAGACATTTTGCACTCGCAGAGCAATATTTTGCGTCGTCACTATATGCACTCCGCGAACGCCGGTTCCCATCTCTTGAAAAAATAGAATCCGCCCATAAGGCTAACCAGTGCAACCACGCCGCTGTACGCAACCCAGGGAAGATTTGGTCCGGTCCCATAGACAATGCACTTCTCCAAACCCTCGATGAGCGGTGCAAGAGGATTGAGCAGCAGCAAATTCGCCCATTTCTTGAACATTTCCACATCATAGAACACGGGGGTTACAAAAATCGCAAATGTAATGAGCACTTCAACCAAGTACTTAACATCGCGAAAGAAAAGGCATGCCGCTGAGATCAGCAGAGCCCAGCCTGTCGCCAGGATCACAGTTATGGCCAGCAAAAGTGGAACCCAAAGCAGTTGCCAGCTTGCGCCCAGACGGGTGAAGGTGAAAATGACGGCTACCAGACAAGAAGCGACACCAAAATCCAGTAGTTGCGAAAGGATGGTGGCCAGGGGAAAGATCTCGCGCGGCATGTATATTTTCGTGACCAGGTTTGGATTCCCAATAAGACTCGTCGAGGAAAAGCGCAGGGAACTCGCAAAGAATGTCCACACCAAAGCTTTGACTGTGATTCCCGCGATCTCCTGGCCGGAGATTGGCTTGCCGGACATCGCGGACATGCCATATCGAACGATAATGCCAGCCGTAACGATGACCGCAGGCAGCAAGATCGCCCACATAAACCCCATCACGGATTGCTTATAGCGGATCTTGATCTCGCGCCACGCAATCATATAAAGAAGATCGCGGCGGGTGACCAAGGCCTGCAGGGCTTCACGCATTGTGGAAGAACCTTTCAAGAGCTTGTGGACTGCTCTTTCGTTTCAGACGGCACCGGAGCCGCGGATTCTTTCGATGGGGAATTCTTGGCTAAACGAAAAACGCGTCCGATCGTCTTTTTGGGATTGAAAATGATGTCGAGCGTTTCCAAGAAAATATATTTAGGGAGCCCGATGCTCCAGAAATTGGCGTTCACTGCACGCAAACCCTTGCGGTGAAAGTCCCAGAACTCTTTCTTTTTGAATTGAAATACGCTTTCGGCGAGAAACTGTCCATAGAAATCAGTCTGGGCGTCAAGATATTTTGGGTACTCATCGCGTGTGAAGAACTGAGGCCCGAACTTCACGGCAAACATGAACTTTCGGATCGGACCAGGACCGAAGCGCACAACTTCTGAAGTGAGCGATTCCTCATCCTTCCGAGAGAATGTCAACACCTGATGGATGAACCCAAGATCGTGTTCTGCCAGAATTCGGAAACATGCCTCGGTATCGTCGTGAAGCCATCCAATGGGAAAGAACTCCTCTTCATTTCTGACAATATCGGCTCGGACGAGGACGGAAGTTGGCGAGCCGGTTAGGTAGAGTCCGTCGCGAAGCATGCGCTGACCCGCCTCGCGACCAGAAATAACCTTGTTCGCATAAGGGAGGCCATCCCCGGTGATTTCATCGCCGAAAAGCCGGTAGGAGCTAACCAGGCCTACAGACGGATGCGCTTCCGCTAACTCCACCATTCGTTCAACACACTCCGGGAATAGCCAATCGTCCGCCAGAACCATCTTGCAATACTGGCTCTGTGGAGACATGTACTTCAGGGCTGCGTTGAAATTCTCGACCTGTCCGAAATGCTTGGGAGTATCCAGCAGCCGAATCCGGGTGTCCCGGCGAGAATATCGTTCGGCGATACTTCGCGACGCATCCGTGCTCTGGTTGTTAACGAGAATGAACTCCCAGTCCGTGTACGTTTGTCCCAAAACGCTTTCAATACTCTCAGCGATGTACTGCTCAGTGTTGTAGAAGGGCGTGATTATGCTCACGAACGGCGAATGTGTCGCAGGATTGGTTCCGTCTCTCGGCATGTGATCACCGTTTTTGGCCCCGCGCGCGCCTTTTAACCTGCCGCCGCAACGAGGCGCTATACGAGCGCCTTTCGGCAGTAGAAGCCTTCTGCATACCTTCCCTCGGCGTTTGATTCGACCCCGCGAATTCGAAGCAACGCCCGAAACGTATCATCAGTGAACCACCGCTTGCTGGCTTGCGAGCGAAAGGAAGCCATGATATTGCGAATCTTTCTCGCGCAAACCGCTTCATCGAGGCCGACGAAAAAATTCGGCGACCCGAGATCACCATCATACTTGGGAATTTCGTATTCGAGGATCAGATGGTCGCGAAAGGCATTCCAGGTAAGCTCGGAAATGACTCGATGATCCTGGTGCAGATCGTTACGATAGTGAGTAAATATGAGATCAGGCTGAAATCGTATCCTAATTGACTCAAAGAATTCCTTGATGCCTTTCCATTCGTGGGGGAAAAAACTGTCTCGGAAATTCCGGATAACGACTTGGGAGCCAACAGCAGTTCCAAGGAACAGCCGGGCCGCGGCAAGAGCTTCGCGTTTGCGCCGCGGACTCGCGCTGAATACCACCCAATGGAAGTTCAGCCTAGGGTTCTCCCGCATCAATCGCAGAATCGTGCCGCCGCATCCAATCTCGATGTCGTCACAATGAGCGCCGAGGCATAGGACATTGCGAATCCCTTTTTTGGCATCGCAAAGGCCAAACTTATGCATGTCGGCTGCCAACGCGAGAGCGTTTCCCGGTTCGCAAACCGAGCCCATTGCTGGCGCTAGAATGAGAATCTGTGGAAGAAACCTTCCACAGTTCCCAAGGAGCATGACCCGTGGCAAGCAAATTCTCGAGCAACTGCCGATCCTTAAACGTGTCCATGGCCTGGAAAAAGCCGTCGTACTCATACGCCACCAAACGCTTTTCCTGAATCAAGCGCTGGAAAGGTTCCCGAACGAGTTCTTCTCCCTCGCGGATGTAGTTGAAAATGTTTTTCCTGAAGGCAAAATAGCCCGAATTTATCCGCAGATTGGCATGCGTCATCTCCTGGATTTTTTCGACTAACCCATCTTTCGATGCCGCTACGATGTGGAAGCTCAGATTGGGGCGAGCGCTCAGAAACGTCGCTACGGAGTTCCGCTTTTCAAAGTGTTCGATCAGCGCGGGCAACTGCAAGTTCGTAAGGCCGTCGGTGTAATTTGCCAGGAACACCTCTTCCCCCTCCACGTATTTTTGCACCGCCTTCAGCCGCTGGCCGATATTGGAGTCTGCTCCCGTATCTGCAAAGGTGATTTTCCAATCGTGGATGTCGCTGCTGGAAAGCAGGACTTTCTTGCCTCCTTCGGAGTAAATAAAATCGTTGGAAAGACATTCGTCGTAGTTGAGGAAGAATCTTTTGATAGCTTCTCCCTGGTGGCCCAGACATAAGATGAAGTCCTTATGACCAAAGTGCGAATAATACTTCATCACGTGCCAAAGTAGGGGCCTCGGGCCTAGCGGAACGAGTGGTTTGGGAATGCTCTCGGAGTAATCGCGAATCCGAAGACCGAGGCCTCCGCAAAAAAGCACAACTTTCACGGCTTGCTTTCTCCCTCCGCGGACCCTTGGTTACGTGCCTGCAGCCACCCCATCATGGATACACCTGTACGCTTGGAATGGGCACCACAAAGCGTCCGCCCCACTCACGAATGTAGCTATTCTGCTGCATGATCTCGTCCTTGAGGTTCCAGGGCAAGACAAACAGGTAATCGGGCTTCGTTTCCCGGATGCGCTCTGGCTCATAGATCGGAATGTGGGTACCCGGCAGGAATTTGCCATGTTTGTACGGATTGCGGTCCACCGTATAGGCGAGAAAATCGGTCCGGATACCGCAATAGTTGAGCAAGGTGTTGCCCTTCCCAGGAGCGCCGTAACCCACGATGGTTTTCCCCCTGCGCTTGGCCTCGATCAGAAACTCCAAAAGGGCGCGCTTCGTTTCTCTAACTTGCTCGGCAAAGGAGCTGTAGCATTCCAAGCGCGTGATTCCGTGCGAGTCTTCCCGCGCACGGAGTTCATCCACACGGCCAGCGGTTGGCTTTCTTCCATCCTCGGAGTGGCACGCGTAGATGCGCAAAGATCCCCCATGGGTTGAAAGCTCCTCAACGTCGAAAATTCTCAAGCCATGTGCCGACAGAATTACCTCCGCTGTGATTAACGAGAAGTAAGAGAAGTGCTCATGGTAAATGGTATCAAACTGGTTTTCCTGCAGAAGACGCAACAGGTGCGGGAATTCCAGAGTGATTACTCCCCGATCGGCGAGCAGGATTTTCATACCTGCAACGAAACTGTTGAGATCCGGCACCTGCGCGAGCACATTGTTACCGAGGAGCAAATCCGCGCGTTTTCCTTCGACCGCCAATTCGGCAGCCAGCTCTCGGTCGAAGAATCTGACGAGCGTGGGGACGTTCCGCTGGAGGGCAGCCGCGGCGACATTCGCAGCCGGCTCAATGCCAAGAACAGGTATGCCTGCTGCAATGAAATATTGCAGAAGGTAGCCGTCATTGCTTGCCAGTTCGACGACCTGGCTTGTTGAACCGAGCGCGAACCGTTCGATCATTTTTTCTGTATACGTTTTAGCGTGCGCAAGCCAACTTTCCGAATAAGAAGAGAAATAAGCGTACTCCGTGAAAATGGATTCCGCGGTCACGTATTCCGGCAACTGGACCAGAAAGCACTTCTCACACACGAGGACCCGAAGTGGATAAAACGGCTCCAGCTGATTCAGTTGCTCGGCCTTAAGGTAACTCTCGCAGAGAGGCGACATACCGAGGTCGACAAACGTGTGCCGAAGAACTGTTCCACAGAAGCGGCAAGCGTTTCCCGGCAACGCTGCCATTGCGGGCGTCCGTGGAGTCGCCGAAGGATCAGTACCCGTCACTACTCGGCAGGTGGTATCAGCCATGCGCTTTCGCTCCGTCCTTACTAAACCTATAAATGCTCGGACATTTCGGAGATAGCAGCACTCACGCGATGTGACCCTTAGGGTCCGCACGAATCGTGAGCTTTCGACCAACGCCCGTACAGTTATGTTGTGGATTTCCAGCCACAAACATCTCTGAAATGAATTTTAGTTAAACTCCCGGAAAACGGGTTTCACCGCTCGCCCTGTCAGGTACTTGCCAACTCCTTCTTCTAGCGCCTTACGGTAGACACCGAGGGCTTCTTCAATAGCCACGATGGTACGGTCGATGTCAGCGTCACTATGCGAGAAACTGACAACTAAAGAAGGCGTGAGCAATCCTCGCTTTATCGTTTCCTGGAGGAAGAGCGTTCGGAACGCTTGCGATGGTTTCTTGTGTTCATCGCGCGTGGCATAGATGAGATTGGGTTCCTTGCCTAATAATGCGAAGTAACCTTCGAGATTAAAATTCGCGATGGCGCGTTCAATCCCCCTTCGCAGACGCTCGCCTCGGCTATAGAGATGTTCGATTACTCCACCGCTTCGGTAGACGCGCATGGTTTCCATGGCGGCAGCCAGCGCATGTGTTTCGGCTCCGTGGGTTGTAGACAATAGAAAGACCCGTCCTTTGTCGTGATGCAGCCCACCTAGTTCCATAAGGTCCCGACGGCCAACCAATGCGGAAACAGAGAATCCATTGGCAATGGCTTTTCCAAAAGTCGACAGATCAGGGCGCAAACCATAGTAACTTTGAGCGCCGCCTAGGTGCCAGCGGAAGCCTGTAATCATTTCGTCGAGAATAAAAATGGCGCCGTTTTTTCGAACCAGATCCTGCAATCCTTCAAGAAAACTAGGGGCTGGCGGCACAGTAGTTTCCGCTTCCAGAATCACGCAAGCAATGCGATTCGGGAATTGCACGAAAAGCTGTTGCAGGCTCGCCAAATCATTGTATTGGAACTTCACGGTGAGAGCCTGCATGGCCTTGGGAATGCCGGCGGAAAGCGCTGTGCTTCCGATGAACCAATCATCGACGGAAAAGAACGGCTGGTCACCACAAACGGCCACCATATCCCGGCCCGTAAACGCACGAGCGAGCTTTACAGCCGCGGTGGTGACGTCGGAGCCATTCTTTGCGAACTTGATCATCTCTGCGTTAGGAATGAAAGAAGCGAGGGTCTCCGCGCACTCGGCTTCAATCGGACAAGGGCGCGAGAAATTTGTGCCTAGGAGCATCTGGCGATGAGCCGCTTCCACAACAGACGGATAGCCGTGTCCGAGGCTGACGGCTCGCAACCCCATTCCATACTCAATGAACTCATTTCCGTCTACGTCCCAAACGTGGCAGCCCTTCCCACGTTCGATAAATCCGGGCGCGTTGACCGGATACTGATCGTCGCCCTTGGCGTAGACATGCGCTCCTCCAGGGATGAGCGCGTGCGCTCTCTTCTGAAGCACATTGGATTTATCGAATTTCATCACCCGGCAAATGGAGTCAATTGTCGCCACTGCCCTGCCCTTCTAAGACTTCGATTCTGAACCAGCAGCGGCTGGAACCTCTGCTTCATTGTGAGGAGGAGTGTCGTACATGCCGATAACTTCGTCCGGAAAATGCGCGAGATCGGTCCCTCTCAGGTAGTCCCCCATGCACGTACCCGTGCAATCGGAATCGATGTTCGGAGCGCCGTGGCATGCCAGCACGTCATCGGCATGCACAGTCCGAAAATCGATACTAAACCTGGTGTGTCCCGACGTATTGGGAACGGTCGAATGCATCTGCGCTCCCGAAAAAAGGAGAATGCCGCCTGCGGGGCAGACGACTCTAATTTGCGGATCAAGATCCATCGGCTCTTCAGGGCGTGGCTGCTTGCGCGTGTCTGTCCCGATCTGTTGCGCGGCGATTTTTCGGCTTGTCCTGTTCCACTCCTGGTAATTGTAGCCGCGTGATCCGTTCTGAACCGGCTGCGTCCAATAGCGCGGATGGAAGGCCATCACGTTCTCCGGTTGTATTTCGTAAATGGGCAACCACCAGTTGATCTGGCAGAATGGCGCGGAATACCAAGTGTCGCGGTGCGGATGAAATGCATAGGAAATACCCGAGGTCAGGTATCCCGCGTGAGTGGATGTTCGAAGCCGCGGCACGTCAAAATGAGTTTTCTCGAGGTCACAACCTACCTCCGCCAGCAACTGTTGAATGAACTTCTTGCTGCGCGGATGATGAATAAACTTCGGTTTTAATTCCGCAAGGATGGCGGCAAAGCGTTCCACCGGCAAATGATGCTGCGCGTCTCGAGGGTCAAAAGGCTTAAATGCCTCCTCTGCCATTTCGCGGGCAAAATCACAAAGAGCGAGCGAAGCGGGTCGCGGCCCGTAGACGAACAGTTGCCCTTCATAAAGGCGCTTGCGACGGATATCGTCGGGAGCGGCTGAGTCAAAGAAAACCGTATTCATTGTTCCTCCTGAAGTCAAAGTGTCAACAGTCCGTGTCGTTCCAAGTTCGTGGCGGCCTGCTGAATCGCTCCGAATCGCATTCCGGATCGTTCGGCAATATCCAGCAGTGAATTCTCACCATCGGAAAGATTTAGGACCCAGAGCATGGCCATCTCGCGGGTTTCTGCCTCTGCGTGGCCGCCCAGCTCGCGATACAACCCGCGCTTTCCGAGCTGCGGCTCACATTTCGGATTCAGATTCCGATAGGTACGATTGTGCTCGAGAAGATCGAATATTTCGAGGCAAAGACGGAACGTGCGCGCCAAGGCCTCCGCAGATATGAAATCCAGATTGTCCGCCGAAGTGTGGTATTCGGGGAACTGTCCGTGGGGTGTCCGGGTTAGACAGCCCACCGGAAGATCGAAAGCTGGAGAACAATACTGACGCTCGTCATAACCGTAGGGGGAAAAGTCGCTAGTCCTATAAGCTTCTCCGGAGTGATTCAGCACGTGCAGGATTGCATGGTCGATCTCGGCGTTGCCGCGGCGCGATTTTTTGTAGGCAAATCCTCCTCGGTCACCAGCACACGCGAGGACCAGGCCGTGTCTGATCCGCGGCACAACTTCTTCGTTTCTGCTCAGCCAAGTGATGGAACCGATCGTACCCGGGATAAATAGAAAACGGTAGGTATACCGGCGCGGCTGCTGACCCAGCGCCTGCGCAAGAAAGGAAGCGACAGCAATGCCGGAGAGATTGTCGTTGCAAAGCGACGGATGGCAGCAGTGCGTGGAAACCAGGATTTCTTCCGGCGTTTCTCCCGGCAGCAGCAATTCGCCGTAGGAAAGATGGCCGTCTTCCAACGAAGATTCTATTACGGCTTCGTATTCGTCCTCCTGAAGACCATCGAGCTCTCGCTGGCTGATGCAAAATCCCCAGGTCTCGCGGTAGTAGGAGGTACGGTACGGAATCCAGTCAGGATGACCGGGAAGCGAATGCAGGTGTTCTTTTAGTTCGCGGAGCGAGAGTCTCATGCGGATCGGAACACTGTAATTTACGACGTGGAGATTGGAGCGCTGAAAATCGAGCACGCGATCGCCTCGCGAATTCTTCACATACGCGTCTCGGATATTCCATTCGCGTGGGACGGTCCAGTCAAAGACCGGCGTGCCGCTAGGGACCTCACGAATCTGAAGAGGTATCTTTTCTCCGATACGTTGCAAGGTCTCGCGAAGCCCGTTCCCAGTAATGCTCCGGCAAATGGGATAAAGCTCGGAAACAAATGAATAGATCAGTTGTCCAAGCTTCGGGGAACTTGGGTCAACCTTTGTCGCGGCGATCGTGGTTTGGGCCGTCATCGAGTCCTAGACAAAATCGCGGTAGTTTTGGTCGCGTTCCAGAATCGTCCGCTTGTCTTCAGGCCAGCGTATTCCGAAAGCTCGATCATCCCACCGAACGCCCCGCGCATGCTCGGGGGAGTAGATCTGAGATATTTGGTAGAAGACCTCGGTGTCGTCCTCAAGCGTCTGAAAACCATGGGCCAGCCCGGCAGGGACATAAACCATCTTGCCATTCTCCTCGTCAAGTTGAACTGCAAAATGCTTTTTGAACGTTGGTGAATCCCGCCTGAGATCGATAATGACATCATACATCGCGCCGCGATTGCACCGCACGACCTTGACTTCTTCGAACGGAAAACCCTGGTAATGCATTCCGCGTAGCGTGCCTTTATAACGGTTAAGCGAAACACTACATTGAGCAATGCGTGTCTCCAAGCCATGAGCGGCAAATTCTTTCTCGCAATACGTCCGTGCAAAATGACCGCGACCGTCCTGGTGCCTTTCAGGCTCGATCACATATGCGCCAGGCAAATCCGCCGGCTTAAAGATCACTGCCTGAGCCCCTTCAAAACGCCGCCGCCTCTCGTGGCCCTCATGTCAGACCGTCGATGCCGCTGGGGCTGTAACGGGCCGTACGTTCTTCCACTGGAGCTGCGAGTCAAGCTGACCTTCCGCAAGCAGCTTCCGAATATGAGTGATGCGCTTGAAGTGCGGCCCATCAAAATCTTGCGTAGTAAGGTGCGCTTGGCGGCACGCGGCATATATTTCCTGAGCTCCCCGGCGTACATTCCATTCCGGCCGGAAACTCGGAAGGATGTCCTTGATCTTGCTGAAATCCACGCGATAAGAGCGCGGGTCCGGGCCGCCGTCTGCTGCGTATTCAATGGTGCATCCCGGTACAGTTTCTTTAACGATTTCGGCGAGGTCGCGCACTTGGTAATTCTCCTCCGTAATCCCAACATTAAAAGCCTGATTATGGATATGCTCGCGCGGAGCATCAAGAACAGCCAGGAAGGCGCGGCATATGTCTTCGATGTGAATCAATGGACGCCAAGGCGTGCCATCCGATTGAATCCGCACACGTCCCGTTGTGTGGGCCCAGGCGACGAGATTGTTCAGAACGACATCGAAGCGCATGAACGGCGAAACTCCATAAGCCGTCGTGTTGCGCAGAAACACCGGACTGAATTCGGAATTCGCGAGGTTTGCCAGCTCCCGTTCGGCAAGCACTTTAGATTCGGCGTATGGGGTCACCGGATTAAAAGGAGCATTTTCGTCAAGCATTTCAGAACCCGCCGCGCCGTACATGCTGCAGGAAGAAGAAAAGAGAAATCGTTTGATACCGGCCTGTTTCGACAATCGCGCGAGCCTCGCGGTGGCGTTAAAATTGATCTCGTAGGTGAGCTGCGGATTGATGTCCCCAAGAGGGTCGTTTGATAGTGCAGCAAGATGCAGTACGGCGTCGTAGCCCTCTAGATCGCTCAATTCCACATCCCGTAGGTCTTTCCGAAGGCTGGGAACGTCTGCGATTTCACCGACAAAGCGATTCTGTAAGAAGAAATCACTGTCCAGTCCAGTAACCTCGTGGTCCCTCTGCAGCAGCATTTTCCCGAGAATCGAACCGATATAACCGTGGTGTCCGGTCAAGAGTACACGCATGTCAATCTCCCGAATCAGAATCGCGACGTGACCGGCAGGCTCCCGGCGTTCTGGCCTAACTACCAGCTATTGTAGGCCTTTCTTGACGCAGTAAACCCAGAAACATCGGGTCTAGGGCAACCCGATGACCGAATGCCAACGTTGACTTCGACAGGTTGAAAAAGGTGCAGTTAGTGTTCCAATCGAGGCTGATGGAGAGGATATAAGTGTCTGTATTTTCATATATATATGGGATGGCAGGCTTGGCTGTGTAAAGATCCTGAATCTCAAAGCCCATCCTGTTCCGCTGATGATGATATTCTTACCCACTTCCCACCGCACCCGCCAAGGAAGGAACTTTCCAGCACGTCCAGCTTGACGCCCTTCGGCATCCTTCAGGCGGGAGATAGCGTCCGAATGCCCCTAATTCGTCCGTGGTTTGAGCGCAACCATCTGCATGGTCCAACCTCTAGTCGCAGAGGCGGTCGCGGCATAGGTGCCCGCGTTGCCAGCCAGTCCGTCCTCAATGAGATTGCTGTTGAAGTTCGAACGGGCAGCAAAGCCAGAACCCACCGTGCAGGCCCCATCGCTGTCGCAGTAACCGTAGATCACATCACCAGCCACGGTCGTCGTGGCGTTGCCACTCGAGACCGAACCAGCGCTGCCTGAGGCACCCGCCTGGCCATCAATCGGATTCGTTTGATCCACCCCCGTGTATTCGGTCAGATAAAGTTCAATGTAGCCGGAGTTCGCGGATAAATTGACCGTCACCGTGTCCGCGCCGCCCTTGATGTTCTGCGCATAGTAGACCCGGCTGCGGGACCCACCCGGAGAGGTCAATTGATTCCCTACTGCAGTGAATACGTTACCTTGGGCATCAGTGACGGAGGATGCGGTGGCATTCGTATCATAATCGAATGCCACCAGAAGGACGTCGCCCGCAACCGTGCTACTACGGAAGGAAAGGGACAAAGAACTGGCGGGGCCGGAAACTGCATTGGCCACGGCCTGTACAGAAGAAATTGAAATGATGGTCCCGATCGTAAGCGTCAGCGTGGCATTCCCTGTCCCACTACCATTGGTCGCACTCAGTGTCACCGCCGATGTCCCTGCCGACGTCGGTGTCCCTGAGATCTGCCCCGTTGTGCTACTCACCGTCAGCCCCGCCGGCAGCCCCGTCGCTCCGTAACTTGTCGGCGTATTCGTCGCGCTAATCTGATATGAGAAGGCACTTCCCACCGTCCCGCTCGCGGTCGTCGCGCTCGTGATCACTGGGGCCGCAACCGCGATCGTAACCGTCAGCGTGGCAGAGTGTGTCAGTGAGCCGCTCGTGCCGGTGATCGTCACGGTCGAACTGCTCGCCGAACTTCCCGGTGGGGTTGTGACCGTCAGCGTTGAATTGCCTGGTGCGCTGATCGAAGAGGAAGAGAATGTCGCCGTCGCTCCCGTGGGCAATCCCGCCGCTGCCAGACTGACTGTGCCCGTGAACCCGTTCGCTCCGACATTCACCGTGTAGGTGGCCGTGCCGCCCGGACTCACTGTAACCGTACTCGGCATGGCCGAAACCGTGAAGTCGGTCGAGCCCCTCAGACGAAGGATGTAAGCAGGGATGTCCGAGTCGTTGACGAGGACGAAAGCATCTAACGCGGGGAAATACCGGAAGCGCCCATACGTTCCCCAGGTGGTGTTAGGGCCTTCCCCCTGTGCTGAATTGGGCGGTCCGTTGGCAAAGGTCTGTTTCTGGCATGTGAGGCGCCGGTTCACCGGATCCGGTGTTATGATGTACACGCTGTTTCCCTGATTGGGCCAGCCCACAAAGTCGTTAGCCGCGCTGTCGAACGTGAAGCCTGGATTGCCAGAGCCAATCGAATTCACGCCTCCGCTCAGAAACTCTGCGCAGTTCGCATCGGCTAAGGTGGCCGCCGTCCAATCCTGCAGAGTCGTCGAGGTGGGATCACTGATATCGGCAACGAAAACTCCGGCGCCCAAAGGGCAGATGCCACCACTGCATCCTCCCACCAGAGCAAACAATTTGCGAGTTGGGTCGATCGCTCCACTTAGATAAATGCTAGTCGTAAGTCCAAGCGGGTTTGTAATTCGGCTGTAAGTGTTTGCCTGGTAGTTGTAGGTATATATGGCACCCTCATCCGCGACGAACACCAAGCCACTGTTGGGGTCGTATTCAGCAACGTTGCCATACCGGCCTCCTCCACCAGTACCAGGACCAGACCCCGTTAATCCAATATCCTCATTTTGCCAAGGTGTGGAATTCGACACATTGGCTAGCGAGATGGTCCATGTGCCTTGACTCCCCCCTCCACTGAAGCAGGCCAAAGAACCATTGGTAACGAAGAAGATATCAAACTCCGGCAAGAAGGCCATCCCGGAGTAGCTTTCACGCGAATTAGGTGCGTTACCAACGCCTGGAGGGATAGCCTCGATGCAGTTGGTCCGGTTATTGGCGTTGGTGGGGACGGTGGGATCATTGAGCCGAGTTAGAGTAACAGGACTGGCCGTGAGGTTGAGAGCATATATCTCGTTTCCGTAGTAGTTGTTGTGGCCGCCACCCCAGATAATCAGGCGGTTTCCGACGGTGTCCGCAACTGCACCGCTCCACGCCTTAATAACCCTCCCACAGAAATAGTTAAACTGGAAGGAATCACCGCCGAAGTAATCGGGTGGACAGGCGCCGCTCCCCTCGAGAGATGTGGTTGCCGGGAGCGCAGTCCACCCAATCGCGGTTGGAAGTTGGGCCCGAGCAAGCTGAACGTACAGCGCCCATGATCCGATGAGTAATAGTACGCTCACGGAGCGCAGCAACACGGCCGTGGCGGAAAGGCGCGGCCGGGGCTCTGAAGATGAAACAAATTGTACCGTAGCCGCCAAGGATATCCTCCTGTTTTCCCCCACCAAAATCCTCAAGAAGCGTTCAATTCCCGCCAGAACTGCTTGAATTGACGAACGTACGTAAGCGATCGTGATTCTTGATCTTCCTGGTTGCGCAAGATCATGGAAGTACCGTCGCCAGACCCTCTAACCGGTACTTTACAGCCCATTTCCGCCGTGCCGCCGATATTCCCTGGGAACGCCGACACTGGTGCCAGAATGTTAAGAGCACGTTGCTGGCCGCGAGCGATAGGCTCGCCGGTAGCGCACTCCACCCCACACCCGTTGGTAAGCCCTCTAATCTGAGCCTCGACGGCAGGACTGGATAGAAAGAAGAACGACACCCACGAGAAGAAAAGAGTGCTTTCGCGGAGATAGAACGTGAGTTTCTCACAAAACTGGCAAGAGCAACAATTCTATTGCCCGCCTCGAGCACCCACACCGGTTCCCTATTCATAGTTCGCTAACTTCGAGGAATACCTAAGATGGCGAATCGGAAAGTTCCAATCCTAGTGGGGACGGTGGGAATTCTACCACAAACGCAATCTATATGATCTAGTCGCGCGACTAACTAAAATTCGATAGATTCTGGGCTAAGATGTTCCATATTTGATTGGATCCCACTTTGCGCCAGGGCAGGCGCGCTCGAGAGCCGCAAGGACGGTGGGTCTTGGACTTGGAGAACCGTTGTGGGAGCTATACACGATCAAATCTGGTGTTTGAGGCAAATGGCAAATGTCCTGGTGGCGTGACAGGTTCGTAGGACAATCTCGCAGCCTAACCCGGCGGTTTCGCCTCGCACAACGGATTATCCTCTAGTAAACATAAGGTAATAAGACGGCTCGCTTCGGCGCCACGCAGCTTGGTAGTCAGTTCTTTGACAGGAAACCGAGTCTTCCCCGCATTTGCCACGCCAATTCTTTCCAGAAGCATAAAACGACACTTGCCAAGAAGATGGGGAGGACCGCTGCGATCTGCAAGAAGAATTGGAACAGGTGAGTGGCCGCTAAAAAGCGATCAGAGAGATAGCACGCTACCCCGAAGGGAAGCAGAGCCAATCCAGGGCGAACCCAGCCTTGCCAGAGATAGTGTGGGAGGGGGATCTCTAGAATCTTACAGATGTAGCGCGGCCAAAATAGCAATTGTACTACAAGGTTAGGGATTACCGTTCCCCACGCGACACCAGTGATTCCGATTTGCCTGACCAGAAAAATGCTCAAGGCCAAATTGCTTACAGACTCCCCCAGGACGCTGAGTGCAAAAGCCCGATGCTTCGCTAGGCCATAGGCAATATTGCCGGCGGTGAAGTTCGCGATACTAAAAACTTGGGCGAGCAAAAGGATCTGAAGTACTCTGCCGGAAATATGTTCGTACTGCCCACCCATCCATAATTGAATAAAAGTATGGCCACGGAAAAAGAGCGCTACCGCAATGGGCGAAGCTATTACTATCGACCCCCTCGTTCCTTGGATCAATAGACGCCGCAACTGGTCCTTCTCACCGCGCGCCTCGAAACTGCTGGCCAACGGCATGAAAACCGTCGTCACGGAAGAGACTACCTGCCGCAGGTAATCCAATAGGCTGCCGCCGATGGCATAGAAGGTCACTGCGCTGGCAGAAATGAAGAAACCAACAATTAAATTATCTGTATAATAAATAAGCTGCACGGCGCAATGAATAACGAAAACGTAGGAGCTATAATTTAAGAACTGGCGCAGAATAGCAGTGTCTGGGCGCCGTAAGGAAATGCGGAGTTCTGGATACACTCGAAAGCAGAGAACGGCCAGACTAGCGTTCGCGAGAAGAGTCACCGTAAATTCCCAGATAGCCAGTCCCAAGATGCCGTGCCCCGATTTTAAAAGCCACACCGCGCCTGCTGCGCGAAGCAATGTTTGGATCACGGTGACGCAACTAACAAGAGCAAAACGATGCAAAGCGACCAGAACCCCGCCGAATACTCCGAACGAAAGAGTGAGGGCCAAACTCGTTCCCATCAAAATGATTGCGCAGCGCGTCGAGAGATGCAGATCAGCTGGTATGTGGAAGATCATGGGAGAAAGGACGGCCATGAGTGCGCTGGCTGTGATGACCAGCAACGAGATCCACATACGCAGCCAAAACGCGGCCGAAACAGCATGACTCGATTCGAGGTGATCGCCCTGTGCGTGATGCCTGGCAACAAATCGCGTGACGGCTCCTCGCAGCCCTAAGTCGAGGAGCGACATGAAGGAGATCATGGAGACGACGAGCGTCCACACTCCGTAAGCAATGTTGCCGAGATGATGGACGATAAATGGGGATAGGAAAAATGCCACGCCAACCGAGATAGCGAATGCAATCCAATTGCCAGCAATACTTTTTGCGAGTTGCCGCACTCTCGACATCGGTCTTCCGGCTATCTCCTCGGCTGCCGTGGGTCTAGTCTATTCGGTTGGCAAGCATACACACCATCCTGGCAAGATTTGCCAGACGCAGAATCAAACATGCCGTTTTGTTTATACTTTGCATCTATGGGCTCCAAACAAACTACTGGAACTCAAATCGCCTTTAAGGGCATATCCTCTCGTTTTGCCGCACTGGAGTGAAAGGAAAACTCTTCTGCGGTCCCGTCAGCACCCGTCGGTCTTATTTCCTCAAAGTCGCTCATGAGTAAAAGGTTGTGGCCGGTCACTGACGGGTTGGGCGAGGCTTGAAGCCCGGTTTTGCCCCTCGGATTGATTGAGCATTATGGCCTTCAGCTGCCCGCAGCTGAATCGACCGGATGAGTTGCAGGTGTCTCTCCACGTATGCATCCTCTCGGAAATCGGTTTCCGCTCTGTATCTCGCTCGTCGTCCCATAGCCCGGCGACGCTCGGGATCCTTAATAAGCTCCGCCATAGCGCGAGCCAATAGCTCAGGGGACCGCGGCGGCACGACAAAGCCGCATTCTCCGGGGGGCAATATAGCGGCGGGACCCCAGGCTGTCGATACCCAAGGGAGCCCGCAAGACATCGCTTCCAAGAGCACCAGAGGGGCTCCCTCGTCGTCAGAAGCAAGGACGAATGCGTCTGCTTCCCACAGAAAAGGCCGAACGTCCGTCTGCATGCCGACGAACTCGACGCGATGGGAAATACCCAAGCCCCTCGCACGGTCGGTCGCTGCAACGCGATCAAGGCCATCGCCAACCATAATCAACCGCGCGTTTGAGGGGAGGCACTGCTCGCCAAATGCTTCAATTATGTCGATCGTACGTTTCTTGGAGGCGAAGTTTGAGACGTGTACAAACGTCGGTCGAGAATCGGAGCGAATATAGTTTGTCGGTGGCGGCACAAAATGCGTGCTGTCCACGCAATTAGGGATCAGATGGATATCCAGGGTTCGGTCGGAACATATTTCCTGAGCTTTCGTCTCTAGATGCTTTGCGCAAGTGATAATAGCATCTGAACTCTCAAGCACCCGGCGGATAAGCCAGCGTAACGGGGCTTGATAAGTATTGAATTTAGTGACGTCATTGCCGTGGAGTGAGGCTACGATGCGCACATCGTTCACGCGACGGAGGAGCAGGAATGGCCAGGCATATCCGATCGGATAGATCAAAACGATTGTTCGAATCTTATGACTACGGACGAATCGGTTCAACCGCCAACAGGACACCGGGCCTCTACCTATTGTGCTCAAAACGCTTTTTAAACTAAGTCGATCAAATGCAGAGGAACCAGCCCAACGCCAGAGATTTGGAACCGCCGGATCGGCCTCAACATCTCCGTGGCCCTCACTGGCAATCAGAAGATGAGTCTCAACGCCAGCTTGGCCAAAGGTCCGGTGTAAACGCTCCGCAACTTCCGCGACCCCGCCAACAGCTGGCCTGTACCATGGACTGACGAGCAGCACCGGACCAATTGGGGATTGCGACCCCGGAGCAGTCTCTACGCCCCGATGAAGCTCGTTAGACTCCAGCGAGCCAGCCGTTCGAGCGGAAAAGTCGGGCAGCGCTGTCCGCAAATCCAGACGTGCATCACTAGAAAGCGCTGCACGGTCCTCATCTTCAGAAGACGTGGAGAACTTTGGAAGTGCTGCGAGGAGTTCTGGAGCGACTCGCTGGGTCAGGGTCATGGCTATCCTTCTCACCTGTAAGTCCCAGTCATGACGCTTAGCCACGGCCTGTCTCGCGGCGCGCAGCTCTGGAGTGTTGGCTGCGGGGGTCAGCGCATCAGCCAGCTTGGCGGACCACTCATCGGCAGAGCGTGGAAGCGCCACCACATCACGGAACTCTTCCAGTGCAGGAATCCGCGTTCCTACCGTCGGACGGCCACTGGCCAAATACTCATGCAGCTTGAGTGGATAGATATACTTTGTGTAGTCATTTTGAAGATAAGGCATGATACAAACATCGAAGTGCTCAACGTAGCCGGGCACTAAGCTTGTCGGCTTCGCTTCGAGAAAGTACACATTGCTTCGTTTACGGAGTTCATCGACGCTGCCCATTGTCCTGAGGTGGGGGCTCACCGGGCCCAGAAAAACGAAGTGCCAAGCTGGATGCCGCTCGGACAGCTGTGCAAGAAGAGTCCAGTCGAGTTGGTCCTTCAAAAACCCCGCGTAACCAATGCGGGGGTGTGGCAGGAGGGCCAGATCCTGCGGTTCGGCTGCGGTCGCGGCGAAAGCCTCGTAATCGACGCCGTTGGGGACAAAACTGGTGTTTCGGTTGACCCAGCCTTTTTTGTCTAGCAAAGCCCTTGAGGTAACAAAAACCTGGCCTGCTCCCCGAAGAATCTTCATTTCGTCGGCACTGATAGGTATTTGTACCGGAGAAAAAGAGTATTCGTCATCCACATGGTAGCACCTCAGGTCGAACGGAACAGAATCCAATTCGGGATCGAGCCGTGGTCGCCAGGTCGAAAGTATTATCTTTTGGCAGCCTCGGCGTCTAAGTAGTTGCCTCGCCCGCAAAACGTGCTCTCGGAGAATGAGTTTTCTCAGCCAGGCCGGACGGTAGATTTCAGGAAGCCAAGGTTCAGGGTTGTAAACGGTGAAGCCGGGAACGCTGATCAGAGCATCTTGGAGACGCTCGGAGGGACGCTGTGGCGTGAAAGACTCACGCCAATTGCGCGGTGGGTTCATCCACACAACATGAAAATATCGCGCGAGCCGCAGGAGGACTTGGTGGCGCGCTTGCCAGCAAGTTCCCCAAGTGTCATGAACTCTAGCGATGACGCCGATGGTCGGGAAGAGAGGTTGATTCAGGTCGGCCATCTAAAATAGGACTCCGGCGCCTAATGAGTGCCAGAAAGATTGTACTGTAATTCCCCTGGCACGAGCCTGTCCGGAATGCCAGTTCCACAGCAGCTGTCGGCAATCTTGCGTCCCTTGCAGTGATCTCATATTCTATACGCACGCTTAAACTGCTGAAAAAACAGATATTTTGTCCTGTCCGATCTAACTATGCGGTATCTAGAAAAGGTAATAGCTTCACCTAATCGCACGCAAGATTCGCAAGTTGTTGCCCAAGGTAAGATCCAGAGGTGACGGCAGGGCCTCCGATCGTGAGCGTACCGATGTGAAACTCTACTGAGCGCGTGCCATCGATCTGCGATGCCCGACTTGCCAACCATCCTCGCGATTAAATCTCGCAGCCGCTAACGGGCAGTAAACTCCCGCTAGCTCATGGTTCTCGTTTGAAAGCAGGCTATCGGGCTTGACTCCTCAACAGCATCGGGCATCCTCACGCCTTATTCAAGCGGCAATCTAAGTTCGCGCAGACGTACTCCCGAAATCGCTTCGACTTGAGAAGGGAGTTTGAGAACCGCGAAAGTGCCCAACCCCGAAAACCAGTAAGGCGAAACTGTGTTATCTGAAAATTTGTAGCACCGACCAAGCGCTCGAACTGCCCGCTCCTTCCCTGAGCGCGGAGGGATAACGCCATTCTAGCCCAGGCACTGCGATCGCGCCAATCATTGAATGGCGGAAAGAGACAGGAATGGTCATCATTGCGTATCCCACTGACGAACGTCTAAGCGGATACCGCAGTTGGTTCGCGGGCTCTGAGAAATTAAGAAGATCTGGGATGACCTTTTTTTTCGCAAAGCCAATTCATTGCATGGTTTGATGATCCATTGGCGGCACATAGTGCACGTCGAACAAAATCGCCCCCAGATCATGGCTGATCTTTTCCGCATCAATATTTTCCAGGTTGCCAAGCACGATAATGCAGGCGTCATCGTCCGGATACCGTCGGATTGCGGCCGAGAACCCGTTGATTCTCCCCGCATACACCAATACCTTTCGCTGAAATTCCTTCATAATCCTCCATGCAAAGCCGTAGCCATCCCTGTGGGGGGTAAACATCTGGTTGAGAGATTTCTGGGAGACCAGTCTTTGACTGTGGAGTGCGCGATCCCAACGGTAAAGATCTTCGACCGTGGAATACAGACCGCCGGCGCTGTACGGAATGGACATTTCCAAATAGGGGGCGTTCGCGAAGGTGTCAGTGTCTCCCTCCCGCCGATAGCCAGAGGCGCGCTCGGGTATGATGCGCGTGGCACTATCATAGCCAGTGTCGCGCATTTCGAGCGGCTCGAAAATATGTTGTGCAACGTATTTCGCGTACGTCGCATGCGAGACATTCTCGATCACGGCACCCAATACTTCGTACCCTGAGCTGCTGTATTTCAACTTCTCACCCGGCTTGAAATCAAGCGGCTTTTTCTCAAAACGCGCTAAAAGCTCCGGAACTGTTGTCGGCATCACGCACGTCTTCTCGTAGTCCTTGAAATCAGTAAAGTTCGGAATCCCAGAAGTGTGGGTTAAGAGATTTACGATCTTTACTTCCTGCCAGTCGTTTGGGCATTCAGGGATGTATTTGCATACCGAATCCTGGACGTCGAGCTTGCCCTCTTCCTCGAGTTCGAGGATAGCCATGGCCGTGAACTGCTGGGTGATGGCGCCGAGTCGAAACTTGGTGCTGGGCGTATTGAGGACGCGTAGTTCTATATCCGCCATACCATACCCATTGGTGAGAAGCACCTTGCCGCTCTGAGCGACTAGAACGGAACCGCTGAAGCTATTTGCTTTCATTTGGACGTTCATGTACTCGTCGAATTTGGAGGAGAATTCGATGCCGGAAAGCGGAATAAGCGGGGCAAGCACAAGGGCGGCCATCGATAGGAGTGGTTTCATTGTAGCAACGTGCGTCTCATGAAAGAGATTATCAGTCTTCCTGCAGATGGTGGCGCAGAATTTGATCAGCGGATCCTCCGAGTCGAGTCTTGCCTGGAAATCTATTCTCTCCACTGTGCCTTATCAATTATCCCTCCCGAATCATTTCGATTGAGACCGTCCTGTTATCTCGGAGATTCTCGTGTAAAATGCAAGGGTTGTCTTTCCCTTATTACCGCCAGAACCTGCTGATAAGCTCCAGGGTATTGTCGGTGGCCTGCTGCCGGAATAGCCAGGACGAGGGACTGATTCAATTCATGCACCTAATCAGACAGCAGTTCGGCTGATGATTCGCGAACACCACGCATGGCACTCAAGCTCTTGAACTCCTGGACGCTCGCATTTCTTCGAAAATGGTGGCCCGTTATGAGCTTGGGTTCCGTTATTCGATACCGGGATTATTGTGTTCGCCAAGCTCGTGGACGATCAAACCCCACCGCAAAGTTAAAACTCAGGTTGAAAACTCCGATTCGAGCCATGATTTTTCTCCGTGAGGTGCCCTCTGATTTTTTCACTTTCGGCGATGTCTTCGAGCAGCGGGTATATAGAAGTGTGCTCCGGCATCTGCCCGAATGCTCGACGATCGTTGACTTAGGGGCGAACATCGGATTCGCCTCGCTTTACTTGGCCAGTGCCTATCCCTCGGCTCGAATCTTCGCCATCGAGCCCAACGGCGACAACTTTGAACTGTTAAAAACCAATCTGAAGGATTTGATCCAAGACAAACGTTGCATTCCAATGCAGGCAGCGGTGTGGAGCGCTCGAAAGGCGTTGACTGTCGATCCGCAGTGGCTTCCGGATGCATACAACGGGTATCGCTTGTTGGACCAGCCTTCTCCTCAAGACACCGTGGACCAGGTGCAAGGCTTCACGATGGAAGAAATTCTGACGTCCTCCCAATTCCAACAGGTAGACCTTCTGAAAGTCGACATCGAAGGCGCAGAAGTGGAATTGTTCCGAAACGATCTCGGCTGGCTCGGACGGGTGAGGGCCATTGCCATCGAATTCCACGGTCCTAGCAGGCAAGAATGTGGTTTCGACCAGATATTGTCGCTACACGGGTTCAAGATCTGTGAGGAAGATTCTCACACCGTTCTGGCAATGAGAATCGGCTGGCCCAGGGCGCGAAAAGCCGACTGACAGCACCGTTGTGGCGACTGCCTATCGCACGCTCCTCGAGCCCGCCCTTCTTGGGCTATCTACCGCTATTCAACTAATGAAGGACATTTAGTTCCGCCATCGTGGTATAGGAGTTACCATTGACCTCGCTCAGAGCACGCAGCTGAATGTATTGCCCGCTGGTGCTCGGGAATAGCACTTGTAGCGCAGGCGATACGGAAAGTCCCAGACATCCTGTCGTGGCTGTCCCGTAGTTGAACGTCCCGCTCGCCACCGGATTCCCCCAATTCACCCCATCCGTGCTCACGTAGAACTGATACTGAGATATCCAGCCGTTGGAACAGCCGTCCTGGCGCGGTAGATAGGTGAACCCGCTTATGATATAGCTAGCTCCCAAATTGATTTGAATCTGGTGCGGGAGGCCGGCAACGTTTGGGCACCACTGCGTGTGCCAGAACGTTGCTGGATTACCATCGAAACTCTTCACCGCTCCATAGCTGCCGCAGGAAGTCTCCTGGCTGTCCACAGACAACAAGCTCCAGCCACTTTGCGGGATTACCGTACCGCCGCCGGCTGGCTGCACGCTGAGTACGGCCGTGTCCGTCACCCCGGCATAGCTCGCGGAGATTGTGGAAGTTGTGGACGTGGTGACGGAACTCGTGGTCACCGTGAAGGTCGCGGTGCTGGCTCCCGAGGCGATACTCACGCTGGCGGGCACGGTAGCCGCTGCCGCATTGCTGCTGGAAAGCATAACCACCGCACCTGATGGCGCCGCAGCACTCAGTGTCACCGTCCCCTGGGAGGTGTTGCTCCCCACCACACTGGTTGGGTTCAGTGTGAATGAATTGAGTACCGCACTCGTGGCCACCGAGAGCGTGGCCGGGTCCGTCACCCCCGCATAACTCGCGGAGATTGTGGACGTTGTGGACGTGGTCACGGAACTCGTTATCACCGGGAAGGTCGCGCTGCTGGCTCCCGAAGCGATGCTCACGCTGGCTGGCACGGTAGCCGCTGCCGTATTGCTGCTGGAAAGCATAACCACCGCACCTGATGATGGCGCCGCAGTATTTAGTGTCACGGTTCCTTGAGACGTGTTGCCCCCCACCACACTGGTCGGGTTCAGCGTGAGAGAGGACAGCGTCGCCGTGGAGCTGGTGATCGCAAGGATGTTGATTTCCCCCATCGTGATAAATTGGTTACCGCCGACCTCGCTCAGAGCACGCAGCTGAATGTATCGCCCGTTCGTGCTCGGGAATAGCACTTGTATCGCTGGCAGTATGGAAGCTCCCGGACATCCTGTCGTGGCTGTCCCGTAGTTGAACGTCCCGCTCGCCACCGGATTCCCCCAATTCACCCCATCCGTGCTCACGTAGAACTGATACTGAGAAATCCAGCCGTTGGAACAGCCGTCCTGGCGCGGTAGATAGGTGAACCCGCTTATGATATAGCTAGCTCCCAAATTGATCTGAATCTGGTGCGGGAGGCCGGCAACGTTTGGGCACCACTGCGTGTGCCAGAACGTAGCTGGATTACCATCGAAACTCTTCACCGCTCCATAGCTGCCGCAGGAAGTCTCCTGGCTGTCCACAGACAACAAGCTCCAGCCACTCTGCGGGATTACCGTACCGCCGCCGGCTGCCTGCACGCTGAGTACGGCCGTGTCCGTCACCGCGGCATAGCTCGCGGAGATTGTGGACGTTGTGGACGTGGTGACGGAACTCGTGGTCACCGTGAAGGTCGCGGT
>Ga0210410_10001256_pt1 | contig 24171 bp, 27 predicted proteins | sample IncBWC4MmetaG_FD_161058 | JGI IMG/M metagenome (GOLD analysis project Ga0210410, IMG submission 161058) | Forest soil microbial communities from Barre Woods Harvard Forest LTER site, Petersham, Massachusetts, United States - Inc-BW-C-4-M | ecosystem: Environmental > Terrestrial > Soil >... | reverse complement strand
GAGGACGCGCGGCCAAGCCGCCAGCGCCGCGATCATCACCACCAGTCCCAACATGGTTTTCACGGAGAGTCCGATGAACAGAACCGGCAAATTCGGGGAGGCCTTACCCAGGAAGCCCAGCATGATGTCAGCGATCAGCGTTGCGACCAGCGCGGGCGCGGCGATCTGCACGCCCACCAGAAAAATGCCCCCTGCCGCGCGCAGCAACAGTTCTGTACTTGCCACCGTCGACATCCCGGCGCCCGCCGGAAGATACACGAAGCTGCGCGCCAGTCCTCGCAGAAGCCAGTGGTGAACATTCATCTGCAGGAGCAGAAGCAAGGTAACCAGCTCGTGAAAAATCGAGAGCACGGGCGTATCCACCTGGGTCTGCGGGTCGATAATGTTGACCAGGGAAAAACCCAACTGCACGCCCAGCACCTGTCCCGCGAATTGAACGGAGTCCATCACGAATGACAGCGTGATTCCGAGAACCAGACCCACCGTGAGTTCACTGAGCACGATCCTGGCGAGTTCGAATGGGCTCGCTGATAACGTGGCCGGAGTAGGGACGAAGGATAGGAGCGCCGTTAGCGCCACCGTGAGCCCTATTTTCACGCGTATCGGAATTGCCGAGCCGGCAAGAAAGGGGGCAAACACCATGAGCCCCGACACGCGCACGCCCACGAACAGCGCAATAATCAGCAGCGATTCGACATGGAATACATCGTTCGTCATTGCAGATAAGGGCGAAAGTCAGAAAACAACTGAACTGTGAAGAGCGCTAACCGGCGCACCATCCAGGGCATCAGCAGCAGAGCGGCAACCCCCACCGCGGCCAACTTTGGAATCGTCGAGATGGTCATGTCCTGCAACGACGTGAGCACTTGCACGATGTTCACCAGCAAACTGATCAGCACAGCAATCACCAACAATGGCGCACCCAGCCACAGGGCCGTTTCGAGCGTTTGCCGGGACAGCTGGATTACTTGATCTGCGGACACCACCACCTCCTACGAGAAACTCTTCATCAGCGACCCGATGAGCAGGTTCCAGCCGTCGACCATGACAAACAGCAGAATCTTCAACGGCGTCGAGATGACGACGGGCGGCAACTGCAGCATCCCGATGGAAGTCGTCACGGCCGCGACCACCAGATCGATCACGAGAAACGGCATAAACAGCGCCGCTCCCACCTGAAACCCCACTTTGAGTTCGGAGAGGATGTAAGCTGGTACCACCACGCGCATGGGAACATCCTGCGGGCGCGCCGGCCGGACCTGATGCGCCAGCTCGAGAAAGAGCGCCAGGTCCTTTTCCCGCGCGTACTGCAACATGAAATGCTGCAGGGGCACGGAACTCCGCTCGATCGCCTCCATAGCGTCGACCTGCCCTTTCTCAAAGGGAATCACTGCGCTTTCGTGGATTGCCACTCCCACCGGTTGCATCAGGAAATACGTCAATACGAGCGCCAGTCCGATCAGAGTCTGATTGCTGGGAGTGCTCTGCGTCCCGAGCGCCTGGCGCAGGAAATGGAAGATCACCAGCAGGCGCACAAACGGAGTCATCGACAGCAACAATGCCGGTAACACCGTGAGCAGCGTGAGCAGCACCACGATGTTCCAGGGAGCGGAACCTCCATGCTTGCCCAATTCGCTCCACGGCAGAGTGGAAGAATGCCCGGAGCGCACCAGGCTGGCCCAGCCGGATTCCGTGCCGGCCAGGATCATTCCCGCCCAGAGCGCCAGCGTTCGTGTCCGGCCTCGCATCATTGCCTTGCTTCTCCATGCGAGCGCTCACTCGAACTCTCATCGACCGCCGTATCGGGTAACTGACTCAGAAGCGTGATGGAGGCTCCTGTGCCGCCCAGGAGATAGCGCATCTGTTCAAACTGAACGACCGCCACAAAGCGCTTTTCACCGAGCGCCAGGGTCTCGCACAAGCGCAGTTTTCGTTTCGGATGTTGACGCAGCCACCCGCGCCAGCGCCGGAGTGCAGCCGAGATCGAAAGGGTCACCGTGGTTCCACCTGCCAGCATCGCCTGCCTCCTGCGGTTTCATCAGGCCAGTTCGGTGAGTCGAACCGCCAGCCGATTTTCGACAACTTCAAATTCACACCACGCCAGCAATTCACCGTTCACACGCAGCGGCACATCGTTGCCAACCGGCCAGTGCGTATCGATCACAGAGCGCGGCGCCAGAGCTAGCAGATCCATAACCCGAAAACCCGGCAAGGGCAGGTCGACCGTGAGCTTGCAAGGCAGGTCGCGCACGTGCGCCCACTTGTCGCGCTCCAGGTCTGGCACACTCTTGTCAGCAGCTGTCGTGGCGTCAGACATGACTAGCGTTGGATCAGAAACTCGGTGAAGTACACTTCCTCTACTCCCAGTTCCGGCACTCGTTCCTGGAGCGCTTTCAGAAGGTTCTCTTTCAAGGCCTGTTTCCCCTGCGGGGTCAGCACGTCCTCGGACTTCGCAGCGCTGAGTACACCCAGAATTGTGTCTCGCACCAGAGCGACCGGAGGCGCACCTTCGGCCTCCTTCTGTCGCGCTTCGCCGCGCAGCCCTAAATCAATGCCCGCGCGCAGGTAGGCCCGTTCATCTGCGCCCGCGAGATTGAGAACGAAGGTATCGAGATGTAAGACATTCCCGACCTTCGCGCTCTGAGCCGTTTGGGAAGAAGGGCTCGCCGCTTTGCCGCGCCAAAGCCAGGCGCCACTCGCGGCAGCGACGGCAACGACGGGCAGCAACACCAGTGTGAGAAAGTGGCTTCCTGATTTTTGGGTATTATCGCGATGCGCGTCTGCACTCATCGGTCAGCATGAATGCAATCTGCCGACCGTCGTGGGTGAGCATACGTACTTTCGGGATAGACGCCCGCACAGCTTCCACGTAAGAAGGAACTTCTTCCCTGACCTGCTGTTAAAGACGACGCCCCTCCAGAGCCAGTCGGCCAGGTCCCGGCTAGCATGGAAAAAATGAGGCGGCTCTAATGAAAGAACACTCACCCAGATTCTTCTCGCCTGCGACCGAGACCAAGGTCGCAGGCGGAGAATCGCTTTCGCTTGCGTTAGCGTTTCAGGTTGATGGTTTCCTGCGTGATTTCATCAAAGGTGGTGACCGCGCGCGCATTGGCCTGAAAGCCGCGTTGCGCAACGATCATCGAGGCGAACTCTTTCGAAATATCGACGTTCGACAATTCCAGGGCGCCGCCTGACAGAGTTCCTCGTCCCCCGGTACCGGGCGCGCCTACCACGGCTTGCCCGGAGGCGAGCGTCGCCTGAAAACCATTCTGCCCGGTGCGTAACAATCCTTGTTGATTGGCAAAGGTCGCCAAAACTAATTGCCCGAGGATTGCGGTCTTTCCATTACTGAAATTACCGGTCACCATGCCATCGGACCCGATCGCAAATTTCTGCAGCGAACCGCTACTGGTGCCGTTCTGTTGGGTAGATGACGTGCTGCTGGCCGCTGCCATCTGCGTGAGCAGCCCCGCACCGTTGTCATACAGATTCCAGGTGAAGTTGAGATTGGCGGCTCCATCGGCGAGCCCGGTGATACTAAGTCCTGTAACATTCGCGGCCGGCATTGTCAGATTGCCGCTCGCGTCGAATACCAGATTGCCCGTGCCAATTACCGTCGGCGCTCCTGCGCCTCCCACATCCGCAGCCGGAATCGTGATGGAATAATTCCAGGCATTAGAACCTGCTTTGGTGAAATTAAACGTGAGGACGTGGCTCGCGCCCAGAGAGTCATACACGGTGACGGTCGCCGGGAAGCCCGATCCCGACTGTGCGGTCGCATCCAGATTTGCTCGAATCTGCAGGCCGGTCGTCGCGGTGGGCGGACTCACAGCGCCCGTGCCGAGATTGAGTCCCGTAAGCCCCTGGCCCGTGTCGATCACGCCATTGGTCGCGGGATAACCAAGCACCTGTTGTCCTCCGACCGTCACCAGGTAGCCATTGTCGTCCTTGGTGAAATTTCCAGCGCGTGTGTAGTTCACCACGCCACCTTTCTGGACAACGAAAAAGCCGTCTTGCATGATCGCGACATCGGTGTCGACTCCACTGGGATCCACACTGCCCTGCGTGAACAGAGAGGGCATCGAACTTACGGCGGTGCCGGCGCCGAGTTGAATCGGATCGCCGCCACCAGTGGTGCCCATGTTCTGGTAGAACAAGTCGCGAAACAGCACGCGCGTGTCCTTGTAACCGACCGTGTTGAGATTGGACAGATTATTGGCAATGGCGGCAAGAGCCTCGGAACTCGCAGTGAGACCGGAAAGTGGAATCGAAAAGCTGGGCATTATTGTTCTCCTTGGACTTGTGATACGTGACCAGCCGGGAGTGCCGGAGTGGTCGGCGTGGGTGCGTACTGCTCGAGCAACTGCCGGATATCGATAATCTGGTTCAGCGTATTGAACTGGACCAGCTGGTTGACGAACTGATTGGGGTCGACCGGATCAAGCGGACTCTGGTTCTTGAGCTGAGTAACAAGCAATTGCATGAACATGTCGCTCGTGGACGCGGCCGAATCCCCCGAAGTGGTTGGGGAATTCGCGGCGTGAGCCTGGTAATTCGGGTTGATAAACATCCCTTCTCCTCTCTCAGGCGCGGACGTTAATGCCGGATCTGGCTTCGAACAAGATCTCAGGGTCAGATGCTGTGACGGCGACCTCCCCCGCAGGCTCGGCCTCAGCCAGAGGGAGCCGGTCCTGTGAAAACGTGCGCGGCCGCGGATTCGACCCGGACCAGGTGCCCGCGTCGAAGGTGAGACCCTGATCGAAAAATTTCACCGAATCGAGCCGCAAGTCATGCTGTTGCAGCCTTCCAGCGATCCCGGGAACTTCGTTGGCAAACAGATGATGCAGATCTCCCCGCTCCGACCCGATCGTGAGCCCCACTTGACTCTCTCGCACGACCGCGTGCACCTCAATGCCTCCAAAAGCTGCAGTTCGCAGTCCGATGTGCATCTCCGCTTGTCCCGCACGATCGAGTAAGCGCACATCATGCACGGCCGAGCTAACCGGCACGCTCGTCTTGTCATCCGCGAGCGCAGGCATGCCAGCGCTGTCGTGCGGCATAGGAGCAGCATTGGACTGTCCCGGCCGTTCGGGCATCGTCCCCGATGAGGATTTCGCTAAAACCGGTCCTGTCGCCGTATCTACTATGGTTGGTCCCGCCGGTGGCGGAGCAATGGAGACTGAAGGAGTGGTGGTGGTCGTGTTTGCGTGCAGATCCCTTGCCTTTTCGTCGCTCAGGCACTTCTGCGACGAGCTTGCGGCACTGGTAGTATTCCTTGACACATCGCTCGGCGCTGGCGCCGAAACGTTCTCAGATTTCCGGGACACGGGCGGAGAAGCCAGCTTGCTCTCGGCCGGTTGGCTGCTAGGGCCCGCCACGCTTGGCCCGGTCACACTTGAAGCCACAGCTTTCAACTTTTGCAAAACTGGTGTGGTATCGCCTTGCATTGCAGCACCGTCGGTCTGTTCCGCGGAGATGGGCTGGGCCTGCGTTGAATCGACGCGCGCGCCGGGTAGACCTGTCTTGGTATCTATGACGGGTTGCTTGTCCAGCGCGCTATCCCGCGCAACGGCGGACACACTAGGCTCGCTGGGGTCGGCCGCCTCGATCCTGGGTTGAGGACCGACTTTCTCCAAGTCAGTTTGCAAGTCCTCCGCCACGATGCTCGCGTTCCCATGCACCTCTTCCGCCTTGCTGACGCGCATGGATCCTGTCGCGTCGTCCTTAAAACCTTGCGTCGGCTCAACTCGGTTGGGCAGCTTCTGAGCCGGCACCCCCTCAAGTACTTCGGAATTCTCGACAGCTGCTGTTTTTAGGTCCGTAGCCTCTGTCTTACTCGCCCCAGAGATTTCCCCTGGCAAAATACGTGTTTGAACGGGCGCCAAATCGGCTTCGACAGTTGCACCTTCGTTCGGGAGCGCGGCTTCGACCGCTTGCAAGCCGACTCCTGTCGTTGCGCTCGGACGATCCGTAACGTTGCTGCTCTCCGCGGCGGCCTTGGTTGAATCGCTGATGCACGACGTACCTGCCAAACGCAAATCCAAAACAGGCATGGATGGTGAAGGTGTGGGCGCGTTGCTTAAAGTGTTCTCTGACAGAGATTCCTTCTCTTCATGCGTTGGTTGAGCTTCCTTGCCGGACAGTTTCTGCTCCCGAGCAACTTTCCTTCGCACGGGTTCTCTGCCAGCGTTTCGTGCCACCTCTCCGCCTTCAGCGCGAGTTTCCTCCTGGGCCTGCTCGAGAAACGAGGCGAACTTTACGTCACTATGATTGGAGGATTTGCCGGCGGCAGATATGGAATCTCCAACGGTGGCTGGTACCGGCGTGACTGGAGACGGGCTTACCATAAAAACATTTCGCGTCGCTGCCTGCGACAACTGTCTTTTCACGAAGCATGTGATCTGCCAGCCGGTGAGTTTGTAGCGCCCGGCATTCCATCCAGAGCACAAACGTTTTGTACTCAAGGAATTTGGCCGGCTGCCGATAATCGAAAAGTGGGGATCAGTGGCGCTGAGGATTGCCCTGCTCGGCAAGCTTTGCCGTTCCGCCTGGGCAAGTTTAGCCGCGTCGGATAAACTCGCGGCGCATCAGGAAGAGATCGTCCAGATTACGTTGCGCCCTTCTCTTTTGATCTTCGTGGTACGCAATGAGCTGGCGGTCGCGGATGGATTCGACCGCCTCTCGTTCTGCTCGAGCTTTGCGGAACTTTTCGAGCTGTTGATCGCGCAATGCCTGCAGGCCGGTGAGTTGTTGATTCAGAACTTGTGCGCGTCGTCGAAGCGCGTCATCCCCCAAGATTTCAAACTGCAGTTCCGAAGCAAACGCGCCGCGACTCAGTTCCCCACTCCGTACCGTTCTCCTGTACTCCAGAAACCGTTCGAGATTTTCAATTTCGAAGCTGGCCAGCATCACCCTCTCGTTGGCGGCCTGAAGCAAAATCTCCTGACTACGTTCTACGCTCTGTCGAAAGCGCAATAAGGTCTCCAGAGAAAAACGGAACGCCATAATCTCATACCGACAGCGTTAACAATTTTTCCAGCGTTTGCGGTAAAGAAGAGGTCTCCTTCGGCGCCTGACGAAGAATGCGGTTAATCTCCGGCATGAGCGCGACCGCCTGATCGAGACTTGCATCCGATCCTTTCTGATAGGCGCCAATGCGCAAAAGGTCTTCAGAAGCCTTATGCACGGCGAGCAAGTGCCGGACCTGCTGTGCTTTCTCGAGATGCTTCGGCGAGCAGACCGAGGGCATCAGGCGACTCACGCTGTCGAGAATCGCAATCGGCGGATAGTGTCCTTGTGCAGCCAGTCGGCGGTCCAACATCACATGCCCATCCAACAGCGCGCGCGCCCCGTCGACGAGTGGATCCTGCTCGTCGTCGCCCTCCATCAAAACCGTGTAAAACGCGGTGAGGCTTCCACCCCCAAAATTGCCGGCGCGTTCGATCAGGCGGGCAAGCAGCGAGAAGACCGAGGGAGTGTAGCCTTTGGCGGTCGGCGGCTCACCTGCGGCCAGCGCGATTTCTCGCTGCGCCATCGCCAACCGCGTAATGGAATCCACCACCAGCAGCACGTGCTTTCCCCGCGCACAGAAATACTCCGCGATCGCGGTCGCACTAAGCGCCGCCCGGATACGCAGAAGCGGCGACTGGTCCGAAGTAGAGACCACCACCACCGAACGCTTGCGGCCTTCCCCGCCCAGGGATCCCTCTAGAAACTCTCTCACTTCCCGCCCGCGTTCTCCCACCAGGGCGAGCACGGTGATATCAGCGCTGGTATTGCGCGCCATCATTCCGATCAGCGTGCTTTTCCCGACGCCGCTTCCTCCAAAAATCCCTACGCGCTGCCCGCGTCCGCAAGTCAGGAAACCATCGATCGCGCGGATGCCACAGCCGAGCGCTTCGCGGATGGGAACCCTTTCCAGCGGGAGCGGCGCCTGCCGGTCGAATTCACGAAAATCCCGCCCAGTAGGCGGCGGCTGGGCATCGAGAGGCACGCCCCCTCCGTCAATGACTCGTCCCAACAATTGCTCTCCTACCCGCATCGTCGGCCTGGCTCCCCAGGTGACGATACGATCCCCGTAGCGCAGGCCACCGGGACGCTCCAGCGGCATCGATAACACAACTGCACCACGGAAGCCGACGACCTCTCCCGGAAAAATCCGCCCGCGACTATCGATCAGATGGCAAAGTTCCCCGACACAGCAGAAGGGTCCGTCGGACTCGACCATTTGCCCGACGACTTGTGTCACCCGTCCCTCCCATCGCAGGGCCGAGCAGGATTCCAGTCGTGAGAAATACGGCGTGAGGATGCTGCCGGGACTCATACGCTTGCTGGAGGACGCTGAGCCAGCAGGTCCAGCAGTCCTCGTTCAATCTCCTTGAGCTGAACTTCCCATCCCAGCTCCGTCTTACCCAGATGAGTTTCCATCACACAGCGACTCTCTTCGAGAGTGGGATCTTCCACCAAAGCCGGCAGGTCGCGTGGGTCGATATGGCGAGCAAAGTAGTCTTTCCAGGACGGCAGCAGCCGCTGATGGACACGCAGCGTAACCTGGGTACTAAACTCGATGGCTTCGAGTGCCACCCGCACCAGCCCGGCGAGCAGAAGAGGATCGATTTGCGCTTCGCGATGCAGAATCTTGCGCGCAATATTCAGTGCCAGATTCACAACTTCCGGCTCGACCTTCTCGTAAAAACTCTGGCGCTCCCGCGCGAACGCGGTAAGCATCTCTGCCATGGCCTCGCGGTTGCGGCCAAGTTCCTTTTCTAGCCCAGCCCGCGCCTCGGCCTCGCCCTCCCGCCGGCCCAGTTCGTGCGCAGCCTTCTCCCGTTGCGCAAGTTGCTCCGAAGAGCCCTGGTAATCGACAAAGGGGGAAGGACTGTCCGTCCCATCGCCACCGACCGCCTCCACGTATGGGAAGGGGCGCACCTCTCTGCTTGCCTCTTGCTGGCGAGGCGCGCTAGACGACGTACTCATCTTCACTTTCCGAGGTCAGCGTCAGCTTGCCTTCCGTTTCGAGCTTGCGCGCCACCGCCACCAGTTCCTGCTGTGCCTTGACTACATCGCGGGACTTCACTGCACCCAGAACTTCCATGTCCTCTTTCAGCATTTCCACCGCGCGCGATGACATGGACTTGAAGATGTAGAGCTTCAGTTCCTCCGAGGCGCCCCGCAGCGCCAGCGCGAGAGTCTTCTTATCCACCTGCGAAAGCAGTTCGCGAATTCCGACCTCGGGCACTCCCAGGAAATCTTCGAACGTGAACATCAAGTTGCGAATGCTGAGCGCGAGTTTCGGGTCCTCCTTTTCGATCGTCTCTAAAATGTTTTTGCTCGAATTGGGTTCGAGGCGGTTCAGCAAGTCGGCAACACCGCGGGAGCCCGCATACGTTCGGCGGCTCTGTTCCCCGAGCGACTCCAGCCGTTTGTGCAGGACAACCGAAACCCGCTGCGCCATCTCGGGAGAAAACTGCCGCAACTGGGCCAGCCGCTTGACGGTTTCCCCGCGCAGCGTTTTCGGCAAACGCATCAGTAACTCCGACGCTTGTTTCGCGTCCAGATGCGCCAGGATCAGGGCAATCGTCTGTGGGTGTTCAGGTTCCAGAAACTTGGCGAGTTGCTGTGGATCGGACTTGTGCAGCGATTCCAGCTTGGCCGTACTGAGTTCTGCTGACCGGGAAACCTGCAGCAGAAGTTGACGCGCCCCTTCGTCCCCGAATGCCTTCACCAGAAGCCGCTTGGCATAGTCCGAGCCGGCTTGCGCAATGAAATCCTGGGTCGCAGTGAGGCGAGCGTATTCTTCCAACACCTGCACCGCGACGTCGGGCGGAACCTGGCTCACCTCGGCCAGTTCCTGGGTCAGCCCTTGGACATCCTCATCCGACAGGTGCCGGTACATTTCGGATGCTGCATCCTCGCCTACCAGAGCCAACAAGATCGCTGCCTTCCGAATTCCCGTCAGTTGCGTGGAGGTGGTCATTTCCGGCTCTTTTCACGGACCCAGGTCTGCAACAGGCGGCTCGCCGCCTCAGGTTCGCTGCGCACTTTTTCGGTCAGTTGTTTTTTGAGCTGCGCGGCTCGCCGGCTATCTTCGGTCCCATGGGCAAGTTCGCCCAGCCCAGGGGTGGTCAGAAGTTCCGCGGCGGTGCCGGCCGGAGCGCTTACCAGAGCCCTACCTCCTGCCGCCACTTTCGCGGGAAGCTCACGGAATGCCGCGACCGCCTGTTTCTTCACCGGCCGAAGAATCAGAAAGTAGACCACCAGAAACAGCAGAGCGACGCCCACATAGCGCAGCGCGCCCGCCCATTGCTGCAATATCCCGCGCCAACGATCGAGCTTGCCCGGCACTTCCGGAATGTCCGCCGGCGTGACTTGAAAAGAGAGGTTCTCCACTGCCATCAGGTCGCCGCGCTGGCTGTCAATTCCAATCGCGGCGCTGGCAAGTTGTTCGATCTCCTTCATCTCATCGGCAGTCCGTTTGCGGCGCGTGGATTTTCCCGGTTCGCTGGCGGGCTCGGTTACATCGTCGACCAGCACGGCGGCAGCGATGCGCTTGACTCTTCCGGCAGGCTGCACGCTGTGATGCACGCTCTTGCTCACGACGTAGTTTGAGCTCTCAGAATGGGATGATTGGCTGTCCGATGCTCCTGGGCCTGCGGGCACTGCCACGGTCGCGCCGGGAACGTTGCTGGCGGTACCCGGAATCCCGCCTGGACCCGCGCCTCCCATGGTCTCGTCGCTGCGCTGCATCGCAGTAGCGGCGGTGCTCTTGGGATCGTACAGTTCCTGGGTATCTTCGCTCGTGCTCAGGTCGTATTCCACGTGCACGCTGGCGCGTACGTGTTCCGCGCCCACCACGGGCTCGAGCGTACGCGTAATGGTTTGTGCCAGTTCTTCATCCAGATCGTAAGCCGCGCGCCCGCCCGAACCGCGCGGACGCAGCAGAGGGGTGTTGCTATCGGCATCTACAACGGTAACGTTTTCGGGCCGCAAGCGGTCGACCGCGCTTGCCACTAATTGTGGAATTGCCACCTGGGCCTGCTCCGATAATCGCCCGCCGCGCGTTTTCAGAATGACGGCCGCTTTGGCCTCGTTCTTGCTCGGTGAAAAGCGATTCACGCGGCATCACCAGGTGAACACGCACGGCTTCCACTTCGCTCATGGACTGCAGGGTGCGCTCGAGTTCTCCTTCGAGCGCGCGCTGGTAATTCACCTTCTCGCTGAAATCGCTTCCCGCCCAGTTCGGGGTGTCAAACAATTCAAACCCCAGGCGAGCATTGCGCGGCAGACCTTGCGCCGCCGTTTCCAGACGAGCCTCATCCAGTTTGTCGGCCGACACCAGCAGTGTGCTGCCGTCGGGAGAAAGTTCGTAACCAATGTTCTTGGCGGCCAGGCGCGCACCCAGCGCCTGCGCGTCGGCGGCTCGAAGTCCGGAGTAGAGCGGGGTGGTCTTTGGTTTGGCGATCAGCATCACAAATACCCAGAGAGTCGCGGCTACGGCCGCCCCGCCACCCAACAGCAGCAAGCGTTGCCCGGCAGTGAGGCCCAGGAAGAACTGTTCGATTTGTCTCAGCACTTCACGGAACGACTTCGGGCCGTCCACGGCTTGCTCCTGCGCTCAACTCCGCCATCGTTCAGAACTGCATTTGCGAAATCTGCTGGTATGCCTGCACGATCTTGTTTCGCACCTGCATCATCAATTGGAACGAAAGGTCGGCCTTCTCGACTGCAATCATCGTGCTGTGCACATCGACGCCGTTGCCTTGCAGCATCGCCTCTACTTTGCTGTCGGCCTGGCCTTGCAATTGCTGGACGTGGTCGATCGCAGTTTCGAGCGTTTCCATGAACGCTGATTTTTGCGGGCTCGCGCTCCCGGAAGCAGGCTCGATCTCAACCGGCAGAATGCGAATGGGAGAAATTGCGTTATTCATTAGGCTGCCTCACCTCAACGCAGAATATCGAGCGACTGCTGGATCATGGCCTTGGATGCCTGCACGGCCGACGCATTCAATTCGTACGCGCGCACGGCTCCCAGCAAATCAGTCATCTCTTCCACGGGATTGATTGCTGGAAATGCTACGTATCCGCGCGCGTCGGCATCCGGATGTCCGGGCTGGTAGCGCTCGATGGCGGGCGCCGGATCGGCAATCACCTGGCTCACCCGCACGGCGCGGGTTGCCCGGGGTTGCAGTCCCGCCAGCAACATCGGGAATTGCGGCAACCTCTGCGCCCGAAACACCACCAACTGCCGCCGGTAAGGCCCTCCCTCGGCGGTATGGGTCGTTTCCAGATTCGCCATGTTGCTGGTCACCACTTCGGCGCGCTGGCGTTCGGCCAGCAAGGCCGACCCACTGACTTCAAGCATGCCAAACAAGTTCATGGCTATTTCCCCTCGTTGATGGCGAGAGAGAGCCGCCGGAACTCGGCGCGCAGCAGCTGAACTCCCGTGTTGAAAGCCAATTGTGTGCGAGCCAGCACCAGGCTTTCTCGCTCCAGGCTCACATTGTTGCCATCCGGACGTTCCAGCAATCCCTGGACCGGCCGCGCGGCCGGCTGGTAGCTGGCATATTCCAGTCCGCTGCCGGCACGCCGCAGCTCGCTTAGGAAATTCACGTCCCGCGTGCGGTAGCCGGGCGTGTCGATATTGGCGAGATTCGAGCTGATGAGACTGTGCCGGACCACGCTCACATCCAGAAACCGTTCCAGCCGTCCGAGCGCTGGCGTCGACATCAAGTCACTCATGGGCAATAGCTCCTTCTGGGCGGAAGCCCGTAGTCGCGAATCTTGTTACGCACGGTCCGCAGGCTGACTCCCAGCATTTCGGCGGCGCGGGAACGATTGCCGCCCGTGGCTGTCAGCGTAAGCTCGAACAGCCGCTTTTCCACGTGCACCAGCGACAAGCCAGGCTCCAGCCGGTCCGGCACCGGTTCCGCGTGCGCCAGTTTCATGTTCTCCAGCGCTTCCAGGCCGATTGTTTGGCCACTGGCCAGTACCACCGCGCGCCGCACCAGGTTCGAGAGCTCGCGCACATTGCCGGGCCAGTCGTAGTCTTCGAGGCGCCGAACCAGTTCCGGATCGAGCGAGAGCACTCGGCCCGCAGCCGCGTACCTGCGCGCGAAGTGTTCGGCCAGCACCGCAATATCTGCCTTTCGCTCCCGCAGCGGCGGGATGGTGAGGGGAACCACGTTGAGGCGATAGAACAGGTCTGCTCGAAACGTTCCTGCTTCGATCATCTGTTCGAGAGGCCGGTTGGTCGTCGCAATGACGCGAACGTCGACCTTGATACTGCGCGTGCCACCCAGGCGATCGACCTCGCGCTCCTGCAGCACACGCAACAGCTTCGGTTGCAGGCTGAGCGGCATGTCTCCGATCTCGTCCAGCAGCAAAGTGCCACCATTCGCCAGCTCAAACTTGCCCGCTCTCTCTCCCGCTGCTCCGGTAAATGCTCCCTTCGTGTGCCCAAAAAGTTCGCTCTCCAGCAGCGTTTCTGGAAAGGCGGCGCAGTTCACCGGTACAAAAGGCCGATCCCGGCGCGGGCTGCAACGGTGGATCAGACGTGCCAGCAGTTCCTTCCCCGTCCCACTCTCTGCCTCGATGAGAATGTCGGCATTGGTTGCGGCTGCCTGCCTGGCCCGCTCAACGACGCGCAGCCAAACGGGACAGCGGCCGACCAGATCCTCCCCCGCCGTAGTCGCGCGACGAGCCACGAGGATTCGCGCCGCCTGTTCCAGGCGCTCAAAGGAGATTGGTTTCACGAGGTAATCACAGGCTCCGCTTTTCATCGCCTCGACGGCATCCGGCACGCTGGCAAATGCCGTAAGCAGAATGACGGCGGTGCTGGGAGCCAGGGCTTGAATGCTGCGCATCACCGTGAAACCGTCGCCGTCCGGCATGCGGATGTCCGTGACCACCAGGGAGTGCTGACCGCGCCTGAATTTCGCGAGCGCTTCCCCCGTGCCAGAGGCCGTCTCGACCGACCAGCCGTGTCGCCGAAAGCCGATATCCAGTGCCGTGCGCATCCCAGGATCATCGTCGACTATCAGAACCTGATTCATTGCGGATCTCCCATCGGAACTCTCACGGTGAAGATTGCGCCTCCTGCCGACCCGTTCGCCGCGCGTATCGTGCCCCCATGCTGCTCCACGATCGTTTTGCAGACTGTCAACCCCAATCCCGGGCTGCCGGGGCGGGTTGTGTAACCGGCATCAAAAATGCGCTCCAGATTCGCAATGCCGGCGCCGCTGTCGGCGACCTCGATCTCTGCCTCTGCCGGGCTCACGCTTTTGTCAACCTTTGCCGAAAAGAGGATCCAGCCGCCAGCCGGAACAAAACGCACCGAATTGATTGCGAGGTTCAGCAATACTTGCTCCAGGCGATGCCGGTCCGCGTAGACCTCGATCGCTGGCAAGCCATCGCCGACCCGGAGCTCTACTCCGGATTGCTTCGCCACAGGCAGGAAAAAATCGCGCACCCATCCAAGCAGTTGATGGAGATCGATGGGAGCTCGCTCGAGCGCAGGTAGGTTGTGGAAATGAAGCACATTGTTGGCGGTGGCGGCCAGAGTGCGCAAGCCGGCCTGCAAATGTTCAACCCAGGAGCGCGGCTCGGCCTCGAGATCGCACTCGGCCAGCAGTCCAGCAAAGACTTCCAGGCTACCCAGCGGATTGCGGATTTCGTGAGCCAGGACAGCGGCCATCTCCGCGAGCGCGCGCTGTCGTTCCAGCCGCTCCCGTTGTTGCGCACAGCGCTTCCGCTCCGTCACATCCTGCACAATGAACACCGAGGCGTGATCGGCAAGGGACGCATGACGCACCGTCACGGAACGAAGCTCATTCGTGAGGGAGGGAATTTCCAGTTCCCATTCGCCCTGCCTTTCCCTGGCCGCCTCGAGAAGGGCGACCACCCCGAACGGAAGTTGGCTCAGCTCCGTCGGAACCTGCTCTATCGCCCCCAGTACGCGAGCGGCCGCCGGGTTTACCACCGACAACCGGCCACCCCGCTCCGCCACCATGACACCACAGGGCATTCCCTCCAGAACCTGGTAGAGAGAATCTTTAATCCGACGGTTTTCTTCCAGACTCCGGGCTAGTTCCGCATTCCGTTCCTCCAGTTGTTGGCGTAGTCGAATCACCTCCAACTCGAGCTGGTGATAGGAGCGCTCCAGCGATTGCGCGGCTTCGGTGAAGCGGGTGAAGGCGTGCGTGAGGGTGCGCTCGACGACAACTGGGACGGGTTGTGAAGCGACGGTGGTTGCCATGTCCGGATGTAGCTTCAGCAGGAGTTTCGCCAAATTAGGCAATCCTTGCCCTGATGTTCGATCACACCAACGCCCCTTGGTTCCGTCCTCTTCGTGCACACCTTGATCCTCGTCGAAAAGGAAAGTGCATGTGTTCGGGGCCAATCATGCTTTCGCCCTCCGAGAGGATCGCGGCTCGCTCGATCACATGTTGCAGTTCGCGCACATTACCCGGCCAGGAGTGATTTTCGAGGACTCGAGCAGCTTCCCTGCTGATTCGAATGCGCAAATTCTTTGCCTGAGGCAGGGCACGCGCCAGGAAGTGTTCTGCTAGCGGAAGTACGTCGCTGACCCGTTCTGCCAGTGGCGGCAGTTCGATGGGAAAAGCCGAAAGGCGGTAGTAAAGATCTTCCCGGAAGCCGCCTTGATCGACTTTTTCGAGAAGATCCTGGTTCGTGGCCGCCACCACGCGGACATCGACTCGCTGGGAGTCCGCGCTGCCCAAACGTTGGATCTCCTTCTGCTCCAGAAAGCGCAGCAGCTTCGCCTGCAGGCCGGCTGGCATTTCTCCAATCTCGTCGAGGAAAAGCGTGCCTCCGCTGGCTGCCTGGATGCGACCCAGATGAGATTGCACGGCTCCTGTAAATGCCCCGCGGACGTGCCCGAAAAGTTCCGATTCAAGCAGCGCTTCCGGAATAGCCGCGCAGTTGACGATCACGAAAGGCCGTGCCGCCCGCGGACTGAGCTTATGGAGCGCGCTCGCCACCAGTTCCTTCCCAGTGCCGGTTGCGCCCAATACCAGCACGGTGGTCGTCCGCGGCGCAATCAGGCGCACCATGTGATACAGGTGCATCATCGAACCGGCACTGCCAATCATTCCGGGCAGCGGCTCTACTTCGGGGAGTTCGGGCGGTCGTTGTACGCGTTCTGAGATCCAATCGGCTGCCCCAACGGCATCGCTCGGCAGGGCACCGAGGTCGCTGGTTGGACTTTCCCGGTAAATCGGCAAGGCCTGCCCACTGTCGGAGTCGAGCAGAACCACTTCAATTCCAGGAAAGCGCCGCTTGATAATGTCAATCAGTTCTTCAGCATCGAGGTCGGGCAGCCGGCGATCCAGAAAGAGCACCTGCCAGTCGCCATTCTCGAGCTGCACCAGCGCCTCTGCACCGCCGCTCGCCTCGTGCACCACGCGCCCGCTCTCGTCAAAGCTGCGCAGAACCTGTTTGCGGAGAAACGTGCTGGGGCTGGCGACTAATACGCCCCCATCAGAGGACTGGGAGAGAATCGGCAGGGTCGTCATGACACCGATTTGACTGTGTCTCCATTAAACCGAGATTAGTCAAACATTAAGACCTTCTAGCGATGGGCAATTGTTTCCTAGCGAGGGAGGACCTTTCGAAATGGGAAAACTCTGCTCGTGCCTTTCGGCTCGGCCATCTCACCCTTCAGTGATGACGCTGTGTTCTCTTCCGTAGCCCTGAGTGGTGGGAGGCAAATTCGGATGGAACCTCGCTTGGAGTCGAGGTCGACGAGCACGTTGCCGCCCGCCACCTCGAAGATGCGACGCGCGACCAGAAGACGAAGATATGCTCTCGCAGCTCCGGGCTGTGCGGGTGGTTTCGAGCCTGAGCCTTGCGTGACGCTTTCACTGAGCTCGAATGCGAGCGCAATCTCTTCACCATCCCGTTTCGCTTGAACATTCACCTCGCCGCCTTTGCTCGAACGATTCAGCAAAAACGAGAGCAGATAGATGATCGCCGTAGAGAGTTGTTGTTCGTCCCCGAGCGCAGTCAGGGACGGCGTACACAGTACTGAAATGCCGACGCCCTCCGCATCTGCTAATGGCATTAACTCGCGCGCGGAGAACTGCAGGATTTTGTCGAGAGAGACCGCTCGAGGCTGCGCGATCGGTTGTTCGACGTCGATAAGTTCCCGGATCCCGCATGCCAATACCGTGATGTCTTCCGTCAACTTCAGGCTCTCGCGCAGCCGGCGCCGGTACTCGTCCGAATCGCGCGGCTGAAGCAAGGTCACCTCCAGAGAGCACCTCAGAGATGTGAGCGGCTGATTCAGCGCATGAAGCAGTTCTGGAAGCAGCGATTCCTGTTCAAGTTTGGTGCCATGGGCCGCGCTCATGTCAACCGGCATTCGCTACCTCGGTCGGACCGCTGAGTTCATAGCCCACACCCCGAATTGTATGGATCAGCTTTCTGGGTGCATCGTCGTCCACTTTTCTTCGCAGGTACGCCACATATACGTCCACAAGATTGGTGGTGCTGTCGAACGAGAGATTCCAGACATGTTCGATAATCATGGCCCGGGTGACCCGGCGGCCGGCATTCCGCATGAGATATTCGAGCAAAGCAAATTCCTTCGACGTCAATTCGATCGTCCGGCTTCCGCGCGTGACCCGCCGCTCCACCCGATCCAACTTCAGGTCTTCGACCGTGAGTACGGATTCCAGAGGCAGCCGGTTCCTCCGCAAAAGCGCCCGAATCCGGGCAGACAATTCAGAAAATGAGAAGGGTTTCACCATGTAGTCGTCTGCCCCCGCGTCGAGACAAAGCACACGATCTTCTACACGACCGCGCGCCGTGAGAATAAGAACGGCAACGTTGGGCTTGCGGCTACGGACTTGTTTCAGGATCGTGATCCCATCCAAACGTGGGAGGGTAAGGTCGAGCACGATCAAGTCGTAATCCAATTCGGTAGCCAGCGCTCGCGCCTGTTCACCGTCTGAGGAAACGTCCACCGCGTAGTGTTCTGCCTCTAACCCCTTGCGTACGAACCCGGCGAGGGCCGTGTCGTCTTCGGCGATGAGAATGCGCATATTCGCCGGCTTCCCTGCGGCCATAGCCAATGCATTCTTAGTTTAGAAACAAGGGCAAAACCCGGGATGTGACCACTGACCAAGCCCGGCGTGACTTGAGACCACCTTCACTGCGTGCGAACCCCAAAGATCAATCGCCGAGTCTCGTTGTCGCCATTGATAATGAAGAAACGCGCCCAGAATGAACACACGCGCACGTCCGTCTTTACGACAAAGGAACCCGTATCCGTGGATTTCGGCACTCACAATCGCGTTAGGATCTTGCTGTTGCCTGGTGTCATCATCTTGGCAGCTGCGGCTGTGCTCATCCAAACTGGGCTGCTGAAGGGTTACGGCTCGGCAGTAGATTCCGTTTTCTACTACGCGACATTCGCAATTGGCCTCTTGCTCGCCTGGCGCTTTCACTCCAGCCGAGTGTTTTCGGCTCTCATTCTGCTGCTGTTGGCCCAACGCGCCGTGGAGTTCTTCTCCGCAAACCGTCCTCCGATGCCGGGTCCCGGTTTGAAGGCGCTGGAAGCGGTATCCTTCCTCATCCCACTGAATTTCGCACTGCTTGCGCTCGCGCGGGAGCGGGGTTTTACCTTCGCAGCCGCGGTCCCACGCCTTGCGCTGCTCTTTTTTGAGTCCGTCTTCGTGGCAGTCATCTGCCGCCCTGAACCATTGGCCGGGCCGGGTTTGTTTCATGGTGCGCTGCTGAACCGGGGTTGGTTCCGATGGACGGAGATCCCCCAAATTTCGTTGCTTATGTTTGTAGTGGTGTTCACAGGACTGCTGGTCCACGCCTTTACTCATCGCAAACCCCTGGAAAGCGGCTTCGTCTGGGCCCTGCTCAGCCTTTTCCTCGCTTTGAATATCGGCGCGGTGGGCGCCCGCGCTTATGTTGCAACCGCCGCCGTGATTCTGGCCGTCTCCATTGTCGAGACTTCGTACGCCATGGCGTACCACGATGAACTGACAGGCCTTCAATCGCGACGCGCTTTCAACGATGCCACTGCGCGATTAGAGGCTCCCTATACTTTGGCGGCTGTCGACATCGACCACTTTAAAAGTGTCAATGACACCTACGGTCACGATACTGGGGATGAGGTCCTCTCCCTGGTCGCTGCGAAACTGGCGCACGTGACCGGAGGCGGACAAGCCTATCGCGTCGGTGGCGAGGAATTCTCGATCTTGTTCCCTGGAAAGTCGGTTGCTGAGGTGATGCCAGATCTCGAAAATTTGCGTGTTGAGATCGAGCAATCCAGCTTTCGCTTGCGCGGACGCGACCGCAGAACGATACCTCGCGGGCCCGACCGGCGTGCAACAGCACAGAAAAAGAGTTCTCGTCGAAAAGCGAATTTGTCGACTCCACTCGGCTATCTCCGTGTGACGGTCAGCATCGGAGTGGCTGAACCAACCGCAAAAAAACCGACCTTCGAAGAGGTGATGGACCTCGCCGACCAGGCACTTTATCGTGCGAAAGACGCCGGGCGAAATCGCGTCGAGGTTGCCGCAACCACGCGCACGCGCGGCAAAAAGAAAGCGGCCGGGAACACTGCCTGATTTATGGGTGGTCCTGTCCGTCTAAACAGGACGCCGGCTGCGCTGCGCCGCCACCATTTCTTCGATCGGAGGGTAGGAGCGAACCTCGGTGAAGGTTCGCTCTGGCGGCATGGGTCCGCCCTGAATCGCTTTGGCGAGCATCTCAAGCGCGAGGCCCGCATTGGCTGGCACAATCACGGTACCCGCCAGCAGACCATTGCGCACCCAAGCCTGACCCGTCTTCGGCATTCCATCGCAACCGGTGAAGGGCAAGCTGAGCCAGCGGTCTCTTTGCTCCATATCGGAGATTTCCTGGAATGCCTTTCTGGCCCCCATCGCCATGGAGTCGTCCTGCGCAATGATAGCCTCCAGTTGTAGAGTTCTGGAAGTCGAAAGCCGGAGCCAGGCACTCACTGCCTGGTGCGCGCTCCCTTCGGTCCATTGGGCGCGAACGGTTCGCACCTGCACATGTGCAGGCTTGGTCTCTTGCATGCCCTCCGTGCGCTGCTGCGCAGCATCACTGCCGGAAGGGCCCTCAATGTAAAGGACAGCCCCACCCCGGGGCAGCAGAGCGCCGATTTGGCGTCCCTGCACTCGCCCGATCTCCTTGTGATCAGACGTTATGCAGAAAACTGGCACCTTGTACGAGCTGCGCAGTTGCACAACATAGTCGGCCTCGCGATTCAAAATCACCCATCCCATTCCGGCCGTCGCCGCCGCCCGGGCAACCTGCGGTAAACCGGTGGAGCCCGCCGGCTCAAATACGATCGCGCTTGGACGAGACCCGGACTGAATGACTTGCAGCAATTGCTGGCTCTGGTTAATCGCGTCGTTGTCTGCGTAGATGATCTGGAGATCGACCCCCAGCCGGCGAGCCGTGCTCTCGGCGGAGGCCGCCTGCTCGATCTGGTAGTCGTTGTCGCTGGTGGTGAGGGATACCAGGAAGCTGAGTTTGTTCATCGAGGCTCGTAACTAGCATGATACTCCCGATGTTCCGCGCACAAGTAGTGGGCTCTCAGCTGGCCGCGCGGGATAGTGCCTTCGTAGCGTACCTGGTTATCCTTCGGCGGACGGCTGCAGATCGCGTACTCTCGGTTATCTTGCTACCGAATTCCCCGCCAAGTCCTGTCCCCCCAACCTCACAATCTGGGTTGCCCAGGAATCAACGCCATACTCTCCTCGAAGCTCCAGCTTTTGAGCTTTCGACGTGGCGAGGTGAGCCGGCAAGGGCTGAGATACTCCGGGTTGCATCCTGGCTTGCTCTAACAAGCTGTCTCCGAACAATGGCTTCATGAGATGCGGTGCTCGGCGCGAGTACAGGACGAGGCTGGCGAAAAATGACTCGAGTTCATCCGCTGCGGATACATACTGCGTATTTTTCAGCATCAAAAGAATCCTCTCGTTTGCGTCTGCTTGTCCCGAATGTTGAATTCTGACCTTTGAAGACTCAGCCGTCGGCTCGGCTTTCAAAGGTGTCACTTGTGTGCCCTGCTGCGCAGGGGAATCCCCAGGCACGATGCGTGCAATCTCGCGGGCGATCAGAGCCGCGAGTACGGATTGGTTTGGCACGAGGTTCAGCAATCCACGGCTAACGAACACAGTATCTTCAATGCTGAAAATTTCCGCCGGGCTGGTCAGAAGCACGCGACAGCCGATCGACCGCGAAGTGATTCCATTCGCCCTCTGCAACTCCTCGACGATTCCGTTCATTGCCAACTCCACCTGCCCCGGGAAGGCAAGTATTCCCGACTCCTCCAGCTCTGCTCGCGAGGTCGGCAACTTGGTGGCAGCCCGATCAATGTCTGTAGCCTGATAGCTCCAAGCCCACACATGCCCGCGCAGGTGGAAACCTGTCACCAGATTGCTCGAACCCGCAGTGCGCTGTTCGTCAAAGTACGTATAAGAAGGCACCCAAATCCCCGGTGACACTTCCTGGCGCCAGCTTTCGAAGTGAAAATAAAGACCCAACTGCGAAATCCCACTCGCGTTGAGGTACTTACTCGCAAAGCCCAGCCGTTTCGGAGAAAAGGTCCCCGCAATTCTTGCAATTCGGAGACTCGTAGTATCAACCCAAATCTCACCCAGGAACCGCCCACTCTTCTTCGGATCGAGCGGTCGGACCTCCACCCGCAGAAACATCTTCCCGCCCAAAGACTCGGTCCCGGCATACCTGAGCGAGTAATGGTCACTATCAAAATCGGCGACGTCGGCAAACAACATCTCGACGTATCCGTCGGGGTACAAGGGCCATCGATCGCCAGTATTCACGCGGATCTGGGGCGTATCTTGCTTCCTCTCGGGCGTAAGCAGCTGCAAATGACTTCGCTGATGGGAATCGGGATCAAGCGTGGTTCTGCCCAGGAAATAGGCATCGTCGATGAGCCCCTCAGGAGTTTTCTCAGGATCCAGGCTCTGGATGTAAGCCTCGACCATGGGCGCCCGCTTCGAAACCTGGGCTATCGTCATCTGCTCGCCGTTGAAAATGCGCTCCGCCAGTTTCTCACTAGTCCATCGAGCACCTTCTTTGTCGGATCCCGTAATCGGGATGTCTTGTGCCTGAACGCATGAGGCGACCAGTAGAGTGATCAGTATGCTGAGAATTTTTCGGTTCATGATGTTCGAAAGCCCTCATCGTGAAGGACAATCTCCGGTGAAAAGCGCTATTGCGGTTTGGCAGTCATGAAGTTGTGACAAAGCGCACCAGTGTGGACGACGCCGGCCACAATCTGTGGGATCAGCCAGCGCCTGGAATGCGGCGCACTTCTCTTCAGTCGATAACTCCAGGCGACCACTCCGGCCGCAATCGGCATAGCGATCGCGTACTGCGTCGCACGGGAAGGATGACTGCCAAACAGAGGGTTCGCCTCCTTCGCCCCGTGGCCCAATCCGTACTGCGTGGACTCGATATCACCTACGGTGGCGCCGATTTGAAACAAACTGACAATCATGAAATTTCGATCGGCCACATGTCTTCTCTCCGCCGTAGGTCCTGCCTCGATTCGCAAGGTTGGTGGTCTGATGGGCACGGGCCGTACGACAAACGGCATATCTGCGTTCTCCGCCGCGACCTTACTTGTAGACGCGCTGTCCGGCAGCGATTTCTCGTTCGTCGACGGCTGCAGGTTCTGGGCGAATGCCGCCCAACTCAGGCATACCACCGCACACAACAGCAAGCACTTCATTTATTAGGACTCCTTAAGCAACGCTCACTCGCACCGTGCTGGCAACCTAACGGCGCAACGAACGTGCAGCAGGAGGACCAAACAGAAGAACGAAAGGTCGTACCTTGATAAGCCTCCGTAGTCCGACAGAGACTGTGTGCAGCAACCCTGTCTAGTTTTTTGTGCGGAATCGGACAATTGTTGAATTGTTCAACACTTGACAGATTGAACATTTGCAGGCAACATGGCGCACCAATTTCGCCTTCCGCTTCCGCCGCGCCATGGAGCGATCACAAATTCACCGCGTCAGTGTTGCCGACCAGGTGGCCGGCATCCTCAGACAAAGAGTTCTGACGGGTGAGTTGCGTCCCGGGACATCTCTGCAGGAGATTCCGCTCGCCGAATCGATGGGAGTCTCACGCAACACCATGCGCGAAGCGATGCGCATTCTGTCGCTGGAAGGCTTGCTTAAACGCAGCATCCATCGCGGAATTGCGGTCGCGCAATTGTCACTGCGCGACGTACAGGAGATCTATCACGTCCGACGAGTGCTCGAGATCTCTGCAATCCTTGCTGCGAAGACCCCCGATCCTGAACTTCTCCGCGACATCCTGGATGCTTTGCAACAATACGAAGCCGCCGTCCAGGCTCGCGACTGGGTCAGCGCCGTCACGCATGATCTGCACTTTCACGGCTTGCTGATCCGGTTTCTCCGAAACAAGCGGCTGGAATCCTTCTATCAAAAGACCATCGCAGAATTGCGAATGGGAATGGTTCTGGTCGACCAGAGGCACGATCATCCCGGAATCCTCATTCCGGTCCACCGCAAACTCTACGAACTCCTGACTGCCGGAAGGCTCAAAGAATGCGCAGACATTCTGCTCCAGCACCTTGAGGACTCCGAATCCCGCTTGGCGAAAGTGATGGACAATCACCGGCTTGCACAATCCGCTGCCGTGCTGGCCTTGAAGTAAAAGTTCAGTTGAACGACAAAACTCTGCCCGCGTTCACGACGAAGGAGACGACGATGGAGTCGAACGGCAATGTACTCACAACAAAGCGTTTTGCATCCGTCACCCGGACCGCTTGTGCCGTCATGGTCTTGTTCTCCACTCTTCCGCTGGTGTCTCAAGTTGTGACCGTGACGGTGCAGGGACGCGTCTACGACTCCAGCGGCGCCGCCATTTCTCAGGCTACTGTCACCGCGGTTAACGCGGCCACAGGCTTGAGTCGCGAAACCAATGCCAGTGCGGTCGGCGACTACCAGATTGCCCTCCTGCCGCCCGGAGACTACACCATTACAGCGGACAAGCCGGGCTTCCAGAAGGTTGCGAAGAAAATTCACCTCGATATTGGGGCTTCCGGCAGCCTGGATTTCTCGCTCTCTCCCGGCCAGGTGATCGCGCAGGTGGAAGTACAAGACGTCG
>Ga0210410_10001255_pt1 | contig 24179 bp, 23 predicted proteins | sample IncBWC4MmetaG_FD_161058 | JGI IMG/M metagenome (GOLD analysis project Ga0210410, IMG submission 161058) | Forest soil microbial communities from Barre Woods Harvard Forest LTER site, Petersham, Massachusetts, United States - Inc-BW-C-4-M | ecosystem: Environmental > Terrestrial > Soil >... | reverse complement strand
CCCAACTCGCGCGTGAACACGCGCTCGAAATTCCGAACGCTCATTGCGGTTCGGCTGGCTAGCATCTGTACGGACAGATTGTTACGAAGGTTTTCCGCAATCCACATCTGAAGCTCATGAATCGCCTTCATTTCCGAAGCTTGCGCCCATAAGGAAGCGCTCAGTTGAGTTTGTCCGCCCGGGCGGCGCAAGAACAGAACGAACTCGCGCGCAATTTCCTGAGAAATTCTACTTCCGCAATCCTCCTCAACCCAACCAAGCGCCAGATCGATTCCTGCCGAGATTCCGGCGGAAGTGTAGATGTTTCCATCTTTCACCCAGATCGGATCGAATTCCACCTTGAGCCGGGGATAGCGGCTCGCCAGTTCACGCCCGAACTTCCAGTGGGTGGTCGCGCTCTTCCCATTCAGCAGACCCGCCTCAGCCAATAGAAATGACCCAACGCACACCGCCCCTAGTCGGCGGACAGCAGGGGCCATCTTTCTCAACCATGCGAAAAGGGCCGGATCACGCGCCGTACGCGTCCCCAGCCCGCAGACCAGAAGCAGCGAGTCGACCTTCCCTTTAACACCCTGGAAACGCCCTTGCGCGGCAAAAGAAAGCAGTCCTCCTTCGCCCTGAACTTTCAGTTCTCTTGCATTGGTCACGATCTCGACTTCGTAGACCGTCTTGCCAAAGAGGCGATTCGCGGCACTGAAAGCTTGGACAGGGCCAACGAGATCAAGTTCATCGATAGGAGGCACGACGACAACGACGATTCGCCGCCGCTTGAGACGCGCGCTTCCACGCGAGCTTGTGGTTGATGCGGTCTTCGACATCTCAAGGTCAATATGCAATGGGAACGGCTTCCCAGCAAGCAGAACGTGATGTTTTGGCGGAAAACGTCCGACTTCTGTCGCGAAACGGCGGTTCATCGTCGTTAGAATCCAGCGCTTGAGATAGCTATTTCGATCGTGAGGATGGCGGGTTTGTACGCCGAGAGTTGCGGGAACATGAGATCTATATTGCATTGTTTCCTTAGAACAAATTGTGCGGTCAAACGGCCAACCATTTTGGACGCTGCCGCATGCGCAAAAGGCTCGTTACTGACAGCGCCGACCCATGCTCCCGGACGGCTCTTTCGCATGCTGCTGGTCTTACTGCTTCTGCTCGCGCCTATGCCCAGACGCGCTAATTCTCGTACGCTCCATGTGCCTTTCCGCACCGAGCAATCGATGATTCTCATCGAAGGCAAGATCGACGAAAAACGAGTCACTTTTCTACTCGACACGGGCTCCGTCAACACCATCGTCAACATAAGATCCTACCGCACTGATCAGCTTATGCTGCCTCTCGCCCAGCGCAATCGCAGCGCCCCCGGTTTTACGGGCCAAGCCGTCCACCTGCGCGTGACCCTTAGCCTCGAAGGCCACACCTGGGTTGGCCAGAGCGTCGGCATGATGAATCTGGATGGAATCCAGCAAGCCCTGGGGATACGTTTCGACGGCCTGCTCGGCCAAGACATCCTCCGCGAATTTCGATCCGTCCGCATCGACTATAGCGCCCACGTCATCGAGCTTGAGAGCTAGGAGAGCGCCTCATTATGCAAAAGAGAGGATGTTTCGACCCAGTTTGGACGATCCCTGATTGTGTCCATCGCGCTCTCCTTCAAAAAGATCATGAAACATCGTTGCCCTTGGATCGTTGGCGCAGTATCGCCATTTTACTCATTGACCGTGTCATGGGTCCGGAGGCCGCGGTAGTAGAACGCGCTGGAGTCCTATTTTCGGAACACATCCTGGACCCAGACAGATCCGCGGGGCGTGCCCACCACTCTCATGAGGAAAGGAAAGATCATGAAGCATCGTTGGCTTGGCGTCGTTGGCGCAGTGGTTCTTGCCAGCACTGTGTTCCCGACACTCTTCATCACTCAAACCGCCCAGACGGCGCAAACGGGACAGGCCCTCGGTCCTTACGCGCGCATCGCGATCATGCGTGCGCTTGACGGCCACACGGTCGAACTGGAGGCCGGGTACATCCGCCACCTCGAGTGGCACCGGCAGGCCAAGGATACGTTTGGCTGGTACAGCTATTCTGTTTGGGCATCAACGGAACGGCAGCGATGGATCATCTACGCGACGTTCGGACATACGGCCGCCGAACTGAGCAACCCGGTATTGCCGGCCGAAGACGAGCGCGACAATCTCATCAACGTCCTGCCGCACGCCCAATTCCTAGGAAACGGGGTCTACGAGTTCCTGCCGGCGCTCTCGCACGGGAATGGTGTGCCGACTCCGACCCTTCGTGCGGAGTACACAACGGTGGAACTGACCCAGGGGGCTGGCAAGGCTTTCGAGGCGGCGATCGCCGCGGAGCAATCAAAACTGCAGGGAGAGGCGCTCTGGTATCGAATGGTCGTGGGCGGCGATACGCCGCGCTACGTTCGCCTACGTCCGCGCGCAAGTCTGGCGGCTATTCTCGATGAGCGCGCTTATCAAGCGCTCCCAGACAAAGTGAACGGTTTGATCTCGAAGATGACCGTCGAGACCCTCAATCTACGGCCGAATATGTTGGTTAACGTCACGCCCGAGCCCGCGCGTCAGTGATGGTCACCTGAACCGATGTTGCCTGAACCCGATGTCCGGCAGATTCGCGGCGCGTGCCCACAATACGGCTGGCGCATTTCCATGTATCTATGTCGCAAATTGCCCGTCCTGCTTCGCTAGGATTGCCTCCGCCAGTAGGCTTGAGGACGGAAACGGCACTGGCTGGAGGAAAAATGGTGAATCGCTGGATCAGGATCGTTGGCGCAGTGGTTCTCGTCGGGACTTTGCTCCCGACGCTGCTCATTTCGCAAACAACACATAGCACTCACGCCCCAGGTCCGTACGCACTTATTGGGGTTATGCGCGCTCTCGACGAGCGTCATAGCGTTGACTTGGAGGCCGGGTATGTCCGCCACCTCGAGTGGCACCGCCAGGTCAAGGATCCATTCGGCTGGTACAGCTATTCAATCTCAGTGTCCGCGGAACGACAGCGATCGATCATTTACGCGACCTTCGGGCACACCGCTGCTGAACTGAGCAATCCGGTATCACCGGCCGAAGACTGGCGAGACGCGTCGATCAACCTACTGCCGCATATCCAATTCACAGGCAGTGGGATATACGAGTTCCTGCCGGGCCTTTCGCGCGGAAATGGTATGCCCACTCCGACTCCGCTGGCGGAGTACACGACAGTGGAACTCAACTACGGTGCGGGAAAGGCCTTCGAGCCTGCGCTTGCTGGTGAGCAATCCAAGCTGCAAGGCGAGACGCTCTGGTACCGCCTGGTCGAGGGAGGAAATGCGCCGCGGTACGTCCGCCTGCGTCCACGCGCAACCCTGGCGGCCATTCTCGATGAGCGCGCTGACCAAGCGCTCCCTGACAAACTGAACAGCTTAATCTCGAAGATAATTGTCGAGACCATTAATCTGCGGCCGGACATGTTGGTTAATGTCACGCCTGAGCCCGCGCGTCAGTGATGGTTACCTGAACGATGATGCCTGAACCCGATGTCCGGCAGATTCGCGGTGCGTGCCCACTCGATTGCCCGGACACATGCAGCTGGATTGTGACCGTCAAAAACGGCGAACCCGTCGCACTTCGCGGCGATCCTGCGCATCCCTACACGCGTGGATCACTCTGCAACAAGGTCGAGAATTACTTGGCCTATGCGCGCTCCTCCGATCGCCTGCTGTATCCAATGCTCCGAACTGGACCGAAGGGCAGTGGCGAGTTCACTCGGATTTCGTGGGGCGAAGCGCTCGACCAGATCGCTGCGACGTTCCGCGACGTGATCGCGAAGCACGGCGCCGAGGCCATCTGGCCCTGTGTGGGCAGCGGCAGCATGGGGCTGATGCAAGGTATCTACGGCGCCGGAGAACGGCTGTGGAACGTGCTCGGCACGTCACGCTCTCTGTATACGCTTTGCACGATTGCGGGGGGATTCGGCACGGGTTACACGCTGGGCAACAATCGCGTCGGAATGGACCCAGAGACGTTCCGATTCTCGAAACTCGTCATACTTTGGGGTGCGAACGTACTGTCAACGCATCCCCATCTGTGGCGGCCCATCCTGGAGGCGCGGAAGAATGGAGCGTCGATCGTCTGCATCGATCCGATTCGGACGCGGACGGCTGAGGCGAGCGACTGGCACTTGGCTCCGACGCCCGGAACAGATGCCGCACTCGCCCTCGGCCTGCTGCATGTCGTGCTGCTCGAAGGCAAAGAGGACCGGCAATTCCTCGGCGAGCGCACCGTTGGTTGGGAGGCGTTTCACCAGCGGATTCTCGAATTTCCGCCGCCCCGCACAGCCGCGATTACGGGGCTGCCAACGGAATCGATTGTCGATCTGGGCAAACGACTAGCCGAGACGCGGCCGACAGCGATTCGCATTGGCATCGGCTTGCAACGTCACGGTGGCGGCGGGATGGCTGTGCGCACCATCACGTGCATTCCTGGCGTTACCGGCGACTGGAAGTACCCGGGCGGCGGTGTCTTCTATGACACGCGAGGTTTCTTTGGCGTGAACTGGGACGCTCTCGGCCGTGATGATCTCCGGTCTCGGCAAACGCGCGCGCTGGACGTGAAGCGACTCGGCGACGAACTGCTCGAGACCGGCAATCCGCCGGTCAAATTGCTATTTGCGTACGCCTGCAATCCGGCGGCCAGCGTACCAAATCAGACGAAGGTGCTGCGCGGACTGGCGCGAAACGATCTGTTCACCGCCGTGATCGAGCACTTTCTCACCGATACCGCACGCTACGCAGACATCGTTTTGCCGGCTACCATGCAGATCGAGCACCACGATCTGCTTGTTTCCTACGGACATCTCTACCTGGCTTGGAACGAGCCAGCCGTGTCACCGCCGGGGGAGTGCCTCCCGACGACGGAAATCTTCCGACGGCTGGCGCGAACGATGGGCCTCGATACGCCGGCGTTGTACGAAAGTGAGGAGACGATCGCTTGGCAGCTGCTCGGCAGCGGGCACCCCTCATTGGCTGGCATCACATTCGACGAACTGAAGGCTCGCGGTTGGATGCGGCTGAACTATCCCGATCCGTTCGTGCCGTTCGCTAACACCTTTCCCACCGCATCCGGGAAGCTGGAATTCGTCTCCGATCGAATGGCGCATTCCGGATTGGACCCCGTCGCGGGCTACACGCCCTCGCACGAGTCCGCGCAGCACGACACCGCCCTCGCCCGCGAGTATCCGCTCGCCCTCATCACACCAGCCAATCACTACTTTCTGAATTCCATCTTCGCCAACACGACAAGGCAGCAGCAGCGAGCCGGAGCAGCAACGCTGCTGATCCATCCCAACGACGCGGCGCCCCGATGCATCGCCGCCGGAGACGAGGTGCGCATCGCCAACGCTCGTGGCGCGTTCTTTGCCGTCGCGGATGTAAGCGATCGCGTCCGGCCGGGCGTAGTCGCCAGCACCAAAGGCCGTTGGCCAGGCTTCTCGAAAGAGGGCGCGACGATCAACGCCACCGTCGACGCGCGCGACTCCGACATGGGCAGGGGAGCCGTCTACCACGACAACCGGGTGCGCGTCGACAAAGTGTCGTGATTGGATGAGCGCGGAGGTCGACCTAGTTGCCTTTATCAGTAAGAGTGCTCGGGTCGAAGCTATCGGCGTGGGCTCGCGGGAAATGTTCGAAGCGATGAACAAGGCGATTGCATTTCACTCCATGCGTCCCGTGGTGGATCGGGTGTTTGGTTTCTCTGAGCTGCGAGACGCCCTTAACTACCTGAGGGAGGCTCGTCACTTCGGCAAGGTTTGCCTGCGGGCTTAGTTCGGAAAGCTTTCATGGACGTGACGGCAAGGAAGCAACCCGCAAACTGTGTCCTTGGCTAGACAAGGAGAACGGCCCAATGAGCCAATTTTGGAAGGACATTCGCCGGAGCCTACGCAGCTTAATGAAACGGTCGGCGCTTCGGGTCGTGGCGTACTCCGTTAAGCATGCTTGTGTTACTGCCGCTTCTCGGAGAGACACCCACAGGGCAGGAGCGTACACCACAGAAAAATATCAAAAAGAATATGGAGCCACCGGTTCCGCCAGAATCGCTGCTCTTCCGCGTTACGACGACTTTCAGAGCGGGCCTAAGAAGGAAACAAGTTTCCATTGCGGTGAAGAAACAAGGCGCGCCACCAGACTAAGCACGTACCAAAAAGCAACGATCCTCCAAGACGTCACCGCACCTCTGCTGTTGACTAACGCTTGGAGGACGTGATATGCGGGTTTAGTTCGACGTGACGGCAGGAAAGTAACCCGCGCTGCGTCCTTGGCTAGACAAGGAGATCGGCCCGATGAGTCAATTTTGGAGGGACATTCGCCGGAGCCTACGCAGCTTAATGAAACGGCCGGGTTTTCTGGCCGCGGCTGTCCTCACGCTGGCGTTGGGAATTGGCGCAAACACGGCGTTATTCAGTGTGGTCAACGCGGTCCTCTTGCGGCAGCTTCCCTTCGCGCATGCGGACCGCACCGTCTGGATCACGGGGGTACGGCCAGACCGAAATGATGCTCCATTTTCGCTTCCAGATTTCCTCGATTATCGTGACCACACCGACTCCCTGGACTCCATCTCTGCCGTAGGAAGTTGGAGCGGGAACCTGACGGGCCGGGGGGACGCGGAACGACTGACTGGCGTGCGTGTTTCAGCAAACCTGTTTGAGACACTTGGGGTGAACGCGGCTGTCGGCCGCACTCTCGAACCGGAAGATGACGGCCCGGGAGCCCCAAGCGTCGTGGTTATGACCTATGGGCTTTGGCAGCGGCGATTTGGCGGTGACAACAACCTAGTCGGTCAGCCGCTCGAACTGAATGGTGCGAGTTACACCTTGGTTGGCATTCTGCCCCCGAACTTCTTCTTCCCGATCCCAGAGGCGGAACTGGCAGTCCCTCTTGTACCAGACGCGGATCCCTGGCGTCAGAACCGAAACACGGTCAATTTCCTGAGGCTCGTGGGACGTACTCGACAAGGCGTCCCATCTGAGCGCGCAGAAGCAGAGATGAACGCACTGGCCGGCAAACTCCGCGAGCAATTTCCTGATGCGAACGCCCGAAAGATGGGCGTGAAATTGACACCAATGCGCGACCAAATGACCGGTGGTTACCGCCGGGCGCTCTGGGTGCTCCTCGGAGCGGTAGGGTTTGTGCTCTTGATCGGGTGCGCCAATCTTGCGAATCTGAATCTAGTACGCGCCGCCGAGCGGCGAAGGGAAATGTCGGTTCGTTCTGCTCTTGGGGCCACACGCTGGCAGGTCGTCAAGCAGCTTCTATTGGAGAGTGCCTTGCTAGCGACGGGTGGAGGTGTGTTGGGTGCATTACTAGTGCCGATTGGCGTACGTGGGTTGGTCGCATTGAGTCCTTCAAGTATCCCTCGCGCGAGAGAGATCGGAGCTGACGCCGCGGTACTTGCCTTTACCTTCTTCGTTTCGCTTGTGGCGGCCGTCGCCAGCGGTCTGGCGCCCGCGCTGGCGACCTCGCATGGCGATTTGGCTCAGCAGCTAAACGAAGGAGCACGTGGTTCGACCGAAGGGCGTCGAGGAAAGGCTTTGCGAACCGGTCTCGTGGCGTTTGAGGTGGCCCTGTCCCTTATTCTTTTGGCAGGCGCAGGAGTATTGTTCAGGAGTTTTTCCAAACTGCAGACGGTAGATACCGGGTTTGATCCACGCGGGGTTCTCGCGGTTCGGCTATCACTTCCAAAAGCTCGTTATCCCCATCTGGCAGACGTAACCCAGTTCTATGATGCGCTGCTTCCTCGTGTCCGAACGCTTCCTGGAGTATCGGCCGTAGGTGTAATCAACATACTCCCACTAAGCGGCCAAATCGCTTCGATTCCCTTTACCATCGTTGGTCGCGCATTTTCAAAGGAGGAGGTTCCCCAAGCGCAATATCGCATCGCCAGCCCGATATATTTGCAGGCCATGCGAATTTCGCTCCTGGCGGGCAGGGAATTCAACGAGAGTGATACAGATCGCACCCCACTGGTTTGCTACATCAATGAATCTTTGGCCAAGCGTTTCTGGCCCAAGGGGGACGCGGTCGGCGCTCACGTGATGCTCAACGACAACGACTTCAAACCGCGGGAGGCGCAGGTAGTCGGAATAATACATGATGTCAAGGACAGGGGGCTCGAAGCCGCGCCGAGTTTCGACATTTACATCCCTCTCCGCCAAACACACGAAGACGCGGTCGTCTGGCTGCAGAACAATCAGTATTGGGAATTGCGAACCGATGGAGATCCACTAGCTCTCGCCAACGCTTTTCGGGAGCAGGTCCGCCGTGTGGACAGTGATGTGGCCGCTTCGAATGTCCGTTCGATGGATCAGTATCTTTCACTCACCATCGCGCCTCGACGTTTCAATCTGCAGCTGCTGTCCGTCTTTGCGCTTGCGGCGCTCGCCCTGGCAGTCGCTGGAATTTACGGCGTCATCTCCTATTCCGTAAATCAGCGGGCACATGAAATAGGCGTTCGCATGGCGATGGGAGCTCGGGGTAGCCACGTGTTGAGGATGGTGATCGCAGATGGAATGAAACCAGTCCTCGCAGGACTAGCGCTCGGTATCCTCAGCGTGTTCGGGATAAGCAAGGCGTTAGCGAGCTTGGTGTATGGAGTGAGCGCATCGGATCCGGCCACGTTAGCAGGCGTTACGCTACTATTCGGCTGTGTGTCGCTCGGGGCTCTGTACCTGCCGGCTCGGCGAGCGACGAGGATCGATCCGCTCGTTATTCTACGGACAGACTAGATGTGACGGCCACACCACTTCGCTCTCAGGGTCTATCGTGAAACCATGGGTTTTGGCTGCTTTATCCACTTCCTCGCGAATCCGTTCGTCGGTGAGTTTTATTGGATACCTTCGACATAATCCGAGGGGAGCCCCAGGCGACGTGCTAGGTCACGCAACTTCCCCGCGTATTCTGAGTTACCCTCGTCAGGACCCGGTGGCACGATGAGATTGAAGCACAATGCTGGAATACGTGAGCCGTCGGCAAGATCAGATAGCACGGCCTCTGGGCGATAGGCGCGGACGCTTGATTCTGAGTACAGTTGCTCGATCTCGGCGTGGGTGAGTTCCATCAGCATGCCGTAGGCGCGCGCATCGGGGTTCCGAAGCAGCGTCGCCCGTTCCCCAATGCGAAGTGCGAAGCCTGGAACGCAAGCGAGTACTGACGTACATCTGCGTGTTAGGCCGAGCGACGCGCTCACCATGCGATTGCTCCACCTGGCGATTGCGGAAGCGAAGATCGACGTACTCCGACTCCTCATCCAACGCGGTGCGGACTTGAATGCGCGCAATGCCGATGGCCGATTGCCCTTGCACGATTGCTTCGAGCTCGGTCACGATGACTTCGCGAAGGTGCTGCTTGAGGCCGGCGCAGTGCCCGACGTGTGCGCAGCGGCGGCCTATGGGATGCACGAACGTCTTCGACAAATCCTTCGGAGCGATCCCGCCCAAGCAAACGACTTGACAACTGGCGAGTCGCCGCTGGGATGGGCTGTGTATGGGAGACAGCCAGTATCAGCAACGATCCTATTCGAGCATGGGGCGATTGCGGATCACCCACCCTACGACTCTCATGGATGGAGGCCAGCCGCGATGGTCGCTTCAACAGCTGTTGTGCCTGTCCTGCTTCAACACGGCGCTAACCCCAATTGGAGCGACACGAACGGGGACACGCCACTCCATCGCGTCCTCAAGAGCCGCATTGTTCTAGATCCAACAGAATTCGTGGAACTCCTACTTGCTGCCGGCGCCGATACGAGCATACGCAATGCGGAGGGCCGCACTGCTCTTGACGAAGCTCTGGTTCAGCAGGGCAGGAATGCAGAGACTTACTTCCCCGTGCGAACGATTGGCCTGAAGAATTTGGAGCAAACGATAGAGATTCTGCGCTCACGTTGCTTGTAGGATTGGGATTAGGCACTGTCAAAATAACGCAATGATACGGACCTTACTCGCGACCTTCCTAACCCTTTGGCTGCCGCTCTTGTTGATTGCTGCCGGAATACTTCTGGTCGTGAAGTCGCGCAGCGCGAGAGGAGGTGCTAACGCGAAGTTCTATACCGGCGCTCTCCTCCTTTCCGTACCGTTGGGCCTGGTCGCGTACATCGGGTCGGGAATGATCGCTGCAGCTCTTCATGGAGGAGGCCACTTTTACAGCGTGCCGTTTGGTGGATATACCGCCTCGAACGACGCGGCCCTGGCAAGCAGCGCCTTGCTATGGATTGGGATGGTCTTCATTTGCTTATCAGCGACTCTCCGTCCGCGGAGCTGAGCCAAAGGAGGCCGCGTCCGACAGGGTCTCCAGGACGTGATTCTGGAGAGGTCTATTGCCGGGATGCGTCGTCGTAAACGGGGGCAAACATGCGACAACGCATAGCGATCTTTTGTTTGGGCGTAGTTCTAGCGCTACCTCTCGCGAACACCGTGTTTGCACAAAACGGCACGGACTGGACGGAGCCATTTCCTCCATTTCGCATAGCGGGCAACCTGTACTACGTCGGCAGTAAAGGGCTCGCGAACTATCTCGTGGCAACGCCGCAGGGGAACATCCTGATTAATAGTGACCTGGAAGCGAATGTGCCTATGATCGAAGCCAGCATCGAGAAGCTCGGATTCAAATTCAAGGACACAAAAATTCTGCTCATCAGTCATGCCCACTGGGACCATCATGCGGGCAGCGCGAAGATCAAGCAGATGACTGGAGCAAGATACATGGTAATGGATGGTGACGTGTCCGTGGTTGAATCGGGCGGCCGGACCGATTTTCAATATGGCCACAAGCCGGATTTTCTTTATCCGCCAACCAAAGTGGATCGGGTACTGCATGACGGCGACGAAGTAACGCTCGGCAGTACCGTGCTTGTCGCACACCTTACTCCAGGACACACCAAGGGCTGCACCACATGGACCATGAAAGTGACCGAGGGCATGAAGACCTACGAAGTGGTGATCATTGGCAGCCCGAATGTCAATCCAGGTTACAAGCTTGTCCACAACAAAGCTTATCCGGAGATCGCCGAAGACTACGAGCGCATGTGGGCCGTTCTGAAGTCATTGCCATGCGACATTTTCCTTGGCGCGCACGGTGATTACTTCGGGCTGGAAACGAAGCGCAGACTCATGAAAGAAGGGCGGCCGAACCCGTTCGTCGATCCTGCGGGCTACAAGAAGTTCGTAGCTCAGAAGGAACAGGACTTCCGGACGGAATTAGCAAAACAAGAGCTCGACGCGAAATAAGATGTGAAGTGAAGGCAGTGCTCCGGACAGACTAGATGCGTCGGCCACTCGCAGTTGGCCAAACGGCTGTCGGAAATGGTGTAATGACTTCCCAGAGTGCTTTAGCTCTCTGCATGTGCCTAATTCTTTTCCGATGTGCGAGTGGCCAAGAGGGCCGAATGCGTTATGTCGTTAGGATTGAAAATCCCGCCCTTTTCAATAACACTGTGTATAACTGCGGCTGGCAGAGCATGATGACGCACCCACACGTCAGCATCGCTCCGCGGAGCGGCCTAATGCCGTCGGTTGCGGCAGACTGGTCACGTGAACGGTGAACACCAACTATGAATTCCACACCGAGCCCCATTGTTCTCAGTGGTCAAGATAAGCGAGTAGAAGCTTCCGGCTTTGTTCTAACTCAGACGTATCGACCCCCAGGCCTCGTCTTGCCACCTCACTTCCATGAGCACGCAAATATTGCTCTCACGATCGACGGGTTTTTCACTGAGACGGTTGGCCGGAAGCCTTACGAGGTGAATCCCTGCAGTGTGATATTCCGACCGGCCGGGGAGAAGCATTCCAATCGGTACGGAAAGACTGCGGCTCATTGCTTGATCATGGAAGTACGGCCGCAACGCCTTTCTGAGTTGCGCCAAGTTACCGAAATCCTGGACCGTGCTTCTTATGTTGAAGGAGGAATGGTTTCCAGTTTGGCTCTCAGGATATTGCGAGAGTTTCGGACGCTGGATGCGGTCGGTCCACTCTCGATCGAGGCACTCACGCTAGAGATGTTGGTTCAGGCGACGCGGCTTGACGTTGTGCAGGACCGCAACCCGCCGCGGTGGCTCCAGCAGGCCAGGGAGGTTATTCACGAACAATTTCTGGAGTCGCTGAGCCTGTCAAGCGTCGCCGAGCTGGTAGGAGTGCATGCAGCACATTTGGCAAAGATGTTCCGTAGGCACTATGGATGCACGCTTGGAGACTACGTTCGCAGGCTGCGCTTGGACTACGCCTCACAGCTCTTGGCTCGGTCGGAAAGGACTCTCACCACGATCGCGCTCGCTGCTGGGTTCTACGATCAAAGCCACTTTGCCCACGTCTTCAAGCTTCGGTTTGGCGTCACACCGGGCGTCTTTCGAACGGGCTTGCGAACCAGACGAACTCCTATCCCGGTAAAGTGCAAAGACTTACCGTCCGACTAACTTCATACAATAAGGCAAAAATCCTCCAAGACGATACCTTTGGTCTGTCTTATATAGATCTGGGAGGATGAGGTGATGGGCAGAAAAGCCTTGCCCACGGTTCTGTTGCTCAGCGCATCGACCCTGCTGGTTAGCGGCGCAGTAGCGCAACTGACCGCACAAGGCCAGCCAGGCTCGTCCGATGCGACTTGGTCGCTAGCTGCTACTGGAGACACCGTCAGCACCCGCCGTGTCTCTGTCTATGAAACTTATCCTGCCTTCAAGAGCTTGGTCGCGGTGATCCGGGCAGCTGATGCAGGGTTCACCAACCTGGAGACTTCACTCTTTCGAATGGCAGATTTTAACGGGTATCCACAGGCCGAAAGCGGCGGCATATGGTTCGTCGGTCCGCCTGAGGCTGCGCAGGATCTCAAATGGATGGGTTTCAATCTTTTCAACAGAGCCAATAATCATGCGACCGAATATGGGGTCGAGGGCATGATCGAAACGGATCGTCTCTTGGATTCACTGAGCCTAGTCCATGCCGGGAGCGGCATGACTTTGGGGGAAGCGACTCAGGCACGCTACCTTGACACGAGCAAGGGCCGCTTCGCCCTAATCGGATTAGCTACCACTTTCACGCCGATGTCACGGGCCGCCGACGCACGACCTGGTGCGAAAGGGCGGCCAGGGATCAACGCATTGCGCGTTGAGCGAGAATACGAACTCAATCCGCAAGAGATGAAAGAACTTCGACAAATCATTAAAGATCTCGGAGAGCAGTTACCAACGGCTGGAGGCGCCGCTCTGGAATTTGCGGACACGAAGTTTCTCCTCGGCAACGCAACTAGGGTCGTGGAGAAGGTTGACTCGAGAGACGAGGAGCGCATTTTGCGCTCCGTCCGCAATGCCAGTAAACAGGCAGACTTTGTGATCGTCACAAGCCATTCTCACGAACCGAGTGAAGAAGTCGTGACGCCGCCCTCTTTCCTAGTCGAGTTCGCCAAGAAATGTATTGATGCGGGGGCCGATGCTTTCATTGTCCACGGTCCACATCAACTTAGAGGGATCGAGATTTACAAGGGCAAGCCGGTCTTTTACAGCTTGGGGAACTTCATATTTCAAAATGAAACGAGCGACAACCTGCCGTCAGATCTCTACGAGTCCCATGCGTTGGGCCAAGACGCTCTGCCAGCTGATTTGATGAATGCACGCTACAAGAACGGAACGGTCGGCTTCCCCGCCAGTCCGATATGGTATGAAAGCGTCGTGGCCGTCCCCTACTTTAGAGGGCACCAACTCAGCGAGCTTAGACTTTATCCCATAGATCTTGGGCAGAAAGCGCCCAGGTCTCAGCGAGGAACACCAAGGCTAGCGGATAAGGAGCTAGCGCAAAAGATTATTCAGCGCCTCGCGACGCTTTCAGCTCCCTTTGGGACGAAGATAACTTTTGAAGATGGCCTGGGTATCTGGAGACGAGAGTAGTACCGAGTTCGACATCCTGCTTTGGGAGACCATAAATTGTGCGCAAATCTTGGTGGATCAAGAACTTTCAGATTGTCAGCGTCACAAATCTGATCCTTCTAACAGTGAGTTGCCTCAGTGTGGCGGTGCCAAGGCAAGAGTCTCAGGAGGCGCCACCAGTTGCCTATGCACCGCAACTGCTGGCTGAACTCAAGCAGATCCAGCAGGCTGCTCTCGACAGTGACTATGCTTTCAGACAGCTTGCTGCGCTGACGAACAAGATCGGTCCACGCCTGAGTGGCTCCGTACAAGCCCAGAGCGCTGTCGATTACGTCGCAGGCGAACTGCAGGGGCTCGGCCTCGATGTGCGAATTGAAAAAATACTTGTACCCCACTGGATCCGCGGAGAAGAGAAGGCAGAGTTGATTAAGTTCCCGGGACAGGTGTCAGGGATTGCCCAGAGAATTATTCTGACGACGCTGGGCGGAAGCGTAGGAACTCCTCCTAATGGACTGACGGCGGAGGTTGTAACTGTCGATGGCTTCAAAGAGTTGGAGGCATTGGGTCGGCCAAGTGTCGAGGGGAGGATTGTTTTGTTCAATCGACCCTTCGACCAACAAATGGCGGCGCAGGGGTTCGGTCGTGAAGCCTACAAGCAGATAGTCGCGTATCGGACCGGCGGCCCTACTGCTGCGGCTCGCTTAGGGGCAGTCGCCGCGCTAGTGCGATCGGCGGGCGGTTCCAATTACCGGTTGCCGCATGCAGGTTTTACTCGATACGCAAAGGACGTACCGCCCATCCCGGCGGCTGCTTTGACCGCGGAAGATGCGGACCTGATTGAAGGTCTGAGTAGAGAGGGGCCCGTGCGCCTGCATCTGACTCTTGCACCACAAACGCTCCCGGACACCGTCACCTTTAACGTCGTCGCCGACCTCAAAGGCACAGAGCACCCGGAGCAGATTGTTATTATCTCGGGTCATCTCGATTCCTGGGACTTGGGAACCGGTGCGATTGACGACGGAGCCGGGGTGGTTATGGCCATGCAGACAGTGCAACTACTTCGAAAGCTGAATCTACACGCGAAGCGCACTATCAGAGTCATTGCATGGATGGGTGAGGAGTACGGAGGGATCGGCGGTAAGACCTATGCAAAGGATCATGTAACAGAAATCGCCAACCACTTCGCTGCGATTGAAAGCGATCACGGGGCGGGGCATCCGCTAGGCTTTAGCATTAAAGCTAAGCAAACCGTACGGCCATTGGTGGACCCTGTGTCGCGGGTCTTGGACAGCTCAGGCGCGGGCCTGATCGCACTCACCGAGGACATTGAAACAGACATCGCCCCGCTGGCGGATGCCGGAGTCCCATGTTTCGGGCTTTGGCAAGACGACCGGACGTATTTCAATTACCACCATACGGCTGCCGATACATTGGATAAGGTCGCTCCCAAAGAACTGGCAGAGAACGTTGCGATTATGGCAGTGCTTGCGTATGCGCTTGCAAATCTATCGCAACCCCTTCCGCATTGAGGATTGGAGAAACCGGGAAGCTGTACTTGTATCAAGAATTGCTGGTCGTCGCGAGCCGGGGAGTGCAGGGAAAGTTTCGAGACGGATTGGAGAAGCGATGGGGACGGATCGACGGGACTTTCTGCGCAAGATTTCGAGAGCCTCCGCGCTGGCTGCGGCGGCCTCGGTTCTCGAACGAAACAGGTGCGTAGCGTTGAGTCAAAGTTCGCATTCGATAGGAATGCCAACGACGCCGGCACTGGAGTACTTGCGTGCACAATTTCCTGTGCTGGGGGAAAGGGTCAATGACCATCCGTTGGTATACCTCGACAGCGCAGCCACGACCCAGCGGCCTCGCGCAGTCATCGACGCCCTCGCGAACTTCTACCTGCACGACAATGCGAATCCTGGGAAATCTCTCCACACGCTAGCCCGCCGATCCTCCGCTTTGTATGAGAAGGCCAGAGGTACGGTTGCAAGATTTCTGAATGCACGCGGACCCGAGGAGGTCGTGTGGACCAGAGGGACGACCGAAGCACTCAATCTCGTTGCTTCGTCCTGGGGCGGCGCAAACCTTCACGCCGGGGACGAGATTGTGCTGACCGTGTCGGAGCATTATTCTGCTCTCGTGCCGTGGCAAATTGCCGCTCGGCGCGCCAATGCGCGCGTGCGGATACTGGACGTGGAAGATGACGGTCGCTTGCGGCTCGACCAACTTGACACGCTTCTCTCCGAACGCACCAAGCTTGTAGCGTTTCCACATGTATCGAACGTTCTGGGTCTGATCAATCCTGTGAAGGAAATCTGTGACCGCGCGCACCGCGCTGGCGCGCTCGTCGTTGTGGATGGGGCGCAGTCTATCCCCCATTTCTCCGTTGATGTGCAGCAACTGGGGTGCGATTTCTTTGCTTTCTCCGCACACAAGATGCTGGGGCCAATGGGAACTGGCGTCCTGTGGGCGCGACGGGAGATTCTCGAAGGCATGCCACCGTATCAGGCCGGAAGCAATATGGCCCACGACGTGGATCTGGAGTCGAAGTCGACTCATTTTGCCGAGGGTGCATGGAAATTCGAAGCAGGGACGCCGAACGTGCCCGGACCGGTCGGCCTCGCAGCCGCTATTGAATTTCTTGAGTCATTGGGTCGCAAGGATCTTTGGAACCGTGAACAGGAACTCACGCGACACGCCTTGTCTGCATTCAGGGAAGTGAAAGGGTTGAGGATTCTTGGCCCGACGGAGCCGGACAATCGAATATCTGTCTTTTCCTTCGTGCTCGAGAAGAGCGACGCGCTCGACCTAGTCAAGGCTCTCGACGCAATGGGTTTTGCCCTTAGAGGTGGGGATCTCGCGTCACATCCCCTATTGAAACGGATGGGTTTGACAGAGGCGGTTCGGGCCTCTTGTTATGCTTACACCACAGCCGAAGAAGTCGATCTACTCGTCGCAGCGCTGCAAAGAGAACGCCGCGGACATTCATGATGAGCAGCGAACCCCTCTCGCGCCCAGCCGTCCTCGAGATTCTTCAAGAACTGATTCGGACTCCATCCGTGAATCCAAGCCTTTCACCGGAGGAAGCGCACGGGGAGGAGGCGATTGCCAAAGTTTCACAAAATTGGCTGATAGCAAACGGAGTAAAGAGCTGGCTGGAAGAGGCCGCTCCGGGACGCCCCAACACCGTGGCTGAAGTGGGACAAGGGAGAGGTCCGACGCTCGTCTTCTGTGCCCACTTGGACACGGTGGGTACAAAGGCCATGACGATCCCGCCTTTTGAGCCAAAAGTTGAGGGTAATCGCGTCTACGGGCGTGGGAGCTATGACATGAAGGGCAGTGCCGCCGCCGTAATGTCTGCGGCCGCCGCTCTCGCGCACACGAATCTATCAGGTCGGGTGGTCATCGCCTTGGTGGCCGATGAGGAATATGCCAGCATCGGCGCGCAAGACTTTGTAAAACGCCACAGAGCTGATGCCTGCGTCCTGACGGAACCCAGCGAAGGACGCCTAATTCTTGCACACAAAGGATTTGTTTGGGCAGAGATCGTAACTACGGGCCGCGCTGCCCACGGCAGCAGATGGGACTTGGGTGTCAGCGCCATCGCGAAAATGGGCCGAATAATTTCTGCCCTAGAAAAGTTCGACCAAGAAGAACTGCGGCGCCGAGTTCATCCGCTCGTGGGCCCTGCATCGCAGCATTGTTCCCTAATCGAAGGGGGATCCGGGCTTTCAACGTACGCGGAGGAGTGCCGATTGAAGGTGGAGCGTCGGACGCTACCAGGCGAATCGCCGCAGCGTGTCATGCAGGAACTCGAGGAAGCCATTCGTTCTTCCGGTGAGGAAGCGCAAGTTTGCTGTTTGTTGGACCGCCCCCCACTGGATTGCGATCGAGAATCCAAAATCGCGACTTGCCTTCGCGGGGCGGCGAATTTGGCCACGGGATCAACACCCGAGGAGGGTGGGGTGGGTTACTGGATGGATGCTGCGTTGTTCCATGCCGCTGGCATCCCGACCGTAAACTACGGCCCCGGTGGTGCTGGAGCGCACGAGGCAGTGGAGTGGGTTGATTTGGATTCCGTAGTGAGTTGTGCACAGGTGCTTGCGGAGACCGCTCGACGCTTTTGCAATTCGTAGACTCGCTCGCTCGGCACTCTGTCAAGATTCGCGACGAGATCGAAAGGTCGACGCGTCCCCATTCCATAGGAGTGGAAGCGGATCTGGATGCGGTCTGTAGTCGAATGAAGGAGATGGCGTAGTGTTGCCGCACGAATTGTCGGCGGGTGGAATTGGGGCTGGGGGTATGCGTGTGCGATTTCGCTTGATGACCATCGAGGACATTCCAGAAGCAATGCAGCTGAAAGACGCCGCCGGCTGGAACCAGACCACTGCTGACTGGGCGCGATTTCTTTCTGCCAGCCCTGAGGGATGTTTTGTTGCGGAGCGCGAAGGCCACGTCGTCGGCACCTCGACGAGTATCGTCTATGAAGGTAGGTTTGCGTGGATCGGCATGGTCATTGTTGACTCGCAATATCGAGGGCAAGGAATTGGCACCGCACTTCTCGAACGTGCAATCCGGTACCTCGATTTGCGAAACGTTCCTTGCATGAAACTTGATGCCACCCCGCAGGGCAAACCCCTATACGAGAAACTTGGATTCGCGAGTGAGTACGACATCGAGCGGTGGATGTTGATGCGTCAACGCGGTGCGAACTTCGCAGGGAAGGCGTCCGCAGAAATAGAAGACGTGCTGCGGCTTGATAGGGAGATTTTCGGAGCTGACCGCAGTGGGCTCCTGCGCTCTCTGACCGAAGCGGCGCCGGATCTCACGCTGGTAGCCAGGCAAGAGTCGGGAGTCAACGGATACGCGTTTGGACGACGAGGTTCACGTGCCGACCACTTGGGGCCTTGGATAGCCCGTAAGGAGGACCTGGCCTCGACGCTGCTGGATGAGTTTTTACATCGCTCCAGCAGAGAACTTGTTTTTGTCGATTGCCTGCGGCAGAATTCCTGGGCGGTACCCCTACTCCGGAGGCGCGGCTTCGAGTTCTCCCGGCCCCTGACGAGGATGTTCCGCGGAACGAACCAATTTCCGGGGCGACCGGAGTTGCTTTGCGCTGTCCTCGGCCCTGAGTTCGGATGAAGATAGCGCGCGCGTCGGATGGCTACACGAATGCGCAAGAAGGTAGAGGCCGGCGCAGCCTTGCCCGAGTAGGCTTCCGCGATCGTCGATGCGCCGCGCCCCAAGTTCAGTTTGACCACGTTCGGATTGTGGCAGGTTATAAACGGCAACCCTGAAACTGTTCGGAAACAAGGTCGTGAGATCCGGCCGAATCATTGCGGTGGGATTGTGCCGGGTCGCTGTCTTCGCCAAGGGGCGGCGCAACTTTGTCAGAAAGCGAGCATCATTGCCGGTCGGGCCCCAAGGCAATGTCCGCGGCGGGTTTTCTCTTGGGAAGGTTGGGAGGCTCGGGAGGCTTGTCGCCATCATAAAACAGTTGGTAGATGGGCACCTCTAAAGGTCGCGCGAATTTCTCAATGGTCTCAACGGCTGGAACCGTATGGCCGTTCTCAATCCGCGAGACGTAGCAGCGGAGCAAGCCTGTGAGCTTCTCAATGTCCCCTTGCGAGAGCTTCTTTTCTTCACGTAGGGACCGCAAGCGATCGCTAATTAGCACCTTCGCCCTCCTTGCTTCTAGAGCTTGATGCAGGCATCTGACTCGGTGGCCGGCTGATTTCTGGACTCTCTACGACAACACAAGCGGCCTTGTTGGAATCGGGATAGCGAATGTAGTGACCGACCGGCAGGACCGGAGCAGGAAAGTGGCAAAGCATGGCCCAATCCTGTCGCCTACAGGAATTAAGACGTCGAGCTTTTCTCGGAGAAGAGTTTGTTGCCCTTTTGAGACAGATTGAGTCAGCTACTCATTCCTAAGCACCACCAATGGATCTACACGTGTCGCTCTGGATGCCGGGACGGCACATGCAAGCAGCGCCAGTGCTGCCAAGAGTAACGACACGCCAAGGAAGGTCGGGATGTCAGTGGGCTTCACGCCGAACAGCATGCTGGTAAGTACTCGGGAAGCGGCGAAGGCGGCTACTAGCCCGATCGCCACACCTGCTGCAATCAGCTTGGCGGCGTGACCGAGTATTAGTTGCAGAACGTTGGCCCGTTGGGCGCCCAACGCCATCCGCAGACCGATCTCCTGACGCCGCTGCAAGACGTAATATGAAAGCACGCCGTAGATCCCAATTGCGGCCAGGAAGAGCGCGATCCCACTAAACACTCCCATCAGCCACACGGGAACGCGACGTGGCGCTAGCGATTTTGCCACCACATCATCCATGGACGATATGCGGGCAAGTACCTGATTCCTGTCGAGCTGATGGATTTGATTGCTAATGGCACGGACCGCGGTCAGCGGGTCCTGCTCCGTACGGGCCACCAGGTTGAAACTGAGGAACTTCATGATCTCCGCTTTCTGCGCGAACGGAGCATAGAACGTGGGATGGATGGTTTCCGCCAGAGTTTCTTGCTTGGTATCGCCGACTACGCCCACGATTTCGCTGAATCCGGGGTTTCCCCAGCCAACGTCGATGCGTTTGCCAATGGGATCTTCGTTGGGGAAGAACTGGCGGGCAAATGTCTGGTTGATGATTACCACCGGCGGCGACGTGGTGTTGTCAGCGTCAGTCAGATAGCGTCCTTTGAGTAAAGGTACGCGGAGCGCTTGAAAGTAATTTCCACCCACAAACTGTTTTTGCGCGTTCAGCGGATCCTTCGGATCTTCCGCGCGACCTTCAATCACAAGACCGCCATTGGTCGAACCTCCGGAGAGCGGCAGGTTGGTGACGAATCCCGCGGAGCGGACTCCCGGCACGGTACTGACCCGCTCCTGGACCTGCTGCAGATAGCTGATCGCAACCTTGGGGTCCGCATATCGCACGGGCGATGGCCAGATTCCCATCGTAACGACGTGGTCGGTGGAGAATCCTTTATCGACGTTGAGCAGGCGCACGAAGCTGCGCAGCAGCAGACCGGCCCCAGCCAGCAGGACCAAAGAGAACGCGATCTCACTGACGATCAACGTTTGTCGAAGCCAATAGCTGCCCGATTCAGACTGACGGCCACCCTGTTTGAGTTCTTCCTGCAAATTGCCCTTGACGATCTGGATGCAAGGCGCCAGGCCAAAGACAATTCCGGTGACAAGCGCCAACACAGCGCTGAAGAACAGCACTGTGAGGTCAATATGGACGGCCGTGTCGCGCGGCAGACGTTGCGCCAGCAGAGTTGTAAGGACTCCCAAGCCCGCCCAGGCGAGCAGGATTCCAATTATTCCTCCCAGCCCAGACAGCAGGAGGCTCTCCGTCAGAAGCTGACGCACCAGACGAAGCCGCCCCGCACCCAGCGAGATGCGTACAGCGATTTCCTTGCTTCGCGATGCAGCGCGTGCCAGCAGAAGATTCGCCGTGTTGGCACATGCAATCAATAGAACTGACACTACCGCGCCTAAGAGGACGAATAGCAGGGGCCGGGAGTCTCCGACCAGAAACTCGTGATAGGGCGTCACGGTTGCGGGCAGGAGATTTGAATCAATCTTCTGCAGCCGGGGAACCATCACGGTCATGGCGGTCCTGGCTTGGCCCGGTGAAACGCCTGGACGAAGTTTCACGATCATCGCGAGGAAATTGAGCCCGGAAGGAGCCACGGTGGCGTCAAGCCGAAGCGGAGTCAGCAGCTGAACGTTGGCGGCGAAAGCAAAATCTTCAGGGAGCACACCTACAATAGTGAATACTTTGTCATTCAAGGTAAGCATCTGCCCGACTGCGGCTTGACTGCCATGGAAGTGCGACTGCCAGAACGAATGCGTAATCATGGTTACTGGATTGGCGGTGCGCGCATCTTCCTCGGAAAGAAAAATACGGCCAACGTCGGGCTTAACTCCGAATATCGGGAGAAGGGCGGCTGAAATGCTCATACCGCGCAGCTGCTCCGGTTCGCCTAGGCCGGTCAGGGCAAATCCTGAATTGGTGAACGCGGCCGAGTCTTCGAAGAGCTCCTTTTGGTCTTTCCACGCCAGGAATTCTGTATAAGACACGGGAATATGTCTGCTATCCGACAAACCTTGTAACACCATCAGGCGTTGCGAGTCGGGATAAGGAAGCGGCTGTAGCAGGACTGAGTTGATCACACTGAAGATCGCTGTGTTGACTCCGATCCCGATGGCCAGCACCAGCACGGCAACCGTGGTGAATCCAGGGTTCTTGCGCAGCATGCGCAATCCAAAGCGAAGATCCTGCAGGAAATTGTCCATAAAGACGCCTCCCGTCGCACGTCAATAGTGTTAGACCGCCGCCGGAGACTTTGGTCAGGACACATACATGATTTAACCACAGGCTATTTCAAAACCTCGTTTTGACTCCTGTAAGCCACTGATTCTAAAAGAGCTGAACTAGGTTTTGAAACCAGCACTACAGTGTGTCCGTGTCCCCTTTCGCAGACCATGCAATATCTTGATGTGACGTTGAATGATCTCGAGAGGGAATTCCAGCTGGCTCGCTCAAAACCTCGGCATCTTGTTCCGCAGCCCAGAGTCCCATCTGCCCTGCTTCGAGAAGGCCTCGGCGGAGTAATCGATACTTTGCTCGCTGCTCAACATGTGCTCGAAATGTTCCGTCGTGAACTACCACACGGTAATTCTCGCCTTTGCCTTGACCGTCTCTCCAACCGCCTCACCAAGATTGGCCAGTAATGTCGATCTGAATCCGGTTTCACCCGTCACGCGGCCCGCCGGCGCGTCAAACGCATTTCATAGAGGACTGCGCCCAAGAAGAACCTGTTGGTGCTCGCGGAAGCAACCGCGGGTGTCCCGACCGCAGCTGATGCGATGGACATCCGCCGACTATGCATCAGTCAAATTGCTTAACCAGGCTGCAGTCTGCGAAGGCTCTCGATGGCGCTGGTATCTCCAGGGTCGAGTGCCAGCGACTTCTTGAAGCTCTCGATGGCATTTTCGTTGTCCCCGGCTCCCAGATACGCGTCTCCCAAACTGTCGAAGATCGCTGCGGCCTCCTTTGGAAACATCTCCGCGTTCAGCTTGAGAATCTCTAACGCATCCTTGTTCTTTCCATGCTGCAGAAGCTTCCGGCCTACCAGATTGAGCTGCCCGGAGCCGAACGCATAAGCATCTGGCTCATGCTGTTTCAACTCCTTGTATTGACGAAGAGCAGCCTCCAGTCCATCCTTGCCGATGGCGTCGTAAACCACGGCTCCAATCGACTTCTTGCCTTGCGGTGCCTGGAAGTTCCACCGATCAAAATTGGGGTTCTGTGCTGTGATGCGCAGTTCGATTTCTACCTCGTTGCTGATCGCGTTGTTCCAGAAGGTGGGACCGATCACCCCATAGTCCTTCCGTTGCAACTTAAGCCGCCCCTCGAAACCGATGCGGGTGTTGTGCCAAGGGTCTGGCGTCTTATGCTGCCGCCACACTATAGGAAAGACGACATCGCGCGTCACGTCGCGGATCGTGAGCGTCCCGGTCATGACGTAGTCGGTGCCTTGCCTCTGGATGGATTTGCTTTGAAATCTGATCGTCGGGTACTTGTTGACGTCGAAGAAGTTTGCACCTCTGAGATCGCTGTCACGATCCGAATTGCCAGTATCGATGCCAGTTGTTTTGATGATTGCTGTAACGGACGACTTGGTGAGATCGGCTTCATCATAGCTGATGGTTCCGTCGACGTCGGGAAATCTGCCATCCACGTCCGCGACACCAACTAAAGTGACCGTAAACCCAATCTTTGAATGGCCCGAATCGACCGGAAACTTCTCGGCCGCAAAGCTTACGGTCGCAACCAATGACAGCAACCAACTGATCGTTAGACGCCGAAGCATGAACAACCTCCTGTTCTATCGCACTTGCGACCACTACCCTTTAAGAAAAAGGCCACCTACTCGTTTCGCAAGGCCACCGTTGGATCGATGCGCGTCGCGCGTCGCGCCGGCACGTAGCAGGCGAACAGTGCCACGCAGCCCAGCACCAAGCCCACGCCAACAAACGTTTCTAAGTCAGTCGGCGCCACGCCGTACAAGACGCTCGACATGAACCGTGTGAGGAAAAAAGCGCCCAGCAATCCTGCGATCACCCCCGCAAGTGTGAGGAGCCACCCTTCACCGAGAACCAGCCGTAAGATGTCCTGCCGCTGAGCACCTAATGCTATCCGCAGACCAAACTCACCGGTTCGCTGGCTCACCGTGTAAGAAAGAACTCCGTAGATCCCCACTGCG
>Ga0210410_10001254_pt1 | contig 24193 bp, 27 predicted proteins | sample IncBWC4MmetaG_FD_161058 | JGI IMG/M metagenome (GOLD analysis project Ga0210410, IMG submission 161058) | Forest soil microbial communities from Barre Woods Harvard Forest LTER site, Petersham, Massachusetts, United States - Inc-BW-C-4-M | ecosystem: Environmental > Terrestrial > Soil >... | reverse complement strand
GAGACTGGGTCGTCAGGAGAATGCCTTCGATGGGTGAACGGTGATCAATACATGGAGGGCAGCGACATCGAACGTTCCATCACCATAGGAAGCCGAACTCTCGATGCGGAAATCGCCAAGCAGGAGGAGCAGGTTTATGAACGCAACTAGCTCTTTTTTCGGCCTGCTAATCGTCTTTTTCACGATACTGCTGCTGCGCAGGATGCGTAAACTGAAACCACAGATCGCCGGATACGGGTCGCAAAGGATATGCCCGTCTTGCGGATTGATCACATCCCGATTGAAGCCATGCTGCTTGGAGTGCGGCAAGTCTCTTACAAGCGTGAGGGTGACCCCGATTCTGGAGAAATGATCCGCTGGTTGCTCACAAACTTTTCTCGCAGAGAACAGAAGGTAATTTACAAACTATGAAAAATACTAAATTTGTTGTGAAACTGAACCGAGGCGGCACCCTCGCACCTGAGTTCGTGCAGCGGATTGATCGCACTCCCATCCAGACGACCACCAACCGCAAACTGGCATTGGTGATGGGAAGATTCACGGCCGAAGACGCCATCAAATCTTTCGAAAACTCCCGTCGCGTCCCCGAGCTAGTTTCCGTACAGGTTAATGCATAAATCGTTCATTCCAGTTCAATCAGAACCGCCACATCGAATTTCGAATAATACTTCTTCACGTCCTTCGCCCCGTTACTGCTCCAGAAATTTCTCCACTTCAGATTTCACGGCTTTGGCATTCGTGATGGGCGTCGCTTGGAACTTCGCCCCGATGCCCCGTGCATCAATTCGAATCGACGGGTTCTTGAGCGCGTTCCGGTACCACTGGGTATCCGATCCCTGCACGGGCAGAAGGTACAGCTTTTCGCCTTCCAGCACGAACCAGACTGGAATCGAGATTTTATGGCCTGACTTCCTGCCGATCACTGTGATCTTGATCTGGCGGTAGCGGGCTAAGCGGTCTATGAGGGTGTCCTTCGAAGTTGGCATGCTCGTGTCACCTCTTGTGGTGAAATCCTTCACGGGAGACAACGGCTTATTGAGAGAGCTTGCTCTTGCACATTTCCAACAGCGCATCCCGTGCCGCCAGCAACATCATAACCGGCACTTCAGTTCGTTTTTCTTGGGACATTATGTCTGTGCTCATATCGAGCACGGACTTGGCCCAATCCGACGCTGCAGATGCCGTCTTCTCGTCGATGGAATACACCATGAATGCCGATGACAGTTGAACTGCGGCTGCCTTCGCATCCTGCATGCCGGGCAACAACTGGACTGATTTCTGTGCGTTCACGAATCCACCACTTGTCCGGCCATCCTCAAGCAAGGCAGAAGTCTTGTCTATTCTGTCCAGTTGTTCGACAGCTACGGACTTCAACAATTCGACCTGCTTCCCCGTCCTGTATTGGATCGGCAAAGAATCCACGTCCACCGCAGACAGGGTCGCTCTCCATTTTGGCAGACTCGCACGAACGGCTTTCAGGGCTGCTCCCAGTTCGAGATGCTGGGTGTCATCGGGATTGGAACTTAGTGCCTGCCCAGCCAGAGGAGTAGTGGAGGGCGGCGTCTGTCCGCTCTGAGACAGCCGCACAGTCTTGGCAAGCCAGAGCTCCACTTCCTTTCCGTCCGGGCGTTTGAGGAACATTTTCTCTTTCTCAAACCGCAGGTCGATTGGATCATTGACGATCCAGCTGGTTCGGTCGCTGAGAGCCCCCGCCGTGTACTGCGCAAAGTAAACCAAATCACCTACTTGGATTTGGAACAGATACGATATCCCCCGAATCGGAGCCGCCATGTTGCCAATGATGGGCCGTTCCCCTGTCTACAGGCTGAACGGTCATGTCAAGTAGCCTCCCCGCAACATAAGTTCTCGGCGTGTCTTTGGCACTGGCTGGAACCGCTAGCAAGGTGACGAATACAAAGGGGAGGCCAACTGCCAGCAAACTACGCATCGTGGTGCCCTCTGGAAAGCAACTTTAATCCATCGAAGCCGTCCGGGCTATACTTATTCACCCACTAGGCGTCCGTGCCTTGCCGTCAGTCGCAATCGGCGGCTGCAACAAAGGTTGCTGCCTGAGAGAAGGGGCGGTGACGGTGCTGTCCAGCAATTACAATCCAAACTGAATCAAAATCAAAGGAGAACCGCAAATGGCGCAAAAAGTTATTGATGTAGTTGGAACATCCAAAGAGAGTTTTGCAAAGGCAGCGGAAAACGCGGTAGCAGAAGCCGCAAAGACGGTTCGCGGCATGAAGTGGGCGCGAGTGGCGGAATTAGAAATGGAATTGGATGGCAAGAAGATAGTCAAATACCGCACCACAACGAAGATTTATTTTGACATTGAAAAGTAACGCATTCGTCCAGCGCAGACAAGGAGCCCGGAGACCTGATTGTCGGAAAAAGGCGAGATTTGCCATCACAAAACAAAAGCACCCCAGACTCCGGTTAAAGTCATGGGACGCATTCGGTCGAACAGCCCTCCCCCGAAGCCTGCTTCATCACCACCTAACTTCCTGATCTGCACTGTGGAAATGGCTCCTGCGTGCCACGTGGCAGCACTGCTAGGCTATACGGGCATCCACTCGCATGCGATAACGTGCAATTGCATGAAAGTGCTGAAGCACTTGCCAAAAGCGGGGCGGCATCTCCGCACTCGTCGCCTGGGCCTCGGACTCACTCTCCGGGATGTCCACATGGCCAGTCTCGGTGTGGCACGGCAGCTTCGCAAGCCAGGGTTCGTCCTCCCGCCCAGCCGATTGCACGACATCGAAACAAAGAAGATAACTCCCAGCGTTTATCGGCTATACACACTGTCGCGTGTTTACAGGTGCAGACTGAACGAACTCCTCTCGTGGTACGGGATTCCGCCCGCGATAAGAGACTGACCACTAGACGGAGAGAACGTTGCGATTTCCTGGGAACTGGCCATCAACCAATACCCGCCCAAAACAATCCTTCCCGATGAGGAAAGCAATGTTCACCTCGGCTCCTCGCTTTCGGCAAATTGGATAAGTCGCGGTGTAACGCGATTCTCGGTACTCCCAGCCGATGGCATAGGACTTTTGTAATCTTTGTGCTGCATGTAAGCAGGTTATTCTGGGACTCACTGATTTCTTGTCCAAATGATGAATCCCTTCACCCCTGTAATGCGAGCGCGGGTCGGGGCATGATCCCTCTGAGTGTACCGAGTTATCCTGTGTGTCCGATGGATGTTCAGTAACGACCTACCCTACAATCAAAACCAATGTTCGAGCGGCAGCAAGCATTTCTTAAAACTACCGAGTTCGCTGTATAGACTTGTCCTCCCCAAAAAACCATCATCAATCTGGCATTTCAGGTCCCGCGGCAGCGAGATTCAAGAGATGCGGACGGGCATTTACCCCGAGGGCCGTCGGAAGCCTGTCGGAGGAATATTTTATGAGAAAAGCGCTTCGTCTATCGGCAGCCATTGCGGCTGTATGCATTTTGACCGCCCTGACCCAAGCTCAACAACCCCACCAAGCCACCAATCACGAAAGAGTCTTGTATACCTTCGGCAAGACCAGTGTGGGATTTATTCCCAACGCGCTTATTCGTGATGCAAAAGGAAATCTTTTTGGGTCTAATGGCGGTGGTGGAAATACAACTGGTAACTGCAGTCCCCCATGGACTGGTTGTGGCACAGTTTTTGAATTGACTGCTGCGGGAAAAATGGTAGTGCTGCACACCTTCAACCTTTATCCCGACGGTGCGGAGCCTACTAGTTTAGTTGAAGATGCTAGGGGGAATCTTTACGGAGCAACAGCAGCAGGCGGGAATGGAGATTGCGAATTTGGATGCGGAACTCTATTTAAGGTGACTCCAGCGGGTAAATTTACTCTGTTACACACTTTCGGTCCGGATGGGCTTGCTGTGCCAACCTCGGGGTTGACCATGGATACGCAAGGGAACCTCTATGGCGCGGTGGACTACGGCACTAATGCTCTGGATGGCGCAATCTATGAATGGACAACTTCGGGAAAATTGAAAGTGCTATACCGCTTTTCCAAGCAAAGCGACGGAGCATATCCAAATGCAGTAGTCCCAGACAACGAGGGAAACCTGTATGGCACTACGGCGAACGGCGGGGACTTATCATGTGCCCAAGATTACGGTAATGGTTGCGGGTTAGTGTACAAACTGGATATTAGTAAGGGCATAGAGACGGTACTTTATACCTTTAAAGGCGGCGCAGACGGTGCCATTCCCGCTTTCGCCTCGCCTTTGGTACGCGATAAAGCTGGGAATCTGTATGGCACCACAATGGCGGGCGGTAACAATCAAGATTGCATCACCAGCACTACTACGGGTTGCGGAACCCTTTTTAAAATCGACGCCCCTGGAGCATTTTCTGTGCTTTTCGCGTTCAATGGTACAGACGGAAACATCCCCATTGGACTGATGAAAGGCCCGAAGGGGAACTTCTATGGTGCTACCTATACCGGCGGCAACGGTTGTACCGATGCTGGAGGTTGCGGAACTGTATTCAAATTTTCCGCTGGTCGTAAGGAATCGGTTTTATACAATTTCCGAGGTCAATCGGATGGTGGCTTACCGGCGGTAGGAGTAGTGGAGGACGGCAATCACAACCTCTATGGCACCACTGAACAGGGTGGCGATCTTAACTGCACAGTTTATGGCCAAGGTTGCGGAGTGATCTTCGAGATCACAGCGAATTGAACTCTCGTATTGCCGGATTTCGCCTAATCGTTTTATACAGAGAATGCAGTAGGAAAATCTCGCCTGCTACTAATGCCACAAGCCGCTAGTCAAAAAATGAACAGCCGTTGTTAAGCGTAATCGTACTAATAGATACGATAGGAGGTTTTGCACGGAGCTTTGGAACGCTTCGTGCTAGAGCCCCTCTTTGAACGTCCTTCCGACTAGGAGGGCACGATGATCAGCAAGGAGAGCAAGAGAAGTGGATGGAGCTTTGCGAACCTGCGGACATCGTGGGGTGAGTCATGAGCAGCCGATTTTGCCTGCTCTGCCGCATATGCCACGAACCTGTGAGCCTTAAATCAGACACCGTGGTGGACGAGGATGGTAAACCCGTCCATGAGAACTGCTACGTGAAGGAAATCACGGGACAGGACGACCCTGCGGCGGAAGTGGCTAGGATTTTGTCGCTTCGCCGTCTGGTATGAAGAAAGCACGCCGTTCCTCTGGCGTCATTTCCCGTCTGAAGACTTTGCGAAAGCGTTCCTCTTTTTGGGCGGTGGTGGGTAAGTTTCGCTAGTTCGTCGTCTTCCAGTTCTGATCCCCACATCTTACGATAATGCGCTGAATCCGAATTGACGTCTGGTCAATATTGAGCAGATGGCTACGTCGCAGAGGGCTGGCTGGCATCCCCGCGCTGGCACTTGTGATCTTCAAATTGCCTGCGGAGGTTCTGTTGCGCGTCCGATGTCCTTTTCAGCATCTCTAGGGGAACCTTAAAGTTCGTAGCACAATACGTGCAGACTCCTATAGCCGGGACTGTACCGATCCATTTGACCACCCGGAGATTACGCTTGTGCATGGCCGATCTTCGAGGTGGAAGACTTTTTCTTGGCTGCGCTGGCTCTCGCGGCGGCCTTGGGGTGGCGGGCCTTCGCACGTTCGACTGTAGTTTTATACGTGTTCAATTTCGCCATGCCGATAATTTTCCCATAGTTCGGCGATCGATTTCCAGCCCTGCGGAAAAGTCCCACACATATACTGGGTTCGATCCCTGTGACTGACCCGCGTCATTCTTGGATGGCTCCTGAGGCGCGGGTTTTATTTTGAGATTGCCAGGGCATAGGGTGCAAAGCGGCAATCACGCACAAACTCAAACAGCAGGTCCGCAATTTAGTTAAAGAACAGCAAAGGAGTATCCCGACAATGACCGCAGTCTGATTCTGTTTGAGGTTGCTGCAACAGTTCTCGCTCATCTAACGTTTTGCGCAGTTGAGCAAGAAGGATTGCCAGCTTGGTTGGGCTGATTTGTTTATTGGAAATAGGTCGCCAATTTTCATCTCTAAGGTCCGGGGCCAGAGCAAGACCTCCATTTCTACGATTGCGTTAATTTATCTTGGAGCGGGAAGCCGAGTCTGAGCAATAGTGCTCAACGCATATTTCACACACTGCTCAAGTGAGCAAAATTGACCAGTCAGCATTTTTGTAAAAGGTGTAGCATCACGACCAAATAGAGGAGGTCGGGGTTGTCTCTGGAAGAGCGACCCCATAAGAACGGTGCGCTGGGCACTGACCACACATTCCCCTCGGCGCACCGTTACCTTGAAGTCAAAAATAGCCCTGTCCTGACATCAACAACCTAATTTTTCGGAACCACGCTCCAAAAGGAACTTGAAAAAAGAGGGATTGCCCATCTCATCGTTGCGGGAGGCATGACGGAGTGCTGCGTGGACACGACTTGCCGACGTGCGACGAGCCTCGGTTGTGAGGTAACGCTGGCAAGCAATGTCCACCTGACGATGGGCAACCAGGTGTTGACCGCCGCAAATATTATTGCCCACCACAACTTCGTTCTCGAAGGTTTTGGTGCCGGAGATCATTTGGTCAGGGTCAGGCCTACAGATGAGATCGTTTTCTTGAAGTCAGTGCTGGCGCGGCTTCTTAGCGCGGTCAATGCGCTCTTGACCAGTTCCACGGCACTTTTCGGGTCGGCGACTTCGATGATTAGCTCGTTGTACCGTTCGTCCTTCAGTCCGATCACGACCGTGTTACCCGGATTGTGGACACTCCACCAAACCTGCTTGCTGTCGTGGTGGAAAGTCCCAGCTGTCAGAACTGCGGGAATATTGGTACCGGGAATTTTCAGACCGTGCCACCAGCCGTGTGCTATGAGCGGGTCTGCCCTGATCTCCGCAATGTGCGCTAAGGGTATTTCGAGCGAACTGTTGAAAGCCCACAGCTTGTCGGCTCCCCGTACGTTCAACACGAGATTCCCACTTGAGACGGATAAGTCCACCAATGTCGCTAATCCTCCACCAATGTCGCTAATCCTCTAATTCACTGGAGAAGTCGGCTTCCGGTTCCGGTTGAGTGACGCACCCAACTGCCGCGAAGGCGCGGGAAGCGTTGTGCACAGCCATATGTTTCAGCATGTCGGTTGCCGACTGAATAGGATTCTCACAAATCTTGTTCATGCTCATCGCATCCCCGCAATCGTCACAGACCATAAACGTGCCGCCCTCAATCCTTCTGGTCGTTATGTACATGCCTTAAGGCTACGCTTCAACGGTGGGCTGCCGTGGGCATTGGGACAGCAAATTCAGACTTTGGTCACCGCCGCAACTCCATCTTCCGCGAATGTATTCTCTGGACAGCCGGTTACGAACGTAAGCCTTTAAGTGATGTGGCTCACATGCCAAGTGGAGTCAGGCTGGATAATCTATGGTGCTACGAACACGCAGCGGGAGGAGCAAACAATGTACACCATAATCGCAGGAACAGACGGAGTCGTATTCGAGTGCATGGATTGCCCACATTCCGTCCGCGTGAACGATTACAAGCAGAGGCTAGGCAACGCCCGCACTCAGGCAGCAGACGCAATGAATGATCATCTGAGAACACACCGGATGACACCAATACCACCAGCGCCTCGGCACCGAATGATTCCCGCCCACCAATAGACAGAGAGGCACCCAGTCTGAACATCGAGTTGTCTCACGTCCCTGCCCCCCGAGAACGAGGGTACCACTGATAGTATTTCGTGGCTGGAACTTCGCCCCGGATACCGTAAACGCGACGGAAAATGAATGTGGCAAGCGCATCCATTCCAAGAGACAGATCGTCGGCTCGTATCGCGGTGGTGGAACGGGTACAAGGCTAGGTTCGATTCCGTCTTCCACTCGTGCGGCCGACAACAGAGCTGCACAGTCGATCTCGTACTGTGATGGAAACATGGACCAGCCGTTCAACGCATTCATTTCCGCCTACAATCTACCTTCCACGGCCCATCTCCTGACTTCTTCTGCCACAGAGAAGTGTCCACTGGGATTCTGTTCAAAGCGACCGCCAAGCCTGTACGCATTGACTTCCAAAGGAATCGCCTCGTAGCTTCCGCCCTCAAGAAATCCGCGAACGTAAAGCTCGCTGAAGCGCGGAATGCCAAGCTGCCGATACTGTTCCACGTGGACGAGTTCGTGATGAGGGCTACTCGGAGTGAGCTTGATATGAGTTCGTCAATGCAGATTAACCGTGGACTAGCCGGTATTCGCCAGCGCGTCGATTTTATGGATCAGCACCTTCACCTCGGGGGCCGGATGTATTCGGCTCATACTTAATGGTACCGCTTGGTGCTTGCCATAAGGCTGTATCTCGAATTTATTTTCCGTGACAATCTAGAACACGTGGAGGATAATTTCCTGCCCGCTGAGGTGGATGCGGCAATCCGAGCATTCAGTTATGGGGTCTCGGACAGGCGGTCCTTTGTCGAGGAACGATAAATGAAAAACTACAAACTGATCTCGTCCATCCTGGGATTTGTCTTGGTAGTCAAAGTCGCGGGCAACGCGGTCGATCCGCCGCCGTTAACTTTCACGTTCCACAGGGCCAACGTGCCAGGCGCGATAGGGACAGCTCCTAACGGTATCAATAACACGGGTGTAATCGTCGGGGAGTACGAAGACAAGAACAAAGTCCGGCACGGGTATATTCTCAGGGGCAAGAAGTTGACCAAGCTGGATCACCCGAACGGCACAGACACCTACTGCTTCCATCTTCCTCCTAATAGCGCGATTTCGGTCGTCGGCAGCTACACCAATTCCAGTGGATACTCAGTGGGCTTCATATATAAGAGTGGCAAATTTACGGACATTCCGGGACCTCAGGGTGCCACGTCCTCGGTTGCTTGGGGAATAAACGACAGAGGAATAATCGTCGGCTGGTACACCGATTCCGCCGGGATCAATCATGGGTTTCTCTTGAAAGGTAAAACGTACACCACGCTAAACGTACCCGGCGCTAGCAATACGTGGGCTGAAGGCATTAATAACAAGGGCATCATGGTCTTTCGTTGGATGAATTCCGCAGGGGGTAACAAAGCGTCAATCTACGATGGCAAAACTTATAAGGAGATTAATGTCCCCGGCGCGAGCGAGACGATTGTTGAAGGGATCAATAACGAGGGTGACGTTATTTATCAGTGGATTGATTCTAACTTCGTTTCCCATTCTGCACTGCTACATGATGGGAAGTACTACAAGTTTGACTATCCCAAATCTGTAGACACATGGGGCGGCGGGATCAACGACAAGAGCACCATTATAGGTATCTACGCCACGCGTCAGAACATTAACTTAGGTTATAGAGCAACCTACAAATAACGCAGGCAGGGCCTCAACCCACCAAATATCTGAAAGTCGGTAGCCCAACTCGTCCGGCTTGCATCCAGTGCTCAATGGCTGACGCTCCACGAATCACAGTGGAAGAGTTTTCAATAGGGTTTCTATGTCGCAGGGGCCGTCACTCATCTTCGACAAGTCAGCGCTCGAGAGCCTGAACCTCGACGAAGCCGTGCTACTCGATAATTTCTACAGATCGAACATCACGCCTCTATTTTTCGTCGAGTGCCTTGCTGACCTCGAAAAAGCAATCAGAAGCAGAAGCACACCCGAACAGCTCGTAGGTTCACTAGCGCTTCGCACGCCGGAATCACAATCCTGCGCAACCGCGCACCATACGAAAGTGCTTGGCAACGAACTGGCCCGAAAATTCGATCTGAGCCACGTACTGGAAAGGCCGATGGTTCCTTATGGGCAACCCGTACAACTGGGCGACAAGAAAGGCATCGTTTTTAGGCGAAGCCCGGAAGAGGAAGCGTTCCAGAGATGGACGCATCACGAATTTCTTGAGGTCGAGCGTGGATTTGCGAAACAGTGGCGCAACGCGCTCATGCGCGTCAACCATGATGACCTCGTGAAAGCAGTCATGGTCGGCATCGGCCACTGGCGGAAGCCGAAGTCTCTGGAAGACGCCAAGCAGATGACCGACTACATCATCGACAACATGGACCCGGAATGGATTATCGGCTTCGGCCTCGAATTGCTCGATCTGCCAGAGGCAACGCAGTTCGTGCGCGACGACTGGACGGCGAAGCGGAAGCCCCCGATCCACCAGCATTTGCCCTATTTTACCTTCATGCTGTCGATCAATATTTTTTTCGCCCTCATCATCCAGACACAGCTGTTGCGCAACGTAAAGCAGAGCCATCAGATCGATCTCGCCTATCTTTATTACTTACCTTTCTGCTCTGTGTTTACCTCGAAAGACCGCTTCCACGCGCAGGTCGTCCCGCTATTTCTCAATCCGCGACAGGCTTTCGTGAATGGCGAGGAGATGAAGGATGACCTTGCGCGGCTCGTTGAGCTTTATTCAAGCATGCCGGATGAGGTTCTTAGGACCGGCTTGTTCACTTTTGCACAGACGCCGCCCGAAGACACAAGTTACCTCGTAACGCGACTGTGGGACAGGTATCTGCCGTTTTGGAGGGGATTCAAGGAACAGCCGCGGGTCCCGCACGATCCCGAAGCTGAGAGGAACCTCATCGAAGAAATCAACAAGTGGGTGGATGGAGGACCGGGTATTCAATCACATGACGAGCATGATGTGGACAGGCTTGATCATGTGACCATCAGCCGAAGCGTCATGCCGCGGAAGGGAAGATGGCGCAGGTTCTCGGAGGAACAGGAAGAGCGGATGCAGAAAGCACAAAATAAATGATCCTGAATTCAGGGATGACCCAGCGCGGGATATTCGCGAGGTTTGGCGAATTAAAGCAGCACAGGTAGGAGTCTGGCGCAACGCTTGTCCCCTTAAGTCTTGCCCGCGATGATCGGCTTTTGGGGAACGGATTCGTGCGCGTCGTGATATGACGATCAATGGTTACCGCCAGGTAAGTTCCCAAGCGACTCCTGCATCCCACTCGCCGCCCCCATTCGTCGTACCAAAGAGCGCGCCTGCGTGGAACGTCGGAGTCCCGAGCGGTTGGCTTCCGTCCAGAGTGCCTGCGAAATCGTGCACTACGGACTCTTGCCATTTGCCTTTTGAATTTCGCAAAACAAAGATTACTCCGTAACCGTTGCTGCCTCCGTATACTGTTGTTCCGTACAAATTGCCTGCGGAGTCGGGCACCATTCCGCTGACTGGAGAGGTGCCGTTGGTGCCCTTGAAGTTGCAAAGCACGATCTCAATGAACGAATGGTTCCTTTGAATCAACGAGAATGCTGTCCCCTGATTAGAGGCTCCGCCGGTGCTCGTTGTACCATAGAGCGTACCGTGACGCAGAAGCGGGCGCGCCATAGGACTTGATCCATCCGAGCCCTTGAAACTGTGCAAAACGGTTTCCTTCCACCCCGAATTTGTCTTGCGCAGCTTATAGACGGTGCCGCAATGGTTCGCACCACAATTATTTGCACCGCCAAACAGGGTCGTTCCGTAGAAAATGCCTGCACCGCCGAGGGTAAGACCACTCACGGGATTTGCGCCATCATTATTGCCTGCAAAAGTATAAACAGTGGATTCCGTCCATCCTCCACTAGACAGTGAAAGCTCGAACACAGTCCCATATCCCGAGCTTCCCGCGCCGCCCCAAGTCGTGCCGAAAAGATTTCCTAGTTTGTCAAATATTATACTGTTTGGGTGAGCACCATCCGCATCACCGCTGAAGGTGTAGAGCACCACAAAATGCCAACCACCGCTTACTCGTTGCAGCTCGAATACAGTGCCGCAACCGCTTCCCTGACAGATACCGGACATATTACCGCCGTAGCTAGCGGCCCCATACAAGTTTCCCGCCGCGTCGATAATGAGTGGATCAGACGGATATGCCCCACTGACACCGTCGAATTCGTAAAGGATGTTTGCGATCCATCCCGACTGGGAGGGCGTTAATTCGTAGATCGTGCCATAACCGGCCCCACCGCCGGACGCAGTTCCATACGCGTTACCGGAGGAGTCGAAGACTAAGCCACTGTTTGGATATTCTGAGTAAGCTCCACCGGCGAAGGTGTGAATTGTAGTCTCAGTGACAGCCCAAGCCTGCAGTCCCACTAACATCAGTGCCAGTAAGGCAAGCATCCTGCATTTCATAATGGCTCCCAGCGGTCGATACAATGCGGCACGGGTCAGATGCTCATTGCGCGATAATGGTTGGCTTTTCGGGGAGACTGTCGTTAGCAGGTCAGCATGACCGAAATCCGGTCACAGCGAAGCATGAAAATAGTTCCGTACGCCGCGCTTCCCCTTCAAGGCTCAAACACATCCACTCTCATCGTGCTCCAGTGGGCCGTCGCTTTGCAGCCACCCAATTGATTGACATCTGCGCAACCGATCCCCACAGAGATCATGTGACTGGTTGAACTGGAATTAGTAACGGCTGTGACCACCGAGGCTGTGTAGTTCTGACGCGTTTGACGGTTAGGAATGCCGCTGAATGTGTAGACATTATCTTCGAAGACGTAACTGCCGTCGTTGCCGGTTGGTCCTATCGTTGGCGCGATGCCATCAACCAAGAACTGGTAAAACCCCGTAGGTCCAGCAGCGTTGGTGGTGATGAAAAAGCCAATCGAGACCTTGGTGTCCAGTGAAATATGAAAGGTGCAGGTCTTCCCGATAGCTGCCGGACAGACTACCGAGATAGGGGCAAACATCGCTGTTTCCGCGCGGCAGCCAAAAGGCTTGCATTTGGCGGTCGCAATCTGTTTGTTAACGACGAACGTGGTGGATACCAGGGTCTCGTTGCTAATGATTGTCTGAGCCCTGGCAACCGGTGTCGCAAACAGCAATGGCGCGATCAAGGCGAATCCGGCGATTATACGTGGGAATTTCATAGTGCCTCCGTCAGGGTGGTGCAATGAGGGCTGCAATCTTACCACGATGTGGCTGGCTCCCCGATCCCGATTGCGCTCGCTGCCGCTGGTTCCGAACGGGTTAAGGGTAGCTTAAGGTGCGCTGCCAGATAATCCACTGACCGGATGGGGTGTCTCGGTTGTGATCGTCCTGCCACTAAACACAAAGCGGAGTACCTGTTGTCACTAATTCGGGTTCTCATAGCTGATGACTTCAAACGTTGGCGTCGCCAAATCCGTCAACTGCTCAAGGTGAGGCCAGAATTACAAGTCATCGGCGAAGCGTCGCATGGATCAGAGGCTGTTCAGAAGGCCGACGATTTGAAACCGGACTTAATTGTGCTGGACATCGGTCTCCCAAAGTTGAATGGAATTGAAGCCGCCCGGCGCATAGGACAACTCTCCCCCGGCTCCAAAATACTCTTCCTCAGTCAGCACAATGAACCCGACATCGTGCAGGCAGCTCTGGACACGGGCGCTTTGGGCTACGTTCTCAAAATGAACGCCCTAGGGGAACTACTGCCCGCTGTCAACGCGGTTCTGCAGGGTAAGCAATTTGTCAGTAGCGGCTTAAAGGGTAAGAACTGAATTCTAAGTCATTCGGCAACGGCGTCGCCATCTGATTTCCTGTGGTGTTTTACGCCGCCCGTGTTACCGATTTCTTGGCGCTCGCGGCCTCTAGTCTTAATTTAAGTTGGTCAAGTTTTCTACTTTCAGAATCGCGCTCAGAGCGCAGCACTCGTTCGCGAAGGACTGCTGCTTGGAATTCAGAATGATTCACGCTGATCCCTCCTAAGATGCTGCGAGAGTACTCTCAAGGTAAGTGGTGGTCAAATTGTAGACTGCGGTTTTATTCAGGACCCACAGCGGGCGTATCGGTCTGAGAGTGGTTGCACAGCTCACTGATACGGTCTGCTCTGCGGTTGTACTCAATTTTCTCTGTGTGTGAAAGACCGCCGTAGACCTCGCGTTGTCGAGCCTTGGTTTGCTCTTGGAGCAGACGTGTCAATTCAGACTCGGGATTTTCTTCGGCCATCAGAGCTACCACTTCAGTAAAGATTAACACAGGCGGTTTTACAGTTTTCATACCTTATTTCCTGTATCCAGCCTCTGATTGCCAGCTTTCGGTTTGTTCGGTATCGTACACTCAAAATACGCTTGTCATCAACTATGACACGAGGCATACAATGAGTAAGTCATGGAGGGATTCCATGGAGAATTACCGAGAGGAAGATTGGGTTTCGCTCTACCAGTCCGCTCTCGTCGAGCTTGAGCAAGCAAAAATGTCAGGCCGCATCGAAGCTGCGAAGACAGCAATCGTCACTCGTATGGAAAAGCTCTGTACGATGCCCGGACTGCATCCGGAGGAGCGGCAAGCCATCGAGGATGCATTGCGCGGCCTAAATGTTTTGAGACGCGAGGAGGCACGCTTCACGGCGGAGCAAAAACACCTTACGGTAGAGAAGTCCCTGGAAACGCTTCGCTCTATCAGCCCTACCGTCCGGCGATTTGCCAATGATGAGTAGTTGAGAAGTAAGAGCGCGAAGAACGGGTAGATCACCCATTCCCGCTTTGCTAGGGCCGCCGTGACTTTAGCCCAGAACTCCATGCCCATGCCCAAGGGACGAAAGCGTTAGGCCGCTGGATGTTTCTTGAGGAAGTAAAGATTGTGCCGGGCGTCTTCGATTGCTTGCCGCTCAGCCGCCTCAATTGGCAGGCGACCCAGCAGGTCATCCTCCATTCGGTGGCCGATCGCTTTATGAGCCAGTTCAATTTTTTGCAGAAGTCTTGCTCGGTCTAATTCGCCCACAGCATCGTAATACAACGTCTGCCAATCGCGGTCTTGGTTCATTCGGTCGTGATTTCAAGGACGTGCCGCGCGGAGTGGCGGTTTCTTGGGCAGAAGTATAGCGCAAATGGTTTAACGTGCAAGTCATAAACTAGCAGGAGCTAAAGTCGTCTACGCGTGTGCATCATACCCAGCAGGGGGCGCGTTGCGGAATCAGGCCCACGGAGCCCGCTACGCTACGTCAATCCATCGCTGAACATCCACCCATACACCGCCCCGTCTCTCCTGGAACCGAGTCACCGTGCCAAGAACAGCGATGTCTTTCCCTTCAGGACAATGCCGGATGATGAGCGGAATGCTTGACTCCGTGGCCTCGGAATCAATCCGACACTCAACGTGACAGCGGTCGCATTGAAAAAAATACGTGCTGGTCATGCTGCCCATTGTAGCCCGGCACGCCCTGATGTCTTTTTATCGAACGAATTTTCCGCGAGGGCATGGGAGGAAATACCACTTGCCATTTAGACCTGTGATGCCGCGAACCCAAGCCCAGTATCGAACTCAGTCGCGCTCTTCCCGCCTCCAGATAGAGAGTCCGGGCGCTCCCATTGCCAACACTCCGAGGCTAGCCGGTCCCCCAGTGTGCGTGTTGAGGGACGCGGGAGCTGGTTGAGGGTCTTCAGCCGGGCTTACAGCTGTCATCGGTTGCTAACTGCCGACTCTTCCCGCCGCCAGATGGAGAGTCCGGGTTCGCCCACGGCTAGCATGCCTAGCGTGGCGGGTTCGTGAGTTCGCAAGGTGAGTGTTGCGTCCGGTTGTTCGACATCGCTGCCATCTGGGCCCTTGGTCTGGCCTGCGACAATCGCCTTGCCGGGGATTGTTTCGTAGGCGTAGCCGGTTAGGGTGGCGGTAATTAGGGGATACATGAGAGCAGGATCGACTTGAGCGATCACACGTAGGCGGGCCCAGCCATAGTGTGTCTTTCCGTGTATGTTGAACTTCAGCCCAAGGTAGGCTTGTTTGTCGCCAGTCCATGGGCCTTGGCCGTAGATCTGGCCGCGGCGACGGAGCACCGTAGCCATGTAGTCGCTGCTTGTGTTAAATCCGCCAGTGGCACCGATTCGAACATTCTTGCGCAAGGCGGCTGCAAATCCCGCCCCCGTCCCCCAGACCTCGTTGTTTTGACTTTTATCCGTGACTCCCAATATTGCGACCGTGTAAAAGGTCGTGAGGTGTTGGTATACGCTGCCCACGCTAAAATCAGCGATGCCGTCGTGATTGAGATCTAACTGTACGGAGCCGTTCTGGGTAATCCGAATATTGGCAGGGGTGTAAACAATCTTCGCGTCGGCGGGCTGCGCTAGCGCCAGCACGCTTACTCCCGCCGCACCTGCTGCGATCGCGTAGGCGTTGAGCTGTTGATGGATTGACTTTGAGAGGTCGGCTGCCTTACGGGGCCCCGAGGAACGCTTCATAAGGCCTCCTTGGAAGTTTGCCCATTATCCGTCCGCTCCGTTCGGGAGTCAACTTGCACTCGCCCCTTGGACGTTGGGTCCTAAACCCGTTTTATGCGAGGAATGGATGCCGACGAGAGAAGCGACAGGAAAGACCCTCTGGATAGGCGTATTACAATTTCTGCCGCGTGCATTCGACCTTTGCGCGTGACCCCAGCGATGGAAAGTGGAATCTCAGATCACGTTTGGTCGCTTGACGAAATTTGCGCCTTATTGCCCGAATCCGCATCTGCTGCCAAGCGGATTGACAAAGGGCTTATCCTGAAGGCTCTCGGAGAGAAGGTCGGATAGTGAAGAAACTCACGATCTAAGAGATTCACACAGGCTTGTTTTTCCTCTGGGTCATCCTTATGCTGCCATGGCTAGTCTTTGCTCCTTTATCGGCTATGGCATTTGATCCTGGCCCCAGTGTCGGGGCATATTTCTTCACGTTACCCATCTTGACCTATCCGGTAGCAGTAGTGATTGCGGCCATGTTTAGACGGAAAGCACCCCTGATTGCATTTCTTCCATTCGTGAACCTGGCGGTGTTAGGCCTCGATATTCTCTTGTGGAAATCAAACTGACCCACTACCGAAATTTCTCGTTGCTTGCTACGATCTGAGAAATTTATGCTGACGCAGGCTCCGATTTTTCTACAACACATTTGAGACTCCCACCGCAAAAAGGGAGTAGACCCTCGCCATGAGAGGGGGGATTTATTCGCGTGTGTTGTGCAACGGGCCTTCTGTCTCTCTAGTGTCCCGACCCCATTCTTTACGAGGAATTGAAAGCCAGCCAATAAGCGCTGGGGTTACTCTCAAATATATAAATTCAAATTTCTAAATTTTTCGGATGGGCAAAGGGGACCCGTTAAAAAACAACCACCCGTCGAGCGATAAGCTTAAACATCCAAGATGAGATCAGTGAAGCAGCATGCCCAGGGCGTAAAAGTGATTCTTTATAGTGCATTGTTTTTTACTGGAAAGGGTTTACCCAGCGCGAGCTGCATGACAAAGCGTTGGTAACTTTGCGCCGACGCCAAACATTGCGTCGCAGTTGAACCGGCTGGTTCGAGGTCGATCATGTTCAGGTAGAAATGGCACATCTCGTGGATCTGAATCGCCTTAAGGGCAATAGGTGCCACACCTCCGAACGGCTCCTTGACCCCGGCAACGAACGGGCGGTAGATCGGGTTGAAAAACATCTTTCTATTCGGGTCTGAAAACGCGGGCACTTTCGCCGGAGTACCGTCTTGGTTAAACGCGTCCTCGGGGTCATCCTGGACAAAGGTCGGATAGTCCGTCGCGGCCTGATCGAGCGGCAGACGAGGTACCTTTTCAGCGAGCTTCTGATAGCGATTGACGACTGCGTCGATTAGTTCCAGGTTGTTGCCACTGATGTGGAAGTGCCGGTTGAGACCGTCTATCCCCAACTGGTTCTCACGCAATGCCTGGGCGGCCTGAAACGGAGAACGCTTGGCGAGATCGAGCGCGGCCTTGCACTTGAGGAGCACTTGGAGTGCCTGGGCGATCAGTACAGGGACACTGGGACGATGTACGGCTAGAAGCGCCTCGACGCGATCCTTCTCTCCAGGATCGGTTGCCGGATCAGGCTGGATTGGCTGCACCTTATGAGCAATTTGGTTGAGTCGGGCCAGAGTGGCAGCCTCTGGATCGACGTGGCCATCAACCGATAATCGGGGAACGCGTCCGAGGTTGTTTTGTGTTCCTTGAAAATTAAGGATTGCTCGAAAAAGGTCTGTCGGTGAAGCCGACTGAGCGAGCGGTGATGAGTTGGTTCCACCTTCGGCATCCGGTATTGAATTCAGCAGGCTGGTGATCGTCGCAACATCTTGGGTGAGGTTGTAGCAGTTCGTGTTTCCGTTGTTGTACATGCCAACGGAGGCTTGAATCCGATCGTCTGGCATAGCATACTCCTTGGACTGTCAAATCAATGTCGGCAAGGAGGGGCAAGGACTTGCTCTTCCCACGTTCGATCCCGCGGATTATACGACGATTGCTCTTCCGCTGTCGATCACCCATTTTCGAATCGCTATTTTCCATAGCTACAAATTTGAGGCTCCACCAAAAAACTCACCCTCTCCGAAAGAACTTCCACAAAAATCAAAAATTTTAATTCTCGGTTCCGGGCATATGGGACCCAGTAAAGAATAGCCACCCCCCTAGCGATTAGCCTAAACCTCGGGCCGAATAAAATGTCGGATTCGTCCGCCTCGCCTCTCGCAGCGTTTTTCGGGGCATTTCACTCTTCCCCACAGCAGTCCAACATGGTGTTCGGTTTGCAACCGGGGATCAAGATCAGCGGTTTCGATATCCGCTGCGCCTCGGGAAACCCAGCATTCAAGCACCTTCCCGAGCCTTCTATGACCAAACTATGACCGCAACGAAAGGACAATCAATGCCACGACCTAGAGGAACAGGCAGTATTTACCTCCAGAAAGGGAGTTCCGTTTGGTGGGTCAAGTACTACCGAAACGGCAAATCCTATCGAGAGAGCACTCACGAAAAAGATGAGGGTAAGGCAAAAACGTTTCTGAAAAGACGGCTTGCGGAGATCATCACCGGAAGTTTTTCTGGTCCTCGGGCTGAGAGGATTCGAGTCGATGAATTGGCAGAGGATTTCCTGCGCGACTACCGAATTAATGGCCGAAAATCTTTACCCGATGCAGAGGCACGATGGCGACTTCACATAAAACCGTTCTTTGGGAATCTGCGGGCTGTTGAGGTTTCCAGTGATCTTGTGTCTCGCTACGTGGATGCCAGACAGCTACTGCTTCTTGCTTGGCTTAATCCTTGTCGCCCTTCTGCCACGGGCCTCGTGTCCAGTGCGAACTTGCGTCCAACGGGCAATTCCTTCAAGCCATGCAGTTCATAATCGCGCGCCATTTTCAGATCAAAAGGGATGATTTCTGTTGTTTGCAACAGATTATCTACGACTAGACGGCTGAAACACGTATGCTGCTCTCTGATGAAAATGAGAACCGACACTCCCAAGGTATGCGCCCACTAGGACTCCATTTTCGGTTGTGGATACGGACTGGCCGAAAGCGTTGCCTACTTTTCCACTCTTCGCGGTAAAGCTCGCGTCAAATTTCGAGGTGGGATTCCAACCGCCAGCTGGCTTGAGGAATAGATATGCAGCGCCCGTCCCATAGTGTATGGCCGGGCGCACCCGCCACGACACTGTTGCCGCTGATGACCACAGACCAGCCCAAGTTGTCAGGGGTAGGATTGCGTGATCGCCGTGTGTTTGACGGGATGAGTGAAACGTCCGCCTTGCCATACGATAATTCAACCCGATTAGCTTTGCCATGGGCACAACTGGTTCGGCGATGTTAGAACGACCCATAACCGTAGCCGCAGAAGGCCATTTTCCAAAAGACGTTTCCGCCGCGCACGGCGACGCCCTGTGAGGTGAAATCAACGGCGAGCTTGTGCTGCGCGTTTTGGTTGTTGAATCCCCCACCCACTCCGCGCCTGTGCCTGGTATTCAGGAAGGTCGCGTCCGAGCGCGGCGGAGACGCTTCGCTGTGCATCCATCGGCAGGCTGGACAGACCGTCAGCAGGATATTGCTGTGCGGCGATGCAAGCTGGATTCGCCAGTAGAGTGAGTAAAGCAATACAAGTTATGTACGACAATCTTGTGGATTTCATGGCCTTCTCCTTCGGTTTTATGCAAAGTCCGCATATATGCGGCTCTATCTGGAATAGCGGGAAGGCAAAGGAAAGTGCCGCAACCGATGTTCTGTCCTGAGTGGCTTCATTGCATCCATGCGGTCCGACTGTGGTTGCTGCTTCGGTGGGAGGCTGCAGAAAACTGTGATACCCTGTTGCGCAATGGGGCCCACCTCGAACGACAGCAAGTTACATGGGCACGTCTCCATCTCGCGACATTACCCAACTTCTCCGGGCTTGGGGATCTGGGCATGAGCACGCGTTAGAAGCTCTAACCCCTCTCGTCTACGACGAATTGCGCAAATCAGCCAAGCGCCACATGGCCAGGGAACGGGACGGCCACACCCTTCAAACCACTGCTCTGATCAACGAAGTTTACTTGCGATTGGTGAATCTCGACGACGTGAGGTGGCAGGACCGGGCCCACTTTTTCGCTATTTGCGCACGGCTGATGCGGCGCATTCTCACCGACTATGCACGCTCGCGGAGCTACCTCAAGCGTGGCGGCGACGCACGCCGCGTCACGCTGGATGAAGCTCTGATGGTATCCGCTGATCCTTCTCTGGATCTGGTGGCTCTGGAAGGGGCATTGACCAAGCTTGGTGAAGTGGATTCGCGAAAAAGTAGCGTAGTGGAATTGCGCTTCTTCGGTGGCCTCTCACTCAAAGAGACTGCGGCGGTGCTGAAGATCTCTACCGACACGGTGACGCGGGACTGGAACCTGGCAAAAGCTTGGCTATTGCGAGAGATGGATGGAGAACAGCGCGATGGATTCTGAGCGGTGGCAGAATGTCGAGCGCTTGTATCACGCAGCAATGAAGTGTGAGGAGAGCCAGCGAGCCACCTTCCTGACCCGCGCGTGTGGCGGCGACGAGGCTCTGCGCCGGGAAATCGAATCGCTGGTTTCCTATGGGAACCGAGCGGGGAGATTCATCGAGGGATCAGCGCTCGAAGTAGTCGCACCGGCATTGGCTGGGGACAGAGGCGACGGGCACGCCTCCGACGAGTCCCGGATCATCGAGAAGATGATCGGCAAGAGGATCGCCCAATACCGCATCGTTGAGCAGTTGGGCAGCGGCGGCATGGGCGAGGTTTACCGGGCGGTCCGCGCCGACGATCAGTATCAGAAGCAAGTAGCCATCAAGCTGGTGCACGCGGGCGAGGCTTCAAGCTTCGTCATTGCTCGCTTCAAGAACGAGCGCCAGATTCTGGCCAGCTTTGATCATCCGAACATCGCTCGCCTGCTTGATGGCGGAGCCACCGAAGAGGGTGTGCCCTATTTTGTAATGGAGTTGGTCGAAGGCCATGCCATCGACAAATATTGTGATTCCCGCAAACTGGGAATCTCCGCTCGCCTGAAACTGTTTCTGCAGGTGGGTTCAGCCCTGACATACGCCCACCGGCACCAGATCATTCATCGCGACATCAAGCCCGCCAACATCATCGTAACGGCGGAGGGTGTGCCCAAATTGTTAGATTTCGGCATCGCGAAGATTCTTGACAGTGGTGTTCTGGCGGGAACAGTTGGAGCAACTCAGACAGTGTTTCGCGCGTTCACGCCGGAATACGCGAGTCCCGAGCAAATCAAAGCTGAAACCATGAGTACTGCCAGCGACGTTTACTCTCTGGGCGTACTGCTTTACGAATTGCTCACGGGACATCGGCCCTACCGGTTCAAAACGCACACGCCCTCGGAAATCGAACGAGCGATCTGTGAAGAAGAACCACTCAAGCCGAGCACAGTGGTCTCACGGGTGGGAGAACAAACCTTGGCTGATGGTACGAGCACTTCGATTACGCCGGAAGAGATCAGCCGCGCGCGGGATAGCGACCCGAAGCACACGCGTAGCTGTTTATTGGGCGACCTGGATGCGATCGTGATGACGGCGCTCAGGAAAGAGCCCCATCGACGATACGGTTCGGTGCACGATCTATCGGAAGACATATGCAAGCATCTCGAAGGGCTGCCGATCACGGCCCGGCCCAGCAACCTTGCATATCGCGGAACGAAGTTCGTTCGCCGGCACAGGGAGTTGGCGCTCAGTGCTGTTCTCTTTCTTGTGCTACTCGGGGGCCTGGCGATGGTCCGGCGCTGGGAAGTCAGCAAGCCAGGGTCGGCGCCGCAAGGGAAAGTTGTACGCAGGCAGCTCACGGCAAATGCGCCCGGAAATCAAATACTCGAGGCGGCAATTTCCCGGGATGGCAAGTATTTAGCCTACACCGACAAAGCGTGGAAGATGTACTTGCTCAAGATCGACAGTGGGGTGCTTCGCCAACTCCCTTCCTCTGACTTTCTTCCCGTTGATTGGTTCCCGGATGGAAACCGCCTGTTGGTAGAAGGCCGAGGTCAGCATTCCGGGCTTTGGAAAATGTCCATAGGTGATGGCACATCGCGAAAGCTTCTCGACGGTTCTGACGGATGGGCAGCAGTTGCACCCGATGGATCGCATATCGCTTATCAGAGGCGCCAAGGAGATAACGAAATATGGTTGATGGGAGCAGATGGCGAGGAGCCGCACCGGATCAAAACGTTCGACGCTCTAGACTCCATCTATTCGTTTGCCTGGTCGCCCAGTGGACGACGGTTGGTTTACGTCCTCTTCCGCGGGGGCCGGGCCACTATAGAGGCCGTCATTGAGACTTGCGACCTTCAAGGCGGGCAGCGAACTCTGGTTTTGTCGACGGAGGGATTGCGGGGGGCAGGCGGAACCACTGACGTTTCCTGGCTTCCTGATGGACGGATTCTCTATCGCCTTCCTGACCCGCTTTCATATTCCGATTACAACATTTGGGCTGTCGCCGCAGATCCTGTGAGCGGAAAGCCGTTGGGCCCGTCGGCACGCCTGACGAATGCCGTGGGGGATGCGCGGAGTTTTGTGACAACCGCCGACGGCAAGCGGTTCAGCTACATATCCATGCGCAGCCATGATGCTGTAGACCTGCACGATCTCAGACTCGGAACCAAAACGCTCAAAGCGCGGTGCCTGACGCTGGACGATTGGAACAATAGGCCATTTGATTGGACTCGTGACAGCAAAGCGATTCTCTTTCATTCCATCCGAAGTAGCAGGTCTGTTATTCTCAAGCAACAAATTGACCAGCAGACCCCGGAAACCCTCCTCTCCGGTGCGGAGAATTACCGATGGCCCGTATTGAGCCCGGCTGGCGATCGGTTGTTATACACAGCCTCGGCGACATTGGATAGTCCGGATCCATCAAAGCGCCTCATGAGCATGCCCATGGACGGAGGCGCCCCAACAATTCTTTTAGCGGGAGAATACATGTACCATTGCGCTTTTCAGCCATCTGCTCGTTGTGTTTTGTCGGAGGTCAAGGGGCATGAACTCGTCTTCTCTGCTCTGGATCCGGTCGAGGGCAAGGGCCCCGAGATCCAACGCGTGGAAGCCCACGCTAGTACGTCGTGGTCCCTCTCGCCCGATGGAAACGAGATCGCCATCGCTGATCAAAAGGGGAATGGGGGCAAGCTAACGATTCTTTCGTTAGCCGATCGCAAGGTCACGACTTTGGCGCTTGAAAGTTGGAAATGGGCAGTAATAGAATCAGTGGCCTGGTCGGCGGATGGAAGCCACTTGTTTGCCACGGCTTGGAGCAACACATCGAATGTAATTCTCCTCGTTGATCTGCGGGGCAACCTACAGGTCTTAGCCGAGATGCCCCCCGCAGAGGCGTGGCTATCTAACCCTGTGGCTTCACCCGACGGCCACTATCTCGCCTTCATGAAGAGAACCTTCGAGAACAACGTGATGATGCTGGAACACTTCTGAGCGGCTGTCGCATCTTCGGCGCTCGTAGAGCTGCAACCGCCCGCCCTCAACCTATCCTCGCCGACGTGCCGCATAGCACCGAAAGCACCAGTAACGCCGAGGCTCCGCGCCTTCTACTTTTTCGCAGGAAGCCTCTACGGTTTTTGTTGCTGGCAAATAACTATTTGTCAAGGAAAGAATCGTCTGTCCGCTGAAGGCGGATTTGCTATTCAGGTACCTCGAACTGATCGCGATGGTGTTGATCGATTTGGAAGACAACACCGCAGCCGGCGCCGTTGAAGTTCCCGGTGCACACCGATGTATTGCCGCCGCCTTCCGAAATGCCAAAGATGTTGCCGGATGAATCAAAAAGCAAATTACTTTCGGGCTCTGCTCCGTCCGCGCCTCCAGTGAAGGCATAAAGGACGCTCTCGACCCACGGACCTTTGGGAGCGGGCTTCAGCTTGAAGACGACCTCAGTGATCACTTCAAAAGCGGCCAACGGTTATCACTTCAAAACCGGCCAACGGGATTGGCCGTGCGGGACTGAGAATGTTCTACCCTGCCGGCTCCTGTGGTGGCAAGTCGGTTTTGGTGCGCC
>Ga0210410_10001252_pt1 | contig 24205 bp, 15 predicted proteins | sample IncBWC4MmetaG_FD_161058 | JGI IMG/M metagenome (GOLD analysis project Ga0210410, IMG submission 161058) | Forest soil microbial communities from Barre Woods Harvard Forest LTER site, Petersham, Massachusetts, United States - Inc-BW-C-4-M | ecosystem: Environmental > Terrestrial > Soil >... | reverse complement strand
GCCATCCTCGGCGACACCGTCAACAAGCCCACCATCGTTTCCATCAGCTGGGGCGGCCCCGAAGACGGCGCCACCGCGCAATTCCGCAACGAATTTGACCAGTTGCTGCAAACCGCGGCACATCTTGGCATAACCGTTTGTGTCGCCGCCGGCGACAACGGCTCCGCGGACTTTGCCGCTGACAATCCCAACTGGGACAACCAAGCGCACGTGGACTTCCCGGCTTCCAGTTCCTTCGCGCTGGCGTGCGGGGGCACGCAACTTTCCGCCTCGAACGGAACTATCTCCAGCGAGGTGGTCTGGCACGATGGCGCAAACGACGGAACCGGCGGCGGAGTCAGCCGAGTCTTCGCGCTACCGACCTATCAACAAAATGCCGGAGTGCCCCCGGCCGCCGATCCTGTTGGCCCAGTGATGCGCGGCGTACCGGATGTTTCCGGCGATGCCGCTCCCGCGTCCGGCTACCGCATCATTTGCGATGGCACGAGCTTCCCGGACCCTTCGCAAGGACTTCCTCCAGTAGGCGGCACCAGCGCCGTCGCGCCACTCTGGGCAGGCCTAATCGCGCGCATCAATCAAGGCCTAAACAAACCCTCTGGCTTTATCAATCCCCTGCTCTACGCCGCACCAGCCAACGCCACGTTTAGTGACATCACGCAAGGCGACAACGGCGACTACCAAGCCGGCGCGGGCTGGGATCCGTGCACAGGCCTTGGCAGTCCCAACGGACAAAACCTGCTTCAAGCTCTGACGTCATAAAACGCCAAACCCATTGCATCGGTCGTTACACAAAATGACCACTTGATCGACGCGCGAAATGTCAAAACCCTGCGTAACGTGTCATGCAACAGGCGATATGAAGAAGAGCTTCGTAAATGGTATCGGAGCGATCGTAGCGAACGACCAGGAGGGGAAAGTTGCCGAGCCAAGCCCAGGCGCGTTCCACCTTCCAGCGACGTTTGTACCGACGCAGCGCCCGGCCATCTTGGGTGTGCGACGTCAGGACCCGGCGTAAAGCTGGAACGGCGCCCAGTAGTACGGCTTTTTGAAGACGCTGTTTGAGTGCAGAAGCGAAAGCTTGGCGGCGCGTAAAGCGGCGGCGGGGTCCTGTCCCTGGCTCAGCCCGTCGTAGAGCGTGTCCATGAGCTGTGGCGTCGAGGCGTCGCTGACCTCCCAAAGGGCGCCGATAACATTGTGAACGCCGGCGCGCAGAAAAGCCCAGGACAGACCAACGAGCCCCTCACCCGAGAACGCGCGCGTTCCCGCTCCGTTGCAGGCAGATATGGTCACGAGGTAAGCCGAGAGGTGGCGCTTGACGATGTCTCGTGCATAAAGCTTGTAGGAATCCTCGTCTTTCTCCTTGCTGAGGACGACCGCGGATTCTAGCGGCCGTGCCCGGCTCGCTGTCCCATGCGTTACGAAATGCAGATACGCGAACTGCTCAGGCTTGCTGGCTAAATAAGCGGCTGGCGTTGCCTCGCTACCGGAAAGAACTGCCCGGCGCTGCTCAGGAAAGTATTTTTCGATGCTCTGCATTTCTGCACCGGCTTGTGGCAACGGTGGGAATTCGGCATTCGGCGAGACCGTATCGCCCACAAGGAACATACTCTTCTGTTTCGGAAGTGGGCGCGCCGCAGCCAAAGCGAGAAGCGTCAGCGAGCTCGCCGTGGTCACGGTGACGTCTTCGATCCAGTAGTGCGGCTTAGGACCTGGCACTATCAACGTCTCGAAATTCAACCCATACAGGCTGCCGTCCGGAAGCAAAACGACTCGCGAGCCTTGCGAAATAGCACTCTTCGCCGGCTCGACCAGCATGGAGTAGAGTTTTTGCCCAGCCGTATCGCCCATTTCCAAGGGATCCCGCACACCAAGGAGCGCTTCTTGGTACGATTTAACGAGCGGATCAATTTGATTCGCCGCTGGCAGAGTCAGGTGCGTCGTTTTCGCCGGGGTGACGGCCCACAGATGCGATTGCTTTTCTCCCATCCAGTAGAAAAGCATCGTGGCTTTCAGACGCTGGGCAGTCTGCTCGGGCCGAAAGTTCCGCAACGCGACCTTCTCCGCTTGCGCGCTGGACCCAAGGCCTTCCTCCAGCGTTCGCGCCCGGCCGAGTTCGGCGACCTTCAAAGCGTCCTGCGATCTCCCATGGGCGACCAGAAAGTCCACGTAATCATCGTAGAATTCGATGACGCCAGCGAGAAAGCTTAAGCGCAGATCGTCGGTTCCGATAGAAGATCTTGCGGCTTCGAACGTCTGAATCGATTTGCGGTATTCCTGCTCAGCTTGAATTGGTAGGCCTTTGGCGTCATCCAACTCGGCGAGTCTTGCTTGCACGCTCCAGCGCACCACGGTTTCCGCCTCGGGATCATTGAGCACGCGCCGGAAAAGCTTCTCCGCCTCGACAAAGTGCCCCTTTTTCGCCGCGATCCGGCCGGAGAGAACGATCGAATCGAGGACACCGAAATGATCAGCCCCAGCCTCTTCCAGCTTGACCGCTTCCTGATTGTACCGCTCGGCTTCCTCCAGTCGGCCGGTTCGCAGGGTGACTTCTGCAAGCGTGTTCAGGCACTCGGTGATGGTCTGCGCGTTCTTCAAAGTGCGGGCACGTTCGAGTGTGCGCTTTGAAAGTTCTGCTGCTGAGTTGTAATCGTGAAGGGCCAAATAGCTATTGGCCACGCCGGTAAACCAGTATGGAGCAAGACCCTTAAGGTCGCTTTGCTCCGACCTTTGCGCTCCTTCCTTGTAGAATTCAAGGGCATTGTCGAAATCACCGAGCTCAGAATAGTTCCAGCCGAGGTTGCCCAGCGCGGCGGCCACCAAGCCTTGCATATTTAGCGAGCGAGCCAAGGAAAGCGCAGCTTGGCCTCTCTCGATTCCCTGATCGAAGCGCTCCTGTTTTGTGGCCACCCACGCCAGAGCGACCTGTGCGCTTGCTTCTTGGTCCTTCCGCCCATTCTCGCGTGCAAGCTTTAGTGCTCGCTCATAAGTGGCCTCGGCCTCCTGGTACTTTTCTTCGTCAACCAGAAGCGCGCCTTTGAAATTCAAGACCTCGCAAAGAATCTGGGGTTGGTTGCTGTTAGCTAACTCTTCCGCAATGGCCAGTTTTTCGTCCGACTGCTTGAAGTCCTGGGCAACTCGGAAGGCCATGCCTTCGAGCATGGCTTTGCGCACAGGGATATCACTCGTCTTGAGAGACGAAGGAAGGTCCTCGTGGAGGATCGCCAAGGCTTCCTCTGGAACGGATTGTGAGTCCAGAATGAACGCTTTCAATATGCGGAAACGCCAAGACCACTCGGGACTCTTCTTTCCGTATTCCAGAAGCGCAGAGTCCACCTCAGACATCGCGGTTTTGTAATCGCCACTTCGGATAGTCTGCGTGATGTGGTCATGGACGCTCTTTGGATCGCTCCCGATGCGGCAGCCAGCCGCGATGCTTGCCAGCACACCAAGCAACCAAGCAAGACGAACAGCAGACCTCAAGGCGGCGGGGGAGGCGGTTGTCCGTTGGTGCGGGCTTCTGCGACCGTCAAATCGGCGACATGAGGAGAACCCAACACTAGGCGCATCATCGTCAGGGTCCTGGTTCCGGTTTCGGCGAAAACTTCCGCCAAGGAGATACTCCCAAAATTGGCGACTTTGAAGACGTGGCGTCGCGCATCGACCCCGGGCAGATCCGTCTCGATTTTGTCCACCAGCGAGCAAATCACCACTCCTTCATTCCGCGCGACTATTCTCCCGGATTCGTTCCCCTTTTCAACATGATTCCGCAAGTCTTGAAACCCCTTGCATTCGACCAGCAACTTGTGACGAAGAATGACTTTGACGTCGTGCCCGGCAATCCGCAAATTGTGAAACTCGCTTCCGTCCGCGACGATACGTCCTTCAGGCTCCTTGGGATTATGCGTCGAGGTGAGGCGCGAAACGATGCGGTCGGCGGTAACAACATCGAGAATGTTCAGGTCTTCGATAATGGTCGTCGCGTGAGTTTTAAAGGTTTCCTCGTCGATTTTCCTGCCGGAGACATGCGTGTGGGCGGACTTGAATGACACGAAGTCCTCGAAGTGGAAATTGTCGGAATGGGCCACGGCATGGCCGCCAATCGTCGGCAAGGAGGCCGAGGCTTGGGCGTCGATTAGGTGTCGGCCAGGATGACGAAACTCTCCGCTAAATGCATGGCCCTCCGCGTGAAAGTGGAAAGGGATGCGGTGGTGCGTGCTCATCGGGGACACCTCAGGAGCTAAAAACGGAGCCCAATACTCTTTCATCTATTGAAGAAATTCAACTGTAAATGTGAGCCGCTGAGTTTCGCTCTCATTGCCAGTTTGGCCAGCGCCATCGGCGCTGCCGAAGAAGACCAGGTTGTATTTGCCGGCGCTCTCCACACCACCGGTCATGTTCAAAGACATGGCTTGGTATTTCTTGTCGCCACTGATGCGCCCGGATTTCACAGCCCGGCCAGCATTGTTCTGTAGCTGCCAAACGTACTGACTAAACGTGCCGGTCGGGGTGAAGTCAAAGTTTAGGGCGAAGCTCTCTCCCAACCGGACTCGCACCTTGTTCGCTGCATCGCCACTTTCATTCCCACCGCGTACGCTGCCACGCAGTTGGAAGGAAGAACTGATGATCTGCCCCATTTGGCTGGAAGAATCCTTCAGACGCGGGATAGTGACCCCATTCTGATAGCCGATGAACAGAAGAAGAGCTGCAAGTACGGGAACCGCGAAGGCCGGCCGCAGCCAGCTGAAGAAGCCAGGGACCGACGGAGCAGGCGCTCTCGCCCCAACAGGCTCCAGAGCTTTTTCGCGGATTGCCTGTCGCGCGCTTTCCATAAAAGCGACGGTGGCCTTGATCTCTTCGGCGCACGCGGAGCAATCAAAGTAGTGCTCTTCATATGCGGCGTGCTGTTCCTTCGGAAGTTCCCCGAGCAGGTACTTTTCGGCGGCCTGCAGCCGCACCGCTTCGTTATGATCCATGTTTGTCATCCGAGGAGTAGTGCAGGAGGCGGCCGATTCGTTTCATGGCGCTCCTTTCGGGGATCCCCCGCCGGAGAGTGCCTCCCTGTCTATCTTATACAAAACCCTGAACTTATCCTTGGCGCGGTGCAGCAAGACTCGGAAATAATCACGATCCACCCCGAACTGCTTGCAGACCTCATCCTTATCCCGTTCCTCCAGGAAATAGGCCCTCAACAGGTCGCGGTCTTTCTTAGGTAGTTCCCCAATCACCTGCCGAACCCGCTCCTTCATTTGCTTGGTAATCAGGAAGCTTTCCGTGTCGACAGCATGATCGGGCATTTCCAGGTAAGAGTCATCCCAGGGGCTGGTTCGGGAGGAGGAGCGGTAAAACTCCATCAAGACATTGTTACAAGTGGAGTTAACAAACGCGCCCAAGCGCTCTGGCTGGCGAATTCCATCCTCTCGCAGCTTAACAAAGACGCGAATATAGGTCTCCTGGCGGAGGTCTTCGACCGTCTCGGAGGCAAGCATGCGCGCTCGCAATTTGATCCGCAGGAGCTGATCAAAATACGTGACGAAATGAAGTTCCGTCGAGGGGTCTCCCTCGCGGAGGCGCTCCACGTATTCCCTGGTGAATCCGAAGAGTTCCACTTAGTCCTCAGTTTTGTTGCCGAGGAGTATAGCCGTGGCTTCCACCGTGAGCAATGGTTCCTAACCACCACTTTCTGCCTTTTATTTCCCGTTTTGGACGTAACCCGTGAAACGAAATGAATGCCTCCTGCACTAATCGGTTGTAGGAACCCATCGTACTCTTGGGAGTCCTGCTGCGAAGGGACAGTCGCCTGTCCCCCGCGTGTCCCACCAGGGCGCATCCGAGTTGGACCTGGACCCACGAGGATGCGCCTCCCCCTAAACGGGGAGGACCAATGAATTCGGAGGCTCCGTGTCACGTTCGTTCGAAACCCACAGTCCTTCCCATCCCGCATCGCCGCTCGATTCGCACGCGTTGAGTACTAGTGCGCCGACACTCGCTATGTGCTACACCAGTTCGCGGACTACAGCTCTTAGCATCGAGTTTGTTGCCAAGCCCAGTGAAGCGCATAGAGTTCACGCAGCTTTACCCGCGGCGATCAACGGAGCGCTCGGAGAAGTTGCCGGATTCGTCGGATGTTTTGTAATGATCGCAAACCACGAAGCGCGGCTCGTGACGGTTGTCACACTGTGGAGCGGCGAGGATCGCATGCAGCGCTGCAGCGAAAACCTGCGCTGGGTCCGCGCTTTGCTAGCTCCGTACCTGGATCGCTGCCTGCGCGTCCAAACGCTGGCCGCCTATGTACCCGCAGCCCAGCAGATTTCGCAGCTGCGCGAACAGACCTGCTCCGAGGAACCGTTCGAAGCAAGGCTCCGCGAGAAAGCAGCGCTGTGTGTCGCGTGAGAACGTCCGGCAACATTTGACCGCCATCGCAACATGCGACTTTATGGGCGGATCTATAAAGAGCATGCGTGCGAACAGCAAGGGAGTTATGAAAGTTGAGTTGGGGGCCATATCGACGATGTTTAACGACAAGATCTGCGCAGTGGATTTTTGTGAAGGGGCCGCTGTGGCTTCACTGGCTCAGCAGGATTTTTGCCTGAACCACTTCATCGATCTCTGCTACGAAAATTTACAACGTATTGATCCCCGCGGCCAGAAGATGGGCCGCGTGAATCTCGATCGTGCTTCGCTGCGGGCGTTCATCGAGGAGTGCTCGCGACGCGCTCTGGATGTGGCCCTGCACTGCGACGACATTGACAATCTGCAGCGCGGCCGCTTGCTGGATATTCTTCTGTGGGCTGGCGAACTCTTTCTTCTGTTGCGCGCTCCAACGCGCGGTTTTGCGGATTCGATTCTAGAGGAGCATCAAACCGTGCACACTCGTCTGGCTGCTCGCCAGCGCTAGAATTCTCGCGGCGGGGGCATTCTTGTTTGCCCAAAAACGTATTGCGGTCAGTCTTTGCCCTCGCCGGCTTTTAGCTTCTTCAATTCCCTTTCGCGGTCTAGAAAACTTTCGCCGTTCGTGATCCAACTTGCCGCGGGCTCATCCTTCAAATAGTGGCCGAACCAGGCGAAGATGCGGCGCTCGTAGTCGATTTGATTAGGTTTCTTGCGCAGGCCATGATCTTCGCCGGCGTATTCCAGTAGCACTACATTCTTTTTGGCGCGGCGGGCGATGTTGTACAGCTCGACGCCTTGATGAAAAAAAACAGTGCCGTCGCTGTCGCCGACCTCGATGAGCAGTGGCGTGGTCATATTCTGCACGCCGAAGACGGCGGAGTTGCGGATGTAGGCTTGGAGATCCTCGTAGAGCGGCACTTCCATGCGCTGCTGGCCGGTTTCAATGTGATCGGTTTCGGCGATGCCGGAGCTCCAGTGGTGGTTGCCGTAGTTGCTGATGAGATCCGTGATGGGAGCGCCCGCTACCGCGGCGGCGAAGAAATCCGTCGTGTGCGTGGCCAGATAGACAGAGTCGAATCCTCCCCAGGAGTGGCCCATGACGCCGACTTTTTTGGGATCGATGACGTTCATCTCGATGACTCTCTTGACGGCCGACGTAACGCAATCGACGACCGAAACGCCAGGATCGCGGGGACGAAAAATAATGTCCGGCTCGAGTAGGAAATAGCCGCGGCTGGTGATGGCCCCTGCGTTGTAGTAATTGCGCTCCGAGGGCGAGCTGTATTGATGCAGGCCGTCGGATAGTTTTTCGTACATGTAGACGACCATGGGATATTTTTTGGCGGGATCGTAACCTGCGGGATAGTAGAGCGCACCCTGCAGGCGTTCGCCGTGGCTGTTCTTGTAGTCGATCAGTTCTTCGTGGCCCCATGCGTAATTGCTCTGAAAGGCGTTTGTTTTGGTGACTTGTTTGGGGTCTTTCAGATCGGGGCCGACGACAAAGGCGTTCGGAGACTCCGTGAAAGTCTGTACGACGTATTCAAATACGTCTGCATCTTTTGCTTTGCCGAGGCGGTCGACGTTCTTTTCGAGCCAGAGGAGATGCTCCTCGCTCCATTTGCCCGAAGCAGTCGGCTGGAGACGCGCGTAGCCGGATTTCTTCGTCCAAATTCCGAACAAACTTAGATACATCGGCTTGTCGCCGTCGATGAACTCTTCGCGTGGATTCAGTTTCACGTAGCGGTGTCGGACCTGTTCCTTTGCCCCATCGGTAAGTCTTGTGGCGTGAGAGCCGTCGGGCGAAACCTGCCAGAGATCGAATTTGTCGTAGAGGATTATGGAGGCGTCGTCCTTTGTCCAGCCGGCAAAGCCGAAGGCAGGCTTCTGCTTGATCGTGTAATCGGCTTCGAGGTCAGCGAATGCCGCGGGGACCGTCTTCGTGATGTTGACGATTGCGTGCGTGGCGGTGTTCACCGTCCAGAAATGATTGTCGTGAAAATAGAGAAGGTACCGACCGGCGGGGCTGGCCTCCAGATAATAGTCATCACTGAGGCGGTCCTGAATTTTTGTGCGATTGCCCGTGGCTAGATCCACGAAATAGACGTCTGCGGCAGGCCGGCCGATGCTTCGCTCCATCGCGTAGGGGGACCAGTTCGCGGCGTAAGCTGACCGCTGATGCCGGAACGGGACAACCTCTTCGTCAAGATCCTTGCCGAGCGCTACAAACTGTCCGTTCTCGAAACGCCAGGCGCATAGGATATTCTTCTGGCGATCATTCTTCGCATTGAGCTTTTGCTTGGGCATGACCTCGGCGTCGCGGGCGCTCCAGATGGCTACTGTGGCCGGCTCGTCGACATCTTTTTTCTTGTCTTTGTCTTTATCCTTATCCTTGTCTTTGTCTTTGTCTTTGTCTTTGCGATTATCTTGCGCGTCGGAGTCTGCTTTTGTAGCGTCTGTTTTTGTGGAGTCCCCGCTCGTTTCTTTTTCAGACTTTTTTGGCTCGGCGATTTTTTCTTCCCACTTGGCCATGCCCAGGAAAACCGTGTCGCCATCTTCGGACCAAGTTGGTTTGTGAAACGGGACCGTGCGCATGCCCACGGGAAACTTTGTATCTCCAGTCGGATCGTACGCGTGGCTTGCTTCAGAAGCCTCTCCGAGATGAGTCCACGCAAGCGCAATCTGTGTCGCGCTTTCGCGGTGGTCATCTGATTTCGATCTCAGGACCGCAAGATCGGCGCCATCCTTACGCCAAGACAAGCCGCTGTAAACAGATGCGGCGGAATCGAGCACGCGAACGGCGGCGGTTTCGGAATTGAATAGCTGCACGCCGTTGCCGGTTTTGTCTTCGGAATTGATGGTCATGGCCAGAAGCGTGCCGCGCTTCGGAAGATCCTGCCATGCAAATTCAGAAACGTTGCCGAAGGAAGTGTCATGTCCGGAGGAGAGCTGGCGGAGGATCAGCGCGGCGCCGGGCGTATCTTCGCTTTCTGCGTTTGCGGCGGCATCGGGCGCATCTTTTTTCTCGGGTGGATACCGACGCATGGCGAGGTACGTTCCCGTGGGACTGAAGGAGAACGACTCGATCCCTTCCACAACGATTTGCTCGCCGGTCGAAAGATTGAGAAGGCCGAGCTTTCTTTCGACGCGCTTCTTGTCCTTTTTCATCTTGTCTTCTTGCGACTCGGAGTAGCCGATGGCGTAGGCCACCCACAGCGAGTCTGAAGAAAAAACCGGTTGCGTGCCGAACGCGGCGGTCTTTGTAGTGCCGTCGGCGATGTTTGTGACACGCAGCTCGTTTTCACGATTGGAGCGGTTGATGCCATACGCGAACCACTTACCGTCCGGCGAGAGGCCGCCGAATTCACGCGGCACGGCAAGCGATTCCCACTGGCCGTAATCGGGCGGCTGCACGGGAGATTTTGTTTGCGCGTGGATCGAAGTGCAAAAGCCAAATGCCAGGATGAGAGCTGGGACTATTCGTCGCATCGCGCGCCTTCCTTGCTGGTGAGAATCACCGGGTCGATCACGCGAATTGTGCCTGTGATGGCACGGTTGGCGCAAGCGGAGAAGCGGTGACTGGGGACTTCCAGAACCGTGACTGGTGACTTGCGACGGGCTGAAGACAGGAGACGCCCTCGCCTCTGCCTGCGGCTGGTTGGCTGATGAAGGAAAAGACCGAAAAGTGCCAATCGCAGAGAAAATCGCGCGCACGAAGCCCGAAGGGCCCAAGTAAAGCCATCCGTAGTCCCATGTGTGTCCCATCCAGCTATTCGTGGCGACTGGTTGCGTTGCGTCTGCGATACAATGCTTTAGTCAGTGCCTTGTTGCTTCCCGATTCAAAACCTCGTCATGCCTAAGACCTGGCTCTCCGAATCCCTGAGGAACGAATTGATACCTACCTGACAGCCGAAAAGCGGTCTGAACGAATGGGAGATTCTGGCAGTCGCGGGGAGTTGTCTAGTCGGCGGAGGAATTGCCGACTGGGTTGCGGGTGCGGGTGAAGAGGCGGCGCGCGGCGGTGGCCCAGGAGAGGGACTCGAACTCAGCCAGATAGGAATAGGCCACGGGGACGACCAGAAGAGTTAGGAGCAGGCAGAGGGTTTGGCCGCCGATGATGGTTACGGCGATGGAGGCGCGTTGTTCGGAGCCGGCGCCAATGCCGATGGCTACGGGGATTAGGCCGGCTACGATGGAGAGCGTGGTCATCAGGATGGGGCGGAGGCGGACGCGGTTGGCTTCTAGGATGGCTTCGCGTACGGGCATGCCGCTGGCGCGAAGGCGGTTTGTGTAGTCCACCTGCAGGATTCCATTTTTCTTGACGATTCCCAACAACAAAAACATTCCGAGGGCGCTCCAGAGGCTGAGGGCGCGGCCGGTGATCCACAGGGAGAGCAGCGCGAAGGGGATGCTCAGCGGCAGCGCGAGCATGATGATGAACGGGTGCGAGAAGCTTTCGAATTGGGCGGCCAGGACCATGTACATAAAGATGGAGGCCAGGAGCATGGCGAGCAGCAGATTCCATGTGGTTTCTTCGAGGACTTTGACCTGGCCCGTGAAGCGGTAGGAATAGCCTGCGGGGAGGCCGATTTCTTTGATGGATTGGATGGTGTGGGCGGCGGCCAGGTCGAGCGGATAGCCGCTCGCCACGTTGGCGTAGACGGTGACTTCGAATTCGCGATTGTAGCGCCAGAGCGTCGCGGGGCCTGCGCCACGAACAATCGAAGCGACATTTTCCAGGCGGACCTGGCCCAGCTTGGTGGAGGGAACCATCATTTGCGCGAGGACGTCTGGATTGTCGCGCTGCTGCTGGAGCAGTTGCATGATTACAGGATATTGCTCGGAGCCTTCTTTGAAACGGGTGATTTCGTCTTCGCCGGAATAGAAGAGGCGCACGGCGTCGCTGACGTCGGTCATGCGAACGCCGATGTCGGCGGCGCGCTGCCGGTCGACTTTGACTTGGAGTTCGGGCGTGTTGAGGTTGAGGCTGGGGTTGACGTCGACCAGGTCAGGATACTGATGCATCAGGTCGGCGACTTGTTTGCTGATGTCGGCGAGCTTGTTGAGTTCGGGGCCGCGGATGACCGCGCCTATGGGGAAATACGTCTCGCCGCCAAAAACGGACGGGAGGCGGACGTTGGAGACCATGTTGCGGTAGCTGGCTAGATAGCCGCGGACTTCGGTGGCTAGTTGCTCGTGGCTGCGTTTTCTTTCGCTGCGAGGGACTAGGCCGATGAAGAGGTGGGCGTGATTGGTGGGGCCGTGGGTGAAGGACTGGACGAAGGCAACTTCGGGGAGGGCGACGACGCGTTGCGCGATTTCTTCTGCGCGATCTGTGGTCCTGGAGAGAGCGGTGCCTTCGGGGAGCGTGAAGGAACTGATTAGCTCGGATTGATCGTCGGAGGGGATCCAGTCGCGGCCTACTAGATGATAGAGACCGAAGGTTGACAGGAACGTAGCTACGCAGATGAGCATGATGACCCAGCGATGGGCTAGCGACCATTGTAGGAGCTTTAAGTAAGATTTCTCGGTCCAGTGGAGAATTCCGGCGGCGTGGGCTTTTTTTTCTTTTTCGGTAATCTCGAGGAGGCGCGAGGACATCATCGGGGTTAGCGTGAAGGCTACCAGGAGAGAGACTAGGATGGCCATGGCCATGGTCCAGCCGAAAGAGTTGACGTATTTGCGGGCGTAGCCATTCATGAAGGCGATGGGCAGGAAGATGATCACAAGCGAGAGCGTTGTTGCCATGACGGCCAGGCCGATTTCTTGCGTGGCTTTGATGGCCGCGTTTTTGCGGTCTTCGCCTTTTTCTTCCATGAAGCGCACGATATTTTCGAGGACGATGATGGCGTCGTCGATGACGATGCCGACGGCGAGGGTGAGCGCGAGGAGCGTCATGTTGTTGAGGGAGAAGTCCATGCCGCGCATTAGCGTGAAGGTGGCGATGATGCTTGCGGGGATGGCCACGGCGGCGATCAGGACGGCGCGCCAGTTGCGCATGAAAAGAAAAACGATGGCGCTGGCGAAAATGCTGCCGAGGATTAGGTGTTCAAGGAGTGAGTGGACGGAGGCTTTGATGAAATCGGAAATGTCGTGGATGACCAGGAGTTGGACGCCGGGTGGCAGTTGGGCGCGCAGTTCGTCGAGCTTGGCTTTTACATTGTCGGCGACTTGGACGGTGTTGGAGCCGGATTGGCGGAGGACTTGGATGCTGACGACGTCCTGGCCGGGAGTGCCTTTGCGGTAGAGGGCTGACCAAGTGCGGAGTTCTTGCGCGCCGTCTTCCACTTGAGCGACGTCGCGGATACGAACCTGCGCGCCGCCGCGTGTGCCGACGACGATTTCGCCAAATTGTTCGGCGGAAGTGACGCGCCCGAGAGTACGGAGGCCGAGTTCTTGCGGGCCTGTAATCATGCGGCCGCCGGGAGCTTCGACATTTTCGCGCTGGAGGGCGTCGCGGACATCGAGGACGGTGAAATTGTGGGCGGCGAGTTTTTGCGCGTCGAGGAGGACGCGGATTTGGCGAGCTTGGCCGCCGTTGAGTGCGACGCTACCCACGCCATCTACCGTTTGGATGGCGCGGCGGATTTGTTTGTCGGCGATTTCGGTCAGTTCGCGGCGGCTGATGGGTCCGCTGACAAGGAGTGTCAGAATCGGATCGGACTGCGGGTCTTGCTTGGTGATGACAGGAGGCAGCGTGTCGCGCGGGAGGCGATTTATTGCGGCAGCTACTTTTTCGCGGATGTCTTGGGCGGCGCCGTCGATGTCGCGTTCGAGGACGAAGGTGCAGGTGATGTCGGCGAAGCCTTCGCTGGAGTAGACGGTGATTTCGTCGATGCCGCTGACGCTCGAGATGGCGTCTTCGAGAGGCAGGACCACGCCGGTGACCACTTCTTCGGGCGTGGCGCCGGGTAATTGGACGTCGACGTTGACAGTAGCGGGATCGGCTTTGGGAAAGAGGTCCACAGCGAGGCCGCGATAGGAAAAAGCGCCGAGTGTCACTAGAAAAGCGATGAGCATCACGGTGAAGACTGGATACTTTACGCAGGTTTCGGCTAGCTTCATGGGCGTGTGTGAGTCAGCTTCCGGCGAAAATCACTTCAGCGCGGGAGTGTTCCCCTCAGCTTGTTCTTGAACCGTTGCGCCGTCGTGCAAATCCCCAGAAACGGCTACCGCGACGCGGTCACCCGGCTTTAGGCCTTCGGCTACTTCAAAACGTTTGCCCCGTTGGTCTTCGGTCTGGCCGGCGGGACGGATCTGGTGCTCGGAAACTCGATTTCCGTTGAGAAGGAAAACTTTGTAGACACCGTAGCGGTAATTCACGGCGCCTTCGGGAAGGAAGATTGTTTTCTCCTCCTTTGCGCTGGGAATGGATGCTTCGACGAAGAAGCCGGGCTTCAGGCGTCCGTCCGCATTGGCGAGCAGGGCTTCAGCTTCGAAGGTGCGCGAGTCCTGAGCGACGGCAGGATTGATGCGCGAGACGCGGCCGTGAAACGTTTCGCCGGGAAAGGCCGCCACCTGCAAATCGACGGTTGCTCCGTCTTTCACAGAGCCCGCCCAGCGCTCGGGAACGGCGAGCCGGGCGCGCAAGGTGTCCGTTCGCACCAGGACCATCACCGGACCTTGCACGCGAAGGTATTCGCCGGGATGAACGTCGCGCGTTTTGATGGAGCCGGGAAAGGGCGCGCGGATCGTCGCGTCTCGCAGCTTTTTCTCCGCCAGGTTTTCGCTGGCTTCGCTCGAGACGAGCAAGGCTTTCAGGCGGTCGACTTCCTGCAAAGCTACCGTATAGCTGGCTTGCGTGCTTTGAAAGCGGCTGGCGGCTTCCTCCAACTGCTGTTGCGAAATCAATTTGTCTTTGAACATTTCTTGGGCGCGGCCGTACTTGCGCTCGGCATCGAAGAGGTCTGCTGCGGCGCGTTGCACGGAGGCAAGTTTTTGTGGATCAGCGGGCGGCGGATCGTAAGGAGCGATGCCGAGTTGGGCGCGGACCTGCGTCACGAGGCCGCGCTGACGGTCGACTTCAAATTGCAGTTCCTGAGGATCGATCAGGATAAGCGGCTGGCCTTCCTTTACGGTGTCGCCAACGTCGGCGAGAACCTCGGAGACGCGGCCTTCGACCTGCGCGCTCAAAATGCTTTCTTCCAGGGCAAAAAGGGATCCGGCGGCCTGGACGCGCCGCTGAGCGGTTTCCTCCGCCACGATATAAACGTGGACAGGCGTGGGATGACCGGCGTCGCCGAGCATGCTGCTGGAAACAGACTTCGAGCAGCCGCCCACGAGAATTGCGGCAAAGGCGGTTGCGCCTGCCAATGATTGGGACATTTTCATGAAGTTGCCTAGGGAGCGGTCCGTCCGCGTGCGTTCGAAGGTGCTTCTCCGACTGTTCTCAGAACACACTATGACCGTCATCTCCTGCTTGCCTTTTGGACGCACGAAGTTGCCACAACGTTTCGCATTTCGTAGCCAATCTCCGGGAGAAACATTCGTTGCAATTATGACCCGTAGCTTCCCGCGAATCCAGCCCACCTAAGCGCCCGGACCTGTTCGTTTCGGACCGCAAAAAATGCCGACGGGGACCGGACCGTAGAGGACATCCCGATTTAATGCGTCTCGGGCGAATAACACGAGGCCTCATCGCTTATGTCTTCGACCATCCTCGATTTGGCACCACGCCGGCCCCCTCGCGCAGAGTGATTAATTGATTGATGGGAAGCTGCTTGAAGGACTCCACAAGCCCATTTGGCCAGTGCACTTCGAGATGAAGCGAAGTGTAATTTCCGAGGCCGAAATGAAGCCGAGAATCGTTCGAAGAATAAAAGCTGGATTGACTCAAGACGCTCTGAGCCTGCGTTTTCCCCCCGTAATGTGCAAGAACCCGAGCCCCGATCGCGCTCCGATTGGACTTAACTCCCTCGAGTTTGACCTTAATCCAATTTTGTTTTCCACGAAGATCGTTGCGCAAAAGGGACGGATTCTCATTCAAGTTTATGACCAGCATGTCGATGTCGCCGTCATTGTCGAAATCTCCGAACGCGCATCCGCGGCTGCAGTGCGCCTCCGCAACACCGGGGCCAGCAGCTTCAACCAATTCCTCGAACGTGTTATTGCCTAGATTGCGAAAGACCGCGCGCGGCGTCTTGTTTGCATATTGCGGGAGGCTTCGTTCGACTTCCGGGTAAACGTTACCTGTGACCATGAATAAATCCGGATGGCCATCGTTATCGAGATCAATGATTCCCGCGCCCCAGCAGATGTAGCGCGTCTCCACGCCAATTCGGGACGTGCGGGTGACATCGTCGAAATCGCCTTTGCCATTGTTGTGGTAGAGAACGTTGGCATCGTCCGCGAAGTGCGTCTTGAATAGGTCCAGATGCCCGTCGAGGTCATAGTCGCCAACGCCAATCCCCATCCCCGCCTGTTCTTCTCCGTCATCGCTGAGAGCGACTCCTCGCACCACTCCCTCTTCACGAAACGTTCCGTCATGGTTGTTCATGAACAGCAAACTGGGCGTGGAATCGCAAGCAACGTAGATATCGGGCCAGCCATCTTCGTCAAAATCCGCCGCCACGACGGTCATGCCATAGCATTTTGTGGCCGAAGCGACGCCGGCCTGCTGGCTGACGTCGGTAAACGTCCCGTCGCCATTGTTTCTGTAGAGCGAATGGTGGCCCGTGGGAAGCCCGCGCGGTCCGCACTCGACGGGAATCCCTTTCCAATTGCAATTGGTGTTCGTTCCAGGAACCGGCGCATGTTCAAAGGAGAAACGAACATAGTTCGAGACAAATAAATCCAGGTGTCCATCACGGTTGTAATCGAGGAAGCTGCATCCCGCGCCCCAGCGCAGTTGGTCGTTCAAGAGACCGGCCGCTTTCGTCACATCGGTGAACGTACCGTCACCATTGTTGCGGTAAAGAATGTTTTGCCCGAAGTAGGTGCAAAAAATATCTTCAAAACCGTCGTTATTGTAGTCCCCGATGCACACGCCGCAAGCCCAGCCAACGGCATGGAGACCCGCCTTTTCCGTGACGTCGGCAAACGTGCCGTCACGATTGTTCTTGTACAACCGGTTGGTTGCCTCGGCCGGAGCGCCATCGAGCCGAGTGCCGCAAAGCAAGAAAATATCCATCCAACCATCGTTGTCGTAGTCGAGGAAGGCACACCCGCAGCCGGTAGATTCCAGAATATATTTCTTGCTCTCTACGCCTCCGTAAATTGTCGGCGCATGCAATCCGGCAGCCGCACCCACGTCTACAAAATGCGCATTGAACGGTCGGCCAGAAGGGGCTTGCCGCCGAAGAGGCTTGGCCGCGTGGGCCGCGACTCCTTGCCCCAGTAGTCGTTCGGCGGAAATTGAGATCGCCGATCCGAGCGACAACCCCATAAATGCGCGGCGCGAATAGATCATTCCAGCTTTCTACGCCTTGAGGATCGGCGTCCAGACTTGCATCGGCGTGGCGGCACGATTCGCCCACGCGTAGTAGGGCACAAACTTGAGTTGCACCTGCCGGGCCTTTGGCGGAGAGCTCCGTGCGAGGCAGACTTCGCACTAATCGCACCGGGATGTTTCAGCACCACGATTCCCCCCAGAATATCGTTGTGGAACTCCTCGTGGAACCTTGATGAAGCCTCTTGGCGCACATCGCGGACCACCACGCTGGACGGCTACGCTGCCATAGTTTTCCACGACCCGTGGGTTTGCTTCGATCACCTGCGGGGTCATGCTGAACTTCACGGTGATAGTGTCGCCGGACGACCAGCGGCGCCGCAAGTCGAGATACCGTCCTGCAAGGTGCGCTCTAGGTTTGGCGGGCAGCACGTCGTGTCCCGGCGCGACAACGGCGACGGCATTGATGTGTTTGCCTCCCGAGAACTGCGCATTCGATCCTATCCGATCGGCATTATACGGGTTCCATAGAAAACGTTTTAAAAACCTTGCCCAATAAAACGGCCACACACGGCCATGCCGTCACTCGTCCAGTTGGGTGCTTTCCCAATTGGATCTGCTTTGCGCGTGCAAAACCCCGAGTAGAGCGCCCGATACTCCAGACTTGCTTCCGCTTTTTTTGGCAGTGGCTCAGTTGCTGGCGTCCACCTGGACTTCAATCGAGGGCGTTGGCCCTCTCAGCGACGTGGATCAGTGTGGGCAAGACGTCGCCGAACCTTGCGTCATGCGGCTGTCCAAAAGCGAAATAGAGCTTTTGATAGAGCGCATAGAGCGTGTGGTAAACCCTCTCTGCTGCGGTCTCGGGCGTAAAGACGGCGTGCTCCGGACAAATCTTATCCTGGGCTTCTTCCACCGTCTTAAACGCCCCGGCCGCGAGAAAAGCGAAAATCGCCGAACCCAGACTGACCACGCTTCTGCTCGGCACGAGAACCGGCCTCCCCAGCACATTCGCGTAGACTTGATTGAGCACGTTGTTCTTTTGCGGAATGCCGCCCGCATTTATCACACGCTTGATGTTCACGCCATGTTCCGCCATGCGATCCAGAATGATCCGCGTGTGGAAGGCAGTGCCCTCGATGGCGGCGAAGAGTTCATCCTGCGCCGTACTCTGCAGGTTCCAGCCAAACGTGATTCCACGCAAATTTGGATTCACCAGCACCGTGCGATCTCCGTTGTCCCAGGTCATGCGGAGAAGACCGGTCTGCCCTGCCTGGTACTTTTCAAGTCCCAGGCTGAGTGTCGCGACATCGGTTCCCGCTCGGGTGGCAATGGCGTTGAAAATATCTCCCACGGCGGAAAGGCCCGCTTCAATTCCGGTTCGCCGCGGATGTACGCTGCCCTGTACAACTCCGCAGACTCCCGGAACCAAATTGACCGACGGCGTGATGCCAATGATGCAGGTGGAAGTGCCGACGACATTCACCATGTCTTCGGTGCGGCAGCCCGCCCCGATGGCGTCCCAATGCGCATCGAATGCCCCGACGGGTATGGGAATGCCCGCCTGCAACCCCAGCTTTTCCGCCCAGAGGGCGGAAAGCCTTCCGGCAATTTGGTCCGACGTAACACATTGACCCTCCAGTTTTGCCCTAACGCCCGCAAACAACGGATCCACTTTGACCAGGAACTCCTCCGAGGGCAGACCACCCAGATCGGGATTCCACAACCACTTATGCCCCATGGCGCAAACGCTGCGCTTTACTTTGCGCGGATCAGTGATACCGCACAGCGTTGCGGCTGCCATGTCGCAGTGCTCAAAGGCGGAAACGAAATCGGCGCGTTTCGATGGATTGTGGCGCAGCCAATGCAACAACTTCGAGAAGCCCCACTCGGACGAATACACTCCGCCGCACCACTGAATGGCTCGAAGTCCCTCCCGATGCGCCGCTTCCGTTATCTCCACGGCTTCTGCTTTGGCCCGATGATCGCACCAAAGATAATATTCATCGAGCGGTTCGAGATTCTTCCCAACAGGAATCACCGACGAGCCGGTGGTGTCCACGGCGAGCGCTTGCACTTGATCGCCCGGGATGTGCGCCTTCTGCACTGCCTCGCGGGTAGCACTTGCCAAAGCGCGCATTTGATGGTCGTGCGATTGTGTGGCGTATTCGGGGTCATCGCGCTTGCGGTGGAGTGGGTATTCTGCAAGTGCGGTAGCAAGCAGTCCCCGTTCGCTGTCCACGATGGAAACGCGAACGCTTAAAGTTCCAAAATCAACGCCAGCCACGATGGTCATGGGATTTGGATTCGCTCCCTACGAAGTAAGAGTTACCCCACGTGGGCATACATTTCCCAGTCGAGGTAACGCATGGTGGCTTCGTGCACCACAGGCGCTACCGAGGAAAAGTTGGCAGCGACGTGATGCTCGAAGCCCTTTTCGCAGATATAGCGCAGCAGCTTCTGCAGCCCCGGAATTTCAACAACGCCCGCTCCGCCAAATGTTTCGAGGGGATCGTCCGTGAACCTGCCGCTGCCGGTGTAACCGCGGATTCCGCCGGCAGTATCGTCCGTGGAGAAGCGCGCGAAGCACATGGCCCCGGACTTCACCTTTCCGACGCAAGTTCCAAAGGTATTCTCCTTCCCTACCGTGCCCGCGATGATCTCCTGATAATCCATTTTGACTTCCTTGAAGAAATGCTTGGGCAAATTGCTGCAGTGGAAGCACACGGCCTTGTTGGGATCGTTTCCGTAATTGTTGTTCCAATCGAGAAGCGCACTGGGCGTTTCCGATGCGAGTTGCAATGCGTGCATCCCCAGCACGCCGCACACGTCCACCTCGCATGCGCTTGAGAGCAGCGAGTCGCTCATCATGCTCATGACGGTGCAAGGCACCACGCCAAGGTTTTCTTCGAGCGAAGTCCAGCATTGCACGGCACTGATCTGAAGGTCGGTAGCTTTCATCCACTGATCGATTACTGCGCCGAGCTTGGCCATCTTCAGCAGCGCGGCCTGCGGAATATCGGTCGTTGACACATACTTCTCGATCGATTGCAGCTTTTGAACCGCGGCTTCGTCGGTATCCTTCATCCGGCTGATGCGCCCGAGGACTTCGGAAAGATCAAGCGTTTCGACGGAGATCCCGCTGGCCTCCAGCAATTTCTCGCTGTACCTCACCGTGTTGAACGCCGTCGGCCGCGCGCCAAGCGCCCCGATGCGCAGATTCCGCAGGCCCTTCACAACCCGGCATACTGCAGCAAACCATTCGAGGTCTTTCGTGAACTCTGGCGAGTCCGGTGTTTCGGTATGAAGCGTGGTGAGGGAATAAGGAATTCCGTACTGCTTCAAATTATTGCAGGCAGACATTTTGCCGCAAAAACTGTCGCGCCGGTGCGTGATGGTCATTTTTGACTGCGTATCCGGCGTTGCCTGCACCAGAATCGGTACACCCAGACGCGCCAGTCGCAGAGTGTCGGCGATGGCGCGCTCGTCTCCGAAATTCGGCAGGGTCACAACCACGCCGTCGATCGCATCGGCTTTCGATTTAAACAGCGCAGCGCACCGCTCGGCCTCCTCGTAAGTCTCCACGGCCCCGTGTTTGCTCTCCTCCGTACCGAGCACAACGACGTCGATGCCCGCCTTTTGCAGGGCCTGGGTCATCTCGTCCCGCCCGGTCTTCGCCAGATGATCCGGAAAGAAGCCCCGGTTCCCCACAATCAACCCCATTGTCATTTTTCTCTTGTTCACCATGGTCCGTTACGTAGCTTCCTCTCTCACACGCCCGTGCTCGGCGCGAAGTACATGCTCCATCAGCGAGAGTTTCTCGTTCCGCTAACTAGATGTTCGGCTGCAAACGGCAAATAACGCGCAGTTCGGTCGGCGTATCCTACACCGGAAACGCGACAAAGAAGCACAGGAGGCCCTCATTCTTTCGCGCTGGCTTGCCCGTAGTAAGCGTTCGCGCCGTGCTTCCTCAGAAAGTGCCGATCATGGAGCGTCTTGCCGAGGAAAGTGGCATTCGTATTTAACCCGACAGTTAAATATGCCAAACGGGCGACGAGTTCCAGCATCCAGGCGTTTTCCGCCGCCCTGAGCGGGTCCGGGCCCCAGGCAAACGGCCCATGATGGGAAACGAGCACTGCCGGGACTCGAACTGGATCTATGGCTTGGAACACGCGAGTGATCGCCACTCCCGTATTGGCTTCGTACTCGCCATGGATTTCCTCGTCGCTCATGATTTCGGTCAGAGGAATGGGACCGTGAAAATAGTCGGCGTGCGTGGTGCCAAAGCAAGGAATCGGTAGACGAGCCTGGGCCCAGGCCGTGGCATACTCGGAATGCGTGTGCGCGATTCCACCGATGGAAGGAAAGGCCCGATAGAGAGCAGCATGCGTGGGAAGATCAGAGGACGGGCGCAGGTTTCCCTCGACCACCTTGCCTCGCAGGTCGGTGACAACCAGATGCTCCGGCTTCATCGCTTCGTAAGGAACGCCACTCGGTTTGATGACGATTAACCCTTCCCCATGCGCAACACCGCTCGCGTTGCCAAAGGTCGAAAACACCAGCCCTTTTCGGACCAGATCGAGATTCGCTTCAAGAACCTGTTCACGCAAATTTGTTAGAAGCATTCCTCTTTGACTTTACACCACACTCGGGGGTTGCGGGCATTCATTTGGACTCCGCGATGGTGACGCTCGGTGAGGATCGGCTTGTCGAATACTACGATGAAATCAAATACTCGGGAGTAACAGAGGGATTCCGCAAACCGTCGACGAGTTCAGTCCCTGGGCCAGTTCGTGCACCGACGATACCGCTAGCAACTGGGCATGGCGGGGAGCACAACGGATCACCGAGGGCCTCCCAAGATTGTTCATGAACGCTCCGCCTCGCAGGTCACAAAATCTGGCCTAATCGCGAGGGGCTTCGATCCTGAAGGCCACCAATGTGGCATCTTTGCTGGCGCCGACTGCAATCACGACGAATTGATGGCCCTCGCGAGTCTGGTAAGTCATCGGCGTGCCGTTTGCCGGTCCGGGTAAGGACCCTTGCCACAGGTCTCGGCCTGTTGCCTTGTCGATCGCGTGGAGTGCCGCGTCTTCGCCGCCGATGAAGACAAGACCTCCCTTGGTGACAATCGAACCGGCGTTGCCCGGGATCCCAAGCTTCGCCGGCAGCTTGACATTCATCAGCGCAGGATTCTGCCGGAGTTCCGGCCAGTCGCCAAATGTTTCCGTCCACGCGATCGTGGCATTGTTAAGGTCCAGGGCCGTCAACTGAGAATAAGGCGGTCTTGTCAGAGGTATGCCGCCGGAAAAGACCGCATCCATATCGAGAACATTGCCACTCCAATCCGCATCCACTTCGGCCGCCCGGGGATTTGCAGAAGACGAGTCGGGCTTAACGATTCGCGCGAGATGGGGCAGGTTCGTGGTCTTGACATAGAGAATGCCGGTCTCGGGATCGAAAGCGCCGCCGCCCCAGTTCGCGCCGCCGATGATCCCGGGTCGCATGATGGTACCTTGGTACGAAGGCGGGGTGAACATTGGACCAAGCCGGTACTTTTTCATTTCGGCCTGGGCCGCTGCTTTCAGCTCGGGCGTGGCGTCGAAAGCGTCATCAAGCGTGACTCCTTGTGGAGTAAATGAGGGAGGACGCGTAGGAAAGGGTTGGGTGGCGGCGGCGTGTTCGCCGTCCACGTCGCTAGGGGGAACGGGCCGCTCTTCGATTGGCCACAATGGCCGACCGGTAACGCGATCGAAAACGAAGGCCATGCCTTGTTTGGTGAGTTGTACAGCGACGTCGACCTTTCGACCGCCGAGGTTGACGGTTGAGAGGATGGGAGCCGCCGGCAAATCATAGTCCCAGAGCCCGTGGTGAACGATCTGATAGTGCCACTTACGAGTGCCAGTGGCTGCGTCGAGGCAGACAATACTGTCGGCAAAGAGATTGTCGCCCGGCCTGCGTCCTCCGAAAAAATCGTTGCTAGGCGTGCTCACAGGCAGGTACAAGAGCCCGCGTTGCACATCGAGACTCATCGGCGCCCACACATTGGTGTGCCCTGTGAATTTCCAGGAGTCCCCGCCCCAGGTCTCGTTGCCGAAATCTCCGGGTTGCGGTATGGTGTGAAAACTCCAAATCTGCTTGCCAGTGCGCGCGTCAAAGGCGCGAACTTCGCCTGGCGGGTCGTTGTGATAGACGAGACGGTCCCCAATCGCGCTGCCGAGAATTACCAGGTTCTTGTACACAACCGGAGGCGAGGTCTGCGTGTAGTCCAGTTTCTTGATCCGCCAAATCAAGCCCTGGCTCAGATCGACTATTCCATTTTCACCAAACGATGCGACGGGCGATCCGGTGTGGGCATCGAGACAGATGAGACGGTACCTCGTGTTTAAGAACAGGCGGAGGCTCCTGCCGTCACGCCAAGCGGCAATACCGCGGTGAGTGAACCCCATTCCATTTGTGGGCTGGCCATCGACGTACGACTTGGGATCGAATCTCCAGAGCAGAGCGCCAGATTCCGCGTTGAGGGCGACGACTTGGTTGTAGGGCGTGGTCACGTACAAGACGTTGTCGATCATCAAGGGCGAGTTCTCAAACGTGCCCGGGCGAGTCCCGAATTGCTTTAACTCAGTTTCGTCCGTCTTCCATGTCCATGCCACGCGTAGCAGCGAGACGTTGCTCTTATTGATTTGGGTCAAGCGCGAATACTTAGTGCTGGCTTCATCGCCTGAGTAATAGGGCCATTCCCCCGCGGGATCATCGAGGGGGGCGGCGGCAGTGAACGCGCCAAGGGTCACAAGAACGCTTAGCGCCAAAATACCTCCAAGCACTTTGTGCATCGGAGTAGAATGCCCGGAAACGAAGTCTTTGTTCATTGGGTATCGTCCTGGTTGTGGTGAACGGCTTGCACCTGACTCACTTTAGGTGCGAGTCATACCAGCGGAGCATGCGCTCAAGCGAGTCTCTTTGATGCTCCATCTCCTGAAAGATGTGGGGCTCGCGAGGGTAGCGCACCATCTGCGTCTCGCCGCCCAGAAAGCGGAAGCCATAATAAAACTCCTCGCCCTGGGATATCGGCACGCGCACGTCTGCCTCGCCATGTATGACGAGCGTGGGTGTATGGCAACGCTCCAAGAAGCGAACCGGAGAATGCTCGTCGTAAAGCTTCCGGTTGGAGCTTAGATTGCCATAGTAGGCATCCAGATAGCTGGGAGCTATGTCCGAAATCGTGGCCATAGTGAACAGGTCCGTAACTGCAGCGCCCACGATCGCTGCCTTGAAACGGTCGGTGTGTGTGATCGTCCACGAAGTCATGAAACCGCCGAAGCTCCAGCCGCCGACGCCAAGGTGATCGGGATCGGCGATACCTCGCGATACCAGCAGATCCACCCCGTCCATAATGTCCTGAAAATCGCCAACTCCCCAGTCGCGGTAGTT
>Ga0210410_10001251_pt1 | contig 24212 bp, 17 predicted proteins | sample IncBWC4MmetaG_FD_161058 | JGI IMG/M metagenome (GOLD analysis project Ga0210410, IMG submission 161058) | Forest soil microbial communities from Barre Woods Harvard Forest LTER site, Petersham, Massachusetts, United States - Inc-BW-C-4-M | ecosystem: Environmental > Terrestrial > Soil >... | reverse complement strand
GCTACGCTGCGGCAACGGTCGTTATGGCGATGCAGAATTCAGCCATCGCTATCGATGCAGTACGGCTGATCGACGCGATTGCCATCGGCGCGCAACTGATTACACTCGACACTTACGCATCGGAGATAGTCCCGCGCCATCTCCGTGGACGCGTATTTGCCCTCGCCTTTGCAATCATCCAAACGGCCGTTCCTATACTCGCTCTGCTCGGCTGGCTCCTTGTGCCACACGCTCCTTTGCATATTCAAGGGTGGAGGTGGGTCATGCTGATCGGCGGGGTGGGTTCTTTCGTCGTGTGGATATTATGCCGCTATCTGCCGGAGTCGCCGCGATGGCTTGTCAGAAGCGGCAATCTGGAAGAAGCGGAGCGCGTGACTTACGTTTTTGAGCGACATGCAGAGGCTCACCTAGGCCATCCGCTGCCTGCACCGAAGCCGTCGACGTTGAAGCACATGGGCAAATCAAGTTTTGCCGAGATACTTCGTCCTCCGTACCGCAAACGAACCATCATGCTGACCGTCTTCAATTTCTTCCAGGCGATAGCTTTTTACGGTTTCGGAAACTGGTTGCCAGCGCTGGTCAATGCGCAGAACCATAATGCACCGCGAAGCGCGCAGGTCTCATTTCTGATCACCCTGGCCTTTCCAATTGGACCCTTGCTCTCAAGCGTCATTGCGGAAAAGTTTGAGCGCAAGTGGCAGATTGTTGGCGCCGCCGTGGGGACAGCTGCATTCGGCTTGTTGTTCGCGACGCACACTTCTTCCCTCGGCTTGGTGGTGCTCGGCATCCTGATTATTCTCATGAACAGCCTTATGGGTTATTGCTCTCATGCCTATCAGTCGGAGTTGTTTCCGACGCGTATGCGCGCGCGCGCCGTTGGGTTCGTTTATTCCTGGGGACGCCTGTCGACTGCATTTACGAGCCTGATCATTGGATTCCTCTTCCAGCGTTTTGGATCCGCAGGAGTTTTTGTTTTTACCGCTCTCGCAATGCTCGTGGTCGTCGTCTCTGTCGGAGTTTTCGGGCCGCGCACCCGTGGCCTCACACTCGAACAGATTTCTGAATAGCGCTGGCTTCCTTAGTTGATCCCCCGAAAATGGCATCCTTAATGTTCTGGTCCTCGTCATTGGAAGGAGAAGAACATGAACGCTCGATGGATAGGCCGCATTTTGCGGGGCGTCCGTGCCGGCGAACGCCACTGCGCTTCGAACCACGCCGCGCTTTTTGGCGTTCCTGAAGTGATTTCCCTGAAGAGCGAATGGTTTCTCAACGGAAAAGAGATGCCGCTACGTTGCGCGGGAATCCGGGTCGGAGAGAATATTTCTCCCCCTTTAAGTTGGAGTGCTGTCCCAGCGGGAACTCTCGAATTGGCAATCATCATGGAGGACCCTGATGCCCCCTTACCACGGCCATTCGTGCACATGATCGCTTATCGGATATCTCCGGACAAATCCAGCATGGCGGAAGGAGCTCTCGCCGACGAAGCCGTTGGCGTGACTTTTGGAAGGAGCACGGCCGGAGCGCAAGGGTATATGGGACCACGGCCAGTCCCCGGGCATGGCCCACACCGCTATATTTTCCAGATGCTCGCGCTAAACCATCGCACCGCATTTTCCTCTGCGCCGAAACTCAAAGCGTTCCTGGATGGCATCTCGGGTACGGTGACAGGCTGGGGGATGTTGGTGGGAACATATGAGCGACCCTGATCATCGCAACCTGATTTGTCGGGAATTTCCTGTCGGTTTCGGCTGGATACGGGTACTTGAGAACTTATTGATCGGCAAATGTTCGCTTGTCGAAATTTTATCCCTCACTGCACCAGAAACTTTGCCACCGGGGATCCGACGGCGCCAATGGAGTCAAAAACGCCAAGCGGATCCTGGGTGACTTAACAATCGGAACTATCGCGTTTCGAGCGCTACCGTGGAATCGTTGGAATCGAGGCGCAAGGCGATCGGAGTATACACCGGCAGCTCGACGTTTGAACCTTTAGTGAGGAACGCGTTGCAAAGTTTCTTTGCGGCGCCAAAGTATCCAAAGCCGATTGCGGTGCCAACAGATGCCTGTGCTGCGCCCGCACCGAGCAAGCCGAAGCCTTTCCGGCCTTCGCCGGACCGAGACCATGCCGTTTTCTGCAAAGTCGAGTCCGAAACTGCTCTCGATGGGCCAATGAGTGAAGCGGGAGCGAGAATTCGCGCCAGAGTGGAAGTCGTAGCTTTAATTTCGCCTTCCTTACCGACGTCCAACCCTTCCCAACTCTCGGCTTGAATGCCTCCGACAGTTGAATGGATATCTCTCGAGGTGCCGTCTGGCATTTGTACGGAGCGGAATGCAAACACGATGCTTCCGTTCTTCTTCATCCACCCCGCCGAGGAGGCTTTCTGGACGGTTCCGGTGATTCGGATCCCAGCAGGATAGAGGAGTTGATGTTTCGACTGGTAGTACGGCTGCGAAACCACGGCCTCGATTTGCGAGCCCGCCTTGGACGTGCTTGAGTTGATTGGGGTCAAGAGGTGAAGGTGGAGATAGTCGCTCGATTGCGCGGACTCCGTACTAGGTTGAAACGGTACGCGTAGTGTCGCCGGCTCAAGCAGGGTGGTGTCAAAAATAGTTCCTTGATCGATGTACTCCGGGTGGTATGGCAGGCTGGTGACCACGGTTTCACCCAATCTCTGCAGCTTATTTGGTTCTTTCAGCGGGGCCATTGCGCTCTTGAGTTTTTGCCGGACTCCGGGGCGCTGTGCCTTGGGAAGGTATCGAGAATTCGCCACACGTCCGATCCCGACAGCGGAATCACTGTGAACCGGCACCACGGTTCCATCGGAAAGCACCAATTGATCGAACGTCACGCGCGCGATCTTGGGCGGAGTAAAGTCGCCATCCAAGAGTCTTCCCACACGCTTGTGCATCGGAACCTTGCTGATTGAGGAAACATGTCCCTTGACCGTTGAGCCTGCCGGAATCGCAAGAGCTTCTCCGGCGTACACCGGCTCCAGCAGCTTTGCGGTAATGGGCTGCCCTACGGCTTTGAGACGCACTCCCTTTTGGAGCGCGGCGCGGAAATCATTGCCAGGCTCCACAACTAAAGTTTCCGTCTCAGGTTTTATCTCTTGCGCGCGCACCGGAATGCTCGTGAGGCCCAGGATTGAATAGGAAAGAAAGATCCACTTAACACTGCGTTTCATAGTGCTCCTCGTCTCGCATTAGATTTCGGGCGCTTTGACTGCAAGCGACCGCCACGTTCGAGGAACTTTCCCAGAGGTTACTTGGACGGAAGGGTGTGTGCGGCGAGGAAATGTGGACGTTACGTGAGGAATTGAAGGGAACTCAATCTCTGAACGAGCGAGATCCCTCTCCGCGCGGTGAGCTCGCCAGGCTTAATTTGCAATACATACCCCTGAGAGATGGAAGTGTGGAAACGCTCCTACCACTGTGGAGTCGTTTTTCGACAGGGACCGCTAGTTCGTTGTTTGGAATGGACGTTTCGCCTGGACCTGCTGCTCTGTCGGGAGTTGCGTAACGTTCCACCCGCCACCCAAAGATTCAATCAACTGCACGCTGCTCGTCATCTGTTGTACTCGGAGTGTTACCACCGTCAGTTGATTTGCGAGCAGGGTCGATTGCGCCGTAAAGACATTCAAATAAGGATCAAGCCCCGTCTTGTAACGTACAGACGCGACATCGAAAAAGCGTTGAGCAGACGCGACGGTCTCTTGTTGCTGCTGAATCTCTTCGCTAAGGAGGCGCAACGCGGCGAGGTTGTCCTCGGTCTGCTGGAATGCTGTCAATACCACCTGCTTGTAATTTGCAACGTCAGCATTGTAAAGCGCCATGAATTGAGCCATCGTCGACTTTCTTAGGCCGCCATCGAATACGGTTTCCGAAGCTGTCGGTCCGAATGACCAGTAACGGCTTGGAGAAGTCAGCCATTTAGAGAAAGTTGATGCTGCAAATCCTCCCGTGCCAGTGATGCTTACAGTTGGATAATAGGCCGCTTTTTGAACGCCGATCAGCGCATTTGCTTCCGCCATGGTTCGCTCGGCAGATGCGATGTCCGGACGCCTTTCAAGCAGATCAGAGGGCAGACCAACCGGAATATCAGGCACCTGTGTTGTTAATGGCCTAACGGGGATGGAAAAAGTGGAAGCGGGTTCTCCCACCATTAGCGCGATCGCGTGCTCAAACTGCGCACGCGCAATACCGACGTTCGTCAGGGCGGCCTGGGAACTCTTTAGAGTGATTTCGGCCTGGGCGACCGCTTCATCGTTATCGAGGCCCGTTTTGTACAAGACGCGGGTGAGTTCGAGCGACTGTTGATCCACATCTACCGTCTTCCGGAAAAGATCTTCCAAAGCATCCTGGCCACGCAATTCGAAATAGAAGATTGCCAGGTTCGCCTGTTCAGTCAGCTTCTGGTTTTCAAGGTCCGCAGCGCTCACCTGCGCTGCGTTGGCGGATTGACGCACAGTGTTGCGCACGCGGCCCCAGAGATCCGGCTCCCAGGCGACATCGAATGGAAGATTGAACGCATTACTGTTCGGATTGGCTTTCGAAAGACCAGGGGCGCTTGTTTGCGATTGAGAAGAGCGGTTGCGTGCGTAGGAAGCCCCTACACTGACGGTTGGATAGTAGGCGGACCGTGCCTGCTGAACTTGAGCTCGCGCGGCCATGAAATTTTGAAATGCCCGGGCAATGTTCTGGTTCGAAATGTTCAATTTCTCTTCGAGAGAATTCAATTCAGGTTCCTGATAGATTTCCCACCATTTCCCGCGGAGCACCGCATCTTGCGGTTGAGCGGGCTTCCAGAGGGTACCATCCGGCGCCTGCTGAGAATCCAATTCCTTGAACACGGAAGGAGCCGGAACTGCGGGGCGCACATATTTGGGACCAACGTTGCATCCCAGCAGTCCAGGAAAGACGAAAACAAGTAGTGCAAGTATCCCCACGCAGGCTGGCCTGACTTCTTGGCTTTCCCCAGGCGAGCAGCACTTTTGCAATAGATGTTTCATCAGACCGTGCCTCCCTGAGCAGCCAATTCAGCAATGTTGCCACCGCGGCTGCGGAGCCGCAGCCGGAGCCGATCCAGAATTAGATAGATCACCGGCGTTGTGTAAAGCGTGAGTATCTGGCTGAGGATTAAGCCGCCTGCAACAGCGATTCCCAATGGGCGCCGTAGTTCAGATCCGGTTCCATGACCCAGCGCGAGCGGAAGAGCACCGAAGAGAGCGGCCATCGTGGTCATCAGGATGGGGCGGAACCGCAGCAGGCATGCTTCGAATATGGCATCCGCAGAGTTCTTTCCCTCTATCCGCTCCGCCAAGAGCGCGAAATCAATCATCATGATCGCGTTCTTTTTGACAATTCCTATGAGCAGGACGATGCCGATGATGGAGATCACGTCCAGTTCACTCTTGAAGAGAATGAGGGCAAGGACAGCTCCGACACTCGCCGGCGGCAGGGTGGAAAGAATCGTAAGTGGGTGGACCAGGCTTTCATACAAGACCCCCAACACGATGTAGACCGCGAATAGTGCCATCACCAGAAGTACGATCTGGTCGATGAGCGACTTCTTGAAATCACCAGCAGTACCGGCAAAGCTGCCACGGACAGTTCGAGGCATCGCCAGCCTTTGCTGCAATTTCTCGATTGCGATCGTGGCCTGTTCCAGCGGGACCCCAGGCGTTAGATTGAAGGACACGGTCACCGCGGGAAAGAGTCCGTCGTGGTTGACCGAGAGGGGCGAAGTCGAGTTTGCTGTTCGGACGAAGGCATCCAGAGGAACGCTGTTTCCACCGGCGGGATGAACATAAATCGATTTCATACCCAATGGGCTTCGCGTATATTGCGGCGCTGCCTCCATCACGACGTGATACTGGTTCAGCGATGTATAGATCGTGGAGACTTGCGCTTGGCCAAATGCGCCATAGAGCGATTGATCGATGAGCTGTGGCGTGATGCCCAAACGGGCAGCCGTGCGACGGTCATAGTTGAGCGAGGCTTGCAGTCCCCCATTTTGGTGATCGGTGTTGACATCCTTGATTTCAGGAAGCTTTTTCATCTCCTGATAAAGGATTGGGCCCCATTGATTCAGGTCTGCCACATTGTCCGATGACAGTTCATATTGGTAGCTGGTGTTGCTGCTCTTCCCAACGGACGGAATATCCTGGAACGGCTTAAGCAATGTCGAAGCTCCAGGAATTGCGTCCAGCTTCGGCCGCATGCGATCCAGAACATCGGCAGCGCTCAATTGTCTTTGCGCCAACGGCTTTAGCGTAATAAACAGAAATCCTGAGTTGCTCCCGTCTTCGCTTCCCGGGCCAGAGGTGCTTCCCGTAAATCCGGTGACCACGTCCGCGGCCGGATCGGCCTGGATCACCTTTTCAATTGAGATCAAGGCGGATTGCATTGCACGGAAGGAAGCATCCTGGGGTCCCTGAATCCCGCCGAGGAGTGAGCCGGTATCCTGTATCGGGAAGAATCCCTTCGTGACATGTCCCATCAAGACAACGTTGAGTGCCAGCGTGCCGAAGAAGGCGAGCACGACTGCGCCAGGATGCTTCAGAACCCATGTCAGGCTTTGGCGATAACCAGACAACAGACGATCGAAGAGGCGCTCACCGAACCGGTAGCGGTGCCCGTGCGTTACTCCCTTTTCCGGCCGAAGGACGTAAGCACACATCATCGGGGTAAGCGTGAGCGACACGACCATAGAGATTGCAATCGAGACCGCGAGGGTAACTGCAAACTCGTGAAAGAGGCGGCCGGGAATTCCTCCCATGAACAAAATTGGAATGAAGGCCGCGATGAGCGACAAACTCATGGACAGGACCGTGGGCCCAGTTTCTTCAGAACCCCTCAGGGCCGCGGCCATCGGCGGGACACCCATCTCCATCAGCCGAACAATGTTTTCCATGACGACGATTGCGTCATCGACGACAAAGCCTGTGGAGATAGCAAGGGCCATGAGCGACAGGTTGTCCAGCGTGTAGCCACAGAGGTACATCACAGCAAATGTGCCGATCACAGACACCGTTACCGCGACGCCGGGGATTAGAGTGGCCCGCGCATCACGAAGAAAGAGGAAGACGACGAAGACTACCAAGCCGATTGACAGAACCAGTGCTCCTTCCACGTCCTTTACGGACGCGCGGATTGTCGTGGTAAGGTCGCCCGTGACGAGGAGCTGCTGGTTCGATGGGATGGAAGACCGAATGGAAGGTAGCTGGCGCTTAATCTCATCAACTGTACTGATGACGTTGGCACCGGGCGAACAATAGACGAGGAGGCTCACTGACTCCTTACTATTGACGTAAGCCACAGAGCGAACGTTCTCGATCGAGTCGGTGATCGTTGCGATATCCCTGAGCCTTACAACCGAACTATCTTTCGACCCAACCACTAGGGGCGCATAGTCGCGAGCCTTGGATATTTGGTCGTTTGCCGTAATGTCGGCGATGGTGCTCTCATCTGAGATCTGGCCCTTTGGCCGGTTCGCATTTTGGGCGCTGATCACGCCGGCGATATCCTGCAAGCCTAGACCATAGTGACTTACCTGTTGCGGATTCAGATCGATGCGGACAGCGGGTAAAGACCCGCCAAGAATCGTCACTTGTCCAACGCCGCTGATTTGAGAGATCTTTTGCTGGATGATGGACGATGCGGTGTCGTAGAGGACACCCGAGGCGGCTGACTTTGACGCCAGGTTGAGGACGAGAACCGGTGCCCGCGCGGAATCAATCTTGCGGTAAGTTGGGTTCGCGGGAAGGTTTGAAGGTAGATAGCTGCGAGCGGCGTTGATCGCAGCTTCTACATCCCGCGCGGCCCCGTCCACGTCTCTGCTCATATCGAAGGTCAACCTGATCGACGTGACGCCGAGAGAGTTTTTGGAACTCATTGACGTGATGCCGGCGATGTGACTGAACTGCTTCTCCAGCGGAGTCGCTACGGAGGACGCCATATTCTCCGGACTCGCGCCAGGAAGGGCGGCTGACACCTGAATCGCTGAAAGATCGACCAGCGGCAAAGAGGCAACAGGCAGAAGCCGGAATGCAACCATTCCCGCCAACGCGACGCTAACGGCCAGCAGCGTGGTAGCGACGGGTCTTTTTATGAATGGGGCTGAGAAGTTCATGGCAGTTCCGCTGCCTCAAGAGTTGGCGCCGGCCCCTGGTGGGAGGCAAATCGTTTTCCCAGCCTGTCGAAGAAGATGTAGATAACAGGTGTGGTATAGAGCGTCAGGATCTGGCTGAGAAGCAAGCCGCCCACCATCGCAATGCCCAGCGGCCGCCGGAGTTCCGAGCCGATACCAGAGCCGAAGGCGAGGGGTATTCCCGCAAAGAGCGCCGCCAGAGTTGTCATCAAGATGGGACGGAAACGCAGGAGCGAAGCTTCGTAGATCGCCTCCGTGGCGGTGAGGCCGCGAGTCCTTTCAGCCTCTAAAGCAAAATCGACAATCATGATGCCGTTCTTCTTGACGATGCCGATCAGCAGAATGATGCCGATGATGGCTACAATCCCAAGATCCTGCCGGAAGAGCATGAGTGCCAACACCGCGCCGACTCCGGCCGACGGAAGCGTTGAAAGGATTGTGATCGGATGAATGAAGCTCTCGTAAAGAATTCCGAGCACAATATAGACCGCCACCAGAGCCGCTAGAATCAGCAGTGCTTCGTTGGAGCCGATTGCTTTGTAGGCTTCGGCGGTGCCCTGAAAGTTTGCCACTACACTGGCGGGCATCCCCAGCCGACGCTGTACTTTTTCGACTGCAGCGACCGCCTGGCTTAAAGAGGTATTCGGCGCCAAATCAAAGGAGATTGTGACGACTGGGAACTGGCCCTGGTGCGCGATGGTCAAGGGGCTGGATCTCTTTTCAAAGCGCGCGATCGCAGAGAGCGGTATCGGTGACGACGCCGAACTCGATGTTGCGGCGGAGCCGCCTGTTCCGGAAGGGTTGGAAGGAGGCTGATTCGATGCGGCGGACAGGCCGGACGATCCGCTTGTCGAAAGAGCCGAATTTGTGGACTTCGATGAAGTGGCGAGCGCGCCCGAAGTGTTGGGCAATAGGACAGATGTGCCGGCGAAACCTGATAGACCCGACCGCCTTGCCCCTGATATCCCGCTGGTGGAAGAGACCGCAAGGGTGGTTACCGCAGTGGACGCGCTGTTGGAAAATGACCGGCCAGAGGTGGGGGTAGAACCGGGGCTACTTTGCGAAGAGGGATTCTGTAGATAAATGTCCTGCAGTTTTTGCGGATTCTTCTGAAATTCAGGAGATGCTTCCAGAATGACGTGGTACTGGTTGAATTGAGTGTAGAGGGTACTGATCTGACGCTGACCGAACGCATCATACAGAGTGGAATCAATCTGATCCGGGGTAATGTTCATCCGAGAAGCTGTGGCCCGGTCGATGACAAGGTGCTCGGCCAGGCCTCTTGGTTGCTGGTCAGTGGCAACTTCCCTTAGCTCCGGTTGCTTTCTGAGCTCTGCAACCATCCTTTCGGTCCACTCGTCAAGTTCCGCTTGATCGGCGTCTTCCAGCGTGTATTGGAACTGGTTACGGCTGGCACGATCGTCGACTGTCAGGTCCTGTACGGGTTGCAGGTACAGATGTATCCCTTCCACTTTCTGCAGTTTGGCCTGGAGCCGGTGGATTACCGCGGGCGCGTTTACATGGCGCTCAGCAAATGGCTTCAGGTTAATCTGGATGCGTCCACTGTTAAGCGTTGCATTTGTCCCATCCACCCCAATGAAAGACGACAGGCTCGCAACTGCAGGGTCCTGAAGAATGACCTTCGCCAGTTCCTGTTGCTTGAGTGACATGGCGCGGAAAGATATGGACTCGGGAGCTTGCGAAATGCCTTGAATAATGCCGACATCCTGTGTGGGGAACAAGCCTTTCGGCACGACAACGTAAAGGTAGATGGCAAGCACCAGAGTCGCGGCCGCTACCAGCAGGGTTGAGATTTCATGCCGAAGGATCCACTGCAAGGTTCGGCTGTATTGCGCGATAAGGGTTTCGAACATGCGCTCGGACCAGCGGTAGAACGCCCCCTGCTCCGGTTCCGGCTTGTGCCGAAGCAGACGAGCACTCATCATGGGAGTAAGCGTGAGCGAAACCGCGGCGGAGATGAGAATCGTAACGGCGAGCGTGATGGCGAACTCACGGAACAGCCTTCCCACGATATCCCCCATAAGAAGCAGCGGGATTAGGACTGCAATCAGGGAGATAGTGAGTGAGATGATGGTGAAGCCGATCTGTTCTGCTCCCTTGAGTGCGGCTTCGAGCGGCCTGAGTCCTTGTTCGAGATAGCGTGATATGTTCTCGATCATCACGATCGCATCGTCGACGACAAAGCCGGTCGAGATCGTGAGTGCCATCAATGTGAGGTTGTTCAGGCTGTATCCCAACAAATACATCACAGCCAGCGCTCCAATCAGAGAGATGGGAATGGCAATAGCAGGGATGATCGTCGCGTAGAGATTGCGCAGGAAGACGAAGATGACCATGACGACGAGGCCGATCGTAAGGACCAACTCGAACTCCACATCATTGACCGATGCCCGAATCGTCGTCGTCCGATCGGTCAAGACCGTCAGCTTTACGGATACCGGAAGGTTTGCCTGCAACTGGGGCAGGAGATCTTCGATGCTCTTTACGACGGCAATTGTGTTTGCCCCTGGCTGGCGTTGGATGTTCAGGATCACAGCGGGAGTCTGATTCATCCAGCCTGCAAGCCGTATGTTCTCTACCCCATCGCTGATCTGGGAGACGTCTGAAAGCGTTACCGGAGCACCATTCTTATAGGCGACTATTACATCGCGGTAGTCGTCGCCGGCGAGCAGTTGGTCATTCGAATTGATTTGATAGTTCTGTGCCTCTCCATCGAGTGTTCCCTTCGCCGCATTGACGCTAGCGCTCACAAGCGCCGTACGAAGCTCTTCGAGACTGATCCCGTAGGTGGCCAAGGTTGCGGGATTGACCTGAATGCGAACGGCGGGCTTTTGGCCGCCACCGATTGTTACTAGTCCAACTCCACTAAGCTGTGAAATCTTCGGGGCAAGCCGCGAGTCGGCGAGATCCTCCACCTTTGAGAGCGGAAGGGTTTTTGAAGTCAGGGCGAGTGTCAATACAGGCGCGTCTGCAGGATTCGATTTGCTATACACGGGAGGTACGGGAAGATCCGTGGGTAAAAAACTCTGCGCGGCGTTAATGGCGGCCTGTACCTCCTGTTCGGCCACATCGATATTCAAACGCAACGAGAACTGCAAAACGATGGCTGAACTGCCATCCGAACTGGTGGAGGTCATCTGCGTCAGACCAGGGATCTGTCCAAATTGCCGCTCAAGCGGCGCTGTAACAGCGGATGACATCACCTCCGGACTGGCTCCTGGATAAAAGGTCCGAACCTGGATCGTTGGATATTCGACTTCGGGTAATGCCGAGATTGGCAGTTTGATGTAGGCAGCCGCCCCGACGATGAGGATCGCCACCATAAGCAACGCAGTCGTGACGGGCCGAAGAATGAAGGAGCGGGAGGGATTCACAATGCGGGTCCCCTATCGATGGCTGATTTTTGAACCGATTGTTCGACCTGGACCTGCGTCCCGTCTTGTAGCTTATCGAAGCTCGAGAGCGCTACCATTTCTCCGGCTCGCAGACCTTCCACTGCAGTCGTATTGCCGTCAGTACTTTGCTCGGTAATATTCCTGACCGATAGTGCATTCTTCTCGACAACGAAGACAAAGGCTTGTGTTCCATTGCGCTGGATCGCAGCGCTTGGAATGAGAACTGAATCTTTGAGTGTTTTCACCAAGAGTCGCGCATTGACAAACTGGTTTGGAAACAGGGCGAGGTCGCGATTGCTGAATTCACCGCGAAATCGAACGGTCCCGGTCGACGTGTCAATTTGGTTGTCGACAGTCAGCAAGGTTCCGACTGCCACCTTCGTTTCACCAGACCGGTCAAAAGCTTCCACAACCAGAGGTTTCTCTTGACGCAGTTGCGCTTGGACCTCTCTAAGATGATCTTCGGCCACGTTGAACACGACCGTAATCGGCTGGAGTTCGGTGATCACCACGAGCGCGTTCGAACTTCCCGCAAAAACGGTATTGCCGGAATCGACGAGCCGAAGACCAACCCTGCCAGAAGTGGGAGCTGTAATGTGACAGTAGCCAAGCTGGACCTCGGCAAACTGCACTTGACCAAGGTCGAATTTGACGGCTCCCTGGTCCTGAATCACAACCTGCTCTTGGTCGTCGAGAATCTGTTTTGCAACGGCATTCGAAGCGAAGGCCTCCCTGTAGCGGGCGAGATCAATCTCCGCCTGCTTCAAAACCCCGCGGTCGTGATCGAGTAGGCCTTCGGCCTGCTGCAATTGGGCACGGTAGGGACTCGGATCGATGTCGATGAGCGGATCGCCCTTGTTTACGATTTGCCCCTCGCGATAATGCACGGCAAGGACTTGACCACTCACTTGGCTGAAGATGTTTATCGTAGAAACTGGCGTTACCGTACCGAGAGCGTTGATATAGACGCCCATATCCCCTCGATGTGCAGTGCCGACGTGAATGATTACAGAATTGTTTGCTTCACCGGCTGCCGCGGGATCACCCATTGGCTTTTGAGTCCGCATGGCAAAGAAGACGCCTAACACCGGGACGGCAACCAAACAAATGGCCCACATCCTCCTTGCTTTGGAATCGCCCTTCGCAACCACGGCCGGCTGCGCAGATCCAACTTCCGAGATCATCTCTTCGGTGTCTTCGAGATAAGTAGTCAATTTGCTGACCCTCATGAGGCCCCCGTAACGCCTATTGTGCGGAGGGCAACTACACTCTGCTGTTTGAATCGTTCAGTTACGTGTGAGGATTTGTATGGAAGGCAAATCTCCTACACGGGGAAAGGACCGGGGTCGAAGTTCAAGGCGCTCTATCAGGGAACCTTAGAGCGGGGCGCTATGTTCGGGCTTTGAGACCTCATTCCCGTGAGAGGCTGGGTCACATGCGACGGGCAACCGGACAATAATTTGGAAGCCGGTAGGCCGAAGGTTTTCGGCGCGAATCGTACCGCGGTGCAAACGAATCGCTTCAGAGGCAATGGCAAGCCCCAGGCCATTTCCTCCCGTTGCCTGCCCATCTCCGCTTATTCGATAGAACGGCTGAAATATTGCCTGGAGAGAATCTTCCGGAACCCCAGGACCATGATCCCGGACGGAGAGCAATGCCCACGGCTCCGAAGCGGTCCGATCGACCTCCAAAACGATCTCGACATCGCTTCCTGCCCGCGTGAAGCGGACTGCGTTGCGAATGATGTTTTCGCAAGCGCTTCGAAGGGCATGAGGATCAGCATTCCGGAGAATGACCGAACCCGTCGTCTGAAGACTCACGGATTTGCCCAGGGCTTGCGCTTCGAAATTCGCATCCGCCGCCACTTCCTCGACGAGTTGGGCGAAGTTCACGTCTTGTCTCTCCCCAGACGAAAACCCGGCCTCCAGACGGGAGAGCGTCAAAAGCTGCCCCATTAATAGATCGATTCTCTCGATATCGCGGTCCAGACGTTGAAACAGGTCATCCGAATCCGCGGAGGCGCCATTTCTTAGAAGGCCCAGAGAGAGATTAATTCGAGCTAGAGGAGAGCGTAGTTCATGCGATACCGAGTTCAGAAGCTTCTTTTGAGCTTGAATCAGTGAGTCAAGGCGGCCGACCATTGAATCGAAGTCTTTTGCGAGAGCCGCCAACTCGTCAAAGCGCCGCGAAACGGAAGATGGCACTCGCGCTTTGAGATCTCCTTGCGCGACTCTCCTGGCCGTCGACTGAATACTGTGAATCGGGGAGGCAATATGATATGCAAGCCCAAGGCAAAGTAAGGTGACCAAGATGATCAGGGAAATGCTGAAAGGGAGGCCCTCGCCCCACACCATTTCTCCTATCCGACGCAAATCGGACTTCAGGAAGAGCATTAATATGTAGGGGTGCCCGGATGAAGAAACAAACTTGTAGGCTGCGATATGGGCGCGAAACACGACGAGTTCGCCGTCTTTTGCTGCGTGCGCAACTCGAAGACCGTCCTCCGATAGCGGCCGCGACAGAACGTCTTTATAGAATCCGTCGAGCAAGAAGAGTTGCCATTCGTTACGGTGACCATTGCTGCTTTGCGAAAAACGAGCAAACGCCTCAGGGCCGCCCGATTCATACGCCTTGACGGCTTCTTCCGCCAGGATAGGCGCAACCGTCGCATACATGTTTGGGGCTGAGACCTGCCTCATGCCCGTCAGGCGACCGCCGAGAAGCACGATCGCGATCATGCCCCAGGCGGTCAGCCAGTACCAAAAAAAGATCTTCAGGAAGAGCCGATGCATGGGCACTCTGGCCCTTACCTTGAGGAGTTTTGCTTGAAGATTGAGAGGCAATAGCTTTTCCTTCGGCTCAACGGTTCTCAGTTCGATGTATACAACACAACCCCGCTTCCGAACAGCCCTCCAGCCAAAGCCTAACAAATTCTCACAGAAGCTCTACGCTTCCTGACCGCACCATCCGCTACCCCCCATATCCTGCATGTAGGAACACTATTCCTGCTTGGAGAGTTATGGCTTACTGGCGTATCAGTCTCGGGCGTTCATTCGCCATCATCTTGTTATTGTCTGCGACCACAATTCTTTGTCTAAATCCGCGCTCCACCGCCGCGCAGGCTTTGGAACCTAAACCCGCGCCTACCGATCAAAAGGACGCTCCCGCTTCCCCCAAGTCCCAGGGAGATAAGCTTCAAACTACTCGGCGAGACTTGAATATCGACTCTTTGCCCGATGCCCCACTGCCCCAAGGGCAGTCACAAGGGGAAGCCCAAGACCCAGCGAAGCCCTCGGCTCAGCAACCGAACCAAGTGCTGGGACTGCCTCCAGCACTAACCAGAACCCCTCTATCGGGGAGCGACAAGCTTCGGATCTATGTCCATAAATCCTTTGGCCCCCCCGCCGTGATTCTGCCGGCATTTGGGACCGGCTTCCAAATGCTTAATCCCCCAAGCCACTATCCAAGAGAATGGAAGGACGGCAGTGATGCATTTGGCAGACTCTACGGGTACAAGATGGCCGATCGCACCTCCAGGGAGACTGCACAATTCCTTACGGGGTTCCTTCTGCATGAAGATCCTCGCTACCAGCGCTCCACCAGCACCAACGCGTTGCACCGAACCTTTCACGCGCTCGCCTTCACCGTTTTCGACAAGACAGACTCGGGCAGAACCACTCTCGCGGCAAGTAACTTCGCTTCGGCTGCCGCCGGGGGTTTCGTGGGCATGGGCATCCTTCCGGACGGCTATAACGATGTAACGCACGCGGAACAGCGTATGGCCAGTGAGTTCCTGCAGATCGCCATCGGAAACATAGCGACTGAATTTGAGCCCCAGTGGGGACCATGGGCCAAAAAACTACGACTTCCGAAGATCCTTCCTGCCTGGTGGGTTCCGCAGCATCCCCACCAGCCTTAGGGTCGTCTAAATTGGCCGCGGGGGCGCTCGGATAATCTTTTTGCGCTTCCCGAATGTAATGTCGACGAACGGATTAAAGGTGGCCGGTCCGGTCTATGTTGCATCGAATTGTTGACAGGAACGCGGCATAATACGGTCGGGAAAAGCGATTTCTTCTTTTAGGTTTTGGTTGGGCAGGCCCCCCCGGGTTGAGAAGGGATTAGTCGGAGCCTTCATGAACGATAAGAGCACATCGAGTGCTAACGCCAGAGAAACTGCCAGCAGGAAGACGCAGGAGGTCAAGCCGCATCTGCTCGTAGTGGATGACGATCTCGAACTTTGCGAAGTCCTGAGGCGCTACCTGGAGACGGAGGATTTCCGGGTTTCATTTGCGCATACGGGCGATGCCGGCACAAAGGCGGGAATTGAAGGCAATTTCGAGCTAATCGTGTTGGACGTCATGTTGCCGGACAAGAAGGGATTTAACGTTCTCAAAGACATTCGACAGCGCGCCCGCACTCCTGTTCTGATGCTGACTGCCAGGGGCGAAGAGTTTGATCGCATCCTCGGGTTGGAGCTTGGCGCTGACGACTACCTGCCGAAGCCATTCAGTCCGCGTGAACTGATCGCGCGCATCTCCGCCATCCTGCGCAGATCGGGCTGGCAATCTGACGACAAGGATGGGCTTAGGCCTCCCAAAATCAAGTTTGGAGACCTGGAACTCGATTTAGGCGCGCGCATCGTGACAAAGGCCAGCGGGCCTCTGAATTTAACATCGGCGGAATTTGAGCTGTTGCACATGTTTATCGAATTTCCAGGCCAGGTGCTGACACGGGACAGGCTTGTGGAACGCGTCCTGGATCGGAAATTCTCACCGTTCGATCGAAGTATCGATTTTCACATTACCAATCTTCGACGCAAGCTGGGGCCACAGCCAGACGGTGGCGAGAGGATCCGCAGTGTCCGTGGCATCGGCTATCTGTATGCATGGCCCGGGAAAAAGTAACTCCGAGTAGCCCTCCTCTGAAGCACAAGGTCTGAATTCGCCTCATACCGAAGTAGGCGTTCTGCTGACGGGCCCAGCCCCTTTGTGCTTCCAAAGCTTGAAATAGCCAAGCGGCAAACTACTACAACTTGGCTGGAGTTGTGGGGGATAGCCACGGAAGAGGAGTGGCAGGGCCCGCACACCACGCAGGTTCCGCTGCACGTCGGCTCACCTACAAACACTAACGGGAGAAACACTCTTCCTAACCGCACCGCACGTCACAGTTCGCCAGAATCAGAAAGAGAGGAGAACTCTTGATGAAATTCTGGATTCAAAGGATCTGTGCGACAGTCCTGTTCCTGTTACAAGTGTTAGGATATTAGGAATTTAATGTATTGAAATGCGAACCGAAGGCCATTGAAAAACGCCTGCCCGAAATCTCCGCGGCACTTAGACGGATCTTCGGCAGCGAGAATGTGGCTTCCCCATGGGAGGCGGACCAAATTATCACTGACGGAGCTGCGAAAGAACCACTACTCCCCAACTCGGAGACGGAAGGTCGCAAGGATCTGGCTTCGTCAAGAAACGGGACACTCAGTAGTGCCAAGTGCAATGCTTTCCACGGGAACCGGCTTCTTCACGTCGTCCTCCGTCGCTCGAGGCGTGGTCCTAAGCTTTCTGCCAACTTGTATCGAGCACGATGCATCCGTGCTTTCATTGCTGTCACCGTGGTACCCAATCGTCTCGCGGCTTCTTCCAGCGAGTACTCCTCTATACCGCACAGTACAAATGCCGTGAATAGTGGGGACGGTAGCTGTCCCACATTCGTTTGAATCATTTCCTTCAACTCACTGTGGGCGAAGAGCTGTTCAGGATTTGGATCGCTGTCTTGCACGCGCTCTGACATCGGAACTTCATCCTCTGAAGGTGTGGCGTCGAGCGAGGTCAACCGCAGTCGTTTTGCACTGCGTCGCCGCATGAGCGCCGCGTTAACCACGATGCGGGTCAGCCACGTCGAAAACTTGCAGCGTCCCTCAAAGTGCGCCACATTGCGGTACGCCGAAAGAAACGCATCCTGCAAAGCGTCTTCCGCGTCTTCGGTGTTTCCCAAAATGCGTCGGGCAGTTCCGAGTAGCTGCCGTTGGTACCGGCGGAAGAGCGTTTCGATTGCCTGGTGGTTTCCACCCCGGCTCGCCCGAACGAGCGCCTCTTCCCATTGTGTTTCGGCTGTAATGCATCGGCTTCCCATTTCACACCTCAAAAGGCTTTTTCGGTTGATAAAACGAATGGCTCTGTTAACCCTAAGTATCCCGAATGAGCATCATCAGAAACGTCTATTCCCTACGCCTGTGGCTCCGTAGCTTGGACCAAAGGCTTTCGGGTCAAGACGGGCTTCGCCATGTGCGCGGTGGGTGCGACTTGTCCCTCCGAACACCGCATCATATTGTTGTCACGGCTAGAGTGTGGTGCCGTAGAGAAATGATATTTCTGCGTGAGGAATTGATTGCCGAAGGGTTACAGCCACTCCTATTCTTTCAGCTGGAATTTCGCAGACAGGAGTAAAGATGCTATAGAATCGGACTTATGGGCGATATGATTGGAAAACACATGACCGATCGTCCATCAATCAAAGACCGTCCAGACCCGTTGTCTGAAGTCTTTGGCTCATTAGGAATTCAGGAAGCGATTTTATAAGCGTCTGGAGGCGACGGCCCCTTGGGGAGTTCGCTACTCCGGGGATATCGGTCCGCGGATACGCTTCATGTTGGAGGTTTCGCAGATCAGCACTTTTGAGATTCAAGAATCAGCGCCGCACCATCTCCCTCTCCGGCGGAGATCTTTTTATTTTCATTCTCAGCGATGAGCCGTTTACATTGGTGGATCATACGCGTTCCGCCGTTGTCGATTCCAGGAAGTTAAGGCGGCTTGAACAAAATCGAAGCCACGCCTTCCAATCCGTACTAGATCTTTTGGCGGCGGAAACCGCTCAGCCTCGTATAGCTTCGTCATGCTTGATCAATTGCCTTTATGAATCACTGTTTGTCTAGGCAATTCGGGCTTACGCAAGCAGCTCCGCTGCTCCGCCACAGGGGTGGTTGGCTGCAGGACATACGCTAAGGGAGTATAGGCTGTAAGTTCTGACGGTGGATGTACTTAAGCTATGGCGGAGAGGGGGGGATTCGAACCCCCGGTAGGAGTTTTGGCCCCTACAACGGTTTAGCAAGTTCGAGAGTCCCGGTGCCTGCTGTTCGGAAATCAACAATTTAGCTCGGCCCGTGTGCCTCTTTCTCGGGTCAAAACCGTCGTGTTTGGGAACAATTGTTCCCCAAACTGTTCCCCACTTTGGGGTGCCATTTCATATTTACCGACCTTTCCTCACATGGTCGTCTGTGCGACACTTGGAACTGCGAATTGTTCCTGCATTCAGATGATCGCGTGAAGGACGAAGGCTTGATTCTCGATGAAGCGCCTGGTCTCGATTCTTAACAAGCAAACGGTCGTGCGAGCGAGCGAATTGTATCGGTCCGGAGTACACCCACAAAAAGTAAGCAGAGCCATCCAGCGTGGACTTCTTTTGAAGATCGGCCGCGGGCTTTACGTCTGCAAGGATTTTCGTGCAGATTTTGAGCGCCAGATTGTCCTCGCGTGTAAGCGCGTACCTAATGGCGTCGTTTGCCTTGAATCAGCAGTCAAGTATCACGACATTCTTCCACTTGACTCCGATTCAATTTGGATGGCCATTGACTTCAAAGCGAAGAAGCCTGTAGCGAATGGACTCAAGTTGCATTTCGTCCGATTCTCCGGCGATGCCCTCACCCAGGGAGTCGTCAATATGAAGATCAATGGAGTGCCTGTTCGTATCTACAGCGCAGCGAAGACGGTTGCGGACTGCCTCAAATACCGAGGGAAAATTGGCGGCGACCTCGCAGCACAAATTCTGCGAGAAAGCATAGCGGGGAAGAAATGCAGCGAACAGAGGCTCCGGCATTTCGCGAAGATATGCAGGGTCTACAAACTAGTTCACGTCGCATATTCGTCGGCAGATTCATCGGTAGATTCGTAGTCCATGTCGGTCGTCGGAACTTCCGTGGCGGGCATAAAAAGTCCTGTCATGTTACCCCGCAAAATCGTGCATATCGACATGGACGAGGATCCCCGCCCCGAATGTAGGGAATCGAGGCGAATTTCGCGCAAAAAATTGATCAGAAATGCCACGAGGACTGCTGGCGGCGCGTGCCACAAGGACCGCCAGGAGTTTCGGGGGCTGAGCCGATTTTTCAAGGACATACGGGGAACCGCTTTGGGGCGTCGCCGAAGCCGGGAATTCGGCGATAGCTGATCGCTGGGCCTGTAGCTCAAGAGTCTGTTGTTGATTCTGCGTTGCTTAGGTCCATTTTCAGGCCCTTCAAAACTCCTTTCTTGTACACAAGTTGTACACAAAACGATAAGCACGAATAGCGCGTTTTTTGTCCAAGTGAACTGTTCGCCGGCACAATTGATCCGTTTCCCAGTTTGTGGCGGAATATGTTTCGTCGTCCCTACATAGATCATGAGCGTATCGTTGCTCACGCCTCGTCGGAGCTTTCTATGTCTTCAAGAAGTTTCTGCCGCTCGCCGCGTTCGGCGGCGCGCTTTACTGCCTCGATGAGACGCGCATTGTGAAGTGCGTGGTCGAAGCCGGGTGTGTTGTAGTTGCACGATTGTACTTCGCGGACAAGATGAGCATAGTGGAGATGAAACCGAAAGACTTCTGAATTCATTCAATGATCGGCCTGGAAGCTTCGGGCGCGGTTGCAATCGTCGATGGCGCGAGGAGTGTATCGGTGGTAGTGCTCATTTTGTTTTTTCCTTCCTTGATCAGCGATTCGATCTCTGTACGTATTCATCGTATATTTCAGTCAGATTGATGTCGAAAGGCAATCACCGTGGAATTGCGGCATCTTCGATACTTCACCGCAGTCGTCCGATGGAAAGGCTATCGCGAAGCCTCCCGGCGGCTGCACATTGCGCAGGCGGCCATCAGCCGGACCGTAGCAGACTTGGAGGATGAGCTTGGGCTGAAGCTATTCTCACGAGCGAAACGGATTGCCCAACTCACACCTGAGGGCGAACTGTTTTACGAGGAAGCCATGCGCACGCTCGCGCAGGCGGAATCAGCCATCAATACGGCGAAACGAGCCGCGAAGGGTGAGGTCGGGAAGTTATCGATTGGATTTCTTGGGTCAGCGACGTACGCGTTTCTTCCTGCACTTGTGTGCATGTTTAAGAAACAATATCCAGGTGTCAAGCTCACGCTCCAGGAACTCTCGCCGCTTCAGCAGGAAATCGCATTCGATAAGGGGGAGATCGACATCGGATTTACTCGAACTCTTACCCCTGAAAAAAGCAGGACGTTTTCATCGCGCTGTCTGTATCGCGACCCGCTGATGGCAGTTCTGCCCCGTTCAAGGCAGGTGAAAACGAACCATGTACGCCTCTCAGACTTAGCGAAAGACGACTTCATTCTCTTTCATCGCGAGGGCGCTCCCCCACTCTTCGACACGATCACCCGGATATGCAACGAGGCCGGTTTCTCTCCCCGGGTTGAGAATCAACCGAACATGATGCAGACAGTGCTTTCGCTTGTGGAAGCGGAGCAGGGTGTCTCCATAGTTCCTGCGTGTGTCAGAAACCTTCGCTCGGACGGCGTGCGGTTCTATCGTTTGCAACCCGATGAAGCGAGAGTCGAACTAGTGGCAGCCTGGAAGAAGGAGACTCCCTCGGCTGCCCTTCGTGCTTTTCTCGAACTGGTCAACGCGAAGGCCTCGCTCATTCGGAAGAAAGCCGAAATCCACTGACTCATCGCCGGAGACCTTATCCGCGATTACTTCGCGGCGGGCGGCAGGAGCTTTTCGTCGATCAGGGACTGCAACCCGTTACGGAACGAGTCCTCGGTGTCCATCGTCCTTGTGAACCCGGCCTGGCGCAGCCTAATCGTGCTCACGAAGGCCCGAGGTCCTGCCGGGGCGCCGTAGGCGAACGCGAAGTCCACGTGCTGATCCCCTTGGCCAACCAACTGCCTCAGGTTCCGCGAGCGAAGATCGTACTTCGCGACGATCTGGTCCCAGACATCCGCGTTTTTCTCGAGGTACGCTGCCACGCTCGTTGGCATGTCCGGTCCGGTTTCGACACCCAGGGTTTCGGCCAGGGCCGGCCACAGATTGCGCCACTCGAATACGTCGCCGTTAGTGATGTTGAACGCCTTGTTCGCCGCCTGGGGTGATTGCGCAGCCCAGACCATCACGTCCGCGACGAGGTCTGCATCGGCGGCTTCCCAGACGAACGACGGACCGCCAGGAAAACCGAACGGTTCACCCTTCTCGCGGCGAATTGCCGCGTAGGCCCCGATAGCAGGAAGAACATTCAACGCGCCTGGGGTCGGCCCGATGACGAGCTGCGGACGCAGCGCCGTGTAGTTGAATCCGTGCCTGGCCCCCATCTCCCTCACGTAATCTTGGTGGTCAAAGAAGAAGTTATCGTGGTCCTTATGTGCATCACGTTCGCGGGCCGGGATGGGAATCGGATGTAGATGCACACCGTAGACCTTCGTTCCCTGCAGGAAACTGATGTGCTGGAAATTGGAAGCAGTACTTACGATCGGTTCCACCACGTTGTGGAGCATGGCGTTGTTGGTTTCGATCTGCTCCTTGCTTGACCAGCCAGCGACCAGCTCGGGCTTCTCATGTATAGCCGTATAGGCGATGTGAGTGATGTCAGTCAGCGGCTCGAACGCCGCGCGGGCCGCTTTCGCGTCCCGTAGATCGACCGACAGAAACTCAATTTCCCGGCCGCTAGGCAGCTTGGGCTTGCGTAGTGAGACACCGACCACATCCCAGCCCGCGGAAAGAAACTTCTCGATCGCGGCAACACCCAGCAGGCCTGCGCCGGTGACGAGCACCTTTTTCGGCTTGACGACGTTTTTCTTTTTAACAGTTGTGTTCATGATTCTATAGACCCTTACCCCTTTCAAACGCTTTCCTGAATTTATCTAAACGAGACTGAAGACTTGCCCTTGCCTTTACTCTTTTTCCATTTTCGAGGCGACAAAATATCGAATTTCGCAGGGCTTAGATTTGGGCCACGCCGCCATCGACATAAAGCTCTGTGCCCGAGACATAGCTGGCCTCATCGGACGCAAGGAATGAGACGGCTTTTGCGATTTCGTCCGGGTCCCCCAACCTGCCAAGCGGGACATTATTCTCCATCTCCTTCTTCATCATCGTTAGCGCTTCGCCCTGCTGGAGGCTTTCCATGATCGGAGTATCGATATGACCGGGGCTGAGGACATTCACTCTGATACGACGGCTCCGCAAATCATTGGTCCAGGTCCGGGCAAACGACCGAACCGCCGCCTTCGTCGCGCTGTATACACTCATGGCGGGAAAACCTTTGATATCAGCAATCGATCCAGTCAGGATGACCGACCCGCCGTCCTTCATCAAAGGGAGCCCTTTCTGCACCGAGAAGAAGATCCCTTTCACATTTGCGTCAAAGTGAAGGTCAAAAAATTCCTCATCCACGGTGCCGAAGGGAGCCAGTTTCGCCAAACCGGCGTTTGCGAAAATAATGTCGATCGGGTGATGGTACTTCTTCACCGCGTCATACAAGCGGTCGAGGTCCGACAGGCTGGCGACGTCGCCTTGTACGGCAGTCACGTTCTTTCCAATTTCAGCCACGGCAGCATCCAGCGCGTCTTTGCGGCGACCCGTTATGAAAACGTGATCCATCCCCTCTTGAACAAAGCGCTTCGCGGTAGCCAGGCCCATGCCGGTCGACCCTCCCGTAACCACCGCGATTTTCCCTGCAAACTTCTTTGACATAACCAACTCCTTGTCTGAGCAATCGTTGCTGATTGGCTGCCAGAGCAATAGATGTCGCGACGACTGATTCGATACCTAGCAAGATCCAATCACATTGATTGCAGCCAGGCATCATCTGGCCGCCGAATCAGCATCCCGTTTATTGCAAGGATCGGGCCAATATCGAAGGGCGCTTTTCTCGCGACGAAACACCGAATAAGCCGCAGCGTGGTGAGTTATGTGTCAAAACCCATGTCGAGCAAAGGTCTCCGCGTGTTGCTATAACGACAGCCCGAATACAGGGGAGGACCATCACGGGTTCTAGGCCCTACTGGATTCATCACTCGAACTACTCGGTCGAGCCATTGGTGGCCGCAGCGCCCTTACCCAACACCAATGCAGCACATTGGTTTCCACGCCTGTGGGACTTTGGAAGTAAGACGCCAACTTTGTTCGGAATGGCAGTTCAAGCGCAAGGTTCCGTCCTGTCAGCGAAACGACTGGAAGTGTCACGGCTGTGTCGCTATGAAAACAGGTAACCGTGCCTCTCGACGCAAAGAGATTGGCATCGCAGATGCACCTGAAATGAGCCGAAACCCACCAGGCTCAGGTTACCGCAGCCGAAAGAGTATGGTGACACGCCGATGAGCCTCGAGGTTGGTTGTGGCTATTGACAAGCGGAAAACACGGGCAGAGAGTGAGACTCTACCGACGCTAGCTGTTGTGTCTCTATCCAGGATCGCGAGTCTCGTCGGCGGATATCTTTATTTGGCTCGGTCGTGGTGTCCTCCAGAGCCCGCTCAGACCTCTTCAAGAGCGGCAGCTGTGGAACCGCGCTATACCTTCAGCCCTTTGGGCAAGATTACGAGTCGGGTCAGAGAACCGCCTCGTTAATCGGCGCATATATCTCGACGGTCGCCGGCGT
>Ga0210410_10001250_pt1 | contig 24256 bp, 16 predicted proteins | sample IncBWC4MmetaG_FD_161058 | JGI IMG/M metagenome (GOLD analysis project Ga0210410, IMG submission 161058) | Forest soil microbial communities from Barre Woods Harvard Forest LTER site, Petersham, Massachusetts, United States - Inc-BW-C-4-M | ecosystem: Environmental > Terrestrial > Soil >... | reverse complement strand
AATTATTAATTGGTCTAGGGAGGGCTTTTTGTAGCAGTTCTACGACTGCGGTGTAAACAACAATCGGCGTGGGTGCAGCGATGGTGCAGCACCGATCCTCATCTGCACATTTCTGGTGCAATCCTAGACTCTTGGATCGACTCGTTCAAGGCGTGAGATAGCGGTCGAACCATTCGGGCAACCGGCGCCTGAGGTCCACGATGTGCGCCGGCTGCCGGATGAGATGGCCCTCGCCGGAGTAGACGTGCAATTCCGTGGGCACTTCCACAGAGCGCAGCGCATGCCAGAACTCGAACGATTGCTCGGCGGGGACCTCGACGTCGAACTCGCCAGTGTAAAGAAGTGTCGGGGTGCGCACGCGCTTGATCGACTCGAGCGGAGACACTGCCCGATAGATGCCAGGATCGTCATACATGGAGGACCCGAAGAAAGGCAGCATCCACGTGTCGACGCCGTTCAAACCGTAGTAACTGATCCAGTTCGAGATGCCAGCGCCTGCAACGGCGGTGCGGAAGCGATTCGTGTGCGTGACCGCCCACATCACCATGAAGCCGCCGTAGCTGTGCCCGTGGATGCCGAGACGCTTATCATCGATGGGTGCGATTTTCTCCGCAGCGTCGATGCCGCTCATGATGTCGCGGAAGTCGCCGCCGCCGAGGTCTTTGATATTGGCGCGGGAGAACGCGTTCCCCTGCCCGAAGCTGCCCCGGGGATTGGGCATGAACATGTAGTAGCCGTGCAGAACCCATTCGTGCACCGTCGTATACAGCGAGTAGTCGGTGCCGAACAGCGGCAATACCGCGGCGCTTGGGCCACCGTGGACGTGGACGATCATCGGATACAACTTGCCGGCCGGCCGGCTGGCCGGTCCGATGAGCCATCCCTGCACATCGAAGCCGTCGCTCTTCCACTGCACGCTGTGCACGTCGAGCTCTACGGTAAGCGCATCATTATCGTGGGTGATCGCGACCATTTGCGGTATGGGGCCCGCGATGATCTTTGGCGCGTGACCGAAATCTTCGACCACCGCGGCGCCCACCCGACCATCCGCACTGAGTGCGACGCTACTTTCCGCGGCGTTGGCCGTTACAGGTTCGCTCCACAGCGTCCGTGTTGTGCGCTTCGCGGCATCGACCGCAACCAGCGCCACACGATCGACCATGATCGCCGTTCCATAGAGTTGCTTGCCGCGCCACAGAATGGAATTGAATGAACCTCGAAAGCCGGGCGTCAGACTCACCGGCGTACCGCCGCCGAAGGGAACCTCGTAGATTTCGCCGCCTAAGGGTCCGAAATCGCTCATGATGCCGCCGACGAAGACTGCGCTCTTGCCATCGGGCGCCATGCGCGGCATCGACATCTGATATTTCGCATAATCGGGCCCGACGATCTGCCGTGGCGCGCCCTTGGTAAGATCGAAGGCATCGAGCTCGGCGAGCCACCAATTGTTGTCGCCATCGCCCTTGGCGGCGGTCGCAACGAAGCCCTTGCCGTCGGGCGTCCAGTCGTATTCATAGATGAAGGTGTCCTCGGGGGTGATCAAGGACGCCTCGCCGCCGCCGATGGGCACCACGGCAATCCGCTGTTCGTCCGGTGCCGCGCCGATATCGCCGACCTGGGGCACGCCGGCCTCGAGCGCGCCGATCTTTTTCTTGGCAGCAATGGTTGCGAGCACCGCGAGCGTTCGGCCATCAGGTGAGAAACGCGGCGTATTGGCGACACCGCTTAAGGTTGCGAGTGTCTTCACGCCGCCTTCGCGAGCCAACAAAATCTGCACCTTACCGGCAGCGCCATCCGTCGCGAGAACTGCGAGTGCCTTGCCGTCCGCCGACCACGCGAGTCCGCTGTAACTGCAGGCCGCGCAGGGATCGATCGATCTCAGCACACGCCCATCGCGCGCAGATCGGACGATAACGGGACCGTGCAGCATTTCTGCACTCGTGAACGACTGCTGGTTCTCGATAGTGGCAAGCTGGTCACCGGCCGGTGCTATAACCAGCGAGGTGTACGTGTGCACGGGCGGTGCCGGCAGCGCGGGTGCAGGCGGGCTGGCGGATGCGGCTAAGACGGCAGCGAGCGAGAAAGAACACAGCATCGTGATTCATCCCGGTGAAGGCGGTCAAATATAAGTTTAGCCAGTTAGCACGGGGCTAGATAGTCATCACTGGGCGTCGTAGGGACATCTGCTCGTCACCGCTCCTAGTGTCGCGGTGCCGGCAAAGAGGACGGCGAGTCAAAGGCCATCACCGATGTGCTCACACTATGAATCATTGAGTGGTTTCCAAATGAGTGGCTTCGTGACCGGCGACAATTATAACTGCCGGTCGCGTTGCCTCATCTAGCGAGGCAATGCGGAGACCCGCTATCGTCCCGCGCTTCAAATCGCATTGATGGCTTTTAGGCCTAAAAGACGTCGATCTCAGTAGTCGACCTTGGCATCGCGTGTGCCAAAGTCGGGTGTAAGTGGCCTCGGCAGCCGAAGTCAGGACAAGTTTTTGGCAACGCCGTAGGACGTGCGAGTGCCGCCGTCACTCACACCTTCGATCACTCTTGAAGATAGAGCCACAGATTCGGACGCGATCACTCGAGTCTCGGTCCTACCGGACACATAGATTTATTGGTGGCAGGGAGTGAATTGAACGATAAGCGGAGAGCCTATGAATTACGGCATTCTTGAGTGACCCGAACTGAGATACCCGCGCTGTTACCCACAGGTAATTTTGCGGAAAACGGCCACTGAACCCGGGACACTCGGCGAATTTTCAGCTCACAATTGCTCGGTGGTCCCCGATACGAAGAGCCCTCAACGCTGAAGATTCAATGCGCTGAAGGATTGACGCACGTAAAACTATGGTGCTCAAACGGATCTCCATTCCCGTCCCACTTCGCTAGTTTCGGATAGACGCATATGGGACGCGTCATGACAGGAGGCTTTGCTGGATCGTCGTCGGTGTACTTTGTCGCCACGAGCAAGTCTGGAGCTTTGCCGTGCTCAACCCACTTGACGACCGCAGCCATGATGTCCTCATCGGGGCCCACGCTTCGCCGCTCCGGCTGCAGACTTGCGGAGATGTTGTTCGGGCCCGGACCTCCCATGCAGTGCTCCATGCCAGGCAACTCGAAGGCTCTGTAAAAGCGGCTGACTTGCTCTTCGGCCGTCTCCAGCGACGATCCAGCCTGCTGATAGTGGGCAACGAGAGCCTGCTGGTACTTCTCAAACCCAGGTGCCGACACATCGACTGTGCCGATATAGGCGATCATCTTGTGACCCTTGGCAGAAAAACTCTGGAGCAGTGTCTCGTCGGGCGGCGGGAGAAGCACGATGTACTTGTAGGCTTCAGCCGGGAAATTTGCCCCGAGATTCTCTATGAATCTCCAGTAGTACTCAGTTCCGGGCGACATCCCTAGCGCATAGCCCCGTTTGACCGCCGTAACTTCTGACGCAGTCAGACAATTCGGTGCGCTGCCCTCCTTGCACGCCAGCTTGCCGGGGTCGAAATCGCACTGTTTCGGAAAGGAAATCACGCCGTCCTTGACCCCATCGACCTCATCGCATGCCGCGACTGCTGCGCGGGAGATGATTATCAGTTTGTCCGGCGCAAGACCATTGGATTGGGCAAGGATTGTCGGCAATTCAGCGATCGACGGCAGGTGCAGATTGTTGGCGGGCGGAGCGGCGCCGCCGATGGCTATGCCATCGAAATCATCAGGGTTGTGCATCGCGGACTCATACCCTTGCACTGCCCCTCCAGAACATCCCGAGAAATAGATGTGATGGGCCGGCGAACCATAGAACTTCGTCGAAAGCGCTTTTGTTACAACGAGAGTGACATGAGTGGCCCGATAGTGATGGTCGATCACCTTTTCCGGTTGGCCGACGGCCCATTGCCAATCCATTGATTCACCCCTATGACCTTTGTCGCTCCCCATGACTACAAAGCCGCGGTTGATCAGCTTCGACATGAGGGTATAAGGAATGGCCCCCAGAAGTCCGCCATCGCCTTCCTGTACGAGGCGGCCGTTGTAACCCTCCTCGGGAAGCCAGGCTTCGAAGTTGATCTCCGATGAGGCGGTCGGCGTCAGAATGCCGACGACTCTGCAGAAAGGTACCCTGACCGTACCGTGAGCCATCTGCTCCGCCATAGGCGCGCTGAGTTTCTCCTTTAGTTGTGCAATCGACTGACTCGACATCGAGGCCGGTACTTGAAAGGGCGGCGCGATGTGTTTGGCTGAAACGATTCGTCCATCGGCGATCTTCATGGACAGGAGCGACGAGCAGCGTTCGCCGGGGCCTGCCGCGGCCCACGCCGCAATCGGCAGCGAAGCCAACAGCAGTAATGCCAGGAAGTATTTCATGAATAGTCGCAACCATTGTCGAATTCGAAATTGCATAGACGCATCCTCCCACTCCACTCTCCGATCGCCGCAGGAATTGATGCCCAAGACTTAGCGGCCCCGGCTCACTCTCACCACCTTCGGAACCGCGGTGGGTAGAGACGAATAGGCGCTCCAAACATCGCCATTGTTGGGGTCGATCGCAATGTGCCGCATGTAAGCGGGCTCCGTGGGCAGGGGATAGCGCTCGAAGGCTTGGGTCTTGGGATCGAAGCGAATCAGCGCGGAGGCCAGCGCTCCAGTGATCCAGATGCCGCCATCTCGAGGATCGATCGCCAGATCATAAGCGCCCAGTGCACTCTCCCCAACCCGGAAGCGCTCGAATTTCTCGGTACGGGGATCGAAGTGCGCGATATAGCCGGTATTGAACTCCGGGATCCACACTGTGCCATCTCGCGCAACCGCATGACGGCGCGGCCCGCTGAAAGACACCGGCATTTGATAGAGTTTCGCCTGGCTGGTCCGAGTATCGAAGCGCACCAAGGTATTACCAACGAGCTGGGTGCTCCATAGCCGGTCCTGGGCGTCGATCTGCAGGCCATATGGCAAAGGTTGACCCTCCGCGGCGGACAAATGCGCGCTCGGAAGCAGCAGGTGGGTCACCTTCCCGGTGGCCACGTCGAGCTTGGCGATGGCTTCGGGATTTGAGAAGTAATCGTTCAGCCAGACATCACCCTTGGAGTCGAGCACGATGTCGTGCGCATAAATGCCTACCGGATAAGCGCGTATCTCACGCGTCGCGGGATCAAGTCGAATGACTGACTTGGTGCCGCCGAGCACGATCCATAATTTGCCGGATCGGTCGAACTGCAAGGCGCGTACCTGTGCGGGTGTCGACTTGTCTTCGGCAACGTTGAAGGATTCAATCTTGCCTGTCGCGGGATCGAGGGCCCACATGAATCCCGTCCAAAACGCCGTGATCCACACGCGGTGATCCGGCCCGACGGCGACGTCGTGCGGCAGCTCGGTGGCGGTTGGCACCGCGTACTCTGTGATCACGCCGCGGCCGACTGTTGCAACATCCGGAGCGGGCTGCAACTTGAGCGCGGAAATCGCCTTGGGAGAGAGATGCTCTGCGAGCCATGGCGCGTAGATCTTCGCATCGAGCGAGGGTGATACCAATTTGTATGCGTCGATGCTTTTCATCAACGCAATGGCTTCTGACCACTTGGCATCGTCGCGGATCGCACCGTCCTTGTAGATGCGCGAACGCGCGATCTCATGGCAAGCCGCACAATTGACAATGAACCGACGCTTCATCTCGCCGTCGGGCAGCAACGAGAGCCATGTCGAGCTCGGCGTCATTGCCAATGGGTCCGCCGCGGGCTTGAGGGCGACGTCGATTCTGCCAGAGGTCGCGTCGAGGGTGCCATCCTCGAGGCCCGGATAGCGCACCCGCACACTGCACTTTTGCGAGGCGATGTCGCGGATCCGAAAGCCACCGTCTGCTGCCGAATAAACCGTGGTGGCAACGCCGTTCGCACCTTGAGCAGTCACGCTGGCCCCTGCCAGGGGGCCGCTAGGCCCCGACACTCGCCCCGCAAGGTCCCCGGCCGCGGCGGTCATCGCGAGCGCAAGCGGCAGCGTGGTTGAACCCACGAGCCTGCGACAGTTGGGTATCTTCATGCTCGCTATCCTACTTTCCCGCCGGCTGCCGAACGGCGTCGAGCGCATCACGTATCCGTAACAACATGCCGTGGTCGCGGCCGGTCTGCACGTTGGGATAGCTCGAGAGCGCCGTCCAGACATCGCCTGTCGCATAATCGATGGAAATCATCCGGGGATATGAAATATGCGACGGGAGACGGAAGGTCCGGGTTTGCCCGGTGTCCGGGTCGAGGGCGTAGATCGAATTGGCGCCGTTGCCTGCAATCCAGACCCGGTGCGAGCGCCGATCGAAGCGCAAAGCGTAGGGGAAGGTGTCCGGATCCGGCAGAGTAAATTCCTTTTCGCTGCCGTCGCGCGTGTTGTGCCGCAGAATCAGTCCGTAACCCGACAGCGGTATCCACAGATTGTCCTCATCATCAATGTGCATCCGATGCGGCCCGCTGTCCGCGCGCTTCATCGACCAACGCTGACCCTGTAGGTTCTTGGGGTCGATGAACCCAATCTCATTGTCGTAGTAGTTCGAGAACCATACCCGCCCCGCACTGTCCAGCGCGGCGCCGTACGGTCGACCCGGATTCGCACCCGGAAGCGGAATAGAGATGACTTGTCCGCTGTCGGGACTCAGTCCGCCCATAGCACGCGCTCCGAACTCCGAGAACCAGATTCGTCCGGCGGAGTCATGCTTGACGAAGCCGTCGCTGTCGAGCGCGAAAGAGTGAGGCAAGGATGATGGCGCCAAACCTCCATACAGCCGCCACTGTCGGTTCGTCGGATCGAAGCGGCCAATCATTCCAGCAAGCTGGAACGTGATCCACATCGTCCCGTCCCGATCGAAGTTGAGGGTATGCATGCCCGCGCCCTTCACTGGACACTCAAAGACTCGCTGCCTTCCGGAACGCGGGTCGACCCTCGTCAATTGATCTTTGACGTAGTCGACGACCCAGGCATCCCCGGTATTGGGATCGACCGCCATATCGTGCGCCCAGGTTTCCAGACTCCCCACTTCATATTCGCTGATTGCCGCGTTCTCGACGACTCCAGCCTTCGCGGCAAATAAATCAAGGGGTACCGCGTGCTCGCCGAAATGCGTATCCGCGAGCCATTTGGCGGCCGCCGCGTCGTCGAGTTTGAAGAGACCTCCATACACGCTGGTGATGCCACGCATCTGTTGGATGACGGCGGTCCATCCGTTTGCATCGCGGGGACCGCGAACCATGGTCGATCCCGGATCATGGCAGATCGTGCAGGACGTAATAAACGATGTTTTCATGGGACCTTCCGGAGCCGCTGCCAGCCACGCGCTGCCCGGTCTCATCGGGTTTGACGGATCCGCCTTCTGAAGCTTGACGTCGACGCTTTGCGCCAGCGCGTTGACCGATACATTCGCGACGATGCCATCGGCGAATCCGTCCTTGCGCGCTCGCAGCTGGTATTCGCCAGGATACAGATTGTCGATGACATAGTGGCCCGTGCGGTCCGACAACACTGTCTCGGAACTGCGCCGCAAGGCCGAATGCGCAGTCACGAATGCTTCGGCGATCGGACGGCCGTTCGGATCGCGCGCCGTCCCGTTTAGCATTAGCGCGTTGGCCTGTAGCGTGAAACCGAAGGTGACAATCAGTGACCAAAGGATACATCTGCTCAAGTTCCTCATATGCATCCTCGAAGTTTACTCGTCGTGTCGTCAGTTACAGGCGCGCAAGCCTCTCACCTGGTCTTCAGGCTTTATCAAAACGTGTAGGAGAAAATCATAGCGATCTCCCGCGGCGGCGCCCGTAGCAAGCTATAGGTGCGACCGGGTGTGCCGTTGATGTTAAAAATGCCGTCATAAATCACGTGATTGGCGAGGTTGGTCCCGGTGAGAGCAAGTTGCCAACCTTTCATCTGACTAATGAGTCTTAGATTTGCATTGAGCAGGTAGTAGCCGGGTTGATCGCCGTAAGCTGCCAGTCCATATGAGCGGACAAAACTGCCCGTGTAGTTCAGGTCTGTGTCGAATCCAATCTGGAGCTCGTTAAATATGTTGTGCGTGTAGCTGCCGCCAGCGCCTGCGAAGTATTTGGGCGCGAGTTGGATTTGCATACCTGTGAGGTTCACGCTACCCACGCCGTTTGTCACCACGCAACCCGATGCATAGCCGAGAGTCTGGTCTGTCGTGCAGGGGGCGTTCGCGTAGTTGGTATAGGTGGCCTTGTTGTAGTCGAGATGACCTCGGAACGACAAGTCCCTCGTGAGGTGATAATTGGTCTGAAACTCGGCCCCTTTTGTGTTGGCGCCTGCCGCATTGGTGATCAGGAACAGGAGCGGCTCATTGGGCACAATTCTTAGCGAGGTCACCTGCAGATTGTGGAAGTTATAGGTGTATACATCAAATGTGGCGCTTAGAGCCCGGTCGAACCATTGACCTTTCAAGCCAATTTCACCACCGATCGCCGTTTCCGGTTGGAATTGCAGATTGGCCGCGGTGGTGATGTTGAGAACTTCGGCAGTGGAGGTCCCGCCGGATTTGTAGCCGGTCTTGAAGGCGCCATAGACATTCACATCGGGTTGTACGTGCCACGTGATGGTTGCCTCGGGCGACCAATTACTGCCCGAGGTCGGAGAGTAGATCGGATCACCCACCGGCTGAAAGAATGGAAAACCGAATAGCAGTTTGGGCTGATCGTTTAAGTAGAGACTCTGGAGCGTTGCGTTCTTTATTTCGTGGGTCCAGCGCACACCGGCGCTGACCTCCAAATTGGCGGGCAGTTTTAAGTCGCCCGAACCGAACAGCGCGTAGGTTCGGTCCGTCGAGACATCCGAGTAGGTCTGCGAATCGATTCGTCCCGTTACGGTGTCCGGACCCAACGGCAGGACGTAGTTATTGCCCTGCCAGAGATAACGGCTGTCCTCATAGTAGCCGCCGAACATGAAATTCAACGGTCCGGTTAGCTTGGTGGTCGCGCGCAACTCCTCGCTGGCTTGTCGATAGGTCAGCGATTGCGCACCCTCGTAGAAGGGAATTGATGACTCAATCCCCACGAATTCGTTCGACTCCATCTTGTAGTAACCCGAGATCGAGTTAATCGTCACGGGGTCGAATTTGTACTCCAGGTTCGCGCTGGTCAACTTGGTCGTCACCCGCGCGTAGGGCACGCCACCGTTGGATCCGGGAAAATGGCTGGCGAGTTGACTGTTCAACCCGCCTTCCCTGGCTGGTGCATGCCCGGAGCAATTGGAGTCAGCGGGATCCGTGGCAACGTATCCAAAGTTTGCGCTGACGACCAGGTTGTTGACCCCGGGCGCGCAGGTCACTACCTGATTGGCTCCATCGCTGTTGGCGTTGTACACGCCGTCGACGAACTTGATCAGGGCCGTAAAACGATCCGTCGGCGTGTACTTGACCGCTATGCGGCCGAGCACCTGATCCGATCCATCGATGTACTTGTTAACTGCGCCCGGATCGATGAGCGGGGCATACCCATATGGATCAACCAACGGCACCGCCGTATTCTTGAGATAGCCTCGCTGCTCCTGTCCAAAGAAGGCGAGGCGCACTGATAGCTGATCGTTGATTGGCATCGTGACTGCCGCATTTACTTGCGGCGCTTCCAGATAATATTCATAGCCGGTGCGGATGTAACCGTTCAAGGTGTTGCCCGGATCGACGCTGGTGATCGATACAACGCCGCCGGGGTTGTTCTTGCCGAAATACAGCGCCTGAGGCCCCTCGAGAACCTCGACACGGTCCGTGTCCAGCAGTGCCAGGGTCGAAGTCCTTCCCTGGGTGATGTTGATGCCATCAATATTGTAGGCAACCTCCGGCGAGACGCCGGGGTCGGAATTGGCGGCGACCGACGCAATGCCGCGAATGGCAATTGTTCCTCCGGTTCCCGCGTAGCTCGAAAGAATCAGCAGGTTGGGTACATTTTCGGTGAGATCCTTTGTGTCGGTGATGTTGTAGCGCTGGATTTCTTCCGCGCTGACAACCTGGATGGCCGCGGGCACGTCGATCAGCCGCTCTTCGCGCTTTCGCGCCGTGACGATGACTTCCACGAGATCCGGCGCCGCGTTGTTGGCGGCGGCCCCGGACGGGTTAACCGATTGCGCCTGGCTCACTCCGGCAATCAACAAGGCGGATAGTACTGTACCGCTGAGTCGCAGTGAAAGTTTACCCAACGACGTGGCGGCATACATTGTGTCGGTCATAGCAAGCTCCAGTGGACTACATGCCGGGACAGGGCCGCGAGCCGGATCTTCAGCGCTTGGCCTTGTCGAACTGCTCTTCGAAAAAATTAGTAATGATCTGATACGCTCCGCGGGATTCCGGGAAATCAGGATCATTGATGAAGCAGTGATCCATACCGTCCCAGCTAAAAAAACGTGCATCGACGCCCGCCATCGCCAGTTGGATTTGAGTGCGGCTGGCGCCGCTTGCCATGATGTCGCGCGAGCCAACAATCAATAGCGTTGGAGGAAACTTGGCCATCACCGCAGGCGAGGCGGACGGAATCACGAGCGGATCGTTGTGGTCTGCGCCGGCAAAATACGCCAGGTTCTTCGGAAATTCGAAATAAGGATCGTTCGGCGCCGGCCATTTGGGTGGAGGCGTAGGAAAGACCTCGACGACGCTACCGAAGCGGCCGGAGGTATATTGGGAATCGCCACTGCGGCTCTGGGTATGAGCACCGAAAATGCCGATCCCGGCCGGATTGGGGAGGCCGGCCTTTTGGAACCAGGCCATCGATTCGCCCGTCAGGACGCCGCCGGCCGAACATCCATAGATTCCGATCTCGGTGGGTTTGTAGGATTTAATCAGCTCTCGATAAACCGCCGCGATGTCTTCACTCGCGGCCGGGAAGTGATATTCCGGCCCCTGGCGGTAGTCGACGCTGATCACCTTGATTCGCGCCGTTCCGGCGAGGGGGATCGATTCAATCTGGCTTTCAGTGTGGGCGCCGAGGGAGAACGCGCCGCCGTGCACGTTGATCAGCACCCGGCGCGCGTTGCGCTGCGATATGCCTTGCTTGGGTGTATAGATTTCCACCGGCACGCCACCGATGGTCGACTGCTGCATCGTTACTTGAAAAGCGGCGCGCTGTTTCGCTGCCAAGGGGTTGAAGTATTGTTCATCCATCAGCCGGCGCATCTCCGCAATCGGCGTGTTGGGTGGCAAGTTAAATAGCGCCTGCGGGCTTTTTTGCACACTGAGGAAGCCGGCCAGCGCCTCGGGGCTCGCCAGATCCGAAAACGGCATGTCAAAAGCCGGCACGTGGATGGTGCCCTCGGTATCGACGTTGGGGGGGCCGGCATCAGCGAGTCCGGTGAGAGCGATTCCGGCGAAGAGGGCCAGCAATTGCCGTTGTCGGATCAAGGTTGCGATTGTGCGCAGCCAGGCACTGCGGTGGCGCAAATCGCGGACAAGGAATTCATTTCGCATTGGCCAACGGTCCCCTCTGCGCGATCAATGCAACGATCGTCGAGGCAACAGCCCAGCATTGCTCCCCAGTTTCGGTCACTGCGTTTCTTGCGCCCCCGACTTCAATTCAATCATTCGATTTATATTGACCAAAAAGATAGCACGTTGGCATTATACAAAGCAAGCGCTTGGTGGGTGTGGTTGGCGCCGCTTGTGAAGGGAGTCGTACATGTGCGATTCGCAACACTTTCTCGATGTCTGGTATTGTTGGTGCATGGAGCAAGCGCGACAGGGTGGCTGTGCAATTTCATAATTGGCCGGCGAACAACGGACGTCGAAACAAACAATCCAAGGCTATGCGCCAAAAAACCAAGCCTCGAAAAGCAATCACGATTGCCGATGAGCCGGCGGGTGCTCGCCTGAACCGTAGACAGGAACTGATCGATGAGGCCGCGCGTCTTTTTGCTCGCGATGGTTTCGCGGGAACGTCGACCAGGGATATTGCTGCAGCGGTGGGCATGCTGCCCGGTTCGCTCTACTATCACTTCAAGTCGAAAGAAGAACTCGCGCTTGCGGCCCACGAGTATCGCGTTTCGGCTGTTCGGGCCAGCGTCGAAGCAGCAATGGCGGCGGCTGGTGCGGAGCCCTGGGATCGTCTGGAGGCCGCATGCATAGCGCACGTTGAATGCCTGCTCGATGGCAGTGGCTACCCCGCCATCGTGACACCGCAGTTCGCGGCGTCGCTGCCGCCGGCGGTCCGCAAGCGCTTCATGGAACAACGACGCGAATACGAAGAAATATTCCGCGGGTTGATCGAGGCCCTGCCTCTGGGTAAATCGATCGACCGGCGATACCTGCGATTGGCGCTTTTTGGAAGCATCAATTGGACCCTCAGTTGGTACCATCCAGGCGGCGATTCTCCAACTGTCGTGGCGCGACGCATCTTTGCCGTATACCGCGGGTCGCACGAGGGTCTCACCTGACTTGAGCGCCGCGCGTCGTGGCGCGATCCATGGATGGGGTTCCAAGACCCCGTGAACATATGACGTGTTCGCGGTAGGTTGGAACCAGGGCGCGTGCTACCCAGGCAAGCGCTTGCTTGCTATACTGACTGTGAATAGACACCCCTGGCATCGCTGTCGGAAGGGTTAGTCACCGGCAGGCAGCGATGGCGCGAAGCACTCCACTCGAATTGACAAAGTCAGGTTGGCAACGGCACCACACCGTGATTGCGCTGTGTTTGCTTGCGGTGTTCGTCGGCTATACGGACCGCGTGAACATCTCGGTGGCGGCCGTGGCCATGCGCCGGCAGTTCGGCTGGAGCCAGACCACAAAAGGGTTGGTGCTCGCCGCATTCGCCGTCGGCTACTTTCTGTGCTTGGCGCTGAGTGGCTGGCTTGCGCAACGGTTTGGCGGTCGCAAGGTAATGCTGGTTGCCGTGCTGTGGTGGTCGCTATTCACGCTCCTCACCCCTTGGAGCGCCTATCAGTCCTTAGGCCTGTTGATCGCCGCGCGCATTGGTCTTGGAATGGGCGAGTCCGCCGTGTTTCCATCCAGTTATGAATTATTCGCCCGCTGGGTTCCACCGCTAAGCCGGGCGCGCGCCATCGCGATTCTTTATAGCGGCGTTCCCTTAGGACAGGTCGTGGGACTGCTCGGCACCGGCTGGCTCACCGCGCGGTATGGATGGCCATGGGCATTTTATCTCTTCGGTGCTTGCGGAACGCTTTGGGCCCTGCTGTGGATCACGCGCCTACCCAGGTTGGAACAAGTCAGCCATCTTGCTGTAAGCAGCGAATCCGCGCCGACGCCATGGCGGGCCCTGCTGACTCATCCCCCGGTATGGGCCATTGTCGTGGGCAACTTCAGCAGTAATTGGTGCTTGTATTTCTTTCTCGCCTGGCTGCCCAGCTATTTTGCTGAATATCTACATCTGGATCTCGCCAACGCCGGACTATTTTCCGCATTACCGTGGCTCACCGCGATGCTAAGCACGAACCTCTCAGCGATTGTGTCCGACCGGGTCGCACCAGTGCTCGGCGCGACCATCGTGCGGAAAGCCGCACTGAGCGGCGGTCTTATGCTGTGCTCGCTCTTTTTGCTGCTCGCCCGTCACGTGCATTCGGCAAACTCGGCCCTGGCCTGCATTTGTGCTTCGGCCGGTGCGCTCGGGTTCACGTGGACCGGTTATGGACCCAATGTACTCGACGTCGCGCCCCGGCATGCCTCGGTGGTCGCTGGGATCAGTAATACAATTGCCACCTTGCCGGGGATCGTGGGTGTCGCGCTCGTCGGCTGGTTGGTCGATACGACCGGCACTTATTCGTCCGTGTTCGTTCTTACGGCGGCCGTAGGAGTCGGTGGCGCGCTATTTTACCTGGCATTTGGCAGCGCCCGCCCGATGGAGTTAAAACTGCGGACATAGCAAGCGATTGCTTGGTACGGTAAGATATCTGACCAGAGATAGAACGGTGTTCAAGTGACATTAGACGATCCGCAGGTTTTCCTGCCAGAGCTGTGGGCGACCCATGCCCGCTATCAGCCGGAGCGGACCGCGCTTGCTTGTGGAACTCACCGGCGCACCTGGCGCGAGTTCAACCGAAGCCTCAATCGAGTCGCGAATGCATTGTTGGAGCGCGGCGTACAACGCGGCGACCGCGTTGCCGTACTGATGCACAACTCGATCGAAATGGTCGAAGTCATGTTTGGAATCGTCAAGGCCGGTGCGTGTGTGGTACCGCTGAGCACCCTGCTCCTGCCTGAGCAAGTCGCGGCGCTGTTGAACGACGCTGGAGCAATTGGTCTATTCGCTTCAGTCCAAACGCGGCGGGCATCCGACGCTGCATTGGTGCAGTGCGGTTCGGTGCGGCAAGATCTGCGTGTGCTGTTCGGACCTTCCGCGCCGGATTGGACCGCGCTCGAGGTTTGGCAAAGCTCGAACGACGCCGAACCGAACGTGACCTACCGAATGGAAGATGACTTCAACATCATCTACTCGTCCGGTACCACGGGCATTCCCAAGGGCATCGTGCAGACCCACCGCGCGCGTCAGCACTTCGCGTACTCGAACGCCCTCGAACTGCGCTTTGACAATACCTCGGTTGCTCTCGCGACCACAGCCCTCTACTCCAACGGTTCGTGGTTCATGCTCCTGGCGCCGTTCTTCGTGGGCGCCACTTCGATCGTGCTCGATTCCTTCGATGCCGAGAAATTCTTCTCAACTGTCGCACACGAGCGCGTCACGCACACGTTCATGGTGCCCACACAGTTCATCGCTCTTTTGGATTCACCGCTGTTGCAGCGCGCCGATCTGTCCAGCCTGAAGATGGTGCTCACGGCCGGCTCGCCCTTGCGCGAAGACACAAAAACTCGAGTATTGCGTGACATCACGCCCCATTTATTTGAACTTTACGGATTTGCAGAAGGGCTGGCGACACTCATCAGGCCCGAGGAAATCGGGCGCAAGCTGCGATCCGTGGGCAAACCGCTTGTCGGTTTTGACCTGCGCGTCATAGACAAGGACGGACACGTCGTTCCTCCGGGAGAGATTGGCGAGATCGTCGGTTACGGGGCGGGACTCATGCGCGAGTACTACCGTAGGCCGGATGCGACCACCGAATGCATCTGGCGTGACGAACGCGGAAGAACCTTCCTGCGAAGCGGCGATATCGGCTACCTAGATGCGGAGGGTTTTCTTTACATTGTTGACCGCAAGAAGGACATGATTCTCTCAGGCGGACTAAACATTTTCCCGGCCGACATTGAAGCGATTGTCGCGCAACATGCTGACATCGCCGATGTGTGTGTCATCGGCGTGCCGCACGCCAAGTGGGGTGAAGTTCCGCTCGCACTCGTCGTCCTTCATCGCGGACGGAACCCCGACCTGACAGCTGTGCGTGACTGGGCCAACGCGCGACTGAACAAACCTCAGCGTCTCTCAGGAATCGAGGTGCGGACGGAATTTCCTCGCAATGCCTTGGGCAAGGTGCTAAAGCGCCAGCTGCGCGAGCCTTACTGGAGAGACTCGCGTGGGTAATGCCTGGATCATCGGCGCCTATTCGACTTCGTTCGGACGCAAACCGCAGCAGACAGTGAAAGATCTGACGGCGGAAGTCGTTGCAGGGGTGCTCATGGATGCCGGCTTGGATGATGGGCTTGCAATCGAAGCGAGCTGGTTCGGCAACTGCGGCATGTGGGTGGATCGTCAGGGCGGAATCCGCGGCCAAGTGTGTCTCACGCCACTGGTTCGACAAGGCCTTTTTTCCGAACGCACGCCCACCATCAACGTCGAAGCCGGCTGCGCCACGGGAGCTCTCGCGCTGCACGGCGCGTCTCTGGCGGTTCGCAGTGGTGACTACAAATTGACCCTCGCTTTAGGGGTGGAAAAGACCTATTACCCCAATAGTCCAGCAAGCTCGGTGGCGCTTTACGAGGGTGGCATCGATCAATACGACCCGGAGGAATGGCGCACGGCCTATCGCGATGCCGAGCCACTGACGGGCAAGCGCTTCGAACTGGGGCCCGATCGCACCGTCTTTATGGACACTTATGCGATGCAGGCATGCTGGCACATGCGCCACTATGGCACGACGCAGCGCCAGTTGGCCGCTGCGGCTGCGAAGAATCACAATCACGCCGCACTAAACTCACGAGCCCACTATCGATTCAACACGACCGTTGATGCCGTACTTGCCGATCGTGCCGTGACGTGGCCGTTGACCCGGGCCATGTGCGCTCCCATCACAGATGGCGCAGCGGCTGCACTGGTTGTGTCGGAGTCGCACCTGCTTCAACTTCCACAACATATTCGCGAGCGGGCCATTCGCATCGCCGGCATTGGTGCTTCAGGAGGAAAGTATCGCAAATTGGACGAAGAGGGCTTGAGTGGAGTCGCCGCGCGGCACGCGTACACCGCCGCGGGAGTCGGCCCGCACGATATTGACGTGGCTGAAGTGCATGATGCCACCTCTTTCTGCGAACTCTATCAGACAGAAATGCTCGGATTTTGCGCGCCCGGCCAAGCCGGTGCTTTTGTCGAGAGCGGCGCAACGGCATTGGGCGGCCGGCTGCCCATCAATACGTCGGGGGGGCTCGTAGCCAAAGGCCATCCCGTGGGTGCCACCGGATTATCGATGGTCGCAGAACTCGTGGAACAGCTGCGTGGCGAGGCTGGCGAACGTCAGGTTCCAAATGCAAGCCGTGCGCTTGCGGAGTGCGGAGGCGGTGTCATCGGATTCGATGAGGCCGCATGCGTGGTCACGATTCTCGACCGCGGACGCCTTAGCCCTTAAAGGCTCATCCCGCCGCCGACCAGAAGCACTTGACCGCTGATGTAATCGCTTTCTGGAATGCACATCAAGTAGACGCCGCCGGCGGCCTCGGTCGTCGTGCCCGCGCGGCCGAGGGGAACCAGCCTGCTCAGTGAGTCAATCGTCCCGGGAGGCACGCCGATCTGAATGAGCCGTCCCTCGATCTCGATACGAGACTCGGGACTGTCAAACTCCTTCGTCAGCCGCGTTTCGATGAAGCCGAACGCAACGCAATTCACGCATACCTTGTATCGGCCCCATTCCTTCGCAAGCGTCTTCGTCATCCCGACCAGCGCAGCTTTTGCCGATGAATAGTTCACCTGTCCGGCATTGCCATTGGTGCCTGCCATCGAGGAGATATTGACGACCTTGCGGACTACCTCGCGAGATTCCGCGGCCTCTTGCTTGTGAAACACACGGATGGGTTCGGCCGCTGCGCGCAGGATACGAAATGGTGCTGTGACATGGACATCGAGCATCGCCTGGAATTGCTCATCGGTTTGTTTTTGGATGACGCCGTCGCGGGTATACCCCGCATTGTTGATGATGATATCGATGCCGCCGAAGGTCTCAAGAGCCGTTTTCACGAAACGCTCGCCAAATTCCGGCGCGGTAACGTTTCCGACGCAAGCGACGGCTCTGCCGCCCGCTGCTTCAATTTCTCTCACAACCTCATGAGCGGGAGCTTCATCGAGATCATTGACGACAATGCGAGCGCCCTCGGCAGCCAGTTTCACGGCGACGGCGCGGCCAATGCCTCGACCTGATCCGGAAATAATTGCGACCTTATCTGTTAGCTTGCTCACCTGCCGTACCTCTTTTCTCTAAAGCGATAGCTATACGGCACCACGGCTATTCATTTACACGCTGGCGTCTGCTCTCGTCAAACTTGATGCGTGAGCAGAGTTGCAGCCTCATTGAGCAACGTCGATGCTGTTGATCTAAAGCCGTGAACGGTGAGCACACCCCGCTCAAACCCCAAAGCTGTGCAAATCGCTGCAGGGAGGGAATTGAACAACACGCGGAAAGCCTATCAATTACGGCATTCTTGAGTGACCGAAAACCGAGTTACCCGCGCTGTTACCCACAGTTGATTTTGCGGAAAACGGCCACTGAACCCGGGACACACGACTAAAATTCCGACCGATTTTGGTATCCTGTTTCGTATCGTCGTCAACCGCCGGCGCCACTGAGGTTAGCCCACGCGAATCCGTCTTCGTCCAAATCGTGCCGGGTACGGTCCGGCCTGAAGCGATTAAGCGAAGGCACGAAGACTCGCGGAGCCCATCCGAGCTGCCAAGTTCTCTCTGCGGTCAGTCGAATTGCGCCCCAGCCATACCCATGTTCTCCGCGATACGGCATATCTAATTTAGGTTCTTCGTCATGTGCAGCGCCCGCAGAGAAGCGAAAGGCGCCCTCCCGCTTGCCAAAATATCGACCTTCACTGGCATCTCCAATGTGAATATGGCCGCATAGTTGAAGATGTTCAAGTCCCGCCAGCGATCGCTGCAAATCCTTTCGACTGGTTTCATGGAGCCACTCCATGGGGTGATGAGTTAGAACCACCACAAGATTCGGATTACGCGTCCCTAAGCGCACGATTTGCAACTGCGAGAGAGCAAGGACCATATTAGGTAAGAAAACATTTTGACCGCTCTCTAAGAGACCATCATTGGCATCGCTAATCAGCACCGTAGACAGTCCTACGATTCGCAATATCAACGGCTGCCTGCCCTCAGCGCAAGTAAACTCTTCGCTCCAATCTCCTATCCACCCGGCGGCATCTTTTGGATGTCCTGGCGTCAAGTCGCGTACAAAACTTGAATAGTTAGACAATCTCGCCAGAATTGTGTCCCGAGAATTTTTGAGCTCCTCATCAAGTGTCCGCGGATTGGCACGCACATTCTTCAACGTCGCTTGCCACTTCATCGTATCGATGTCCCGTTGCACATCATGGTTGCCAGGAACAATGCGAATACAGCCGGCGTCTATCCCCGCCTCCTTCGCGACCGCACTGAGCCAAGTCTGCGCTGTCGCGTATTCGCTTGCCGCACCTTTGAAAGCAATATCTCCGGTAACGAAAATCCTGTTTACCGGTTTTCTGATGTGGTGCAGGTCGTTCAAAATGGCGTCACCAATGTGAGATTGGTCGAATTGGTGATGGGCACTCCCGGCCCCGAAATGAATATCGGAGAGGTGCACCCAGGAATAGGCGAGCTGCGGCCGAGACTGAGCGGACGGAAGAAGCCCCGGCGCGGCAACTATAGGCGCGAGCAAATCCAAGTCCGCGCGAATTGCCATACTGACGCATCGAACCAGATCCATCGCAAGTGCATCGTTGTCACCGAACACATCGGCTTCATTGCACGTTAGAACAACAGCCGCAGGTCGGTTGTGGTCGAAACAATATAGGATTGTCGAGCGGATTTTTTCCATCTGTTCGGTGCCTTGGAAAACGTAGTTCCCCCGCGACAACCTGTTCAGAACAATCGGTCTCGCTTCCGGATTGTCCAACAAGCCGATCACTTCATAATTATTTTCTCGGTAGAACAGAGGATTGCTCTGGCGTTGCGAATAAGTCCGCGGCCGCTCCTGTTTCTCGGAGTTGTAGTAGGCCAGCATCTGAGGGGCAGAAGGCTCGGCCCAAACCGACAGCTCGTAATGCCTCCTGCCGAGCTGCTCTTGCAGAAGCTCTTCCGCCATCTTCAGCACTGGAATGAGCAGTGCTTCGATCAACGCGAGTGACTGATCCCGTTGCATGGCGGAATTGCGGGCCACTTGACCGCGTCGCTCGAAGTACGCCGACAATTTCTCAGTGCTAAGCTGCATGCCCATTTCCTGTTATCACGCTCGGTAATTTTCGGACCACCTTGATGACATGTTCCGTGGCCGGTAAAGGCCGCTCGCCGTAGAAGTCCCTTAGAAACTTATTCACCTGAGTCCACCCAGCATCGGGCATAAATCCGAACGCCTCATTCTGCGCTGCCCATGCTGAAGCAGCAGAGACCGCCTCCAGCCCGAGGGCACCCCAGAACGGCCCCATAGTCGCGATCATGAATTGTTCTCCCCCGTTCAACGGGCGGCCCAGTATAAGCGCCGGCAATGGCGGGCGGCGGCTAGCCATTAGCTCGCCTTCCCCGCGCAATCGCGTCGCACCGATTTTGTCGAGGTCTTGGGCGACATCACACACGGACGACCAATCCACGTTGCTCTGGGCAATCACTTTGCGAAATCTCTCCACCATAAACGCGCGAATCCATCAGGCAGGTGTCGGTGTTTGGGGAATACACCCGCTGCGCTCTTGGATTTAACGTCAGTGGTACCGAAGTGTTGCAAAAACTCTCCCATACCGGGAATTTCGAACTCCCACAACGGACCAGCGAAGAAATCACGCAACGTTTCCTCCACGATATCGCGGCGCGACGGAAACCGACATGCAGGGCAGCCGCAACAGGCAGCTTCGAATCCAAAATGATTGGCGTACGCAGCAGACTCAAATTCGCGTACATAGGAGAGCGGCTTTGCGAGAAATGCGCCTCGAGGCAATCGAGCCAGTGGTTGAGCCTTTCCCAACCTAATCATCTCAGCTGAGGGGTCGCGACCGAGGGCGTGGCGCCATAAGAGGCTTACGGCCGTGTCGGAAAGATGCAATCCTCGAGCTACTACTGGGACGTGAGCCGCTTGTGGCGGATTTTGCTGCAATAGCAAGTCGGTCAGATCGTGTCGCACATCCGAACAAGACCGACACGGCGCCTGTTGCCCCGCCTGATACCCGGTAGTAGACAACGTCACCGCGCGCCCGTCGATAACGGTGGGTGTCTGCCAATCGCTTTGTCGTCCAATCGATCGCGCGGCCGCCCCGCCCCATTGGTCGATTACGAATGTCGAGGCGGAAAACTTCAAGCCGGCGCGCTGATACCAACGCCGGACACTGTGAGCCATCGAAAAACTGTCCTTGCCACCCGACAAAGAGAACCACCAGTGAATATTCTCCGGCGCGAGAACAGGAATCACGTGACGGCGAAGATATACATCGACTTTGACGTCGACTGCGTCAATCGGATTGATCGGAACGCTCGAGACTGTTACGGGCATAGCGAAATCCTTTTCTCGAACCGACTCATCGATTATAGCCGGATTCTGCGGTGCTAGTTGTTTGGCTCAACAGAGCAACCTTATTGCTCGTCGCATCCAAAAAATTGCTTGCTGCCCCAATTCTCTCGCTATCCATCGTCTCTTCCCTGCGGCAGGCCTGCTACATCTCCGGGTCGCGAGAATGCGCGCAACAAACCGCATGGGGATTCTTCTGGATTTCCACGGCGCCGTTTGCATCAAAGTAAAGAGCCATGGAGGGTGCAGCATCCATAAGAACTCGTTGTCGTCGTCGCGGATCGTTAGCCTAGTATACGGCGCTATCCGCGTCCCAACCTTGGCATTGCGTGTGCCAAGATTGCACGTTGAGCGCACGCCTGTCGGATTAGCGAGGCTGATGCTGGCCTGGGCATTCCTATTGCTTAATCCACACGCCTCGAGTGCTCAGGGAGTACGTAAATTGTTACCTTGTATGGATCCCGAAACGGACTCACCAACTTGCTCTGTTACAGAGTTGACGAGTCCCGAAACCGAAAATCGAATTAGTGGACTGGAAGCCAGGCGTTTCATGTCTCTGAAACGCCAGAGAACAGGTACGCGGGTTACCCACAGTGTGCCTCCCACGCATATGTTAAAATCATGGAGATGCCACGGACGCCAAAATCCGCTCTGACCGCCGCCGGCTTGTTCGCCGGCATCGGTGGCATCGAGCTAGGGTTGTCTCGTTCTGGTATCCACACGGAAATGATTTGCGAGATCGACCCCGGCGCAGCAGCGGTACTCAGGCAGCGATTCAACATCGAAGTCAAACCAGACGTGAGAAAGCTTCTTACTTTTCCGAGTGTCGACCTGATTGCCGCGGGATTCCCTTGTCAGGACCTTAGCCAGGCGGGACGCACGGCAGGCATTCTCGGTAATCAATCGCGACTGATCGGCGAGGTCTTCAAACGTCTCGGCTCGCGCGCCAGAGGACCGCGCTGGCTACTGCTAGAGAACGTCCCATTCATGTTGCAACTCCAGCAAGGCAAGGCGATGCGCTACCTGGTCGACGAGCTCGAAGGCCTGGGTTTCATGTGGGCGTACCGCGTCGTCGATACCCGGGCATTCGGCATTCCCCAACGCCGCAAGAGAGTTTTGCTGCTCGCCTCGCGCACCGAAGACCCTCGGCAGCCGCTGTTCGGCACTGACTCTGGCGAGTCTCTTCCGGAGTTCTCGGGCGAGCAACTGTGCGGTTTCTATTGGACTGAAGGCTCGCGTGGACTTGGATGGGCAGTGGACGCAATTCCGACACTAAAGGGTGGCTCTGCGTGCGGCATTGCGTCACCACCTGCCATATGGGATCCGGCGGACGGATCTGTCACGACACCACACATAGATGACGCGGAGCGGCTGCAAGGCTTCTCGGAGGGTTGGACACTGCCAGCGGTGGAGGTACCGGGCGTTCGCCGGACACATCGATGGAAGCTTCTGGGAAATGCTGTAAGTGTTCCTGTCGCCGAATGGATTGGACAGCGGCTTGTTCGAGCGACGGGACATCTTCCGGCGATGTCTCCCGTGCCTCGAGGCACGTCGTGGCCTCAAGCAGCATGGGGTTCCAAGGGACGGGTTTTCGCCGCGGACGTCTCGAGCTTTCCGGTGAAGAGACGAATTCGGCACCTCAGAGACTTCTTGCGATATCCGCGGACACCCCTGTCACACCGAGCTGCATTGGGTTTCTACAATCGTGCTCTTACCAGTGGGCTCCGCTTTCAGGACAGCTTTCTGGAGGACGTCAAGCGTCATATTCGCCAAATGGCGAAGCTCAAGGATGCAGCCTGATAAAAGGATGACAGGGACGTGATAGGTCGCCGTAAGCGACTGTTGAAAAGTCATGCACCCACAGCATCCTCGGCGGCCGTCAGGCGGCGCATGCAGTCAACTCTACGCAGAGACACCCCTGGCGAGGTTGCGCTACGAAAACTACTGCACCGCCTCGGCCTACGCTATCGGATTGACTACCCTCTTCCGGGAACAAGACGCCGAGCCGATATAGTGTTCGTTCGAGCTCGGGTTGCTGTGTTTGTCGACGGCTGCTTTTGGCACGGCTGCCCGACGCACGGCACATGGCCGAAGGCGAATTCTGCCTGGTGGCGTGAAAAGATTGAAGCAAATCGCAGTCGCGATAGGGACACAGACCGCAAACTACGCGTTGCTGGTTGGAAGGTACTGAGGTTCTGGGAGCATTTCGACCCAGCTGCCGCCGCCGATCGGGTGGCTCGTACGTTTAGGGAGTAGCAGATGTCAGATGGAACCGCTCGGGTCGTGGATGGGTCGCTAATCGACATGGTAACCGATGGGCCTTGCCTTACGGGTACGCTCGACCAGCTAGAGATCGGTGTTGGGGCAAAGCCGATGCCTCGGCAGGCCCTTGTCAAAGTCCGCGCGGATGCTCTCGACCTCATGTCCAAAGTGCTCAATGCCTACACACGCGACGTTGCCCTCGGCGAGGTAGGAAAGAATGGAACTTCTCTGGCAAGCAACGACGCGCCGATCGCGGGACGAAACCCGACCGGGTTGCTCTATGGTCGAATCCAGAGCGGCAAAACAGTCGCAATGATTTCATTCTGCGCAGCGGCCATCGACAACGGGGTACGTGTCGTTGTCGTCCTGACTTCGGATTTCGTGAAGCTCGTCGAACAGACCGCGGAGCGCTTTACTGCATTGGATGGGCCATTGATCCGCAATGCATTGCAATCCGACAACTGGCACGACGATCGAGAACACGTCATGAAGCACATAGCCAAACATGGTGTGGTCTTCATCTGTACTAAAAATCAACAGCGCCTCACATCACTGGTTGAGTACCTAAACGATATCGGGGCCGCAAACTATCCGGCTCTTGTACTTGATGACGAGGCGGATCAGGCGACTCTTGACACGACCGTGGGTGCGCGCTCGTCTGGACGAAAGAACGCCCCATCGCAACCAAGTACTATTCATCGCAAAACGGTGCAAGACGACGAAGGACAGTCGGTCCGGCAGACTCTACGCCATCACGTGTTTGTCCAGGTCACCGCCACACCCTATGCGTTGCTATTGCAAAACGTCGACAACGAGCTGAGGCCGGGCTTCACTCACTTACTCGAACCGGGTGAAAGCTACACGGGAGGCGAAGCATTCTTCGACGTCGAGCATGTCGAGGATGGTATGCCACCCCTAGTGCAGATTGACGAAGAAGAAACGGCTCAAATTGAAGACGGAAGCATCAGCGATCCTCCACAGGGACTACAGCGCGCCATAGCGTTTTTCCTAATTGCGGCAGGCGCACAAAACATGCTTGACCCGAGCACAAGGAGTGCGGGCCAGAACTTCCTATGTCATACCAGTGTAAGGACCGCGGAACACGCACAACTCGCGACGCTCATTCGAGGTTATTTGAATCGCGTGACCGACGACCTCGAGACAAGTCAAGTCG
>Ga0210410_10001249_pt1 | contig 24257 bp, 22 predicted proteins | sample IncBWC4MmetaG_FD_161058 | JGI IMG/M metagenome (GOLD analysis project Ga0210410, IMG submission 161058) | Forest soil microbial communities from Barre Woods Harvard Forest LTER site, Petersham, Massachusetts, United States - Inc-BW-C-4-M | ecosystem: Environmental > Terrestrial > Soil >... | reverse complement strand
TCCCGATAATTGTCCGAGCCACTCGCTGTTGTAGCGGACCTCGGTGCTTTCCCGGTGAAGAATCTTGTAGACCTGTTCGAGATATGTTTTCGCGTTCGCCTCCACCTGCTCGGGCGTCAGCGGCGGTCGCGTCTCGGACTGGCCCGTGGGATCGCCCACCATCGCCGTAAAATCTCCCACCAGAAAAATCGCCGTGTGGCCCAGGTCCTGAAAATGTTTCAGCTTGCGCAGGACTACCGTGTGGCCGAGATGCAGGTCGGGCGCCGTCGGGTCCACGCCCAGCTTGACGCGCAGCGGCTTGCCCGACTTGCGCGAAGCTTCAAGCTTCGCCCGCAGGTCCTCTTCGCGAATGATTTCCGCCGCGCCCTTGCGCAGATAGGCGATCTGCTCGTCGACGGGCTTGAAGGGATGCGTCGTGGTCATGATGATTCCGCCGATTTGGCCAGCGAGATCACGCGGCGGCCCTCGATGCGATACTCGCCCGAAAGCACAAGCCTCACGGCTTCGGCGTAGATGCGGTGCTCCTCGGCAAGGACGCGCGCCGAAAGCGTTTCGTCCGTGTCCTCGTCGCGCACCGGCACGATCGCCTGCGCCAGGATCGGTCCCGCGTCCAAATTCTCGTCGACCAGATGCACCGTGCAGCCGCTGAATTTTACGCCGTATTCGCGTGCCTGGCGCTGCGCCTCGAGGCCGGGAAACGAAGGCAAGAGCGACGGGTGAATGTTGAGGATGCGCTGCGGGTACGCGGCGACAAAATAAGGCGAGAGCAGGCGCATGAATCCCGCGAGGCACACGACCTCGACGCGCGCCTTTTTCAGCTCCTCCACCACAAGCCGGTCGTAATCCTCGCGGCCCATGCCTTTCGACGGAATTACCTTCGAGGCGATTCCTCGTTCCGCCGCCCGCGCGATCCCCGGCGCGCCCTCACGGTTGCTGATCACGAGGGCAATTTCCGCGCCGGGAATTCGCCCGGCCGCTATGCTATCGGCGAGCGCCTCGAAATTCGATCCGCGCCCCGACAAGAGCACGCCAATCCGATGTGACATAAGCAAAAGACGTTAGCATAACCGCCCGGCGCATCCAATGCCGCCGGGCTTCCGGGCGTACGGCCCCATGCCCGGCCCAAAAATTCCACTTTTTGCACTTAGACCAAATCCGGTCTTGCGAACAGGTGTTCTCCCGGCGGCTTTGGCCTAGAATGTTTGCTACCAGCCTGTGATTTCCGTCGCTGTCAGGCGATTGCCCCCTTTCGAGAGTCAGGCTTAATACAGAACTGGATTTCCATATGCTCGCTGGACGCAAACCACTCACTACAGCCGCAATCCTTCTCGCGTTCTCACTCGCGTTGTGCGGTTGTATAGGCACGACGAACCAGGCGACATCGACGAAGGCGAGTGCCCCGGCGTTCTCAACCCAGCCGGCAAACCAAAGCGTCACGGCGGGCCAAGCAGCGACGTTTTCCGTGGCAGCGACGGGAACCGCGCCCCTCGCATACCAGTGGCAGAAAAACAACGCCAACATCAGCGGCGCGACCTCCTCCTCCTATACGACGCTGGCTACAGTTTCGGGCGACAGCGGGGCCAAGTTTCGCGTGATCGTCACCAACTCGGCCGGAAGCGCGACGAGCAACCCAGCCACGTTGACCGTCACGGCGGCGCCTGTGGGGCCCAGCATCACGACGCAACCGGCAAGCCAAACGGTGACCGTGGGACAAACCGCCACGTTTTCTGTGCTGGCCGCGGGAACCGCCCCACTGACGTACCAGTGGCAGAAGAACAGCGCCAACATCAGCGGCGCGACATCATCCAGCTACACGACGCCCGCGACGGTTTCAGGGGACAGCGGCGCGATGTTTCGCGTGATCGTCACCAATTCCGTGACCAGCGTGTCGAGCAACGCGGCGACTCTCACCGTCAATCCGGTTGTTACTTCCTCTGGAACCGACGTGACCACGTATCACAACGACATCGCGCGCACCGGCCAGAACACGACTGAAACAATCTTGACGCAGGCCAACGTGAATTCGACGACTTTCGGCCTGCTTCGCAACCTCGCAGTGGATGGCCGTGTGGATGCCGAGCCGCTGTATCTGTCGCAACTCTCGATCGCAGGCGTCACGCACAACGTTGTGTTCATCATGACCGAACACGACTCGGCCTACGCCTTTGATGCCGACACAGGGGCGCAACTCTGGAAAGTTTCGCTGCTCAAATCGGGCGAAACGACGAGCGACGACCGCGGGTGCAACCAGGTCTCACCGGAAATCGGCGTGACCTCGACGCCGGTGATTGACCGAACGGCCGGAGCGCACGGAATCCTCTATGCCGTGGCCATGTCCAAGAACGGCTCCGCGTATTTCCAGCGCCTCTACACCCTGGACATCACGACGGGTGCCGAGCTACTAGGTGGGCCGGTCACGGTGCAGGCGGCGTATCCCGGAACCGGGGACAACAGCTCAGGTGGCATGGTGGTCTTCGATCCCAAGCAGTACAAGGAACGAGCCGCGCTCCTCCTTCTGAACGGAGTGATCTATACGAGCTGGGCTTCGCATTGCGACTTCAGCCCGTATACGGCGTGGATCATGGGCTACAACCAGACGACACTGGCGCAAACCAGCGTGCTCAACCTCACCCCCAACGGCAGCGAAGGTTCGATCTGGCAAAGCGGCGGAGGACTGGCGGCCGATCCGCAGGGAAACATCTACGCGTTGATCGCCAACGGCGCCTTCGACACCACAGTCGACGCGAACGGCTTCCCCAACAAGCAGGACTACGGCAACGCGTTCGTGAAGGTGTCCACGACGGGCGGCGTTCTCAAGCTCGCCGACTATTTCAACATGTCAAATACGGTGAGCGAGTCGGGCGGCGACGTAGACCTTGGCTCCGGCGGACCCATGGTGCTGCCCGATCTGAGCTACGGAACGTCGAGCACCCTGAACCTAGCGGTGGGCGCAGGGAAAGACGGAAACCTCTACGTTGTGAATCGGAATAACATGGGGAAGTTCAGCGCGAATGCGAACAATGTGTACCAGGAATTGCAAGGCGCGGTGCCAAATGGAGTCTTTGGCGTCCCCGCGTATTTCAACAATACGGTTTATTATTGCGACGTCAACGCAACGCTGAAGTCCTTCTCGATTTCAAACGGAATGCTTGCCTCCACGCCTGTGCAGACCGGCGCGTCGTTCACCTATCCCGGCGTGCTGCCCAGCGTCTCGGCGAACGGAACCTCGAACAGCATCGTCTGGGCGATCGAAAACACGGGCACAGCCGTCCTGCACGCGTTCGCCGCGAATGACCTGACGCAGGAACTCTACAACAGCAACCAGGCGGCGAGCGGCCGCGACCATTTCGGCAGCGGCAACAAATTCATCACCCCAATGATCGCCGACGGCAAGGTATTCGCCGCCACGACCAACAGCGTCGCCGTGTTCGGATTACTGCCATAAGATCGGGGACCTTGAAGGAACCGAGGCGCGCACACCCGCTGTAGCCCGCCTCTTTAGAGGGGGGGACCGTCATTTCCAAATTGGCAACGATCCCGTTTAACTAAAAACAAACTCATCGTTTCAGCACCAGCGTCCCCGCAATCAAGTCATGCAGCGCCTGCTTCTTTGCTGTAAATCCGGCCATGATGTAGCCGATGGCGAAGGGAATCAACCCGCTGACAATTTTCGCGAAAAATCGGCCGGTAGCGTGGCCGAAGGAAAGCCGCTGGCCCTCAGTATCGGCGACGCGCAGTGACATCGCCATCTTGCCAACCGTCGCCTGCCGCGCGGAGCTCTCCATCCCCGCAAAATAAAGCCACTGCAGAATGAGAAGGAACAACAGTGCTGGAACGAGCGCCAGCAAGATGGGCGCAACCATAGCAAAGACCGCTTGCGGGTCTGACGGCGGATTCTGGCGCAGCGCTATGCCAGTCCTCAACGCCCTGAAAATTAGGACAAGCACAACAATTCCGGACGGGATGCCAAGAATCAAGCTGTCAACCAAGTGGGCGACAAAGCGTATCCAAAAACCCGCATACGGCAGCGGCGCGGAAATCGGTGCGCTCGCGGCCATGGGTGCGGTGGGTCCTCCCACGGACGCAGCCGTGACGGCCGTACCGACCTCCTGGCCGCAGGTTTGGCAAAATCGATTGCCTTCCCCGACCTCTTTGCCACATCGGGTGCAGAACATGATTGCCCTCCACTCGGGGCAGGGGCTGCGGCTTTAGACTGGAGCGGACTTATAGCGCAGCGTGAGTTTTGGGTCAACGGGGGAAAGGCCGTGATTCGTACATCGTGATTTGTGAATCGTGAAAAGCTCGGATCGGGTGTGCCGAAAACTGGGGCGCGCCCCTTCGGCAGCGTTGCTACGCGCGCAGCCGCGCCTGTACGGATGGCCAGCTATTTCTTTGAACAGCGCCGTCCTCGCGGAGACGAGGCGCGCTTACCGCATTTGTGTACGATGGGTGTCCCTGCCCCCGAATTTTTATCAGGAGGAGTCGCACTATGGCTACCGCGCCGTCGTACGTCGAAGGACAAGCTGTTCCCCGGGAAAATGGCCTCGTCGAAAATCTGATGGACTTTTCATTTCAGCGGCTGGCGACGCCGCGCATGCTGAAGATGCTCTACGGCGTTCATTTGCTGATCGGATTGATCGCCGCCGTCTGGTTCGTCTTCAACGGCTTCCAGACCTCCACGTCGAATGGTCTCCTGGCCCTCATCCTCGGATTTGCGGCGATGCTCTTGTGGATCGTGTACTGCCGCGTGGCCGTCGAACTCCTCGCGGCGATTTTCCGCGCCGCGCAGGTGATCACCAGTTCACACAGCTAAGCCGAGGGACACATTTCACGACGAAGTAGGTTGAGCCCGAGGCGCGGCCCGCCGCGCCTCCCGGAACCGCGTTCCACTGTAGGAGCCGCGCTGATCCGCGGGAATGTGCACACGGCATCTTTTCCACGAAACGCGCCGGAACGAGAAAGATTTTCAGAACTAGTACTACAGCCATCACCCTGTCCCGAAATTTGAATTCACGCAGTAACCTGCTGAGCCAACCACGTTTACGAGTTCTCCGCTCTTCGATTTGAGGATGGAATGCTTCGTGCTCCTTACGGGAGCGTGCGACGCGGGACATTTCAATTGTCTCCCATGCGTGGGGGATAGAGCGGGCCGCGCATTTCGTCCTTATCTCAAGCCGGCCCGCTCTGATTTTTCAGCTTTGCGGCTCTTGTCCTTCGCTGCGAACAAAATTTTGAGCAGCCATGAAAATCAACTGCACAATCGAACGAATTGCAGAGCGGCGAATGCGGCGCGGCTTTCGCGCTGCGCCCGATTTGATTTTGTGGCATGCGAACGAGCCTTCCTCTAACTCACCCTCCAACACTTCCTCAATTTCATCCTCCATCTCCGCGACGACAATTCAGGGGCGGGAGCCTGTGGACTGACGACGTGGGACCCCGATCGCCGTGCGGGGCCGGCTCGTAAAGAGTTGGCCCCGCGACCTTCCTTCGTGGCACAGCGACCCTTTACCCCAAGGTTTTGCGATGGGCTCGGTGTGCGGGTTTGCAGAATTAAGCGGGGCAAAGCAGATCCCTCGCTTCGCTCGGGATGACAAAGTAGTTTTTTTCGTGGCTTTTTAGTCAGGAAGATTCACGTGCGGTTCATTCAGAAGACGAAGACACGCTGAACGCCGGTGCTACTCGGCGTCTTCGTGGATGGTTTTCAAGCGAACGATTTCAAATTCCTTGATCCCCGCCGGCGTCTGCACCTGCACCTCATCGCCGACGTTCCGCCCGAGCAGCGCTTTTCCGATCGGCGATGTGGTCGAGATCAATCCCTTCGGTGCGTCCGCTTCCTCGCTGCTGACCAGCTTGTACTCGATCTCGATGTCCTTCTTGATGTCGAGGACCCACACGCGCGAGCCGTACCCGGCGCGATCGGCGGGAATGTTATTCAGGTTCAGCATGCCGATATCGCCCAGGCGCTTTTTCAACTGGCCGAGCCGCGCCGAAACGTAGCCCTGGCGTTCCTTGGCGTATTTGTACTCGGCGTTTTCGGAGAGGTCTCCGTGAGCGCGCGCTTTCATCAGCTCTTTTGGCAGCTCCACGCTCATCTCGTGCTCGAGGGCCGTGATTTCGTCCTGCAATAGCTTCCTGACTTTTGAAAGTGCGTCCGTCATGGCTCGTTTTTTTCTGCGCTTGTGAATTCGCCGTGCTCCCAGCCGGCGAGAGGCCATCGAGTGCCTCGCTCCTCGGAAAATCCGGGAGGAACATGCCCTGCGCTGGGTGTGGCGGAGAGGGGGGCCGATCGGAACCCATCGGCCGTGCCGAGAACACGCGACTACTTCATTTCCCTGTGCTCTCCCAACAAACGATAGTACGAATTCGCGGCGGGAATGTCCACCTCAACTGCGCGCGGACGGGCGCTTGCGGCACAGACTCGCTCACGAAAACGCCGGCGGCAATCAATTGTGTACTGACGCTTTTTCTAAATCGCGTTCCCCAGCGGAAGCCGGCTCCTCATTGCGGGAAGCCCGCGGGGCGCAGCCACGATCACGAACTGGTAAGCGAAGAGTGTTTTCCAGCAGCGCGTGAGTGCGTAAGCCAATTCATGCAGGGGCATGAAAAAACCGTTCGCGGTAGATGGAAAGACAAGCTGCACCGGCAACGGCGTCGGAGTAGCCTTCAGAGCATCGCACGAAACTTCGTCCATCAGCTGCCGCAAGCTTTGCAAAGTGAAAAAGCGAAGATGCGTCCGATCGAGGATTCCCTTTTCCATGTAATCGAATCTTCCGAGAAGCAGGCTGAGGCGAATGACCCAGTTCGCGATGTTGGGCACTGAAATGATGATTTTGCCTGAATCCTTCAGCGCCGGAATGCACCTTCGCAAAACCGCGGCGGGCTCGCGCAGATGCTCCAGAACATCCGCGAACACGATGTAATCGAATTCCCCGCGGTAGGGGAACGCAAACGTTTCGACGTCCGCCACCTGAAATGTGTCGTAGTATTCCCGAGCTCTTTCCGCGGTCGCCGCGTCGAACTCGATTCCCGCGACGTAATGCCCGCGCCCTCTCCAGATTTTCCCCAGGTAACCGCTCGCGGTTCCGACGTCGAGAATGCGCATCGGATTTTTTTCGCGGTCGAGCGTGTCCAAAATCCAATAGTGGCTGCTGTACTTGAAGGGCTTGAATTCGTAGCGAAAATCGGGCGTGTCCGGACGGTTCACTGCACGCGCCGGTATCTGGCCTGAATCGACTGAAACTGGCGCTGCTCGACGCCGCCCACTCGGTGAAGGATGTAACGGCCGAGCAGCACAAGAATGCTCAGCCCATAAATCGTGCTGTCCACGAAGCTCGCGTTGGAAGCCTCGGGAAAATACTTTGTGGGGACCGGCACTTCACGGATCGAGAAGCCGAGATGCGCCGCCTGAACCAGGAATTCCTGGTCGAAGACAAATTTATCGGAATCCAGGGAAAACGGAATTTCCTCAAGCACGCGGCGATTGTACGCGCGATAGCCCGTATGGTACTCGGAGAGTCTCAAACCGAGCGTCCAATTTTCCAGCGCCGTCAGAAATTTATTGCCTATGAATTTCCACCACGGCATGCCCTGCTTCATCGTGCTCCCGGACAGGAATCGCGAGCCCAGCACAATGTCCGCCTCGCCGGCCTTGATGGGGGCGATGATTTGCGGCAGGAGGGTCGGGTCGTATTGGTAATCCGGGTGAAGCATCACGACGATGTCTGCGCCCTCTTTCAGGGCCTCCGTATAGCACGTTTTCTGATTCGCGCCGTAGCCGAAATTACGCGTGTGAACGAACACCGTCAGGTGAAGCTCGCGCGCGATGTCCAGTGTTTTGTCCGTGCTGCCGTCGTCGACCAGAATGATCTGATCGACGGCCTGGTGAGGAATCGCGTCGTACGTGATCTTCAGCGTTTTCGCGGCGTTGTACGCCGGCATCACGACGACGATCTTCGCGCCATGCGTGGACGCGGTTTGTGCCGCCGTCTCTTCCGCTCGCGATTTTTCCAGGATCTGAGACAAACAGTCCTCCGGGCGGCCTGCCGCCGAAGCCCGTGACCTGGCGGGGGCTTCTCCTATCATGTTGCAATCCGATCTGGGGGGATACTGGCACTCGGAACGATGTGCCTGGGAGATAAACGCGTGCAGGCCCGGGCGACCGCTGGGTCAGCGGCACCGGCCAAGTCGCCAATTCAACATTTGCGCCCGCAGCAAGCTGGAGGCAGCTCCAGGTCAATTAACCGTTCTTCTTCGGATGAACCGGCGGCTTGTTCCGCCCCTTTCCCGGCGTGGGCGGCGCCGGAGCTTTGCCGCCTCCTCCCTTTCCGCTTGCCGTAATCTTACCCTGTGTCAGGTCCACGGTGACGAAATCCAGCTGCGTTACGGGCCCGCCGCGGGGAGCGGTTTTGAACGCGATGGTCAATGTGTTGGCATCCGTGGTAACGGTCAAATAGCCGAACTGAATGATCGGGTCGACTTCCAGCTTGTGGTCCCCAATCACTGTGCCGGCGGGAGGGGTCGCCGTCTGCGGAGGCGTGGCCGCGAATCCGCCGGATCCAGAGACAACATAAGGCACCTGCCTTCCATTTGTGGTCCGGGTGAATCGCTGATACAGGTGAGCGTGCCCGGAGAGCAGAGCGTCGGGCCACAAGCCGGCCTTCGTGCAGCAGGCGTCAATGTCATCCATCAGGCCCTTGGTCCCGCCGGTCTTGGCGTCGGCGGAAAGCGGGGGGTGATGAACAACGACCAGGATGGCGCGCTTTTTGGCCTGCCGTTCCGGCTTGAGCCGTTGCAATTCCGATGTCAGGAAATCCAGCTGATCGTTCACCAGCGGGAAGTGGCCGCCCTGAGAGGAAATGATTCCGCCGCCGGTATCCATCACATTGCTGTACAGGCCGATGATGGAAACGAACGGAGCGTCCAGGGTGAAGTAAACGCCGGGCTGCGTCATCACGGTGCGAGAGATCGACGGCGCGTCTGGAGAAGGGTCAGGCGCGGCGGAGCAGAAATTTGTGAGGAACGCCGACAACGTCGGAACTTGAGGGGCGCTCGACGAGCTCCCGAACACCATGCCGTCATGATTGCCGGGAATGGCGAAGATCGGGCGGTCATATTCGCGGTAGGGCTCGTAGAATTGATCGTAGTAGTACTGCGCCTCGCCGAAGTTGTAGATGACATCTCCGAGATGAAAAAAGAATGCAGGCCCGTTTGCGCCCCCGTTCTGGATATCCGCAACCATCGCGTCGGCGACGGCCGCTTCATGCGCGATCGCGGTTGCGGCCGCCTGGGTCTTGTTGACTTTGGCCGCGCCGGTATCTCCGACGGCATGGAACACGATTTTCCCGGCGGCGTTGATGGCGTTCGCGAGATCGGCCGGTATGAAATCCGTCAGCTTCAGGTAGGGCAACGCCCCGGTGCGCCGCGGCGGAATAGGCTGCACTTCGCTCTTATGATGCAGGTAGTATACCGAGTTGTAATAATCCGAGCTGGTGTTGTCGACCTGGAACGCGCTTTCGCCCGGCGTGGGCTTTGGATCGGCGTACAAGTGCCCGCCGGGGCCGATGATGCTCGATTTGCTCGCCATTAGGATTCTCCTTGCTAGTGAGCTAGTTCCGCGGCGCAGTTCTACGATGAAAGGGCGGGTTCGGCGCCTCAGGTTCGCGAATGGGCTCCGACTTCGCGCGGGAGGATACGAAAAGGTTAGTTAGTTGTCAAGACTAAAACGAGATACCTACCCGCCGCCTGCGGGAAGCAGCCTGCCTTCCTCCGGATTTAGGGGGCCGCAAATTTCTACGAACGAAGGAGAGCGGAGTTCGAGGCGGTTCTTAGGGCGACAGCGCCGCTTAAAGCGTCTAGTTGATTGCCGGGAACTGCCGACTGTTCAATCGGTGCTCCAAGCCCTGAATTTGAACTAGCTGCAAGGCTTGGGAGGAAGTCTTCCGTCGCTTCAGATTTTCCGAGGGAACCCCGGTTCGCGCATAGGACTTTTCGCAATCCTGGGAGGAGGGTCCGCGCATGTTTCCTTCGAGGTAAGCCAGCCCTGGGCAGCGCGTGCACGTCCCGCCGTGGACGCACTGGGAGCAGGACGGCATGTCCCGCAACCGGATCGAGCGCACTTCGTTCAGTTGAGGAGAATGGCGCCAGATGTCGAGGAATTTTGTGCGGCGCACGTTGCCGCTCGGGAGAGGGAACTGCACGCAAGGATAGACGTCACCGTACGGCGAGACATAACACGCGGTGTGGCCGGCGCTGCACGGCAGCGAGTTCAGGTCGTCTTCGCCGGGTCCTTGCGGAGCCGCGCAAAGCTCCGCGACATTTCCTGCAATGCCTTCGTCGTGGAAAATCTCACACAATGCCGCTTCGTCGACATTCAAGCCCAGTATCGAGCGGTCGCCGTCCATCATGGGCGTGATCGTAGGGTCGATGATGAACTGTGCGCCAAGCTCGGCGGCGAGGGCCTTCACGCCGGGGTAGTCGCGCACATTGTGGATCATCAGCACATTCGCCATATCCACGTGGATCCCTTGCTCTCGCAACAAACGAATAGCGTCAATCGAGCGCTGCAGCGAGCCGGGCACCTTGGTGATCGCGTCATGAATTTCCGGCCGATGGGAATAGACGCTGATCTGCACGGACTCGACGCCCAGGGCGCGGATGCGCGCCGCATCCGCCTCGCGAATCATGATTCCGTTGGTCTTGAGCTTGATACAGAAGGTCCGCGCGTGGGCGTGCTCCAGAATCTCAAAAAAATCCCTGCGCATCAGGATTTCACCGCCGCTGATGGTGAGAAAAAATACGCCGGCGGCCGCCATCTCGTCTAGCAGGTTTTTGATTTCGGAAGTAGTCATCTCGCCGTGATCGTCGTGGTCGAGATAACAATGGACGCAGCGCTCGTTGCAGCGGTACGTCAAATCCAGTTGAACGCTGAGCGGAATTCCCAGCCTGAGCGCCTTAGCCGACATTTCCGCGACTAGAGCGCCCATGCAACCTCCGCAGCCGTGAGCGATCGGCAAGTGTACGGCCGGGTTGTCCTCACGGTCGGCACGCCGTTTGCGTCTGGAGGAGGTTCCGCGCTCGCGCGAGGAAATGCAAATAGGCGCGGGTCGCAAGATCGGAAGCTCGCAGCACGCGCAAGATCGGCCGGTTCCAACCGCTTACGCGATTGTCAGGCTCGAACCGGAAATGGCCTCGCTCGATGGAGGTCACGCGCCCGAGAAGTTCGATGGCGGTCACCGGCGGATCGTCATGACCGAGCCGGTCTCCGCGAGTGATCAAGCAAGGCGCTTCGAGCGCTGCGCCGAGCGAAACCACTCGGTGAACGAACAATCTCCCGTTCTGGCAAAACAGCACGATCTCCCCCAACGAAATCTCATTGAGTTCCGCGCGCTCGATGGAAATCAGATCGCCGGGCAACACCGAAGGCGCCATGCTCGTTCCGAGGACGCGAAGACGAACCTTGCCAAATGACCGGACGACTTCCTCGACCAACGCCCTCGATGTTTTCTCGCTGGCGCTCATGAACTCTGCTCGCCCCACGGGCTAAGAAGCCTTCCTGCTGAACCTGCAGTTGTGTTCCGTTGAATGGACCTTGCCGCACGCCAGGGCCGCTACTTCGAAGACCTTTTCGAAGCGGAAGGAAGGCGTCGAATACGGTTTTTTCACAGTCTTCTTCGGTTCTTGCGTTTGCTCTCCCGAAGAGTTGTCCTTATTCAAGTATTCCGCCCTTCTGCGTCTATCCTAAATCCATCGCCCAGTAACCGGTAGCCTCGCCCACGAACTCGCGTCACTGTAGTGCGGCCTGGGTGGCTTTTACCAGAGTGTTCCCGGTCTTCGTCGCATAGTAAATGCTCGAAGCCTGGGTCAGAGTCGTGTTGTCGTTATCAATGACGATGCCCGACGTGCCGCCCGCGGCGGCAAGTGCAACGGTGGTGGCATTGACGGTCGGAAAGCCTCCCGTGATGTCCAGCCGCATAACGCATCCGGCATTTCCACCGTTGTTCGTTGCCCGACAGTGGTTCGTGACTCCGACAAAAAGGTAGTCTTTCAACAGGGAGGTATTGTAGTTCTCCGTCAGCGGCGAAGCGTCCGCACCGGCAGCACTGGTTAGGGCCGTGGTCCCGGTAACCGTACCGTTCATCACCCCCATTGCACCGAAGCCAACGCTGTAAAGAGTGGGACTCGTTCCACCCGCGCCGGTTCCCACGACGTACATAAGAGGGCCCGCCCCGCCGGTGTACCAGGCATTGTTAAACTCCACGTCATACGGCCCCGTGTACGTCGTATTGCCAGCTCCGACAGCGACCGACACGGAACTGGCAAGGGTCGTGGGGGCTTGCACAACAAGGGCATTCGTGCCGTTGGTGTTGAAGGTGGCATAGATATACCTATTGGTGTTATCGACGACTACCGGATTCAGGGATGTTGTACCGCCGGCAACGATCGGCCCATAGGTAACCGAGGGCGGTGACCCAATATCCGCGACGTAATCAATGCGGCCCTTGCTGTCCGTGAAATAGATGCTGTTGGATAGTGTGTCGTAGATCGGGGCGGAGGGAATCGCGTTGATGGCAACGCTCCAAACAATCGTTGGAGTAGCGCTGCCGTTGAATACGTTGCTGATCTTGTACAGATGGCCGGAGCCCGCTCCAGAGGAGCTATAGGTCGTAACGAATGCGATATCGGCGGCGTCGTTGTCCGTGTAAAGAATGAACGGGGCACTGGTGGAGCTTTGATTGGTTACGCCGCCGTCGGGCGAAAGCAGTAAGGTTTTGTCCACAGCGTTGTTGCCGCCGACTCCCGGCACAACCGCGGTCGTCGCGCTGGTTCCATTTGGGCCGGTGGTTCCGATCGTCAGGACGTGGAAATAGGATTTCCCCGTAGTCAGATTCTCGATGTAGCCGAGCTGCGTTCCTTTCAGCGAAATTGCCACTGGAGCAGGGACGTCGCCCGTGCCGGAGGCATAGGCGAACACGAAGGTTGGTCCGTTCGTCGTGCAGTTGGGCGCCGCGGACGCGGGACTCGTGCTGTACAGGTTGTTTAGACCAACGATGTTGGCCTGGCCGCCCGATGCGGGCGTCGCCACGATTCCAATCGCCACGAAGTCCTTGGTGCAATCGGGAGCCGCTGTCACATCATAGTTAAATTTCGACGGAAAGCTCTGCCCGCCGCCGGGAGCGGTCTGAAAGGTGAAGGTGCCATTCACACTATTCAACTGCGTACCATAGCCAACACCGCTGGTGTAGTCATAAAAGGAATAAGTGTTTGCGCCGGTGCCCCACACGTTTAATTCCTTGCCGGTGATTCCAAAGAGAAGCCCGCCCGTATCGAGCACCGGGTTCGCCGCCGGAGTAATCAGATTGTCGTAGCGGAATGCACCGAGCGGGCTGTTCACCATCCCTGGCCCGCCGGGGATGAGCGTCCAGGTCCCCACGTCGCTCCCGCCGGTCACGGTAAGACTACCGGACGTCGCCAGCCATTTACCGCCTCCCTGATCGCTCACATTCACGCTGCCGTAGGCAGTCTCGGTCACATTGATGGTGAAGCTGAAGTCGATGACCGTTGAACTCGAGGGCGCCCCCAAGTTGACGCTCCAGTCCCGACGGGTCTCTTCGCCCGGCAAGCCGGGCTCGCGATGGTGTTCGCGCAGCCATTCTCGCTCGCTATCACCATCCGGCAAGCTGGACTCGGGATGATATTCCGGCCACCATGCCTCCCGATGCCGGAGATACCAGTTCTGCTTCCAGCGAGGATCCTTTCGGAACCGGGCGATCACCGATTGGTCCTGCGAATCTGGGTAAAGGACGTGACGTTGCGTCCAGTCCGAAACGATTCCCTTCGGAACGTGCGGCGCGGGCTTGCTCGCGAGCATGTGTGCCGTCAGCACAAACACAATTCCGACAAAAGCAGTTTTCATCGCGCGGGGGAAAGCTCTTAGCCATCGGATGCCGATTGAATTCCGGAGTTTCATCGGCGCGCCCCGAACTGGATTGCGCTCGAATCGGTGGACAAGTGACACGGCTCGTTCCCAACGCGCATCCCACGGACGGTGACCAGCGCCGACGCGAACGAGGCGATGAGCAAGATTCGGAGTAGCGTTACTCGCCAACGATTCTGCTTCATTTGCACGCTCGCAATCCTGGCCTCCGGGTTTCCGGCCGATTGGCCGCAATGAAAACACTCCGCGCGAGCCCTCGAAGGGCTGCATTCGCAATTCTCGAAAAATTCAGTGAATTCAGTTCAGGAAGGAATTTCCGCCCTACGCCGGGCCGCTTGCCGAGAGAGACGGGACCACCACCCAACAATACGTTCACAATTTCAGCGGTCGATCGAATCTTCATCAAGTCCAAATTGACGTCTTGTCCGTGACCGATACTCCTAATCTACCGTTGCGCAGGCGCCGCACGCCTGGAATCGATGGGGGCGTCGATTCCAAATCGGGAACGATGATACACCCATTTGCGCTCTCCCACCCCTAAAATTCACAGGGCACTAGGGTTAGCGGATCCGTCAATTACCGGCGTCTGATAACTGATCTCGGTTTGCACTAGGCGCTTCATTCCATCGTTCCGACGAAAACCGTGACGAAAATCCGTGTTTGTCCGCGTTCATCTGTGGATTCGTAGTCGCGGACTTACTCTCCGTGCAGATCCACCGAGTCAATGATGCCGATGACTGCGGAGTCGATGGGAGAATTGGGGCGTCCAACCGCGGTCATCGCGGAGAAACCGTCCGTGGTGAGCAGCACACGCTCGCCGACACCCGCGCCGGCGGCGTCCAGTGCGAGAACGGGATCGCCGCGGTCCGTGCCATCCAGATTGAGCGGCTGCACGACAAGGATTTTTCGCCCCTCGTGAGAAGGGACCTTTTGCGTGGCAACGATGTCTCCGATGACACGGCCAATGAGCATGGCAAGGAGTGTAGGTCCTGAGGGGAAAAGCACAAAGCGCGAATTCGCGCCGAATCGATTCCCTGGCGAGCCCCGAATCTAATTGACGGGAATATTCACATCATCGACGATGCCGACGATCGTCGCTTCGGTGGGCAACACGGCGGGAAGGAACGGGAAGCCGGCTTCGCGGCCGCGGCACCAGTAGATGGTTTCGCCGGCGCCGGCTCCGACGGCGTCTAGCGCGATGACGGGACGGCCTTTGTCGCGGCCTTTGCGGTCGAGCGGCTGAACGATGAGGAGTTTTTGGCCGATAAGGGCGGGATCCTTCATCGTGCAGACCACGTTGCCGATAATGCGTCCGAGTTGCATGTTATTTTTTCCGCGCCGTGGCGAGTTCGGCTTCGTGCAGCGCGTCGAGCATCACTTCATCGACGATGCCGACGATCGCGGCGTCCACGGGCCGGTCCTTGCATTCGGCTGCGTTGCGCGCGGAACTGCCGGTGACGACCAGAACGGTTTCGCGAAATCCCGAGTCCACCGTATCGACCGCGATCAAGTAGCCGGCTTCGTCGTCTCCCTGCGGCGAGACCGGTTTCACTACGAGCAACTTATTGCCTTCGAGGCGCGCATCCTTGCGCGTCGAAACCACGGTGCCGACGATGCGGGCGAGGATCATGTAAATTCGCCGATCAGAAACGCACTTCGATCAAATCAAAATCTAAATTCTTGTCTCGGAACCTGCCAAAGAGCCGCCGAACCTGAATCAAAATACGGCAGTGGCTAAAAATCGTACTCGCTCACCTTCGTAGCGCCGACAGCTCTCGCGCAGTATTGTGAACCTTGGGCAAATGCGCCGACCCTAGTGCGCGCCCGCGGCGACCGCCGTCTTCCCGATGGGCAGCACGTCCTCGAGCGACTGATGCGGGCGCGGGATCACGTGTACCGCGACGAGTTCGCCGACGCGCCGCGCGGCGGCCGCTCCGGCATCCGTCGCGGCCTTCACCGCCGCAACGTCGCCGCGCACCATGGCCGTAACATATCCCGAACCGATTTTTTCCCAGCCGACGAGCGTGACCTTGGCCGCCTTGACCATCGCGTCCGAGGCCTCAATCATCGCGACCAGTCCGCGAGTCTCGATCATGCCGAGTGCTTCGCCCATTCTTTTTCCCTCCATAAACCGGCCGCCGAAAAGTTTCGGCCGGCTCGACCGCAACCAAAGTCCCTAGGACCGAAACTCGCTCGGCGTCCCGCCCTCTTACCGCAGCGCGCGATCTTTCCGTACCGCTTCCTCGATCAGCGCCTCCAGTTCCTCGCGCGTGACGGAAATGCGCTCCGGTCGCGCTTCGCCTTCGTCCGCGGTGTCACTCGTGATCGGACAGCCGGGCCGCACCGTCGACGCGGTCGTCGTGCCGTAACGAGCGCGCGCGACGAGCAATTTTTCCACATCGCGCCCAGAAAGCAAGACTTGTTTGCCCAGCATCTCCGTGATGAAGGAGACCTGCGCGAAGTGCTCGACCGTTTCCATGCGAAAAAAAGCGGTCAAGAGATCGGGTCCGCACGTCACCACGCCGTGATTGGCCAGCAAAATCGCGTCGTAATGCTGCACCATCGGCTCGAGCGCGTCGGAAAGCTCCTGTGTGCCAGGCGTGCCGTATTGCGCAACCGGAATGCAGCCGAGCGCGATGATCAGCTCGCTGAGCAGCGCCTTGTTAAGCGGAATTCCCGCGGCGGCGTGCGCCGTCGCGGTGGGTGGATGCGCGTGGACCACCGCGTGAACGTCGGGCCGGCGATTGTAGATCAAGAGATGCATCGCCAGTTCCGAGGACGCTTCGCGCCTTCCGGCGACTTTCCGCCCGCGCAGATCGGTGATCACAAGGTCGTCGGGCTCCATCAGGCCCTTGCCGATGCCGGTGGGAGAAGTCAGAACGCGGCGGGAATCGAGACGAACCGAAATATTTCCGTCCGTGGACGCGACAAACGCCCGCGAGTGAATCCAACGGCCGGCCGTGCAGATTTCACGGCGATGCTCGTCTTCGGACTTCAGCGCTCCGGGAGAGATGGAATCGGGAATCATCGGTGAGAGGCGGCGGTTGGCAAGCTCGCTGTTTTCGTACCTTTCCGGGCCGGGACCGGTTTCCGATCAGCCCAGGGCGCGGCGATATAGTACTCCTGTCAGGCGTAAATTCCACGCTCCTTCAATGCAAAGGCGACCCGGTCGATCGCCAGCATGTACGCGGCAACGCGATTGTTGACGTGATGCGCCTCCGCATAGCGGATGACCTCTTCGAAGCTTTGCTCGATGACGTCCCTCAAACGGTCGTTCACTTCTTTTTCCGTCCAGAATAATCCCTGGCGGTCCTGTACCCACTCGAAGTAGCTCACCGTCACGCCGCCGGCGTTGGCCAGAATGTCCGGGATGACGAAGATGCCCTTGCGATCGACGATTTCGTCCGCGAGCGCGGTGCATGGGCCGTTCGCGCCTTCGCAAAGAATGCGGCACTGCAATTGGTGCGCGTTTTCCGAGGTAATCTGATTTTCCACCGCCGCGGGAATCACAACCTCGGCCGGCTGAAACAAAATCTCGCCCGCGTCCATTTTGGCGCCGCCATCGGGAAAATCGGGAAGCGGCTGGTGTTGATCGTTCACCCAAGCCAGTAGCTTCGGAATGTCAAAGCCCTTTTCGTTGTACAGCGCGCCGTGAACGTCGGCGACGCCCACGATCTTGTAGCCCGCTTCGTGAAGGAGCTTCGCGGCCATCGAGCCGACGTTTCCGAAGCCTTGCACAATGACGCGCGTGTTCACGCGAAGCATGCGGAATTTGGCAAGGGCGCGGTCGCAATTGATCAGCACGCCACGTCCCGTCGCTTCGTGCCGGCCACGCGAACCGCCGAGATCGATCGGCTTGCCGGTCACAACTGAAGTTTCGGTGTGGCGCACATGCATCGAGTAAGTGTCCATGATCCAGGCCATGGTTTGTTCGTTCGTGCCGAGGTCGGGCGCAGGCACGTCGCGCTCCGGTCCGAACCACTCGATGAGCTCGGCCGTGTACCGGCGCGTGATGCGTTCCAGCTCGCCATGCGACAATTTTGTGGGGTCGCAAATCACGCCGCCTTTGGCGCCGCCAAAGGGAATGTTGACCACCGCGCACTTCCACGTCATCCAACTGGCCAGCGCGCGCACTTCGTCCAGCGTCACGGTTGGCGCGAATCGAATCCCGCCCTTGCCCGGCCCGCGCACGATGGAGTGATGCACGCGGTAGCCCGTGAACACCTCGAGGTGGCCGGTATCGAGAACCACCGGAATGTAAACAGTGATTTCCTTGTTGGGATACTTCAGGAAGCGATAGAGCCCCTCTTCGAGGCCCAACTTTCGCGCGGCGGCTTCAAACCGGGCGTCCGCGGATGCATAAACATTGAATTCGTTTTGTACGGCAAGCGTGGCCATGGAGAGTGCTCCTCCCAGATTCCGCAAGTTGCTGCGTCAACTTGCAAGGCGTCCCCCACGCATTCGCGCGGCCCATCTTCCGCAAATATTCGGAAGGAGAGGGCAGCCGAAGCCAGTATACGAATCAAACCGTGCGCGGCGCAAGGCAAGGAATGGGCTGCGGCAACTGAACGACGCCGATCAGCGAGAAGAAGGCCTGCGCTCGACGAACTCCTCGATCAGGAGCTGCGATAACCGCCCCGCGTTGTGCCGCACGACGCCGTGTTCCTCGAGCAGATTGTCGAGCAGCGTGCGCACGCCCATGCTTTGCAACTCGGGCAGATCCACGCGGACCGGTTCGGCGCCTTCCCTGCGGTAGCGACGCGCGACGTCGGGAGAAATCTCCTGGTTGCTCGCGACGACCCAATCGATGAGCCTGCGCCGCGTGTGGGCGGCAACGGCGCGGACGTGCTCGGCGAGAGAGAATCCTTCGGTCTCGCCGGGCTGGGTCATTAAATTTGCGACAAAAACACGCGTCGCCGTGGATTTCTCAATCGCTTCGGCCACTCCGGACACCAAGAGGTTCGGAAGGATGCTGGTGTACAGAGAGCCTGGGCCGATCAGGATCAGATTCGCCTGGTGGATCGCCTCGAGCACTTCCGGCAGCGGGCTCACGTGGCGCGGGCGCAGGCTCAGCCGGCGGATTTTCTTGCCGCTTCCCGCGATCCGCGTCTCGCCCAGGACAACTTTTCCGTCCGTCATCACTGCTTCAAGCGAAACGTTTGCGAGCGTCGTGGGAAAAATTCGTCCGCGAATCGCCAGAACTTCTCCGCTCACGCGAACGGCTTCGGCGAAATCTCCCGTGACGTGAGTGAGCGCCGTCAGAAAGAGATTTCCGAAGCTGTGCCCGCGCAATCCGCGCCCGGCATGAAACCGGTATTGAAACAGGCGGCCAAGCAGCGCTTCATCCTGCGAAAGCGCGACCATGCAGTTGCGAATGTCTCCCGGCGGGAGCACCTTGTACTCGCGGCGCAAGCGGCCTGAGCTTCCGCCGTCGTCCGTGACAGTGACAATCGCGGCGAGATCGATGATGGGATAGCGCTCCGACTCCTGCCGCCGGCGCGAGACGTAATGTTTCAATCCGCGCAGCAGCATAGAGAGCCCCGTGCCGCCTCCGATCGCCACCACGCGCACTCCGCCCGGCGCATGGCTGCGAGGTCGCGCTCTCTTCTTCATCGAATTTGCCTGCGGATGGAACGTGGACGCGGCACAGCCGGAATCAAGCGCCGGAAGCTTCGCGCTCAGGGTACAGCAATTCGGTAAAGCGGGGATCTTCCTGCAGGAAGGCGAAATCCTCGTCGTTGCGGGCGTGATAGCGATTTTCCGGACGCAGTTGAATCGCGACCTTCAAGTTTTCCATGGCCGATTCGGCTTCCCCGGTCAGGCAGTCGAGCGCCGCCATCGCGTAGAAAACGTAATCGGCCTTCGGCGCGAGCTTGCGCGCGCGCAGCAGATGTTCGCGCGCCTCATCCCAGCGCCCCAAATTCATCATGGCGACGCCCGCCTGATAATGTTCCTCGGGTGTCTTCAACGAGGGCGACGGCTGTTTGGCCATGCGCTGGCCGATGATTCGCAGGTGAACTTGGGCGCGGTCAGCCAGTTCCTTACTCGGTCCCGATTGGACTTTTTCGAGCAACTCCTTGGCCTTGGTGTATTTTTGCTGCTGGAACTGCTGGACGGCTTGTTCGTAGGCTTTTAGTTGTTGTTCAAATTGGGGGTCGACCATCTGGCGAACAGCCTCCGCGTGGGCGGCAACCTTGCTATCCTGCTTCTTTTTCAAAGACTTACGGTTTCTCAAAGGAGAGCCTACCCCACGCTTGCCGCGTTTTGTCTGCTTCCCAGTCCGTGCCATTGCGCGGAGTCTAACAGAGGTCTCATGCAATCGTCAACGCGGGGCACGGGACTTTTGACGGAAAACTGGCCAAAATAAATAACTTTTCCCCGTTTGCGACCTTACTTTTTCGCGGGAGCGCCCTTTGCCGCAGGCATTGGCATGGCCGACATGGCCGCAGCTGGGGGCGGCTCAGGCGCCAGGATTTTCTTGGCCGAATCCGGCAGCTTGTCCGCATTCGCAACAAACAGCGCGAGTTGCCACATTTGCGTGTCGTCCAGAATACCGTTGAACGTCGGCATGCCGGTTAGCCGGATCCCATTCTTGATTTTCCAGTAGCTTTCCTGCGGGGGGTCGTCCGTCACGCCCTTTCCCTTGAACATGAGGGTCGCGTCCGGATACATGTTGTTGGAGATCTTCGGAGGCGGCTGGTCGGGCAGGCCGTGGCACACAGCGCACTGTTCCTTATAGTTCTTGGCGGCGGCTACGTAGTTGTCTTCGCTCGGCTGGATGGCTGGCGCGGAAATGTGCGCGGCCTCAATATGCGCGTCCAGAGAGCGGTTGGCCATCCTGCGCTCCATCATCATGGGCTTGTCGCCAACTGCCGCCGGCGCCATGCCTGAAACGAAATAGTAGTAGACGCCCCCGGCCAATAACGCCACCCCGACAAGCACACCCAGAATGAAACTCTTCATCTGAAATCGTCTCCTTTATACGGTCTTAGGCGCCAAAGTATAGAACAACCGCGCTCGTTTTTTGCAGCAAAACTTCCAAAGTCAGGATTTTCAAATTGCGCGACCGTGCTGCCCCGCCGAAGAGATGCGCATGCGGTGATGGAGGTTGGCCGATCCGGGGCGGCGCCGGGGGCGGCCGATAACGCCGGATCGGCGTTAAGCGAGGATACAAATAAGTAATCCGCCGCCTCAACCGGGGCCCTGCGATGCGCGGCAGGCAACATCTCCTGGTTTGAGGATTGGCCTCATTTCACGCGTATGCTATAAAAGAGAACCCGGTTCGTCCGGACAACTGTGCCTTTTATCAACTTTCCCGCTCGCGAAATCAACTGCAAGCTCGTCTACTACGGCCCGGGTCTGGGCGGAAAGACGGCCAACTTGCAGTGGATCTACGATCACACCGGAACCGCGCAAAAGGGCAAGATGATTTCGCTCGCGACGGAGACGGACCGCACGCTTTTTTTCGATTTTTTGCCGATCGATCTCGGCACCGTGCGCGGATTCAAAACTCGAATTCACCTCTACACCGTGCCCGGCCAGGTGTTCTACGAAGCCAGCCGCAAGCTGATTTTGAAGGGCGCGGACGGCGTGGTCTTCGTCGCGGATTCGCAGGAGGAGCGCCTCGACGCGAACCTCGAAACACTGGACAACCTGCGCGAGCACCTCAAGGAACACAAGCTCGACTTCGGCACGATTCCCTACGTTCTGCAGCTCAACAAGCGCGATCTCCCCGGAGTTCTCACCGTCGAACAGCTCTGCAAGCAGTTGCAAGTGAAAGGCGAACCCATAACTGAAGCGGTGGCGATTACCGGAACGGGAGTATTCGAGACCCTGCGCGAAGTGGCCAAGCTGGTCCTCGCCGAGCTGAAAAAGGGCGGCTGATTCCTAGGCGGTCATCCCAGGGACTGGTCTTGGAGTAGTTTTCCCCTCTACTCAAGCCTAAGCAGGGATTAATCCACGTTGATCCCGTGAACTGATTTGGAGGACATGCAGAGGAAACCATCAAACCCTCCCCCCTTCGCAACCCACGAAGGAACGGCCACCCGGAAAAACAAAACCGCCCTAACGGGTGCGCCACCCGCCCAGGAGTTGACTGCGGCAAGGCAACTGAACCTCAGGACAGTTATTCGCTGAGACCCGAAATGCTAATCTAGCTGAGTTTCGCTAGGAGAGTATTATGAACAAAGCTTATATCCTACTTCTTATCTCCCTGCTAACGACTACCAGTAAAGCAGGCGAACTCGCTAGTTCGTTCAAGCAAGCTGCCGCACTAGGAGATGCCCAAGAAAAGGACCCCGCTACATGGGTCTATCAGCGGCGTGACCTAACGCTGTACTACGAGCAAAAATACTGGCCTATCTTGCAGTCTTGTTTAAAGTCGACCGATCACCCGGACACATCGCCGTTCTCATTCGTTGTGGTAATTGGAAAAGATGGTCGGGTTATGCGGCTCTACATAGACCACGAGACCAGCATGTATACATGTGTACGCCAGGCGCTGCAAAAAGACGAATTTCCACACCCGCCAGTCTCTCCCTACTACTGGCACGTTTCAATGAGCTTTGCGAAATAGAGCAATACTCTGCGCGTACCTCACATGACCCGGCGGGTGGCCCACCCTTTCGCGCTTTTTCTGTTGACGAATCCCTACCGTTAGATGATACCAGTCCAGTACTTCCACGCAGAGAAAATGGTTTAGCTTTTCCGGGTGGCCGACACTTTCGGTCTTAAAGGGGCGGGCTTTTGAATTCCGCAAAAGGTAAATTACTTTGTTCCGCACCAAAAATCCCTGTAAAATCGCTTTTTGAGCCCGGCCCGTCCGACTGCCCCTGCGGGCGCGGCGCATCCGGGCTCACTCGCAAACACTTCGAAGTCTGCTCGCTCCTTGCCCATACCGCTCGGCTCGCTCAGTTGAGGCGCGCGATCGGGTAACTTTTGGGGTTTTCCATGCGTAGGAAATAAGGCGGTTGCCGGAGGAAGTTACTCGAAACCAAGGATCAAGCTGCAAAACCCATGAACTCGTGGAAAAAATTCGGGATTGGGGCGGGTGTCGCTGCGGTTGTCGCCGGAGGGATTTGGCTGGCCGTCTGGGAGATCAATAAGGGCGTCGTCACCGTGCAGACGGCTCCGGCCGCGCGCCAGGATTTGACTTCCGTGGTGACTGCGTCCGGCGAAGTGAAACCGCTCACGTACACGAATGTGCTGGGCGAGGGCATTGGCAAGATTACCGCGATTGTAGTGAAAGAAGGCGACCGCGTCAAAAAGGGAGATGTCCTGCTGCGCCTCGAAAGCGTTCAGCCCGCGGCCGATGTGGATGCGCAGCGGGCCGGGATCGCCGCGGCCGCAGCGGGCGTGACGTCGGCCGAGGCCAACGATCTTTCGGCGCAGGCTGACGTCAAATCGCGCGCAGCCGATCTCGAGCACGCCAAGCTCGATTGGGAGCGCGGGCAGCTTCTCTTCAAGGACGGCCTGATTCCCAAGCAGGACTACGACACGCGCAAGGCGACGTACGACGGCGCGGCGGCGGCGCTTGCCTCCGCGCAGGCCCGCGCCGATCAGGCCCACGCGCAGTTCGGCCAGGCGCGTTCCTCGTTGACGCAGAATCAAGCGATGCTGGGCCGGCTGAGCGACGTGTTGAACAAGACGACGTACACCGCGCCAATCAACGGCGTGGTGACATACATCGCCGTGCGCGTCGGCGAAAACGTCGTTCCGGGAATCCAGAACGCTACCGGAAGCTATCTGATGACGATTTCGGACATGTCCGTCGTTACGTCGGAAGTGATGGTGGACGAAACCGACATTGTGAGCGTCAAAGTCGGCCAAAGCGCGGACGTCACCATCGATGCGCTTCCCGGGAAATTTTTCAGGGGCAAAGTGACGGAAGTCGGAACGCAGGCTGTGCTTCGCAGCTCGGGACTCGCGTCGACGCAATCGACGACCGGCAATCAGGAAGCGAAGGACTTCAAGGTCGTAGTGACGCTCGAGAATCCGCCCGATGGGCTGCGCCCTGGGCTCTCCTCGACCGCCAAGATCGCCACGGCGCAGAGAAAAAACGCGCTGACCGTGCCGATCCAGGCGCTCGCCGAGCGCACCAAGAAAGATTTGGACGAAGCGGCCAAGGAAAGCGGGCAAAATTCCGTGACGCTCGCGGCCGACCGCCCTGCGCAAGGTTCGGCGGCGGATGGAACGGATTCCGCTTCGCCGGCGGAAAAGAATCCCGAGGTACAGGGCGTCTTCGTGGTCCGCAATAAACACGCCGTATTTGTGCCCGTCAACACCGGCATCAGCGGCGTGACCGACATTGAAGTTGTCACTGGCT
>Ga0210410_10001248_pt1 | contig 24268 bp, 27 predicted proteins | sample IncBWC4MmetaG_FD_161058 | JGI IMG/M metagenome (GOLD analysis project Ga0210410, IMG submission 161058) | Forest soil microbial communities from Barre Woods Harvard Forest LTER site, Petersham, Massachusetts, United States - Inc-BW-C-4-M | ecosystem: Environmental > Terrestrial > Soil >... | reverse complement strand
TGTGGCTTGCGATGTCCCATCCCGCTTCCTTCATCGCGGCGACGGCTTCGGGATTGCGCTTCAGCGCGGTTGCGACACCGAACACCGTGGTCGGCAGCCTGCGCTCCGTGAACATTCGCCACAAACGCCAGAAGCCCGCGCGCGAACCGTATTCGAACATCGATTCGATATTGGCATGACGCTGACCCGGCCAGGGCTGCGCACCCAGCACATCCGACAGAAACGCTTCCGAGGCGGCGTCGCCATGCAGGATGTTGTTCTCGCCGCCCTCCTCGAAATTGACGACGAACTGCACCGCGACGCGCGCGCCGCCCGGCCATTTCGGATCGGGCGGATTGCGGCCATAGCCGCGGAGGTCGCGCGGGTAGCGGGGCTCCGCCATCTAGGCCGTCTCGAAGCGGATTTTCTGCGCGCCCTTCCAGAGCACCGTCTTTCCCAGTGTTGCCAGATTCTCCAGCCCCGAAGTCAGGGTGATGAAATGGTTCCCGGCAAGTTGGCTCATCTTGCTGGCGAAATGCACGCCCCCATAGGCGAGCAAAATCTCGGTCTCACTGATGCCGCCGGGATAGAGGATAATCTGGCCGGGCGCGGGATAGCTGGTGTGGTTCTCGTAGGAGACGCCGAAGTCGAGATCGCCGAGCGGCATCCACACGCCTTCCCCGCTCCAGCGGACATGGATCACCTGGCTCTCGAACGGCATCGCCTTCTTGAAAGCGGCGCAGGTCTTGGGCGCAAGCTCCTCCTCGAAGCGGGCCTGGGAGGTGAAGTCACCGGCGCGGATGATCAGTTGGCTCATGCAGTTCTCTCGTGGGTTCTGAAGTGCGCCGCGGCTAATCCGGCTGCCGCCTGTCGAAGGACCAGCCAAACAGGCCGGTGCGCCCCTCATCAGGCTTCGGCGGAGGCGGTGGCGGGGCTGTCTCCTCGATCCTGGCCTGCGGCGGCGGAGCGGGTGCCGGGATGTTGTCGCACTTCATGGAATAGACCAGTTCGCCATTCGCAGTCCGGCCGATCGGCGCGCAATTGTCGACGCGAGCGGCACCTTTGACGGCCGGTTTCACAATGGGCGTTGGCTGGCCTTGGCCCCATGCGGGCGCCGCAAGTAACAGCAGTAACAAACAGAACTTCTTCATCAGTTTCAGTCCGCCGGCGGGAGACACCCCAAATAATAGCGCCCGCGGCGCATATTAGTTGCACAATATCTAGCCATGACCAATGAATTTGCTCGCCACCTCGTGATGACCGGTTGGATCTCGTGATGACCGGTTGGATAGCATCAACACCCCGCCTTCCTACTTGAAGACAACAAAGGCCGAGTCTCCACGGCTTGTAAGGCGGATAAGGAAACGAAAATGAAAAATCTAACTCCATTCGCGGCGGCGGCACTGATCCTGGTTTCGTCGACGAGTTTTGCCGCAGCTGCTCCCAGCCATCACAAGCTCAGGACGGACCGCGTCGCCGTTCAACAACAGCATCGTAACGCCGATGCCTTTGCATACTGGCCTTCTGAGCAGAGGGACCGGTACGACTCCGGCCCACAAATCTATTCGGGCGGCTGGTCAGCGCCAGCCGGCCGCTGAGTTCGCCGTACTGAATCGCTTCGGTGCTGTCTTGAATTGAGGCTGGCACTTTCCGACGTGGCCGTTACGGTATGACGGTGAAAAACATTCGTCATACCGTCTTGGCTTTTTCCGTCTTGCTCCCGATTAGCGCCAGTGCCGAAACAAAGGAAGAATGGATTTCCTTGGGCGCGCGAATCCATGGCGCGTTCGGTCCATTCATCCCGGTCGGAATCCGGATCGGGCTGGACGCAATGGACAAGCTCAAACCCGGGCCGCGCGAAATCACAGTCACCTATTACAACGGCGCCAAGCCGCCCTGCCCGTGCGTGGCCGATGGAGTCATGCTCGCGACCCACACAAGCCCGGGCCAAGGCTCTCTTCAAATCTCGCCTGAGAAAGCCCCCGACGGCATGATGGCGGTCATCGTCATCAAAAACAAACGAACCAGCGAAGCTCTCCGCTACAGCATCGCAGACGATTGGCTCCCGAAGATTTTGGCCTGGCTTAAGAGCGACCCACCTGCCCGGTACGACGATGCCATGAACGCCGAAGGTCTGTGCACTGTGGATACCGTCAGATAGGGCTCGGCCGGTGCCCTTCGGCGGCCCTACCACGGCCTTGGCGGTATAAAGTGCAATGACACTTTCATAGTCGATGGCTCGCCGTAAGGCACGTGGCTCCGCACCTGAACCAACTCGATCGCCCTCTTCCTCGTTGCAACCTTTTTTGGTTCCCCACTTGGCAAACTGTTTCTGCGTGCGCGTTCAGTTCCCGTCATGCAGAATGCCGTCGGCCAGCAAGAGTTCGGACGAAATGGTTCGTGGACGCGCGCGAATGTTGCCGCCTCCGCTGTTACCCGTCGAACATCGCACCGCAGTGCCGATTTCAGAACTGGCCCGGTTGAGCGCGTGGACTGGGCCAATCTGATTGCAGATTGTTCGGGTTATTTCGATCGAACAAGTCTTGCCTCAAAATAGAGCCTCTCGTGGGGCATCAATTGATGGTGGGATTTTCCGAACATCGAGGGTCGGCGCACCTCCAACACGGGGCCGTGCGACACAACCGGCAGGATATTCAATGTATTGGCAGTAAACCACCGCATCGGTTTTTTCGGTGCTTGCAGCGATGAATCCAGTTATTAGCAATGCCGACAATGCGATCGATAGCTTCATTTCGGCCTCCTCCGCGGGACACCTGTTAGAGGGTGCCAATGTACTCGCCCATACTGCTGAGAGCATATCAGCCCGTAAGCATCCCGCTAGAGCCGATATCCGCTCCGGCCGCGCTCGCGCGCCGCTTCATCGACGACATGCTCGCCTGCTTCAAGGAAATTGTTGGCGTGTGTGATAAACCATGGACCGTCGAAACAGGTTAGAAGCGCCCATCCCATAATCGGTCATTCCGCGAATTCCGACAGGAGACGCTAAGTCTGGTCTTACCGGCTGATCGGAAATGTCCGCTAAGTGGCAGAAGCAGTTCTGCGCAGCACAGGGGTGCACGGGCCATAGGCTGCCACGAAAGCTGAGCCGCCTGGCTTGCGAAAGGCTACCACCTCCGTCGCCGCCTGAAAAATAATCTTTTGCGGTTGCCAAAAATCGGGTCTGCTTGCCACGGGCATTTCGTGCGGCGGCCGATCGACGCGCGATGGATCGAAGGAGCGGGACATGAACGGACTTGGCGGTCTCAATAAATCGCCCGACGGCGTCGTCATCGGGCTCGTTCAGTTGCAGCTGCCGGTCGTGGTGACCAGGGCGGACCTGGCGCGCCAGACTGACCGCATCATTTACATGGTCGGCAAGGCGCGCCGCAATCTGGGCACTATGGATCTCGTGGTATTTCCCGAATATTCCCTGCACGGCCTGTCGATGGACACTAATTCCGAGATCATGTGCCGGCTCGACGGCCCGGAGGTCGCGGCGTTCAAGAAAGCCTGCACCGAGCACAAAATCTGGGGCTGCTTCTCCATCATGGAATTCAACCCCGATGGCAATCCGTATAACTCCGGTCTGATCATCGACGATCACGGCGAGATCAAACTATACTACCGGAAATTTCATCCTTGGATTCCTGTCGAGCCGTGGGAGCCCGGTGACATCGGCATTCCTGTGATCGAGGGGCCGAAGGGCGCCAAAATCGCGCTAATCATCTGCCACGACGGCATGTTCCCTGAGATGGCACGGGAGTGCGCCTACAAGGGTGCGGAAATCATGATTCGTACCGCCGGCTATACCGCACCGATCCGCGAAAGCTGGCGCTTCACCAATCAGTCCAATTCGTTTCAGAACCTGATGGTCACAGCCAATGTCTGCATGTGCGGATCGGATGGCTCGTTCGATTCCATGGGCGAAGGCATGATCGTGAATTTCGACGGCAACATCATCGCCCATGGCACGACCGGGCGGCCCGACGAGATCATCACCGCGGAAGTACGCCCCGATCTGGTGCGCGAAGCGCGGATTCACTGGGGCGTCGAGAATAACATCTATCAGCTCTGGCACCGCGGTTACGTCGCGGTGAAGGGCGGCGCGATGGATTGTCCCTACACCTTCATGCAGGACATGGTCGCCGGCACATTCCGGCTGCCTTGGGAAGATGAGGTCAAGGTGACCGACGGCACGCCTTGCGGCTTCCCGGTTCCCACTCGTGTTTTCGGGCTGAAAAGCCCCAAAGCGGCGGAATAGAACCAACGGAATAGAGGCCTCCGAGAAGATTATCAATAGCGCCTCGCCCATCGGCGAATTTCGGCGATATGCAGCCGATCCTAGCACTATCAAATCGGTTCACTCGGTTTGAGGCGTGCTGTACACTGCCGACGCCGGGTGCATCAAGAATGTCCTTTGAGAGGATCTTTATGTCCGTTGCACCCACTTCCTTGCTCGCTCGCCTGCTGTTCGCTTCACTCGGAGCCCTCTCGCTGCTGCTAGCCGCCCCGCAAGCGCAGGCTGAGGACAAGGTGCTGCGGGTCGGAACACTAAAGCTCATCCACGGCATCACGCCCTATTTCTACGAGAAATTCGCACCGCCCGGTTACACCGTGGAGGTCGTGCCGTTCGAGAGCCCGACCGATGGCAAGAACGCGGTGCTGACGGGCACCGTCGACACCTGCATCCACGGCATCGCCGCCTTTCTGCTCGGCGCCGCCGCCGGCGAGCCGGTGGTGATCGTCGCAGCCGCGACCAATCGCGGCATGGGTATCGTCGCCGATGCCAAATCCGACATCAAAACGATCAAGGACCTCAAGGGCAAGCGCGTTGCCATCTTCCCGGGATCGACGCAGGAGGTCGTCATCCTCGAGCGTCTAAAAGCCGAGGGCATGTCGATCTCTGACATTCAGCCGATCCGGCTTTCGTTCAGCGATATGGCAGGCGCGTTGGCCCGCGGCGATATCGATGCCTACGTCGGCGCAGAGCCCGGCCCCGGCATCAGCATTGCGAACGGTACCGGCAGGCTGATCGAATATCCGTATTCCACGCCGATTGGCTCACTCAATATGATCCTGTCTGCGAGCGAAAGGCTGATCAAGGAAAACCCGGACCGGCTCAAGATGATTGTCAAGATGCACGAGCAGGCAACGGACTATGCGATGGCGCATCCCGAAGAAATGATTCAGGTTGCCATGCAGAAGCTCGGTCAGCAGCGCAAGTCGATCGAGATTGCCATTCCGAATGTCGAATTGACTTGGAAGATCGACGACGAATTCATCAAGCACGCCAAAGCCTATAGCGAACTCATGGTCGAGAAAAAGCAGGTTCGCCAAGCTCCCGACATGTCACGGGCGATTACCGAAAAGTTCATGTAGCGTCGTGGACGACCACGTCACGACGAGATCCGACGCTCCAGAACGGCGCGCACCGGAAGCGACGACCACGGCGAGCCGCCGCCACCGGCAGCGGCTGGAAACGCTGCGAACCATTGTTCTGGGCGTCGGCTTTCCCATCCTACTGGTGCTGATCTGGGACCGCGCTGTCGCGATATCAGGTACGCGGCTGATTCCGAGCCCGCATCAAGTGGCCGTGATGATGTACGACTTCTCGTTCGGAGGGGTGTACGACGACGCGTTCAGCGGCACGATCCTGATCCATATCTGGAAATCTGTGCAGCGGGTCTACAGCGGATTTTTCCTGGCAGCGATCATCGGGATTCCGCTGGGCATGATGATCGGGCGCAGCCGGATATTGCGCCAGTTGCTGGATCCGACGATCTCGTTGCTGCGGCCGATACCGGTCACCGCGTGGCTGCCATTGTCGATGATCTTCTTCGGCCTGGGGCCGAACGCGGCGATCTTCCTGGTGTTCCTCGGCGCCTTCTATCCGATCCTGCTCAATACGATGTTCGGCGTTCGCTCGATTGATCCGCGGCTGTTCGAGGCCGCCGCCATGCTCGGCTGCTCGGGAACGCGAATGTTCCGCCAGATCGTGCTGCCCGCCTCGCTGCCGGCCATTTTCAGCGGATTGCGGATCGCCCACGGCTTTGCCTGGATTTTGATTGTGGTCGGCGAAATGACCGGCGTTCCCACCGGCCTCGGCTCGGTAGTGATGGATGGCCGCACGCTGTCGCGCACCGATCTCGTGATCACCGGCATGATCGTGATTGGCGCCTGCGGATTTGTCACCGACCGGATCATCGTCGCGATCAGCAATCGCCTGCTGAGCTGGAGCCCACAGCACCGTGAGTAACGAAGCGCGCCCAACGAGATTGGCCATCCGCGGCGTCACCAAACGCTTTGCGGTCGGCGATGACGAGGTCGAGGCTTTGGCGCCGATCGATCTGACCATCCCGCAAGGCGAATTCGTCTGCCTGATCGGCGCCTCCGGCTGCGGGAAATCGACGCTGTTGCGCATCATTGCCGGCTTCGAGGAGCCGACCACCGGCGAGACTTCGATAGGCGGCAAGACAATCACCGGTCCGGGCCGCGATCGCGGCATGGTGTTTCAGGATTATGCGCTGTTTCCGTGGATGACGGTGCGGGAGAACATTAGCTTCGGGCCGCGGCAGCGCCAGTTGCCGAAAGCCGAGATTGAGGGGGTCGCGGATGAGTTCATCAGGATGGTGGGGCTGGAACGCTTTGCCGAACGGTATCCGAGTCAATTGTCGGGCGGCATGAAGCAGCGCGTTGCGATCGCGCGCGTGCTCGCCAACAACGCCAGCATCCTGTTGATGGACGAGCCCTTCGGCGCGCTTGATGCGCTGACCCGCGAGCAGCTGCAGAACGAGCTGTTGCAGATCTGGTCGCGCACCGGCGTCACTGCGATCTTCGTCACCCATTCGGTCGAAGAAGCCGTGTTGCTGGCGGACCGTGTGCTGGTGATGAGCGCCGGACCGGGCCGGATCGAAAGCGACCTTCGCGTCGAGCTCGCCCGGCCGCGCGACGTGTCTTCGCCGGAATTCAACGAATTGCGGCGCGATGTGGCACGACGCCTCACGAGCCATCTCGCGCCCACGCGGGTGTGAATCTGCGCGACGTGGCGGCAGATTAACCGCGGCTGCATAAAGAAGCGGCAGAGCCCTTGGCCGCACCCGAGCGTCGGCCTTAACACATTGACAGGAAACAGCTTTCGTAAATCCAGCCGTGGCATACAAGTTGCGTGTCGACGGCCAATGCAGTCAATCCCTGTCCAGTTGAGCGTTCGAAACGTCCGGAAATCGTTTTCCGGCAAGGCCGGCGACGTTCGCGTGCTCGACGACCTCTCCTTCCACATCAACGAGTGCGACTTCGTCAGCATCATTGGGCCGAGCGGCTGCGGCAAGACCACGATCTTCAACATCATCGCCGGCCTGCTCGAGACGGATTCCGGCTCGCTCAAATATCGCGGCGAGGAAATCGAAAGCCTGCGCGGCCGTGTCGGCTACATGATGCAGAAGGACCTGCTGTTTCCCTGGCGCACGGTGCTCGGCAACGTGCTGCTGGGCCTCGAGACCCGCGGCGTCGACCGCGTCGAGGCCGAAGGCAAGGCGCGTGAGTATCTGACAGCCTTCGGCCTCTCCGGCTTTGAGAACGCCTATCCGAAGACATTGTCCGGCGGCATGCGCCAGCGCGTGGCGTTGATCCGCACCCTGATCATGGATCCGGACATCCTGCTGCTCGACGAACCGTTTTCCGCGCTCGACTACCAGACCCGTCTCTATCTCGAAGGCGTGCTGAAGGAGGCGGTTGAGACCTACCACAAGACCGTCATCCTGGTGACGCACGACATCGACGAGGCGGTGGCGTTGTCGAAGCGCGTCGTCGTGCTCTCCGGACGGCCGGCGCGGGTGAAGATCGTGCACGATATCGACATCAGCGCCCCCTCGCCGATCGCCGCCCGCAGCGACAGCCGCTTCTCCGGCTATTTCCATTCGCTCTGCGCCGAACTCGACATCCAGACCGAGAAGACCACGTGACCATCACGATGCCCGAAGCTGCTCCCTTGCCGAAGCGGACGACCCGCAGCAGCCGGCGACGTCTGAGCTTTGACACGGCATTTGGCCGCGCGCTGCTACAGGTGGCAGGTGTCGCGGCGTTCTTCGCGCTGTGGGAAATCGGTGTGCGCGTCGGGTGGATTTCCGCCTTCCTGGTGGGATCGCCGAGCGGCATTTTCAGTTTCGGCACCAAGATGCTTCTGAGCGGCGAGCTGCTGTCGGACACCTGGTACACTCTGTTCGAGGCCATTCTGGGCTTCGTCATCGGCACCATCTGCGGATCGCTGCTCGGGCTCGCGCTGTGGTATTCGGTGTTCGTGGCGCGGCTGGTCGAGCCCTTCATCGTCGCCATCAACAGCGTGCCGAAGATCGCACTGGCGCCGATCGTCGTGCTCTGGTTCGGCACCGGGCTAGTCTCCAAAGGCGCCTTGTCGGTATCGCTGACCGCGATCGTGGCGCTGATCGCCGCCTACCAGGCGGCCAAGGACGCCGACGTCGACCTGCAGTCACTTCTGATCTCGATGGGCGCCGACAAGCATCAGGTCTTCTTCAAGGCGGTGGTGCCCTCGACTCTGCCGTCGATCATCGCGACCTTCCGCATCAACATCGGCTTTGGCCTGGTCGGCGCCGTGGTCGGCGAATTCATCTCCTCGCAGCGCGGGCTCGGCCATCTGATCTACACCGCCTCCAGCCTCTACGACCTCAACACCGTCTGGGTCGGGCTGTTCACGCTGATGGTGATGGGATTCGTCCTCTATTACGTGATCGACATCATCGAGCGCACCAGTCTGCCCTGGAAGCAATCGAACACCACGCATCAGGTTCAGGTCTAACGCCCCTTTCAGAACATACGGAGACGTCGAATGTCGTTGCTTACGCGTGTTATCCGCGCCACAGCCCTGGTCTCGATCCTGCTCGGCATGCCAGCGCTTGCCGAGAACAAGAAGGTCACGCTGTCGCAGGCGTTCCAGTCAATGCTGTATTTACCGCTTTACGTGGCGATCGACGAGGGTTTCTTCACCCAGCAGGGCCTCGACCTCACCAAGGAGACCGCCGGCGCGCCGACGGTCGCGCTGTCGGCGGTGATTTCCGGCAGCGCGCAGTTTTCAATTCATGGTCCCGAATGGACGGCGATCGCAGCCTCCAAGGGTGCACCGGTCGACATCATCGCCAACGTCGTCAATGGGGCGGCAGTGTGGATCGCGACCGCGCCTGATTTCAAGTTCGACAGCATCAAGGACGTCAAGGGACAGAAGGTTGTCACCGGGCTGATGCCGACCACCAGCACCTCGCTGTTCATCAAGCTGCTCAAGGAAAACGGCATCGACGCGAAAACCGACGTCGACATGATCCAGGTCGCGATCGGCTCGGAGCCTGGGCCGTTCGTCGCCAAGCAGGCCGACATTGCAGTGATGTACGAGCCCGGCCTCGATCAGGCGGTCGCCAAGGGCATGAAGGTCGTGCTCGGATTTCCAAAGCTTTACGGCGCCTATGCGTTCTCGGCGGTGACCGCGCGCAACGACGTCGATCCAGACACTGCGCAGCGCGTGGTCAACGGCATGGAAATGGCGATGCGGTTCATGGCCAGGAACGAAGACAGGACGGTCGAGATCGCCAAGAAGGAATTCCCGACGCTCGATCCGGTAGTGGTGGAAGCGGCCGTGAAGCGGATGCTGGCCGACGGCGTCTATCCGCCGAGCGTCGATATCACCGCGGATGCGCTGAAGGTGTCGATGACGACCCAGATCGCGCTCGGCAATCTCGCGGCGCAACCGGACTACACGTCCTTTGTGGTGAAGAAATTCATCGAGCCGGCGCTGGCGATGAAATAGGTCCCGCGTGGCCCTCTGGCCTGAGTTCCGGTTCTGTGCGAGCTTTCTCGAACCTTGTTCGTGCGGGACCAGCCGACATGACCGAATTGACTGCGTCTCGTGCAGGCGTCCTTGAGCTACTGCGCCTGTTTGGGAATGACCAAGCTGCCGCCGACGGATACGCGGCGGCCTGCCTGGAAAACGCGAAGGCCGTCGAACCCCGGCTCAAGGCGTTCGAATATTTTCCGCAAAGCACCGCGCGCCGGCCGGGTCCGTTGTCCGGCATTCCCGTCGCGATCAAGGACATCATTGCGACATCGGACATGCCAACCACCAACGGTTCGCCGATCTACCGCGATCACGTTCCCTCGACCGATGCCTGGGTGGTGGAGCGGCTGCGCCAGCTCGGCGCCACTATCTTCGGCAAAACGGTGTCGACGGAGTTCGCTTGGCGGCATCCCGGGCCGACGGTCAACCCCTGGAATCCCGCCCATACCCCGGGTGGCTCATCCTCCGGCTCCGCCGCAGCGGTGGCCGCTGGCATCGTGCCGCTGGCGCTGGGCTCGCAGACGCTGGGCTCGGTGATCCGGCCGGCAGCGTTCAACGGCGTCGTCGGCCTGAAGCCGAGTTTCGGCGCGATCCCTCGCACCGGCGTGCATCCGTTGTCGCCCTCGCTCGATCACGTCGGCTTCTTCGCCCGGCGCGTCGACGATGTCGCCTTCGCACTGTCGCTGCTATCCGCTTCAAGCGACGCCGATCGGCATGGCCGCCCGATTCCCGGACTCTACGTCGATGCCGATCAAGGCCTGCAGCCACTGGACAGACCGCGCCTTGGCATCGTACGTTTTGAGAAATGGTCGCAAGCCGAGTCCGAGGCACAGCAGGCATTCGAGGCTGCGCTCGAGAAGCTGGGCGACGCGAATGCCGTCCTAGAAGAGATTGAGTTAAACGAGCTCGATCGCACCAACTGGAATGCAATCAACACCATTCTCGCCAGCGAGGCCGCGCTGATTTTCGGCGATCTCGTCGCGCGTTACCCCGACCGTACCAGCGATCATCTGAAATCGCTTGTACAATCGGGAATGGCCTATTCGGCCCAAGAGTATCTTGCTGCCAAAGCCCTTCAGGAAAGGCTGCGGTCTGCTTTCGCGACGCAGATTTCCGACTTCGACGCCATACTTACCTTGCCGGCGTTTGGCGAAGCACCGGAGGGCTTAACCTTCACCGGCAACGCGGAATTTTGTGCGCCGTGGACCTTGCTTGGCACGCCAGCGGTGTCACTGCCCGCGGGATTCGGCAAAAACGGTCTTCCGCTGGGCATCCAGGTCGTCGGTGCCTATCGAGAGGACTATCGCCTGCTTCGGGTGGCGAAATGGATTGAAAGCACCTTGAAGTTTGATCCGGGCATTCCGGCCATCTAGTTTGGGGAATGCTACGGTTGACTGCCGGCACACCCCCCGGCCACCCTTGACCATGCGCACGACATCCGTCGACGTGGTCAACGAGCGGCCATTCCATAACCGGTCGCTACGCGAAACTCCGCTTCGCGCCAAAAGTAGAAGTTCGTCGGAAGTTTGTTTTGACCGAACGGACATTGCTTGGGTGACCATGGTTGGAGCGCCGGCGACATCCGCCGGTGTTGGAGGATCTGCCCCGCAGTCCTTGGACGTGTTCGGTAAATCACGCTGTCTCTTTTTACCCATCGCGTTCGTGGCCGGACGACTGGCCGGGAAGGTGAGGCCTGAATTTACTAAACAAATTCGGATTGTTGACTCTAGCTCACTTCCGGGAGCCTGCTCAATGTAATGGTTGCGGCACAACAATAACTTGGTTCTTGTGACGGAAAAGGCGGGACGCTATTGACAGCAAATTTGTTTAGTGAAAGTCTATCACTTAACAAAAATACTAAACGGCACTTCCGCAACTTCTGTGAAGGCCGGACCGATCTGCGTGCACGGCAAAGTGTGAATGGCAGGGCAGCGGGCAAATCGCCTGCAATAACAGGGAGGTTTTGATGATCCGAACGATGCGTGCGTTGGGGGCGACCGCGGTTGTGGTCGCTTCGTGTCTAGCTGGCCAGGCTCCCGCCGAGGCCAAGCAATTGACGTTGTGCTGGGCGGCGTGGGACCCGGCCAATGCTCTGGTGGAGCTTGGCAAGGACTTCACCACCAAGACCGGTATCGACATGAAATACGAGTTTGTCCCGTGGACGAGCTATGCCGATCGCTTCCTGAACGAACTCAATTCTAAGGGCAAACTTTGCGACCTCATCATCGGTGACAGTCAATGGATCGGCGGCGCCGCAGAGAACGGTCACTACGTCAAGCTGAATGATTTCTTCAAGAAGGAAGGAATCACGATGGACGATTTCATGCCGGCGACGGTGGTCGGCTATTCGGAATGGCCCAAGAATACGCCGAACTACTGGGCCTTGCCAGCGATGGGCGACGCGATCGGATGGACCTATCGCAAGGACTGGTTCGCCAGGCCTGAAATCCAGGCCGAGTTCAAGAAGAAGTACGGCCGCGACCTGGCGCCACCGGAGACCTATGATCAGCTCAAGGAGATCGCTGAGTTCTTCCAGGGCCGCGAGATCGATGGCAAGAAGGTCTACGGAGCCTACATCTATACCGAGCGGGGCTCCGAGGGCATCACCATGGGTGTGACGAACGCGCTCTACGACTGGGGCTTCCAGTACGAAAATCCCAAGAAGCCCTATGAGATGGAAGGCTTCGTCAACTCGCCGGAAGCGGTCAAGGGGCTCGAATTCTACAAGTCGCTGTACAAGTGCTGCACCGCGCCCGGCATGAGCAACGCCTACATGTCGGAAGGGCTCGATGCCTTCAAGTCCGGACAGGTCGCAATGCAGATGAATTTCTTCGCATTCTTCCCCGGCCTCTACAAGGATCCCAATGTCGGAGGCGACAAGATCGGCTTCTTCGTCAATCCGAAGGAGAAGTATCACTACACCCAGCTCGGCGGGCAAGGCATTTCGGTGGTCTCCTACTCGCCGAACCGGGACGATGCACTCGCCTATATCAAATGGTTTGCGCAGCCTGACGTCCAGAAGAAATGGTGGGCGCTCGGCGGCTATTCCTGCCACAAGGCGGTGCTGAACGATCCAAGCTTCCCGAAGAGCGCGCCGTTTGCGGCCGATTTCCTGAAGTCGATGGATATTGTGAAGGATTTCTGGGCCGAGCCCGCCTACGCCGAACTCCTGCTCGATATGCAGAAGCGCGTCCATGACTACGTCGTGGCCGACAAGGGTACGGCGAAGGAAGCGCTCGATCTTCTGGTGAAGGATTGGCAGAAAGTATTCAAGGAAGAGGGTAAGATCTAGCCCGGTTTCCCTCTAAGGTCTCCCGGCACCTTGGGCCGGGAGACCCTTCCCTGGACCTGTCAGCGATCCGTGAACGATAGGATTCCCATGAGCACCCTGGCTGAACGGGCAGAGGCCCGGGCACCGCGCCGACTGGCGTTCCGGCTCAGTGGCATGTCGGACCGCACGATCGCGTGGCTGTTCATCACGCCGTCGGTGTTGCTGCTCCTGGCGATCAACATCTTTCCGCTGATCTGGACCATCCAGCTCTCCTTCACCAACTACCGGGCCAACCGCCCGAACGCGCCGCTCCGCTATGTCGGCCTCGACAATTATCGCGACATCCTTACTGATCCCGATGTCTGGCACGCGATGCAGGCGACCGCGCATTTCGTGCTGTGGTCGATCGCCCTCGAAATGCTGTTCGGCTTCGGTCTCGCGCTTCTGATCAACCGCCGCTTCCGTGGCCACAGTTTCTGGACGACGATGATCCTCTTGCCGATGATGCTGTCGCCCGCGGTGGTCGGCAACTTCTGGACCTTTCTGCTGCAGCCGCAGATCGGCCTGTTCAACAGCGCGGTCGCGTTCTTCACCGGTGCTGATCCCAGCTCGTTTCAGATGATCGGCGACGTGGCGCTGGCGCCTTGGGCGATCGTCATGGTCGATGTCTGGATGTGGACTCCTTACGTGATGCTGATCTGCCTGGCCGGCTTGCGCTCGATCCCGGACTACATCTACGAGGCCGCCGAGGTCGATCGTGCCTCGCCCTGGCGACAATTCTGGTCGATCACGCTGCCGATGGTGATGCCCTTCCTGATGCTCGCCATTCTCTTCCGCGCGATCGAGAATTTCAAAATGTTCGACATGGTCAACCTTTTGACCTCGGGCGGTCCGGGATCGACTACAGAAGTGGCCTCGATCACGCTGAAGCGCGAGGCGTTCGAGAAATGGCGCACCGGCTATTCGTCCGCCTTGGCGATCATTCTCTTCGTCACCGTGTTCGGCGCCGCCAACATCTATGTCAGGGCTCTTGATCGGGTGAAGCAGCGATGAGCACGGTTACCGCCCATTCCGTAGCCGAGCCGTCGCAGCTCGCCAAGACGATCGGCGGGATGCTGGTGGCAACCTACGCCATCATCGCGATCCTTCCGCTCTTGTGGATTTTTCTCACCAGCTTCAAGACCCCGACGGATTCGATTTCCTATCCGCCAAAGATTATCTCCGAGCCGTCGGTCGAAGGCTACGTCAACCTCTTCACGACGCGCACGCGGCAGACGCCGGAATTTCTTGCGAGCTTGCCGCCGCCGCAGACATGGTACGAGCGGCTGGTGCGCTCGCGCAACATGGTGATCGCGGGCCCCTCGAAAGTCGTGCCGCGCTTCATCAACTCGATCGTGATAGGTTTTGGTTCGACATTCCTCGCGGTGTGCCTCGGCACGATTGCGGCCTACGCTTTCTCGCGCTTCCGCGTTCCGCTCGCCGATGATTTGCTGTTCTTCATCCTGTCGACGCGGATGATGCCGCCGATCGCGGTCGCGATCCCGATCTACCTCATGTTCCGCAATCTCGGGCTGACCGACACTAAGCTCGGGATGATCCTGCTCTACACCGCCGTCAACGTGTCGCTGGCGGTGTGGCTGTTGAAGGGCTTCATCGACGAGATCCCGCGGGAATATGAGGAAGCCGCGATGGTCGACGGCTACTCTCGCCTGCAGGCCTTCTTCAAGGTGGTATTGCCGCAAGCCACGACCGGCATCGCTGCGACCGCGATCTTCTGCCTGATCTTTGCCTGGAACGAATATGCGTTCGCGGTCCTGCTCACCAGCGGCGACGCGCAGACCATGCCTCCCTTCATCCCCTTCATCATCGGCGAGGGTGGCCAGGACTGGCCGGCGGTGGCCGCGGCGACGACGCTGTTCTTTCTGCCGATCCTGCTTTTCACCGTGCTGCTGCGCCGTCATCTGTTGCGCGGCATCACCTTTGGAGCGGTGCGGAAATGAACGGGCAACTCGAGCGCCGTGCATCGCGATTTCCGCGCCTGTTGCGCCGCGGTCCGTGCGAGGCCGTCACCATGATCTTGATCGGGCTCGGCGTAGTGATGCTGATGCAGCCGTTCTCGCTGAACCTGTTCAGCTATTCCTTTGTCACTATCCTGGCGGGCACGCTGGGATTTGTGATCGTCAGCCATTTCCCGGATTAGCGCCATGGCGGAGATCAAGCTCGAGTCGGTCGCCAAAACCTTCGGAGGGTTTTCCGCGGTCAAGGGCATCAGCTTCACGGTGGATCACGGCTCGTTCTTCGTCATCCTCGGCCCGTCGGGCTGCGGCAAGACCACGACCTTGCGGATGATCGCGGGACTGGAACTGCCGACCTCCGGGCGCATCCTGCTCGATGGCGAGGACGTCACCCCATTACCGGCGTCAGCGCGGGACATCGCCTTCGTGTTCCAGCTCTTTGCGCTCTATCCGCATATGAACGTGCGCCAGAACATCGGCTTTCCCCTGCGCTGCCAGAATTTTTCACGAGCCCAGATCAGAAAGAGCGTCGAGGAAGCGGCGAAGCTGCTTCGGATCGATCATCTGCTCGATCGCAGGGTCGCCGGTCTTTCCGGCGGCGACCGGCAGCGCGTCGCACTCGGTCGCGCCATCGTGCGCCGGCCCAAAGCCTTCCTGATGGACGAGCCGCTGGGCGCGCTCGATTCCGAGTTTCGCAGGCTGATGTGCGGCGAGCTGCGCGAGCTGCACGACCGGATCGATGCCACCTCGATCTACATCACCCATGACCAGCTTGAGGCCATGGCGATGGCCGATCGCATCGCTATCATGAATCAGGGACGCGTCGAGCAGATCGGCACGCCACAGGAAATCTACGATCGTCCGAGGACGATGTTCGTGGCGGATTTCATCGGTGCGCCGCCGATGAGCTTTCTCGATGTCCACACCGCGTTGCGGCAGGGCGATCGCGCCGTCACGATCGATGGCGCGTCCATCGAGATGCCGGAACTATTCGAGGATCGCCCGGAGGGAAAATTTGCGCTCGGGGTGCGCCCCGAAAACGTGTCGTTTGCCGACGGCTCGCCGCTTCGCGGCCAGGTGATCGGCGCCGAATATCTCGGCACCACACAGATCGTTACCGTGACGACGGGGAGCGGCCAGGTGAAGGCGCGCCTGGCGTCGGGCAAGGCGGTTCATGTCGGCGAGACGGTCGGGCTGAAGTTGCGGTCGGACCGGCTCTCGCTGTTCGACGCGGCCAGCGGCGGGGTGCTGTCTTCGGCGCTCGATATGGGAGGGCGCCATGGCTGAGATCTCCCTCGTCGAAGTCAGCAAGCGTTTTGGCGCGGTCGAGGCGGTCCAAAATCTTTCGCTTTCCATCGCCGACGGCGAGTTCGTCGTGCTGCTCGGGCCGACCGGCGCCGGCAAGACCACGTCGTTGCGCTTGATCGCCGGGTTGGAGCGGCCCGATCATGGCAGCGTGGTGATCCGCGGCAGGGATGTCACCACGGAGGTCCCGGCCGAGCGCGATGTCGCCTTCGTATTCCAGCAATATTCGCTCTATCCGCACCTTACCGTCTACGACAATCTGGCCTTTCCGTTGCGCTCACCGGCGCGTCGCATGGATGAGGCTTTCATTCGCCGCCGCATCCAGCAGGTGGCCGAGCTCTTGCATATCGAGCAGAAGCTTGGCAATCGTGCCACCACACTTTCCGGCGGCGAAATGCAACGGGTGGCGATCGGCCGCGCGCTGGTGCGTGAACCTGCCGTCTATCTGATGGACGAGCCGTTGTCCTCGCTCGATGCAAAACTCCGCGCCGAACTGCGTCTCGAGCTCAAGCGCATCCAACGCGAGCTCGGCACCACCATCCTCTACGTCACGCATGATCAGATCGAGGCGATGACGATGGCCGATCGCATCGGCGTCATGAGCGAGGGAGGCTTGATTCAGCTTGGCACGCCCCGGGAAATCTACGAACGGCCGAAAAGCGCTTATGTGGCGAGCCGGCTCGGGACACCCGCTATCAACCTCATTCCGGCAGAGCTATTGGCAAACCCGTCGCTGCCCGCACAGGCGCGAACCGTTGGGTTACGCACCGAGCATATCCGGATTTTTTTGGCGGATCGCCCGGGACCCCGCGCGCGGGTGCATTGGGTCGAGCATCTCGGCGACCAGAACCACGTGCACCTCAAGATCGAAAGCCGTTCGCTCGTCACCCTTGCCGATCCCGCCCAGGAGCTGAAGGCGGGCGACGAGGTCTCGCTTGAATTCATGGAGCCGCTCTATTTCGATCAATCCGGAAACCGACTCGCTGCCGACAGGGCGCTCGCATGATGATCGATCGCGAAACGCGCAAACGTCTGATTGTGGCCATCGCCAACCGCGTCATTGCCAGCGCGGACGAATTGACCGATCTCGACCGCGCCATCGGCGACGGCGATCACGGCACCAATATGCGCCGCGGCTTTGAAGCCGTGCTGGCTGCGGCCGACGAGCTTTCCGCCAAAAGCTTTGGCGAATCCCTGAGAGCCGTCGGCACCACGCTGGTGATGAAAGTGGGCGGCGCATCCGGTCCGCTCTACGGCACACTGTTCCTATCGCTCGGCAAGTCGCTAGCCAATGAGGTGAACCGGGAACAGGTTGCGGAAGCATTTGCCGTGGCGATCGACGCGGTGAAGGCCCGCGGAAAGTCGGAGGCCGGACAGAAGACGATGCTGGACGTATTTCTTCCCGTATTGGCGGTGGTGCGCGAGGGCGGCGATGGAATTCCGGCGCGGCTTAGGGCCACTGCCCGTCTTGCAGCGGAGAAGACCATACCGATGAAGGCGATCCGCGGACGCGCATCATTCCTTGGCGAGCGCAGCATCGGACATATGGACCCCGGCGCGCGATCCTCCGAGCTGATCGTCGACGCGGTCGCAGACGTCATGGAAGGTTGTGCATGAATGAAAATGTAGGAATCGTCATTGTGTCTCACTCCGCAGACGTCGCCCGCGGGACCGCGATGATGGTTGAACAGATGGTCGGCCGCGAAGTCCCGCTCGGCTGGTGCGGCGGAGACCCGGATGGCGGATTGGGGACCAACGTCGAAGCGATCATGGTGGCCATCGACAAAGCGTGGTCAGAGAAAGGCGTTGCCATCCTGGTCGACCTCGGAGGCGCGGAAACCAACAGCGAAATGGCGATCGAGATGTTGCCCGAAGCGCGGCGCGGCCGCGTCGTCGTGTGCAACGCGCCGGTCGTCGAAGGCGCGGTGATGGCGGCGACCGAAGCCGCGTCGGGGGCAACGCTGGAAGCCGTGCGCCGCACGGCGGAAGAACTGACGCCGGTGTGATGCGAGACGATCGGTATGAATAAACTGAAAGCATCGGTTCTTATGCGACACGAGGTGGGGCTGCACGCCCGGCCCTCGGTCAAGCTGACCAAGCTTGCCAAGGCGTTCGAATCGAAGATCGATCTCGGGCTTTCGCCTGACGGACCGTGGGTCGACGCCAAGAGCATCGTCAAGGTTATGGCGACCAAGGCGCCGAAGGACTCGACGATCTATTTTCGCGCCGAGGGCCTGGATGCGAAGGCTGCGCTGGACGCACTGGTTATGCTGGTCGATGGAGATTTTCAGGATGGACCATAGGACGCATCGAGCCGCCCGTCGCGTGGAGGGGAGATCCGCCGTCCCGGGAATCGCGCTGGGACGGCTTGTGCGCCTGGTCGCCGCGAAGCCGGAAGCGCGCCAACCCCGTTCCGCGGCCGGGGAACAGCAAGCTCTTGCCGATGCGCTTGAGGCCTCAAAGCTTGATCTTGTCGAACTCGCCGACAAGGTGGGGGATGAAGACGCCGAAGCCATTCTCTCGTTCCAGATCGCTTTGCTCGAAGACGAGAACCTGGTGACGCCGGCCTTTGCGCTGATCGCCGATGGCGAGGTCGCCAACAAGGCCTGGGTCGCCGCGATTGACCCAGAGATCGCGACCTATGATCAGGCCGATGATCCCTATTTTCGCGCCCGTGCCTCCGATCTGCGCGACCTGCGCGACCGTGTGTTGCGGCGCCTCGCCGGCGAAGCCGATCAGGCGGTGCCGTCAGGCGCAATTGTTGCGGCGGAGGATATGCCGCCATCGGTGTTTCTCGCGACCGACTGGCGCGACGGCGGCCTGATATTGCGCCGGGGCAGTCCGTCCAGCCATGTCGCCATCCTCGCGCGATCGCGCGGCGTGCCGATGATTGTCGGCGTCGATATCGGTCATCTCGAGAGCGGCGTCGATGCCGTGTTGGACGGCGATGCCGGCGTCCTGATCGTCGATCCCGATCCGAAGCTGCGTGCTGACTATGATCGGCGCCTCGCCGAACAGTCGCAGGCGCGGGGGGCGGCTTCCGCATTCACTGGCCCCGTGTTGACGGCCAGTGGTGAGCCCGTCCGGCTCATGATCAATGTGACCGGGCTCGCCGAGCTCAGGGAGATCGATCCATCGAGAGTCGACGGCATCGGATTGATGCGGACCGAGTTTCTCTTCCAAGAACGCGAGCAGCTTCCGACCGAGGAAGAGCAGTACCGGATTTACAAGCAGATGGTCGAATGGGCCGCCGGCAAACCGGTCACCATCCGCACGCTGGATGCCGGCGGCGACAAGCCGATTGCGGGCTTGACGGAGTCCGGAGATCTCAATCCATTTCTTGGCGTGCGCGGGGTGCGGCTGTCGCTCAAGCGGCCGGACGTGTTTCGCTTGCAGCTGCGGGCGCTGGCGCGCGCCGCGGTGGCCGGAAATCTAAAGGTGATGATCCCCATGGTCACGGTACCGGATGAACTCGATCGTTGCCGTGTCCTGTTCCAGGATGCGATCGACGAGCTGCGCGGCGAGGGACATGCAGCCGCGATGGTGCCGCTCGGGATGATGGTTGAGGTCCCGGCGGCTGCTCTCGCGATCGAGGATTTCAACACCGACTTCTATTCGATCGGCAGCAACGACCTAATTCAATATGTCATGGCGGCAAGTCGCGACGAACCGCTACTCGCCGATCTCGCGCGTCCCTCTCGCGCAGTTTTCAATCTGATCGGGCATGTCGTGGACCATGCAAACCATTGCGGCCGCGAAGCGAGCCTGTGCGGCGACCTCGCGGGCGATCCGCAACAGGTCGCGTCCTTGCTCGACCAAGGCTTGCGCAGCTTCTCGGTCGCGCCGGGCGCCCTCGGGCCAGTTCGGACCGCGATCGCCCGCTATTCCGGCAAGGCCGCATGAGTACGCAGGCCACGGCAGAAAATGCGCAGGAGTTGATTGCGGCCTACAAGGCCATCCTGCGCGACGTCCTCGATCGGCGGCCCTCCGGCATGCGACAGCGGCTCGCCGAAGCGCTCGGCAAGAACCGCAGCTTCATCACCCAGATCGCCAACCCAGCCTATCAGACGCCAATTCCCGCGCAGCACGTACATGCGATCATCCAGGTCTGTCATTTCTCGGCGCAGGAAAAAGAACGGTTTCTTGCCGCCTATCACCGCGCGCATCCGCGGCGGCTCCTGCTGCTGAAGGAGCGCGAGCGGAGCCGGCGGCTCACGCTGATGCTGCCCGATCTCGGCAGCGAGCAGAAAAACCACAAGCTCGACACGCTGCTGAGCGAATTCGCGGAGAAGGTCGCAAGGCTGATCGAAGACACCTAGAACAATAAGAGTGGGGAGGAAGGGATGAAAAAGCTGATCAACGCCGTCGATGACGTGGTGAATGAAAGTCTCGCCGGCTTTTCGGCCGCACATTCCGATATTGTGCGCCTCGGCGAATCCGCGCCCTTCGTGCTGCGCCGTCACCTGAAGCAAGGAAAGGTGGCGCTGGTGTCAGGCGGCGGCTCGGGGCACGAGCCACTGCACGGAGGATTCGTGGGACCGGGCATGCTGGACGCGGCCGTGCCTGGCCAGGTCTTCACCTCACCGACGCCAGATCTCATTCTCGCCGCCACTGAGGCCGCCGACACCGGCGGCGGAGTGCTGTTCATCGTGAAGAATTACGAAGGCGACGTGATGAACTTCGACATGGCGCGCGAGATGTCGGGCAAGACGGTTGTGACCGTGATTACCGATGACGACGTCGCGGTCGAAAGATCGACTTATTCGACCGGACGGCGCGGTGTCGCTGGTACGCTGATCGTGGAGAAGATTCTCGGCGCTGCCGCCGAGGAGGGGCGCAAGCTTGATGATCTGAAAGCTTTGGGTGATCGTGTCAATGCCGCCACGCGCTCGATCGGCATCGCGCTTACGAGCTGTACGGTTCCGGCCGCCGGCAAGCCGACCTTCGATCTCGGCGAGGACGAAATGGAGGTCGGCGTCGGCATTCACGGCGAGCCCGGAAGGCGCCGCGTCAGGCTGAGGCCGGCCAGGGAGATCGCGGCAGAAATGGTCGGCGCTATCACCGGCGATCTCGGCGCGCGTGCCAAGGGCGATGTAATTCTGCTGATTAATGGTTTCGGCGGAACGCCATTGTCCGAGCTTTACCTGATGTACAACGACGTCCGCAAAGGCGTTGAGGCCGCCGGCTGCGTCGTCGCGCGGTCGCTCGTTGGCAATTTCGTCACCTCGCTCGATATGGCCGGTTGCTCGGCGACGATGTCACTGCTCGATGAGGAGATGAAGCGCCTTTGGGATGCGCCGGTTCATACCGCGGCGCTGCGCTGGGGGATATGATTCGCCAAATACGATGACCGTGATGATGCCCGATGGTCCCTCAGAAGCGGCCATTCCATAAATGCTCATTCCGCGAAGCCCAGTCCGATCGGGGATATGGGTTCACGCCTGAGCGCTACCATGTAGCCGGGCCGAATTTTGCGTTCGACGTCGAGCGGCTTGAGCTTGCTGGCCATGTGTTCTCCCTCGCAAAATGCATCCTCCGAACCCACGGCAAGAAGCTACGGTTTGCGCAGTGACTAGGGATAACATCGCGGAACTGGCCGCAACCGCCTTTATCGCGCTACTCGTTGTTTTTGCTGTCGGTTCGAACAAACGGATACAAACGAGAACCGTGCAGTGGCGGAACAACCATCCTCCGAACCCACGGTCAAAAAAATGCAGTTTGCCGGGTGACAGCTCGTTGATTTTGCTGTCGATTCGAACAATCGGATACAGAAAAGTACTGTGGCGTGGCGGAGGGAGAGAAACTTCAAAAAACTTTGCTCTTTGGCACTCTATTGGGTGCTCTCCCAAGGGCGAGAGAACCCCTGCTCCAGGATAAAGCTCTGGCTCTCTCGGTCTAGGGGAAGCCTTCGGTCCAAATTCGTCCCTGACCTTCTCCAATATATCTTTCGGCCCGGAGATTTTAAAAACCTCCGGAGTGCTGCGGCGCAAAAGCGATTCTCGAAACGGGCCTTTAGATCGGCCAAATGAGTGCCGCCCGGAGGGGGTAGACAAGGGGGTGGTTGGACGAGGGGCCGCGGTCGAACCGAAATACAAGGGCTCGCCAGAGCGTCCGAATTCCAACAGGATGGGGGCTGATCATCCCCGTAAAACTGGCGAAGCAGGCGCCTAAACCGGAGTAAAATCGCGGCCGTCAATAGCCAAGTAACGCAAGGCCAACCCAGCTAAGAGCAAGAATCGAGCAGGCCAGCATGGCGACAGAAGTCAGGGTTGCAACAGCTCTTACTGAACGAATCATAACGTTGATCTCTTTTGAGCAATGAAATGAGTGTGGCCAGCGAAATGAGCGCTATCAAGACTGAACACCTCCCTCGCTAGAAAATGGCGCGACTGTCACAAAATTGGAACACAACGTCTCGCCTGCCCCCAAAAGTTCGCAATTGTTCCTAGCAATGACGAATCGATGAGAGAGCTTGTCGGATGTACAAACCGCGCAACGTCGTTGAATGGGGCATTACAGCAGCGGTCTTCGCACTGCTCGCAATAACTATTATGTGGTTTGGCTATGGCGGTTCAGAACCGCACGTTGCAAAGGATTATGAGGAGTGTGCAGAGAACGCCAAAGCCAATGCCCCTTCAAATATTGAATACACCAAATTGATAACGCGGTGCAGCGAGCGTTTTGAGGGCCGTCGAAAAGCCGGTGGCGGATACGCCTATTTCGATTTTATGCAGGATAGGACTTTCGACATCGCGGGCCCTAACCCAACTGAAGGCGAGCGCAAGCAAATAGACGGCTCCTATATGAAATTTCTCGGTGCACAACGACGCGAAATGTTTTTATCGGATCTAGCGAAAGCTCAAGCCAATACGGAGCAGACGGCCCTCGAACGTGGTCGAAAGAATGCCGGAGCGCCCCTGGATTTAACGCCGAGAATCCCACTTCCAGCCAGGCGACCGCTCATCGAGCGGGCGAAATCCTGTGGAGATGGATCTTTATCGTGCAGCTGGGCAAAATTGACTGCGGCGGTGAAAAACGCCTTTGGGTCCTCCGCCGGTAAGAGCGAATAGTCCACTGCGGACTTGTCTTCTTTTGAACTAGGACTTCACCCATCGCCGGCAACAACGCTACGTCTGTCGGTCGGGAAGCCTTAACGTCAAACCATTGAGGTGCGGCGTAATCCTGATTTGGCAGCACAAGCGGCTATTTGGCAGACGCCTGGCGGCAGCTTCATCCAGAGAAAGGTCTTCGTCTTCCTGGACGGGCTCAAGTTTCGCCAGCCAGTCCGCCTCCACATAGACGTGACAGGTGGCGCAGATCGCGTTTCCTCCGCACTCGGCGACGATTCCCCGCACGCCGTGTCGAAGGGCTTCAAGCATCACGCTTGTATCGTTGTTAGCCTCGATACTCTCGACGCGATTTTTGGGGTGAATGAACGTTATCTTGGTCATCTGTCGCTCTCCTCTGAAACCAGCTCACGCGACCTGACGGCTCCTCTTTGAGCCATCGAACCACCCGACGAGATGCGAGGCCACGCCGAGTTTTGCTCCCAGATTATTGTTCGGCACGAAGGGATCGGTGAAACAGGCGGCGCCGGCCGTAGACGCCAAGCGCGCCACACTTTCGGTCATGGCCGGCGCACCGGCTGCGTAGACGACGTCGTGTCGCGATAAATTCGGCAGGCAATCGATTGGCCGGCCGCAACGAATCGCCGCCGTGACCTCCTGCGGTTCCGACACCACCGGAATGATCTTGACGTTCGGAAACAACGCGAGGCGGCAAAGCGCCGGATGCATGTAGAACGACTGCAGGCTTCGGGCCGCCACCACGAAAATCAGCTCGCGCCTGGGCTGCTCGGTG
>Ga0210410_10001245_pt1 | contig 24303 bp, 19 predicted proteins | sample IncBWC4MmetaG_FD_161058 | JGI IMG/M metagenome (GOLD analysis project Ga0210410, IMG submission 161058) | Forest soil microbial communities from Barre Woods Harvard Forest LTER site, Petersham, Massachusetts, United States - Inc-BW-C-4-M | ecosystem: Environmental > Terrestrial > Soil >... | reverse complement strand
CGGAAGAGCTAAGCGTACCCTTCAAGGCAGCCGCTAGAGCTTCCAGGCCAACATAGGCATGGCCATGCACTTGAATCAGGGGCACCTCTGTCGATTGCCCATTAATTATGAGCGTGTGTTTTTGGGTAGAACTCTGTGAAAGCAAGACCGCAGGAATAATTAAAAGCAGTGCTACTAGACCTGACACGATGGATGGTTTTCCGATCATGAGCAGCTCCTCGAATCGGACCCATCTGGAAATGTTCATTTTATTCCCTCTTAGACAACGGCGTTTCTTCTGCTGGTGCAGCTAAAAACCAGGAGGATTGAGGCTGGGGTCGAGGCGATGGGCTTCAGCAAATTCAGTCTGGGCAGACTTGGCATCGTTTAGGCGGAGTAGTGCCATCCCCAGGTTGTAGTGGGCGTGGGCAAGCGTGGGATTGAGGCGCACGGCTTCGCGGTAGCTGACGGCAGCGTCCTGAAATTTCCCGGCGTTGAAAAGTGCCGTACCGAAATTGAATCGCACATTAGCGTCATCGGGTTTCAACGGAACCAGTTTCTGGTAAGTCGCAATGGCGTCGGCGTATTTGTTGGCGGCCAGTTGGCTGGCGGCGAGGCCGACCAGGGAGTCTGGGAAGTCCGGTTTCAGTGCGTACGCTTTTTCGTAATTGGAAGCGGCTTTTGCGTACTCCTTCTGCTTGTAGTACGCGTTTCCTAGGTTGTAAAAGGCATAGGACTCATCCGGCTTAAGCGAAAGGCATTTCTCAAAGGATAGGATCGCGTCACCGAGTTTGCCTTCATCGGCCTGGGCCTGGCCAAGAGCGACAAGTACTTCCGGCTGGTCCTGTTTGAGGGCCAGGCTTTTTTCAAAAGCCATAACTGCTTGGCTATAGCGTTTGGATCTATAATAGAGGTGCCCGAGATGCTCCCAGGCAGCAGACTGATCGGGATGTTGGGTAGTGAGTTTATGGTAGGCGGCGATCGCTTCATGGGTCTGGCCGGTTTGATCGAGGGCAAGGGCGTAATTTTCGAGAAAGTCGGGAGAGGCCGGGCGCATCGAGTGCGCCTTGCGAAGGAAAGGCAACGCTTCCTGGGCTTGATTCTCGGTGAGCAGGGTGGAGCCGAGATTTCCGAGGGCCTCCGCGTTTCGGGGACTGCTGGCTACCGCGGAGCGGAATGAGGCGATGGCCTCGTCGTTTTTTCCGAGGTGAAGGAGCGCCGCGCCCAATCCGTTCTGCGCTTCAGAAAAGTCCTTGTGATGCTCGAGAGCCTGACGGTATGCGGCAGCCGCGTCTTCGTACTTCCCTTCATGAAAAAGTGCCATGCCCTTATCGGCATAAGCGGCGGCATTCTCCGGAGCGATTTTGATCGCTTTGTCGAGAGCGGCGATGGCTTCCGCATCCTTGCCGGTAGCCTCTAGTGCTTTGCCAAGGTTGTCGAGGGCGTCCGGAAACTCCGGTTGGATTTGCAATGCCTCCCGGAAGCTGGCAATGGCCTGCTCGTATTCCTTTTTGTGAAGCTGGTCGACTCCACGCTGATTGAGCTTCGCGGCTTCATGGGAAACTCGCTGAACATTGTCCGCGGGGCCGAATGCGTCGCCACGAAGACCAAAAACCAGCGTTAGGGCAAGAAACGTGGTGGAGCAAGTGATTGGAAGTTTCATAGGCGTTCCCCCCCTCCCGAATGTCCATGCCTTTGAGCCTCTCTCAAACATCATTGGCCGGTGTCAGGCTGTTTAGGTGGTCCCACCACTCGGCTGTCAGTCCACCCGGGCCTCGGGATTTCCGTAGGTCAAAGCTGTAGTACCAAATCCTGCGTTGCCGTTGTAGGTGAGGACTCGGAGAGGTATTGGGGGAATGATGAATGCTCTCCCGAGCCCTGACGTCAATTCCAGGTCAGCGCGATTGCACCGACAGCTATAGCAAGACCTGCGCCTAACGTTATACCTGTCCGAGTTCTCAAACAATTAGGGGAATCCCTAGGGAGGTATTTTCAGACGCCTCCGATCGTCACCTATCTAGCAAGAGCGAATACTGGAGAAACGGAGAAACGAATTCTAGGAGCAATATCCACGATAACGCGACTTGCCAATTCCCAGCCAATGCTCCGCCCACTATTAGGGATTTTCCTAGTTGTGAGGGGTGCGAACGAAATCTAGCATCGACTTAGCAACGATGCGGTCGCGGTTCCAGTAGATATATTAGCAATCGTTCTGCAACAAAATTAAAAGCAGCGACGACTCCAGTTAGGCAGTCCGCCCGCAGTTTCCAGGTTGTAGTCAAACTCCATGAAAGGACCACTTCGTCCAGTGAGAGTGCGGCTGAATTGTGTTCGCGTTTTGTTGCTTGTCTGTTTCGGCTCGCCGTACATGCCCCTCCGCGCTCAGGGATCGCTGGACCTCGATCTAGCACCTATCGATGTCTTTTACTCACAATCGGAACTTCTTCAATACATGGACCAGTCCCCGCTTACCCTTTTTTCGCATTCTTCGCCTGCTGTACACCGTTCCGGTACACCTGGTACAAACGCTTTTCCACTCCGCCTTTCAGATACCCTACCCTCCAAATATCCTACTTCTTCTCTCATCCTGATCAATCCACAGGACACGAACTCTCGTAACAGCACGCGCTTCCATTGGGGGCCCGCCATCAGAGAATCCCTTCTCTACACAGGGATCATGCATACGTTCGACCTTACCTTCCAACCTGGGACCCGCGACGCACTTAACGGACATTGGTTCACCCACTACACTCAGTCCGTTTCTGAACTCCGCGGCTGGAGCGACAGTGACACGTTCATGGCCCCATACGTTGGCCATCCTATCGAGGGATCCATCTTTGGTTTTATCGAGCGGCAAAACGACCCGCAATATCGCCGCGTGCAGTTGGGCGACGGCCGTGAATATTGGGTCAGTATGCTGCGTTCCCTGGCTTTCGGCGCCTTTTGGCACACTCAATGGAAAATTGGCCCTATCAGCGAGGCTTCCATTGCGAATGTCATGCTGCATGCTTCGCCCGGCTTCATTACGCTGGTCGATACCCCCACACTGGGCTTTTGCACCATGCTGGTTGAGGACGCCGCCGACCGCTATCTGATCATGGGTCTGGAGAATCGCACCAATAATCGCGCCGCTATCATTCTCGCGCGCAGCTTCCTTAATCCTGGCCGCACTTTTGCCAACATGATGGCCTTTCGCGCCCCTTGGGTCCGCGATACACGCCTAAATCTCTTTAGCCAAAACTACGAAATTCGCACGCAACTCATGGAGGATTACAAGAACGGCACCGGTGAGAAGCCCTTCCAATTCGTCAAAAATACTTGGATGCCGGAAGGTGTGGAATTTAGCCATCTCCATCCCAAGGAGGCCCCCGTCGAGCTGACCGCATTCCCCTATTACGAGACTTTTCTTGGTGGAGGTTCCTGCATCGGTGGCGGTGGTTCGGGCGCAGCGCGCGTCAATCCCAAGCTCCAGGTCATCACGGAAGTGAATGGCTGTCTGATCATGAATATGCCGCATTCCAACTACAGTGCCGACTCGCTCTTTTACGGTGGCGGGTTTCGCTGGACTCCGAGGGCGGACAAACGCTTCTCTCCCTTTACTCAATTCATGTTTGGCGGAAGAAAAGTCACCAGGGAGATTATCGACGGTGAGCTGCGCGCAAAACTGATGAAGGAATGGAATGATGGCAACGGAACCCTCCCTCACTACCCCACGCGCAGTGATTACTCGGTCGAGAATTCGCAGAACGGTCCCAGCATCGCCGTCGGCGGTGGCTTCGATGTGGTGATTACACGGCCTTTCGCCTGGCGGGTCCTCAATATTGAGTACACTCACTCCTGGATGAACGACGTCGCCCAGATTCACCCCCAGGAAGGTCTCAAGATCTCCACTCAGGCGGTGGTACGAATTGGCACTTGGTAGTGCCCAACCGGAAGAGTTCTGGAAAAATGTCCGCGTGCTCGGAATCAACGAGGAGTTCAGCCAGTCCCTCGAAAAAACCGGCCGTGTGGCCGACTTCTTCGAACTCCCCGAACTGAAGTGCTTGGACGCACTCGACCGCAAGGAATCCTGCGGTGGTCACTTCCGCGAGGAGTATCAGTCGCCTGAAGGAGATGCGCTGCGTGACGACGAAAAATACTCCTACGTTGCCGCCTGGGATTATCAGGGTGACGCTCTGGTGCAACAGATGAACATCGAGGGCGTTGCAAGTTGCACCAACATCGGCGAATGCGAGGCCGCATGCCCCAAGAGAATCAGGCTCGAAGTCATCGCACGCACCAACCGCGACTACCTCAAAGCTGCCTTCCTGGGAACGCCCGGAACCCACAAGCGGCGGTGAGTCCGTAGACAGGTGGCCAGATTAGTTGGCTGGCGAGATGGATTTGCGGTACAGATTGAATTATCTTGCCTCTCACGGTGGGCTTCCTGGGCGATTGCTTACACACTCCAAATGATAAGCAGGAGGATTCAGAATGAGACAAAGAAACAGCTTCTCAGAGATGAAAGCCGAGCAAACAAAAATGACCGCGAGTTGGAAAGCGGAAGGGCGGCAAAGCGAAGCATGGGTTGTCGCGGACCCAGAAATTGTAGAAATTTTTTCTCTGGGAGTCGCCTTTGGCATGGAGGTGGGGCGACGTGGTCGAAGCGACCCACCCTACTCTCCGGACGAATGGCGCAGGGCGCTTCGTGGGGCTGTGGAGAAGGCAGCCGCCCTCGAAGACAAACTTGAAAGAACTAAAGTGGCGCCGCCAAACAAAAAAGACGAAGAATAAGCGTTGAAGGTCGAGGCCTGTGCCAACTCCCGGAAAACGGGACGCTGGATGTTAAGTCTCCTGATTGGCGACGGGCGTTCCTCGGAGCCAGGCGAGGAATAATTTATAACCGACTGACAAAACGATCGCCCCCACAAATAAGCCGATGACACCCATGGCCACAAATCCACCAAGTGCGCCCAGAAAAACCACCGCGACGGGAACCGCGACGCCACGCCCCAGCAACAGGGGTTTCAGTATGTTGTCCATCAGCCCAACCATGATGCACCACACCAGAAAAATCACAGCCTTGGTGACACTTGCGGTCGCAAACACATAGATCACTGCCGGAATCAATACCAGAACTCCCGCCTGAACCACCGCTGCGAAGACAAAGATCACAGTCCACAATCCTGCTGCTGGCACTCCTACCACCAGGAAGCCGACCGCAGCGAACGCCGATTGGATCAGTGCAACGCCGAGAATACCGAACGTGACGCTGCGAATCGTGGCCCCAACGAGCTGCTGGAACTCAGGCCCCTTTTCTCCGAAAAGGCGGCTGGCCAAGGAGCACGTCACTTCATAGGCAGCCTGTGCGTTCGCCAGGAGGACTCCGGCAACAAGAATCGAGAGCAAAAGTTGCAACACTACAAGGCCAATTCCGGCAGAAGCCGAGAGCAGGCCCGGCAGTACTCGTTTGATTTGCGGTGCGAACGTTCTGACCGCTCCGGTGAGATCCCTGGATGCCAGGCCCCACACGCTTTTCAACGGAGCGCCGATCACCGGCCAACTCTCGATCGTGGGAGGTGGCGGGGGAACAATTGTGGTTCCCTGCTTCAGATGCGCTGTCACCGCTTGAATGCCGTTAACCAGGCCACGGCCCAGCAGAATAGCCGGAACTATCAGCACGGCCAAGAGTATAAGCGTGCAAACTACGGCGGCTGGCGTTTCACGTCCTCCCAATACCTTCTGCAGCTTCCGGAAGCCCGGGTAGGCAGCGACAGTAATAATGATGCCCCATGCAAGCAGGGGGATGAAAGGGAGCAGGATCAGCAGGCAGGCTATGGCTAACAAGATCGCCAAGCCAATGTAGATCGACACTTCGAGGGCCAGGTTTAATTGCGTCTTGTCGGATGTAGTCTGCTGAATTCCCACCGTCGAGTCTTCCTTAGGAGGCAAGCAGCCCGGGCCAATAATTAGGGTCGAGAGGACTTCTTCGTGGCGTCTTCTTTAGCCCACTGTTGCTTCTTTGCTTTGATGTCTTTTGGGGAGGGAGAAAAGCGCTTGAAGCTGTTCTTGATGTTGCTGTCAGCAATCTTCCAAATTCTTTGGGGATCAGTCTCGGTTATTTTTACGCTCGCAAACATGCGCCATGCGAGATCGCGCGAATTGGCCGCAATGAGTTCAATGCCCAGCGTGCCTTCATGGGTTGTATAAGTGTCCATCGAATAGTAGACAAAGCCCCAGTGATAACCATAGTAAGGGCCGTAAACACCCCAGTTTGTACTGGCCGCTACGTCGAAATTCTTTTGGCTGTTGGCCCAATAGCGCACTACTAAGTCCGGATTTTCCTCTGGCGTCACCTCGTGAAGTCCCTTGGCTGTCAATTCACGGCTGACTGCGCGATGGATCCGGTCATTGAGCAGGTCCGGATTCAATTGCATCCGGACAAGCTGTTCGACGCCATCGATAAACGCAAAGTTTTTGAACTTCGAGAAATCGAGATTGGGATCGAAATCGGTAGCACTTTTGGCGGTTGCCGAAAGTGTGGATAAGAGCGAAAGCAGAGCCAGTAGCAAAAAACTCAAACGCTGATTCTTAGAAGCAAATGTCATCCCTTCCATAGAACCCTTTCGAGCCGCGAACTAGTGAACCAAGGCAGATGTCCGCGGGTGGGACGCCAATTCTTGTGGATGGCGGGTGACGACTGGGAAAGCCCCTAGTTGACCCAAGAGCACGTTGCCGACGCGATGATCTGGGACCCACTTTTTCGGTTTGCGCGTTTATCAGCACTACCGCAGCTAGCTTCTCCTATCTTGCCCGAACTAGGACTCGGGGAGAGGGGTGTGTCTCACCGAGTCGCTTGAGCAGACGGGGCGAGTACGCTCTTGCCTATGGGGGTTAAAACCGGAACTGAATGCCGGCCTGGTAACGGAAGTTGCTCTGGTTCTGATTTCCCTTGGTGAATCCGTTGCCGAAGCGCGTGAGCACGTAATCAACCTGTGCGGGCCGGATGGCGATGGAGTGCGTGAGCGGAATGTCAAGGCCGCCACCGAGAACAAAGTCGAATGCGTTGTTGCTTGGATTATTGACGACGCATGTCGCAAGCTGTTTGCAAAGGTTGCCGTAAAAACTGGAATGGGCACCACCAAACAGGGCTTCGGCGAAGGGTTCGAAGTGTTGGGAGCGGAACTTAACGATAGGCCCTGCGTTGTACGTGAAGAGATTGGCAGAAGCCGTCGCGGTACTGATATTGTTTGTGAAAGTGATACTACTGCTCTGGTAGCCTGCGAACTCTGCTTTGATTCCGATCATCCCGGCGAAGAAATAGCTAACATCGGCGCCGCCGCCATTGAGCGAATGGCTGCTGAGTGTCCCACTATTCTCAGGATTAAAGCGAAAATAGGAGTAGTAACCTGTGATTTCCGCTTTGGGGCCATCCTGCGCAATTGCAACCGTTCCCATCAACAAAACAGCAATTAAAACGAACACTTTCCTCATTTCCATTTCTCCTTGTTAGTCCTGTGGACAAACTGAAAACTCGACTGAACTGGCGGCCAACTCACCCCTTTGACAAACAGACGGAGGTGGCGCAGAGAGGAGGAAGATGAAGTTACGGATGATCTTCCGCCAATGAGAAGGATCGATTACTGAGCTCAGGCATGGCCTCGCCATCTCGCTTGCACTCAACCAAGTGTTCAACTTCTCTAGCTGGCCCAGCCAGTTTGGGCTGCAATGCTGCAAATTTAGGCGTTGATACCATCGAGCTACAACTAGGGGAATCCCTAGCAACTCCGGCAGGTTGCCGCAACTCCTTCCATGAGAAGGGTGGAGTTAATTAGGCACTTGGAATATTCATTTCAGTCGCGGAAAGTAATCTGAAGCAGGGAACACTCGAGTACAACCGCTATTTCAGCTTCTTTCATCGTGTGGCTGGAATTAAGCTGGTCTACCGCTGAGAGACCTTCTAGGGATTCCCCTAGTTGCCGGAACGGTGCTACTGGTCTATCGGTTAGACAATGACGCAACCCAATCTTCTCGAGGAATCGGACGATTTCTCCCTGGTACTCGGTGGCCCGATCTATCAGCTCTTTCGAAGGGCTCATCTCGCCGGAAGCCACTTAGAACTTCTAAATCGCCGGCTGATCATTATCATTCTAGTCGCATGGCTGCCGCTGTTGCTCCTCGCCGCCCTGGGCCTCCCGGCTGGGAGTGTTAGTCAGCTTTCCTTCTTTCACGATATTGAAGTACATGTGCGATTCCTCATCGCACTTCCGGTTCTCATCGGGGCCGAAATCCTTGTTCATTCGCGTATCCGTCCTGTAGTGCGTCGATTTGTCGAGCGGCGCATCATCTTGCCGCAGGACCTGCCCCGTTTTCACAAGGCAATTGAATCTGCTATCAGGCTTCGCAATTCCATCCCCACCGAGATTGGTCTCCTGGCTCTTGTCTACACTCTTGGCCTGTGGCTGTGGCAAAGCCGAATTGCCGTCGAAGTCTCGACATGGTACGCCCGGCCGGGGGGACGCTGGCACCTTACCCCTGCCGGTTTCTGGTACGTTTTCGTCAGCATCCCCATCTTGCAATTCATCCTCTTGCGCTGGTACATGAGGCTGTTCATCTGGTTTCGCTTTCTCTGGCAAGTCTCCAGAATCGAGCTGAGCCTTATTCCAACACACCCTGATCGCTGCGCCGGTCTGGCTTTTCTCGGCAAGAGTGCCTACGCCTTCGGCCCAATCCTTTTCGCTCAAGGTGCGATGCTTGCCGGTCTCGTCGCCAGCCGCGTCCTCTACAGAGGAGAAAGCCTGGTGTCCTTCAAGTTTCAAATCGGCGGCTTTATTGCTTTCTTCGTTCTCGCCATTCTCGGCCCACTTCTAATGTTTACTCCAGGGATGGCTCGCGCAAAAAGAAAAGGGTTGGCCGACTACGGCCTGCTCGCACAACGCTATGTCCAGAGCTTCGAGCAAAAATGGATTTGCCGCGATCCCGCCCCTTCGGAGGAGCTTCTCGGAGCCGCCGATATCCAATCCCTCGCCGATCTGGGTAACAGCTATGCGTTTGTACGCGAAATGCGTGCCGTCCCTTTCGGCCTAGAGGATATCTCTCGTCTGGCAATAGCCACCGCAGTTCCTCTCGTACCTCTTCTGCTCACCATTTTCTCCCTGGAAGAACTCATCATGCGCATCATCAAGGTCGTCTTTTGAAGGTTTCTGTTGCCAACTGCGTTAGCGTGCAGCCATGAGTGAATCCCTCTCTTCCCTTACCAGCGAGCCTGGGCGCATCGCCAGCGATGCAACGCAGGCGAATCAGGCCGGCTGGAAACGATGGCTTCCCGGCTTGAACACGCTACGTGCTTACGAATCGTCCTGGCTGCGGCATGATATTGTGGCCGGCCTCGTCATGACGACCATGCTCGTGCCAGTCGGCATCGCATACGCCGGACTCGCGGAGTTCGTGCACAGCGTCAATTCCGTTCAAAATCGGCATGCTGAGTCCCTTTTGGCTGCGGGCCTAAGCCGCAATCGCCTGCATCGCCGCTTCCTGCCTCTGGCCAAACTTGGCCACGGAACCCTGCCTTAATCTTATTTATACAACCGTGAATGGCTCGACTAGGTAAATCCCTAGTTGGCGGCGAATGTGCTTCGGCCTAGAAGTTGCTGTAACCATGTCTGCACCTATCCAACTATGGAGAAACCAAATGAGGCGATTCGCTAGTCTTACGGCAGCTGCATTAGTTCTCGGGAGCGTGGCCTACGCCCAAGACAGTCCGAAGGCCGAGCTTACAGGGTATTACTCTTACTTTAGGTTTAATCCCGAGAATAGCGGAACTCTCAACAGTCACTCACTTAATGGGGGTGGAGGGGAAATAGCATTCTTCTTTAATAAGATAATTGGTATCAAGGCTGAGTTCACGGGATACGAGAGCCAAGAACTTACCTATACCAATGTCAGCTCATCAGCTAGAGCCTCTGCAAATCTCTTCACTTACAATGTGGGTCCGGTGTTCAAGGTCCGCAAGAAAGTTGAACCCTTTTTTGAGGCCTTATTTGGCGGAGCCCATTCCAGCTTTTACGCCAATCTCTGCAGACAGCTGGCGACTTGCGTTGTAAACAATCCAAGCAACAATGCTTTCGACTTCGTGGTCGGTGGCGGTCTAGACGTTCCAATCGGCCGTCACTTCGCGATCCGGCCCGTGCAAGCGGACTACGTTCTTACTCGGTTCGGCAATGGTTTTACCAAGGGAAACCAGAACCAGAGCAACTTCCGTTACCAGGCCGGCATTCAGTTCCGGTTCGGCGGCGGCACTCCACCTCCCCCGCCCAATCGCTCGCCGGTCGCTTCTTGCTCTGCAAGTCCCACTCAGGTCATCTCCGGCTCTGGTGACACCGTCATGGTTCGCGCAGACGCCACCGATCCCGACAATGATCCGCTTAACTACATGTGGTCTGCAACGGGGGGAACCATCGAGGGCACGGGCCCACAAGTCCATTGGAACCCGGCCGGCGCAGCGTTAGGTAGTTATGCTGTAACCGCACGCGTTGATGACGGCCGAGGCGGTAGCACGAGTTGCTCGGCGGATATCACTGTGGCGCCCAGGCCGAACCGCCCACCAGCTATGAGGTGCTCCGCGAGCCCAAGTTCTGTTCATGCCGGAGAACGGGTGCACATCAGTGCCTCGGCCAGTGACCCCGACAACGATCCACTTACTTTCAACTGGCGAGCCGACGGCGGGAATGTTGTTGGCTCTGGCGCGGAGGTTGATCTCGACACCACCGGCTTAGCGGCTGCGCGGTATACCGTGATAGGCGAGGTGAATGATGGACGTGGCGGCACCGCAAATTGCAGAGCCGACGTGACCGTCCAACCGCCGGCCGTGGAAGCCAAGCTGGCCATCCGCAGCATCTACTTCCCGACGGCCTTGCCTTTGCCCAGCAAGCCAGACGCTGGCCTAGTGGAGAGCCAGCAAAAAACTCTAACTTCGCTGGCCAACGACTTTAAGGAATATCTTACCAACAGACCCAACGCGCACCTCGTTTTGGAAGGTCATGCCGACCATCGCGGCGCACCCGATTACAATAAGGCCCTTTCTGAACGAAGGGTGGAAATTACAAAGCGCTTCCTTGTTGGGCTTGGCATTGCGGAAGCAAACCTTGAAACCAAGGCGTATGGCGAAGAGGAAAACATGACGCAGGACCAGGTGAAGCAGCTGGTTGAGCAACATCCCAACTTGACGCAGGAGCAGAGAGACAAAATCCTGAGCAAGCTGCCAGTTGTTACGCTAGCCCAGAACCGCCGCGTGGACATTACCCTCAGCAGTACAGGGCAACAATCCGTTCGCCAGTTCCCTTTCAATGCCGAAGATGCCTTGACACTGCTCAGCCCGAAAGAGGGTGGAACAAAACCGGCCGCAAAGAAAAAGCCATAGCGGCGGCTGAAACGGTATTTTTTGCAAGGCAAGTTGAGATCATGAGCACTACTACGGTGGGAGCCTTCTCCGTGGGATTAGAAGCATGCACGATTGGATCTTTATTGCCAGTGAATTTACTTGTCTTCCTCGCTGCGCTCACAGTTCTGTTCTCACTCGTAACCTGGGCCGCGATTCTCTTCATTCTCCTCAACGAATGTTGCGAGTGGGGCATTCGTAAAATCAAAGGGACCAAGCAGGCGAGTGCCAAGACCGAAGATGGAGAGGGTCATAGCTCGTACAGGGATGCAGTCAAGCGTTTTAGCCCGTGATCGCGGGCGATGATGTCGAGGTGAAGGGAAGTCCAATCCGCCAGAAACAAGGTCTCGCTCCCCACCCCATCATAGGTTTTGAGGTAAGCCTGGCAGGACTGACAGTAGTCGATGCGAAGGTATTTCTCTCCCTCGATCGTCAGGGCCGAGAGCCGATGATCGTTCGCGTTTTGGCAGAACGGGCACCCCACTCGTGAGAATCGCCAGCGCGTGCCGCAACAGCCGCAAGAAAGAAGCCGCAGGCGGCCAGGATCGCTGCCGACTAACTGGGCCATTGCGGGCAGCGTACCGCAAGTCGGGCAGTAACTGCGGAGCCATTGCTCTTCCTCGCGCCAGGTACCGAAAGCATCTCGCAATGGGTAGAGGAATCGGGCCAGCGCCGTCCAACCCAAGTAACGAAGCAGACCCGGGTGCGCTGGACTGAAGGCCTCGTCGCCGAGTAACCAAGCGACCGCTCGACGTGGCGCATTCAGTTCGCCGCGCAATTGAGTGCCCGAAACTCGACACTCCAACGCCAACTTTTCCGGCAGTGGCTTTGCAGACATGCTCTCGATTAGCGATACGAGAATCGCCTCGGCGGGCTCGAAATCGATTTCTGCTTGGGCGCTCCGCAGTAGAGGGGTGCCTGCCTTATAGTCGCCGATGTAGTTGTCGAAGTTTGCAGTGTGAGCGCAAGCGATTGAGATGCCGGCTACAGCAGCCGAGACTTGTGCGTGAAAGTCTGCGACAGGTTGCAGGTATGGATGCCGATCCAGCCAAACATCTTGTGTCATGAAATCGATATTCCTATCCCTGTCCAACCTCTTCCTTCGGGAGTACCGGCATGATCCGTGCGCCGAGCCCGAACAGGAAGATAGTTGCTGCAATGAGACCAAACGAGATTCCCCACTCGAATATGGACGGGGTGTAGGACTCTGGTGCGATCTGAGGCATTGACCCTTTTAATTCCATCGCCAAAAGAACCACATTCACGCGATTGAAAACCACGCCCGTTGTGGTGAGAAGCGCGCCAAGGAAGAGCACGCCAGGGCGGGCTCGCAGCTCCGCCCGGCCCAGCAAGACCATAGGAAGAATCCCGCCAAGGAGGACTTCGGCCGCGAAAAGAACTCCCAGTCTCCCCGAGAATGCGCCTGAGAACTGGCCTCGAACGGCCATATCGACAAGCCGAAAGGTCCAATAAAACGAAAGCGACCAGAATGAGATCGCACCCACTGCAGCCAGTTGTGAAATTTGCAGGCGTCGTCCCCACGCCTTCGCCATCCACATCTCGCAGAGGATGACGAGAGACGTGCCAGCGGCAATGGAGGACAGGAAGAAAGAGACAGGAAGCACTGGAGACCACCACTGTGGAGCAAGCTTGTCCGGCATCAGCAGAAACAACGAGCCCAGCGAACTTTGATGCATCGTCGAGAACGTTACCGCGGCGATGGCCAGCATGATCGGTTCAGATTTTTTACCCTTGGCCCGGAACGCCCAGGCAAGAAAAGAAAACAAGACCGCGGTCAGCAACGCGTAAGTTAGTTGGCGCGAGAGCAGGTAAACAAACAATGTAAGCGCGCCAGCGACGTAAGCGCCGGACCATCGCTGCCAGATATCCTTCGCCTTCTGCAGTCCCCATCGCTCAAATGGCACCGGCAGGAACTCCAAAAGCAGAATCGTCACATACAGCCCGACACACCAGGACACTTCGAACATCGCCGATTGCTCAGGAGACTGCAGGCCGAGCTGATAGAAGTGCCACGGCAAGCCAAGGTCGGCGATCAGCGTGACCGTAACAAACGAATAACTCAACAGGCCCATCAGCACGGCTGATCGGCCCATAGAGTAGAGGTCCTTACGCTGGAAGACATAGATTATGCCGGCAGTCGCGAATGCACCCGCAGCCACGGCGATCCAGACCAAATCGAAGACGATCCAGAGTCCCCAGGCGTAAGTGTTCGAAAGATGTGTGCTTCCGCCCAAGCCCAAGGCAAAGCGGGCGATGAGCGAAATCAGGCCGAACGCTATGAGGCCGAGAAGAATCCAATTGAACGGTGTCAGCAGCTTTTGTCGCAGAGGCTCGAACTCCGGGTGATGGCTGACAGCATTAGCGGGTGCTGCATCCGGCCCATTAGCCATTGCGAAGGCCCGTCGTTTTAAGAAAGCGTAAGTGCCCCCCAATAACGCACCCACAGCCAGAACTGCAGGCGGGACAGAGTGTATCGCTATTTTGGAAACTGCCGGATACGCCTTGGTGCCGACGTCAGGAAAACCCAGCTTCTCGAAAGGCACGGACGACAGATACAACACACTTGTGCCGCCAGCCTCCTTTTCGCCGTATATATGGTCTACATACTTCTCAGGTTGATCGGATATCCGGGTGCGCGCCTCCTTCAGAATCTCTTCTCTGGTGCCGAACTTCAGCGCGTCAGCCGGGCACGCCTTGACGCAAGCCGGCACGACAACGTTGGCGCGGTACTGTTTGCCCTCCTCTTGGGTAAGCGCTTGCATATTTCGGGCCAGAGGGATGGGCTGCTCGGCGCGGTCCGCGCAGTGGGTACACTTCTGAATCTTGGGTGCGAGAGAGTCCCATTCCGCCGTCGGGACGCCCCAAGGACACGCCCAAATGCAGTACCGGCAGCCGATGCATTTATCGGCATTGTAAGTTACGGGGCCATCGGGTTGGCGGTTCAGAGCTGTTGTGGGACAAGCCGAGGCGCAAGCAGGCTCCAGGCAGTGCAGGCACCGGCGCATGGTGAACAGGTAATTCAAGCCACCGGGCGCCTGCTCGTCAGGCAACTCATGAAACGTAATTAAGGTAAGCGTCTTTGCGCTGAGAGTAGCCGGGTTCTGAAAGCCCAGATCCCACTGAAAATCGGTTTCTTCCCCATCGCGATCGTTCCACTGCTTGCAGGCAACCTGGCACGCGCGACACCCGATGCACTTCGTGATGTCGACCAGCGTCGTTTTGACGAGGCCTGAGTTTGCAGACTGACTCATGCATTACCCCCTTCGCGCGATGGAGGATCTTGTGTCGGCTTCGCGGAGCTTGATCACATTAACCAGACAAGCCTTGGTTTCTTGCGTACCCGCTCCCGGATCGAGGGCATCGATGGTGAGAAAATTTACGCTGGGCCCGGTGGAAAGGCCTTTAAAACCCCAGTTGTAGGGCATCCAGACGACGGTAACTTCTTGTCCGTCGACCTTGAGCGTCTGCATTCTTGGAGTAACCGAGGCTTTCACGGTAAGCTCGCCGCGAGCGGAGGACACTTTTACCCAATCTCCGGTTTTGACCGCCAGTTTCTGAGCGAGAGACAAGGGAATTTCAATCACGGCCTCAGGGACAAGCTCATTGAGCCACGGGATGTTGCGTGTTGTGGATCCCCCGCACCAGTGTTCTGCGACCGTCGAGGTCATCAGGACGTAGGGAAACTGCGAGACATTGCCAATCGGCTGGTGGGATTCCAGGCGCGGATACTTGAGCAATGGGTTTTGTTTGACCTTTGGATGCAGGACATTTTCCACCGGACTTTCGACGGGTTCGTACATTTCGGGTAGTGGGCCGTCTTTTGGTACGTAGGCCACATCGCGGGGAAGTTGCGGGTTCTTCGGGTCTGGGTCCTGGTAGACTGCCGCGAATAAGCGCCCGACACCTTCCGGATTCAAGTGGAAAGCTCGCTGGCCGTTCGGCGTGTTTGGCCCGTCGGTCAGCACTGGAACGTCCGGTACGTCATATCCAGCCCATCGCTTTGCTGCCTCGTCCCACCAGACGATGGGTTCCGAACCCGGATATGGTTTGCCATGGCGATCGCACGACGCCCGGTTGTAGAGAATGCGCATATTGTTCGGCCAGGTCCACGCAAAATTCGGATAAAGGCCGAGACCTCCCGGATCCGTTGTCGAGTCTCTGCGTTTGGCAAGGTTGACGCCGCCGCCAAAAACCCCCGCGTAGATCCAAGCTCCGGAAGCAGTCGATCCGTCGGACTGCAGGTCGGCCACTCGATTGACGAGATCGCCGGCCTTCAGGTTGGCGCCCGGGATATCGCGCAGCGCACGCCCGTTTATCTCGCGGAGCACATCCTCGGCAGTGGTGTAGTTCCAAGAGGCCTTCTTGATGATCTCGTCCTTGGCGTCGGTTGAGTCGTGGACCAGATCGCGCACGCGGCGGAATACGAGGTCCACAATCTCGCCGTCGGGTTTGGCCTGCCCCGGTGGTTTCACCGCAGCGTAGCGCCACTGCACCATCCCGCCGGAGTTCGAAATGGTTCCGTTCTTCTCCATGAAAAACGCGGCCGGAAGCAGGATGACTTCCGTAGCGATCGACTTGGGATCAACACCTGGACGACGCCAGAAGTCCGCAGTTTCTGTTTCCCAGATCTCTTGAACCACCAACGTTTCGACTTTAGCCAGCGCCTCAAACGTCATCTTCAGATTGGGCGTCGTGACCGCCGGGTTTTGGCCGACGATCCACAGCAGCTTCATCTTTCCAGCGAGGGCGTCCTCGAAGATCGAGAAGGTGCCGTAGTCTTTCTTGGCGCTCCGCTTCGGCAACCAGGCATAAGCGAAATCATTCTCGGGAGTGGCCGCATCTCCGTAGAACGATTTGAGCGTGTTGACGAGGAATTTGCGGTCTCCGGTTCCGTTTCTCTTCGTGTACTCGGTAAGGGTCGGCTCCGTGTGAGCGGGGTAGTTGAGATAGCCGGGCATGTAGTTATTGAGCACTCCCATGTCACAAGCGCCCTGGACATTTGGTTCGCCTCGCAGCGCGTTCACGCCGCTACCTGGCTTTCCGACATTCCCGAGCAGGAGCTGCAAAATGGTGAACGCGCGGATTCCTTGCACGCCGGTCGTGTGTTGGGTCATGCCGAGCGCGTACAAGATCGTTCCCGGACGGTTCTTGGCCATGGTTTCCGCGATCTTCTGGATCTGGAACGCCGGAATGCCGGTGATGCGCTCTCCCATTTCCGGTGTGTACCGGGAAACGAACTTCTTGAGGCGTGCGAAAACGCATTGCGGGTCGTCCAGGCTTAGGGCGACGCGTGGCCTACCTTTCGCATCGAGCTGATAGCCCCACGAGGCCGTGTCGTACTTGTGCTTGTCCTTGTCAAACCCGCTGAAGAGTCCTTCCTTGAAGTCGAAGTCTGCGCGGCCCAAGAACAGGGCGTTTGTGTGGGTCGTAACAAAGTCCTGGTCGTATAGTTTGTGCACGAGAACGTAATTGATCATCGTATTGAGAAATGCGGCGTCGGTACCGGGGCGGAGGCGGGCGTACATATCAGCCGCCGCTGAGGTTCGGGTGAACCGCGGGTCGACGTGGATGATCTTCGCCCCTTTTTCCTGGGCTTTTCGGATCCACTTGAAGGCCATGGGGTGGTTTTCAGCGACGTTGCTGCCTTCCACCAGAATCGTCTTGGAATGCTGGAGGTCAATCCAGTTGTTGGTCATCGCACCGCGCCCGAATGCGGCCCCCAGACCGGGGACCGTGGGGCTGTGTCAAAGTCGGGCCTGGTGCTCGACGAAAGCGGTGCCGAGAAGACGCGCCGCCTTCTGGAAGAGATAGCACTCTTCGTTGGTGTTCTGTGCGCCGCCCATGAAAGCGATCGCGTCGGTCCGGTTCACGGGGACCTCTGCGTCTCCGAGTTTCTCAGTGGCGATCCATGTCGCGTCACGTGTTTTCCGGACCTTCTGCGCGACCCGCTCCACCGCGTCTTCCCACGAGATGTCCTCCCAGTGGTCGCTACCCGGTGCCCGATAACGCGGCTGTGTAAGCCGGTTCGGCGAAGTGTGAGTCGCGAACATGGATATGCCCTTCACGCACAGGGACCCGCGATTCACAATGTGGTCGAAGTCGCCCTCCATGGTAATCAACTTGCCTTCGCGTACCGTCGCGACCATGCCGCAGCCACACGAACAAAAGTTGCAGGAGGTAGTGAACTCGTTGATGTCGGAAAGCTTCAACTTCTGCGTGCTAGCTTGCACAGCCGCCACATCGACCAGGCCACCCAGCGCCAATCCGGCACAACCGCCAACCGCTGTCTTGAACCACTCTCTCCGAGTAACCCCTGCCAGAGTCTTTGATAACTCGCCAGTGGTCTGTCCAATCTGTCCATTCATTCCAAGATCTTCATTCTTATTCGAATCCAAGGCTTGCTCCACGCTGCATGAATCAGAGCTGCATACCAGTACTTAAATTCTTTCCTTCGCTGCTAAGCGCTTCCGAAATACTCACGTTCTTCAGAAGGGCAAGCGATGCGCTATCGGTCAATCGCTCATCTTCGAACGTCCATTTGACACGGCGCTAGCCTCCCCGGCGACCGATCCTGGAGTGGAGGCTAGCGGTTGAACTCGTTTAGCGCTACTAGGGAAATCCCTAGCTGACATCAGAGAATTTTCAAAATACCTTCTGTGGGCGGGAAGGATTTCAAGAAACTCTTTGTCTTTTTGAGGTGCCAGCTTGGCCAGCCACGGAGCCGGTTTCGACAGTTGGCGAGGGACCTAGCTCTCCAGGTTGTCGCGTTCTTCGAGAGAAAGCAGATGCAATCTGATTTGTGTGGACGCAGGAATCTGTCCACCAATGGCAAGAGGAGTTCTATGAAGTACTGGGATCGACTCCCCATCTCGTATCTTCTGGCAGTGCTGATTCTGGCATTGGTAGTTCCTATTGCCCATTCCGGAGACAAAAAGAATGCCGCACCACAGAGCAAGTCTTCTGACCAAGGCAAAGCATATGTGCGCCCAACAGATCCGGCGTTGTATGTAGGCTCCGACACCTGCAAGACGTGTCATGAAGAGATTTCTGCAAACTTTGAAAAGACCCCACATTTCACCACCACCATGGACGCGAAACTCGACGCGCACAAGGGCGCGGAATGGCACGGCTGCGAGGCTTGTCACGGCCCGGGCAAGGAGCACGTCGACGGCGGCGGCGACAAGTCCAAAATCTTCACCTTCAAGGATGCTTCGCCCGCGCAAACCAGTGCGCGCTGCCTGGACTGCCATCAAAACAGCCACGAACAGAACAACTTTGGGCGATCCCTGCATCTGCAGAGCGGTGTCTCTTGCATCGACTGCCACTCTCCGCACCACGCAAAACAAAGCGAGTTCCTGCTCAAAGAGCCTGCGCCGAAACTCTGTTACATGTGCCATCTGGATGTGCGCGCTGAGTTCGCCAGGCCATTTCATCACCGCGTCAACGAAGGACTGCTGCAGTGCGCCGACTGCCACAATGCTCATGACGGATTTTTGCCTCATCAACTCCGTCGAGCCGACGGTTACGACGAGGTTTGCTACAAGTGCCACGCCGAAAAGCAGGGGCCCTTCGTCTACCAGCACGAAGCCAAGATCGAAGGTTGCACTGTCTGCCATTCGCCGCACGGCTCGACGAACCAGAGGATGCTAAAGCTGAACCAAGTGAATCTCTTGTGTATAAGTTGCCATTCCCAGGCGGCAACCGCGGGCCCCCCAGGCACCCCCAGCTTCCACAACCAATCAACCAAGTACCAGGCTTGCACGCTCTGCCACGTGGCGGTTCATGGTTCCAACACCAGCCCTGTATTTTTCACACCTTGAGGAAAGGAGGAAACGCTCATGCGAAATCCGCGAATGGATGAAACACCAAATAGGAACTCCTCTTCGATCGCGGTGCCTTTTCTCCTGTCGGCTCTGATGTTCGCGGTTTTTTGCGCCCCCGCGTCGTTCGCTCAGCAAGTGGACGAGCAGAAGGGGATCGACCAGGGCAACTACAACATCAAGCAATCCGTGGAATTCGGTTACCGCTTCTCGGATGTTATCGGGGATCAGCAAACTTACAACACCTTCGTCAATTTACAGCAAGGGCCGCGCTTGCTGGACTTCAGCACCGTTATGGACTCCTTGGACCACCATGGCACTTTGTTTGACCATCTCTTCTTCAGCAACTTCGGCTATGGAGGCGACCCCAACAACGTTTCGCAGCTGCGGGTCAAGAAGAACAAGTGGTACGACTTCAATGCCATGTTCCGCAAAGACCAGAATCACTGGGACTATTCGCTGCTCTCGAACCCTCTAAATGTCCCAACGTTGATGCCCAATGCGCCAGCGAATTTCAACCCGATCGTCAAGGCGCCCGTCAATGTGCTCGGCACTGCAGTGATTGGCACGAGTCCGGCAGCCTTTTATACCGCGAGGAACATGCAGAACTACGGTGTGACATTCTTACCTGATTCCAAGATTCGGGTTCGTATTGGCTACGATCAAAACACCATGTACGGACCGGGTTTCAGCACCACTCACGAAGGCACCGACCAATATTTGAGTCAGAACTATTCGGTTCACAACCGGAACTATCGCCTGGGAGTGGACTTCCGTTTTCTGCCTCGGACCACGATAAGTTATGACCAGGTCTGGAGCTACTACAAGAACGACCTGGGCAGTGTGGACAACAACCAGCAATTCTCTCTCGGAGCTGGTTTCCCTTTGGTGGATCTAGGCGCTCCTTGGAATACCAGCAGCCAGCCGTGCAGCAACACCTTTGCTCCCGGTGGAATTGTGAATCCCATTTGCAACGCCTTTTCGAGCTATCTTCTGCACTGGCGCACCCGGCTGAATAGTCCCACCGAAAAAGTTACTGTTCAATCCAGCTTTTTCAAGAATGTGGATTTTGCCGGCACCTTCAGCTACACCGGCGGCGATCTGACAGTAGACAGTTATCAACAAAACTTTGCGGGATTCAGTGCCAAGCCGACACTGACCAATTTTGCGGAAACCGGCCCGATCGGCGGACGGCACGTCGCCGCTTTCGCCGACCTTGGCGTTACTTGGCACATCAACGACACCGTCAGCCTGGTCGATTCGGTTCGCTTCAACAACTGGAAGGAGCCGGCGCAATTCGCCGCAACGGATTGCTCGTTCTTCAGCCCGAGCATGCTTGTGCCACCCAATATTTTCGCGGCGACGACAGCACTTCCGGCCACGTGCGTTCCTCCTGCGAATGGAGTGCCGAACGCAATCCCCAGCCACACCACAAGCTCTGGCGGGGATATTGCCCTGAACCTGGACAGCAATTTCCTGAAGCAGCAGGACCTCTCCAACATCATCCAGATTCGCGTTCAGATCGCGCCGCAGGCCGGCGCTTATTTTGGCTACGAATATCGCGCGCGCGTAATTTCCGACAACTTCTTCAACAGCACCAGCGGCATCTATTTCCCCAACAACGTGGCTCGCGGCAACTGCGGTCTTGTGGATCCTGGCTTGCCGCTGAGCCAAGCCAACCTGCCCGCAGGCTGTACCCTGAACGCCGACGGAACGATCTCCTACTCGTTCCCCGGCACTTTCTCGCCACCCAGCCAGATCGACATCAGCGAAAATCATGCGCTTTTCGGCCTATGGGTTCGTCCTTCGCCCAAATTCCGTTTCAATGTCGATGGCGACGTCATGAGCGCAAACCACACCTTCACACCTCTCAGCCCTTTGACATCTCAGCAGGTGCGCCTCAAGGCTGACTACAAACCCTCCGAAAAGTTGCACCTCAATGGCACTATCAGCCTGTGGTATGGCCAGAACAACGTCCCTGGAATACAGAACACAATGCATAACAACAGCTACGGGGTCGCCGCGCAGCTTCTCCCCAATCAGAAGGTTAGCGTGGACCTGGGTTACAACTACAACGACATCTCCACCTCCCTGCTGGTTTGCTTCACGGCCACGGGTTCTCTCCCCGGGCTCCCCGCTTGTCCTGGCGTATCCGGACTAGTCCAAGAGCAATCGCCCTACTCCAGCAAGGTCAACACAGGATTTGCTGATTTTTCCTGGACTCCAATTCACAGGTTGACGCTGCACGGAGGCGCGAGCCTGACCGGCGTCAGTGGCTCGCAACTCAACTTGACCCCGGAAAATCCCATTCCTACCAATGTGGACGGCTCGCTCAACTCCAGCTGGTACGGACCCTACGCTGGGTTCGACGTACGATTCGCTAATCACTGGACTGGCAAGGCTTTCTGGAACTATTACAGCTACCACGAAGACTCAACTGCCGCTTATCAAAACGTTTTCGCGCCCCGGAATTTTCACGCTAACAATGTCACGCTGTCGGTGCGTTACGCCTTTTGACGAGTAGTCATTCCATGCAGACACAGGAGCAAACATGAAAAATGCACGGTTAATGTTCGCGGTTATTATGCTGGTCGGCGTGTGCACCTTTATTGTGCGCGCTCAGGATCAGGCGAGTGGAGAGAAAACGTTCAAAGCAAGGTGCGCGGGGTGTCATGGTGCCGATGCCGCCGGCAAGGCAGCGATGAAATCGCCTTCCATCAAGGGCAAATCTGCGGATGAAATTCAGAAAGTGCTCTCCACGTCACCCAAACACTCCAGCCTGAAAAGCCTCACCGCGGATGACGTAAAGGGCATCGCCGCTTATTTGGCCACCTTGAAGTAACGCTATTTGCGCCGGCGCGACCGCCGTGGTGCGAAGCTCGTCAAGGGACGAAATTTCACAACCGAGTTTCCGCAACCGTGTCCGCGGGCAACCCCCGTGTCATTGCCATACCGCCGAAACGTGAGTGCGCGGTACTCAGTCATTCGAAGGGACACTGCGATATGAGCTCGGAAACCACCGTTCAGGTTCTGGCTAGACTCTTTTACCAGTGGACTGAGAATACCATTGGTCTGATCGGTGTGATTTTGGCGACGAGCAGTGCTGTCACGCTCATTGCCTTCTGGGTCTATGATTTTGTGCTCCCGGGTCCTCCCCATCCCTACATCGGTATCCTCCTGTTTCTCATTCTTCCCTCATTGTTCCTGCTCGGATTAATCCTGATTACCATCGGTATTTTGCTTCACCGCCGGAAGCTCCGCGAAACCGGTGAATTGCCGGAAAGTCTGCCGTCAGTAAGCCTGCAGACACCGAGGGTCCGCAATACCCTGCTCTTTGTCGGGCTTCTCACGTTTCTCAACATCCTGATTTTCACGTTTGCCGCCTATAAAGGTGTGTCGTATATGGACACGACGACGTTCTGCGGCCAGACCTGCCACTCGGTGATGGCGCCGGAATTCTCGGCTTACCAGAATTCACCGCACTCGCGGGTCGAATGCGTGGAATGCCACATCGGCCCCGGCGTGGGGTGGTTTGTGCGCTCAAAGCTTTCCGGGTTGCGCCAGGTGTTTGCAGTGACCTTTCAGACCTACTCTCGCCCCATCCCTTCTCCGGTCGAGCATCTGCGCCCGGCGCGGGATACCTGCGCGCATTGCCACTGGCCACAACGTTTTTCGGGTGACAAGTTCATCGTTAAGGCCAGTTACAAAGACGATGAGAAAAATACACCCCTGACCACAGCATTGGTGATGAAAATCGGTGGTCGAGCCTCGTCAGGTTCCGTGGGCATCCACGGGAGGCATTTGGACGACAGCTCTCGCATTCACTACATTTCGACCGACGAACGCCGTCAGGTAATTCCCGTGGTTTATTACACGGACGACAAAGGCAAAACCGTGGAATACGTTTCGACAGACAACAAAGTCAGCAAGCAGGAACTCGAAAAGGGCGAGAAGCGCACCATGGACTGCATTGACTGCCATAACCGGCCGACCCACGCGTTTGAGTTGCCGGAAAATGGAGTTAATCTGCGGATGTCGCGCGGATTGATCAGCCCGGAACTTCCGTACATCCACAAAAAAGCCGTGGAATTGCTGAAAGCCGACTATCCGGATCGCGATAGCGCACGAAAACAGATCGTCGAAGGGATTGAGAACTACTACCGCATGGGATACCCCGACGTTTATAACAGCAAGCGCGCATTGATCGAACAATCCGCCGAAAACGTCGCCAGGATTTATCTCCGCAACATTTTCCCAGACATGAAAATAAGCTGGGGAGTGTATCCGAACAATCTTGGTCACACTGACTTTCCCGGCTGCTTCCGCTGCCACGATGGGTCACACACCAGCGCGGACGGCCAGACGATTTCCAACGATTGCACCGCCTGCCATAACCTGGTCGCAGTACAGGAAGAAAATCCCAAAATGTTGGTTGATCTTGGCTTGCAGTGATTGAAAAATCGCCGAACCTAAACACGTTCAATGGTGCTCGACTAAGTCTCAAATCGCGCAGGTCAGGCTGCCCGAGGCTAGTCACGGTGTATACCTTTGGGGCGTAGGAGCGACCACTTAAGGGGAAGAACGTTGCCCACGAAATCTTCATCTCCGAGCCGACCGTAAAATTCTGTACAATCTTGCTCGCAACTCAGTAGCGTTGTCTGAAGATATCAACCATGTTATACACTTTGTTCTATGCGTGAGGCAGTACGAACTCGCATGCCCGAAATTCAACTTTTCCGTGATATTTTCAACGCGAGTCCCATGGGCATCGCGGTAGAAACTTTGGAAGGCCAGCCTCTTTTCGTCAATCCAGCCTTTTGCTCGATGCTAGGTTTCAGCGAGGAGGAACTCCGCAGTAAGCACTGTGTCGATTTTTCTCCTCCTGAAGATGCTCAGAAGGACTGGGCGCTTTTTCAGCAATTAAGAGCAGGTTCCATAGGTCACTACCAATTGGAGAAACGCTATTTCCGAAAAGACGGTTCATTGGTCTGGGGGAGCTTAAGCATCTCTTTATTGAAGAGTAGTCCATCTCCGCTCGTACTTGCCATGGTGGAGGACATCACGGAC
>Ga0210410_10001244_pt1 | contig 24338 bp, 19 predicted proteins | sample IncBWC4MmetaG_FD_161058 | JGI IMG/M metagenome (GOLD analysis project Ga0210410, IMG submission 161058) | Forest soil microbial communities from Barre Woods Harvard Forest LTER site, Petersham, Massachusetts, United States - Inc-BW-C-4-M | ecosystem: Environmental > Terrestrial > Soil >... | reverse complement strand
CGCATCCGCGGTCATCATCATGTTCGTCTTTGCCACGTGGATCAGCTTGCGCATCGGACGGCTGCGGACGGCAGCGGATTCCGCCGTGGGCAGCGATGGCAGAATCCAGCTGCACATGCCGGAATCCTCCAGCGCGGATGAGATCGGCGCGCTGTCGCGCGGCTTCGAGCGGCTTCTGGCGCGGCTCAATGAACATGCTCAGTACCTGCGTACCTTGGGCGGAAAGCTGTCGCATGAATTGCGCACGCCCCTGACCATCGTGCGCTCGTCATTGGACAATCTCGAGTCCGAGGGCCTGCGCGACGATCAGCTGCGCTACATCACACGGGCACGGGAAGGAACTCAGCGCCTGCAATCCATCTTGAGCGCGCTGGGCGCGGCGGCGCGGGTGGAGGAGAGCATCAAACAATCCGAACGCGTGAATTTCGATTTGCGCGACTTGCTGCTCTCCGCGGTCGCCGCCTACCGCGACGGTTTTCCGGCCGCGCATTTCGCAATCGAGCTGCCGGACAATCCCTGCTTCGCGCTCGGCGCTCCCGATCTTCTGGTGCAGTCGCTCGACAAGCTCATCGAGAATGCCGTCGATTTTTGCCCGCCCGAAGGGGCCATCACCGTGCGGCTGGACCGGGTGCAGAGCCGCTACGCACTGCAGGTCACCAACGATGGCCCGCTCATCCCACAGGCCCTGATGGGCCGCTTGTTCGAATCATTGTTCGAACAGCGTGAAGGCCGGGACGACAAGCCGCATTTCGGTTTAGGCTTGTACATCGTGCGGCTCATTGCCGAATTTCACGGCGGCACCGCCGTGGCTGCGAACCGCGAGGATGGCAGCGGCGTGATATTCACCATCACGCTGCCGCTGATCTAGATGTTTGGCGCCACTTAGGGCTCGCTTTGAGAGGTCTCACGAATGATTGAGCTGCAGGCGGTAAGCAAGATATTCCGAACCGACATCGTCGAGACGTATGCCCTGCGAGATTTCGACTTGACTGTCAATGCCGGCGAATTTGTTGCAATCACGGGTCATTCCGGCTGCGGCAAGACCACACTCCTCAACCTCACAGGCCTTCTGGAGGAATTCGAGGCCGGCAGCTACCGCCTCGACGGAGAAGATGTCAAAGCGCTTTCGGACAATCAACGCTCCCGCATTCGCAATCGAAAAATCGGCTTTGTATTCCAAGGCTTCAATCTAATCCCGAACTTGAATATCTACGACAACGTCGACGCTCCTCTGCATTATCGTCGCATGCCGGCCGGTGAGCGTCGCAATCGCGTCATGGATTCCTTGGAAAAGGTCGGACTCATCTCCCGAATGAAGCACTTTCCTGCGCAACTTTCCGGCGGTCAGCAGCAGCGTGCCGCCATCGCGCGAGCCATCGGCGGTGAGCCGCGGGTGATCCTTGCCGACGAGCCGACAGGGAACCTCGACTCGACCATGTCATCTCAGATCATGGATCTGCTCGAGTCAATCAATGCTTCGGGTACGACGATTCTCTTGGTCACGCACAACAACGAACTCGCACAACGTGCGCAGCGCAAAGTCCAGATGGTGGATGGAACCATTGCAACCGACAATGCACTCCCAGCCTAAGGAGCGGATTCCCGGGCAGGCAGCGGAGACACCGCCTCATTAGACGACACGCGTCGCCACGGCCGGTGGTACCGCGGAACCGCGTAACGCAGGCATCAATGCGGCAAGCAGTCCGGCGACCCAGATGAGGCCCATGCTGCCGACGAGGAAGACGACCGGCATACGAGGCAATTCCAACAGGGTGTGCAACTGCACGGCAAAAGCCAGCGTGGTGATCGAGCCGATGACGATTCCCGCCGTGGTAATGAGCCAGTTTTCCAGCAGAAACAATTTCACGATGTCCGCGCGCCGGGCACCGATCGCACGCCGCGTGCCGATCTCCTTGGTGCGGCTGGTAACTGCGAACGCGGCGAACCCGAACAGACCCAGCATCGTCACGGCCAATACGAAGGAGGACAGGATGGCCAGAATGACGGCGTCCGTGCGATCGGCGACGCGGGAGTGCGCCGCAGTGGCGGCGAGCGTATCCATGCTGTCCACCAACCGGTCATGCTGTCGCGGTTCGAGCTCTCTCCAAACCCGGCCCATGATGGCGTCGAGCTGACCTGGCTTCGTCCGTACGAGATAAATCGCGTTCGGTCCCGGCGGGACCGCCGGGGTCAACACCACATCGTAGACGATGTCCATGGGAGCAAGAGGCGGCGCCGCCTGCATCAGCTCCACCACACCTGCCACGGTCGCCGAGCGGCCGTTGAGAAGGCTGAAGTACATCGGCTTTCCCAAGGCTCGTTCGCCATCGCCGTAAAGTCTCCTGGCCAGATCTTCGGTGATGACCACCTCCATGCCGAAATCCGGGTGCGAGACGTCGGTGCGCGGCGGCGCCGGCAAGACACTGTCGGCGCTGAACATCCTGCCCCGAACGAGATGCAGGCCCAGAACATCGATAATCGAGTCGGTCGACTGGTACACGAATACCTCTCGCTTATTTTCCTTGAGGTCCTGATTTGGCGAGACCAGGGAACGAAGTCCGGCACGGGTCTGCGGAATCGCATTGCTTGCGCAGGCCGCGATGACCCCGGGAAGGGACCTCAAATACTCGAGGTCGAATTTGACTGCACGTTGTTGATCATAGTCCTTCCCTTCGCCATGGCTCTGAACCCAAAATACATCGGCCAAATTCATTCCGGTCGAGCTTTCCGTGGCCTCGAGCCGCGCGCCGATAACGTAGGCGACATTTGCAAAGATCATCAAGCTCAACGCCACTTGAGCCGAGAGCAGCAGCGGACCGGCCGGGCTTTGCCATAGCGCTCTTAGTACTGTTCGGATCACCATTTCGACTCGATTATTGTATTTTGAGGAAGGTTGCCGGAGCGAGCCGCCCAATGCGCCACGCCGGGTATAACCCGGCGAGCACGCCCGCAAGAAGCGATAGAGCCACGGCTGTGAGGATCATCTGCCCGTCCATGTGCGAGAGCGACTGCGCGATCGTGCTGAAGTCGGGGTTGTCGTGGAATTGAGCGGACCGCATGAGGACAAACATTCGGATCAAGCGCAGACCAATGGCTGCGATACCAATACCAACGAGTCCGGCGAAGACACCCAACAGCGCAACCTCGATGAGGTGCTGGCGAATGACATCACCGCGCGTAGCACCCAAAGCTCTTCGAATCCCGGACAAAGGGGCCGCACTCATGAATTTAGCCAACAGCAGACCCAATGTATTCAAGACACAAATGCCGAGAAACGTCAGGGCAAGCACCACTTGAATCTTGTTCTGATTTCCGACCACCTCATTCATCTCGAGCCAGGTCGAGACACTCGCCAGGAGATTGTTCGGCGGCCTCCCAAATCGACCTGCCTGCTGTTGAGCGCGGTGGTAGTTTTCCAGAAACTGTGCGTATTCGCGGTATTGGCGCTGCGTCGTCAACTCGACCCACACGCCGGTCGAATTGCATTCAGACGGAGCCAGTGCTTGAAATGTGTCGAGTATGGTCTTGGTCTGATAGCAGAACCCCTCGTAAAAAAGTCCAGGCACGGATTCAACCCAGCGAAAGGGAATAAACAGATCATCGGGAGGCCCGAAGTCTCTCGCCTCGTCATAGAAGCGCGGCAATGGCAGCCACTTGGCCAGGATGCCGATGACCGTGAAATGCTGACCGCTCAAGGTCAAGCTGCGGCCGACATTGTTGCCGCCCCCGAATAATCGATCGTTGAGATAACTGCTGATGACGACAACCTGGGCGGGACCCTCGTCCTCCGCCTGCGTCCATCCACGGCCGTAGAGTAAGGGCACATCGAACATTGGGAAAAATTCCCGGGTGGTCACGCGAACGCGTCGGTGGATCGGCGGGCTTCCCGGTCGCAGTGAATCCACCAATCCACTGGAGTACGACATCATTACGCTGCGTTCGGGAATTTTCGATTGGTAGACCGCCAAGGCGTCCCGATAAATCAAACTGAACGGCGGATATTCCGGATGCCGCTGAACTTTATCCGTCTCATCCACCGCTGGGCGGCTGTCGATGAGCACGCGGAACAGGACATCGTTCTTCCACCAAATGGGATTACCGGCTTTCGCGTGGTACAGGGTGATTGCCACCACCGAGGTGCCGACGCCGACCGCAATCACTGCGATGATCAGAGCTGCGATGAAAGGATTCTGCCGGATGCTTAGCAAGGCGATTCGCAGGTCGTGCCACAACATGGGCTTTCCCTATCCCCAGATACCCTCTTACTCTAGAGGAAACACAGCGTCGGTGACAGCCGTTGATCCAACGCATTTCGAGGTCCGAAAACGGCCGGTTTTGCATCGCTGCGTGCTGTAGATTACCCGCGGCATATCGGCGACGCCCAAGTCCGCGCGTTCGCAAGAAAAAGGTGGGAGATGCAAGTGGCTACAGAAAACAGCGCCGTTATTGGAGAATGGGATGGTAGGTCAATCTTCAAAGAGTCACTGGAAGAGGCGGCGGCGCTCGCCATGTCCTACCTGGCGAAGTTGGACCAAGATCCTGTAGGCGCGAGGGCTGACGCCGCGCTGCTGCGAACGCGAATTGCCAGACCGCTTCCCCGGCACGGTCTTCCGGCGCAACAGGTGGTCGGTGAACTTGCGGCCGATGTTGTGGGCGGCTTGCACGGCGTTGCGAGCGGACGCTTTTTCGCGTGGGTGATTGGCGGTTCTCTGCCCGCGGCGCTGGCGGCCGACTGGCTTACATCGGCGTGGGATCAAAACGCGCATAACTACGGTACGGGACCGGCGGCAGCCATAACGGAAGAAGTTGTCGGCGGTTGGTTGAAAGAGATTTTTGGACTGCCGTCGCAAAGCTCTTTCGCATTGGTGACCGGCTGTCAGATGGCTCATTTCACCTGCCTGGCGGCGGCTCGGCACGCGCTGTTGGCGAAGCGAGCGTGGAATGTGGAAGCGCAAGGATTGTCCGGCGCGCCTCCCATCCGGGTGATTTCCAGCGACCAAGCACACGGGTCAATCGATCGCGCGGTGGGCATGCTCGGCATCGGTACGTCCAATATGATCAAATTGCCCTGCGACTCGAACGGCCGGCTGGATGCCGCGACACTCGAATCGGCACTTGCCGCGCAGCCCAATGCGCCGACAGTCGTGGTCTTGCAGGCCGGCGATCTGAATATCGGGGCATTTGATCCATTTGAGATTTTGATTCCGATCGCGAAGCGCTACGAAGCATGGGTTCATATCGACGGAGCATTCGGCCTGTGGGTTGCGGCCAGTTCGTCTTACCGGCACTTGCTGGCCGGTGTCGCCGCGGCGGACTCCTGGGCGGCTGATGGACATAAGTGGCTCAACGTTCCTTACGACTGCGGCTATGCGTTCGTTGCGGACCCGAAAGCGCATGGCGGTGCAATGTCGCATCGGGCGTCATACATTTCTTATTCGTCGGACGCGCGTGACCAGGCCGACTGGAATCCCGAATGGTCGCGTCGGGCTCGGGGATTCCCGAGCTATGCGGCGATCAGGCAGCTGGGTATCGAGGGGATAGCGGACATGATCGAACGCTGCTGCACGCATGCGCGCTCGCTGGTCTTGGGAATCGGCCGTCTTCCCGGGGCAGAATTGGTCTGGGAACCGCAGATCAATCAGGGCCTGGTGCGCTTCTTGGACCTTAAAGCCGGGGCTTCTCAACAAGACCACGATCGCAGAACCGACTCGATGATCGGCAAGATCAACGCTGCCGGTGAAGCATTCTTCAGCGGCACCACTTGGCGGGGCAGGCGCGCCATGCGGGTGAGCGTCTGCAATTGGCAGACGACGGGCGACGACGTCACGCGTACGGTGCGCAACATTGCTCAGTTGCTGTGCTCGCCTTAAGCGGCCGCGCCCGAATTGATCGCGCCTTTTGCGCTCACGCCCTTTGAGTCCATCGCCTCTCCGAATGCCATTTCACGCGTGACCGGCTGACCTTCGTGGGTCAGCAGCCATTCTTTGCGTTCGATGCCGCCGCCGAAGCCGGTCAGCGAACCGTCGGCACCGATGACCCGATGACAGGGAACGATGATGGCAATGGGATTGCGGCCATTCGCGAGACCCACTGCCCGCGATCCGTTGGGATTGTTCAAGCGCTTGGCGAGCTGTCCGTAGCTGCGCGTCTCGCCGAAAGGAATTTTTGTCAGTTCGCGCCAGACGCGTTGCTGAAACTCGGTGCCCTCCATGCGCAAAGGCAGATCGAATTCGCGCCGCTTGCCCGCGAAATATTCTTTCAGCTGGCGCGCGGCGGCCGGCAAGGGGTCGATGGTGGCATTCTGAATCCAGTCATCGCCCAAGCCGGGTAGTTTGCTCGGCTTGTTGCGATACAGATTCATGTACAAACCCGTGAGGGCCGTGCCATCGGTTGTCAGCATCAATCGACCGATGGGACTTTCGACATAGCAAAATACCTTCATGGCGGGGCTCCTTGTGATTGCCACAGATAATGGGCTGCGTATGCGCGCCAAGGCCGCCAGGCTTCGGAACGCTGTTGCAATTGTTTCTGGTTCGATTGCGCAGCCCGCATCAGCACCAGATCCCCGGTGGGAAAGGCGTCGGGCCAGTGCAGCGCGCGCATGGCGATGTAATTGGCGGTCCAATGCCCGATGCCGGGCAGGCTCATCAAGCTTTCGATCTGCTCTTCGACATTCGATGCAAAGCTAAGCACGATTTTTCGCTGGGCAACTGCTCGTGCCAAACCCACCAGGCACCGAGCGCGGGCACCGACCATGCCCAATGCGGCAATTTCTTCGGGCAAGACCCCCGTCATGCGTTCGGCGCCGGGACTCAGGCGATTGAGCTCAGGATAGGGAGTCGCGATGGGCTCACCGTACGCCGCGGCCCAGCGCCCCGCCAGCGTGCTCGCCCCTTTCACCGACACTTGTTGTCCGAGCACGGTTCGCACCGCCAGCTCAAAGCCGTCGAAAGCTCCCGCAACCCGCAAGCCCGGCAGCCGGCGCACGGTCGCGGCCAGAATGTCATCTTGACGCAGCACCGTCCTGACCGAATCCGGAGCCGCTCCCAGATCGAACAATTGCTTGACCCTGCCGATGAGGGCGCCGATGACCGGCGTCAACGACGGCGAGATCTCCAAATTCAGTGAGCCTTCGCTCGGGTGCATCGACACCGCGATCCATCCTTTGGCAGCGCCGATCGCCACGGTGCGTCGATAATGCGTGGCATCGGCCATCTCGATCCCCGGAATGGCGCGCAGGCGCAAATAGGCCAACAGGTTATTCCATGCCAGCGGCGGCCTGAATTCCAATTGAACGCTCAACGTGTCCGTGTCGATCGACTTGCCGCGCACCGCGCGCGGGCTCAAGCCATATCGAGATTTGAACAAGGCGTTGAAGCGTCTCACGCTGCCGAAGCCGCTGGCAAAGGCGATGTCAGTCTGACTGAGCGAAGTTTCGCGCAGCAGCCGCTTGGCCAGCAGCAGCCGCTGGGTCTGCGCCAGCTGGATGGGCGACACGCCGAGCTCAGCTTCGGTCACCCGGCGCAAATGACGATCGCTGACGCCCAACGATGCCGCCAGATCTCCCACGCGGGCGCTCGATAAAGCATGTTCTTCGATGCCGGCCATGGCGGCTCCGACCAATCGGCTGACCGCATCGACCGGTGCCAATCCAGGAGCACGTTCAGGCCGGCAACGCAGACAGGGCCTGAAGCCGGCACCCTCCGCCGCTGCCGCATTCGAATAAAAACGCATATTCCGGCGATCCGCCGGCCGCGCCGTGCATATCGGCCGGCAATAGATATGCGTCGAGGTGATTCCCACAAAAAACCGGCCGTCAAACCGGCGATCGCGAGCCCTTACCGCACGAAAACAAGCATTGGCGTCGAGTTCCATGGCGCTAGACTAGCCGCTCTTGGCGGCCAATACTCGCCGTTTTCGGACCTCGATATGGCCCCACGCCGGGGCCACGGCATGGGGCTCAAAGGCGGCTGCAAATTACTTCTTTTTTGCCTCCCGGGCAGCTTCCTTGGCAGCTTCTGCTTTCAGATAACCGGCATAAGCTTTGGCCTCTGCAGCTTCGGTGGTGATATGCAATCTGATCTCATCGCTCACCTGGGGCACATACAAACCCAGTCCGAAATCCGACCGGTTGAGCATTGCCGTGGCTTCGAAGCCCACGGTGGGCACTTGATTGCGCGGATTTGTTCCGACTTTATTGATGGTCACATCCAGAATGATGGGCTTGGTAATCCCGTGCAGATTCAAGTTGCCGGTGACTTTGAGCCTTCCAGTCTCTCCATTCTTCTCGACCATGGTGCTTTTGAATGTGGCTGTGGGATATTTGGCAAGGTCGAAAAAATCGGCCGAACGAAGATAATCATTGAGATCCGGTACGCCGGTGCTCATGGCGGCCAGTGGAATGGTCACGCTCACGGATGACTTGGTGGCGGCCGCCTCATCGAAATCCAGGGTGCCTTCGACCATGCTGAACTGCGCCGTGGGATTCACGAATCCCAAATGATTCCAGCGGATGACGCCTTGTGAATGGCCGGGCTCGAGGGTGTAGGTCGTGGCATACAGCGGTGCTGAGGCAAGAACGAGCGCAATCGTAGAGGCTAAACGCGAAATCATGGGGGAACTCCTGTTGGGGCTGAAGCGGGCCATACTGTGCGGCTCGATTGCCCACCAAGTCCTGAAACCGCCCTGAATCGTTCTGAATAGATCTGAAAGTCCGCTAAACGGCACTCTCACCAGCCATTACGATGTAATGCTGGACTTGCGGTTCGAACTCCAAGAGAAAGTCTTTGTCTTCCGGGTAGTACTTGGCTCTCAATGGCTCATCGCCGGCGAAAGCTCGAATGCTGGTCTCGGAGTCCCAATGCGTTACGGTCAGGAAGTGGCTCACGCCGTCCTCGTCTCGGCGCATTACCGCAACACTTAGATTGCCTGGGACTGATCGGTAGTCAGGAATCGCCCGCTCCTCGAGGAAGCGCGTATAGGCATCAGCCTTGGAGCGCGGGGTACGTCCGTGCCAAATGCGACAGATCATGTCACGCCTGTTTGCGCAATCCCAAATGCTGCAAGATGCCTAAAGCCGCTTCGCGGCCTTCGAATACCGCGGTCACCACCAAATCCGAGCCGCGCACCATGTCGCCGCCGGCAAAAATTTTCGGATTGGTGGTTTGGAATCGGGATTGCGGTGCGCCGGAAACGCGCACCCGGCCATTGGCGTGCAGATCGATTTTTTGCGATCCAAACCAGTCGGCGGGACTCGGCAAAAAACCGAAAGCAATGATCACCGCATCGGCGGCGATGGTTTCTTCCGTTCCGGGAACCACTTCCGGCACGCGGCGGCCGCGCGGACCCGGCGGCCCCAATCGGGTTTCGACCAGCTTCACGCCTTGCACACGATCCACGCCGACGATTTCGATCGGTTGGCGGTTGAAAAGGAAGGTGACGCCCTCCTCCTTGCTGTTCTTGTAGTCGCGGCGCGATCCCGGCATGTTGGCTTCATCGCGCCGGTAAGTGCATGAAACGCTGGCGGCCCCCTGGCGTATCGCGGTTCGATTGCAATCCATGCCGGTATCGCCGCCGCCGAGCACCACGACATGCTTGCCCTTCATGTCGATGAAATCGGCGCCGTCGCGTTCCAGCCCCAACTCACGATTGATGTTGGAAACGAGAAATGGCAAGGCTTCGTGCACGCCCGGCAGATCTTCGCCGTCAAAGCCGCCTTTGACGTAGGTGTAGGTGCCCATGCCGAGAAACACCGCATCGAATTCGCCGGCGAGCTGCTCGAAGGCGATGTCGCGGCCGACATCCACATTCAGTCTAAATTCCACGCCCATGTCTTCCATGATTTCGCGGCGCTTCTCGACCACTTCTTTTTCAAGTTTGAACGGCGGTATTCCGAAGGTCAGCAATCCGCCGATCTTGGCATAACGATCGAAGACCACGGGCGTGACGCCGTTGCGCACCAGAATGTCGGCGCACGCCAAACCGGCAGGCCCGGCGCCCACGATCGCGACTCGCTTCGCAGTGCGCACCACATTCGACATGTCCGGTTTCCAGCCCAGGCGGAAGGCCTCGTCGGTGATGTATTTTTCGATGGCGCCGATGCTGACGGCGCCCAAACCGTCGTTCAAGGTGCAGGCACCCTCGCACAACCGGTCTTGCGGACAAATGCGGCCGCACATTTCCGGCAGCGAATTGGTTTGATGCGACAGCTCGGCCGCTTCGAACAGCTTGCCGTCATTGATCAGTGCCAGCCAATTCGGAATGTAGTTGTGCACCGGGCATTTCCATTCGCAAAAAGGATTGCCGCAGGAGATGCAGCGCCCCGCCTGCTGGGCCGCGGCTTCGGCGCTGTATTGTGAATAGATCTCGCGGAACTGCTTGGTGCGCACCTCGACCCCGAGCTTGTCCGGATCCTTGCGCGGAATGTCGAGAAATTGCAGATGCTTGTCGGCCATGGCGGTTCGCGGCGGCTCCCTAAGCGGCGCGGCGCAGATTTTCCAACAGCGAATCGATGGCGGAGGCCTTGGGTTTGACGACCCAGAATCGGCCGATGTAGGTCCGAAAATCGTTGAGCAACTGCGCGCCCCAGGCGCTGCCCGTGGCTTCCGTATGCTGCTCGATGAGTCCCCGCAGATGCTGGACATGCGTGCCCATGCCTTCGGGCGAGACGCGGTGGATATCGATCAAATCATGGTTGTAGCGATCGACGAAGTCGCGTTCCATGTCGAGCACATAGGCGAATCCGCCCGTGAAACCGGCACCGAAATTCACGCCGGTGGTCCCGAGCACGCACACCACGCCGCCGGTCATGTATTCGCAGCAATGATCCCCGGTCCCCTCCACCACGGCGAGCGCGCCGGAATTGCGCACGGCAAATCGTTCGCCGGCGCGGCCCGCGGCATACAGCTCTCCGCCGGTGGCGCCGTACAGGCAGGTATTGCCCATGATCACCGTGTCGCGCGCGACGAAGATCGAGCGTGCATGCGGCTTGAGAACGATCCTGCCGCCCGCCATGCCCTTGCCCACGTAGTCATTGGCCTCACCCTCGAGATTCAAATGCAGGCCGCCGGCATTCCAAACGCCGAAGCTCTGTCCCGCGGAGCCCTTCAAATTCACGATCAGGGGCGCCGCACTCATGCCCGCATTTCCCCAGCGTCTGGCGATCTCGCCGGAAATGCGCGCGCCGATCGAGCGGTTGAAATTGTTGACCGGATAGGAAAATTTGCCGCCGGACTTGGCGTCGATGGCCGCGCGCATGTCGGCCAGCATTTGCTCGGCGAGCACGCCCCGATCGAATGGCTGGTTGTGAGGATCGATGCAGTACTGCGGCTTGTCGGACACCAGCGCGGCATTGGCCAGCACGGGCTTCAAGTCCAGCTTGCGTTGCTTCGACGTTTCGCCGGGCAGAATCTCCAGCAGGTCGGTGCGCCCGATCAATTCAGCCAGCGTCCGCACGCCCATCGAGGCCATGATCTCGCGGCATTCGCGCGCCACGAACTTGAAGTAGTTGATCACCATCTCCGGCAAGCCGACGAAGTACTTGCTGCGCAGCACGTTGTGCTGCGTGGCGATGCCCGTGGCGCAGTTGTTCAAGTGGCAGATCCGCAGATATTTGCAGCCCAGGGCCACCATCGGTGCGGTACCGAAGCCGAAGCTCTCCGCACCGATCAACGCCGCTTTGATCACATCGAGACCGGTCTTCAAGCCGCCATCGGTCTGTAGACGCACCCGATGGCGCAGCTCATTGGCGCGCAGCGTCTGATGAGTTTCGGCGAGCCCCAGTTCCCAGGGTGTGCCGGCATACTTGATCGAAGACAGGGGACTGGCTCCCGTGCCGCCGTCGTAGCCGCTGACCGTGATCAAATCCGCGTACGCCTTGGCGACTCCCGCCGCCACTGTTCCCACGCCCGGTTCCGCCACCAATTTCACCGATACCAGGGCCTTCGGGTTGACCTGCTTCAAATCGAAGATCAGCTGCGCCAGATCTTCGATGGAATAAATGTCATGGTGCGGCGGCGGCGAGATCAACCCCACGCCGGGCCGCGCGAATCTCAAACGCGCAATCATGTCGTTGACCTTGTGGCCCGGAAGCTGTCCCCCTTCGCCGGGCTTGGCGCCCTGCGCGATTTTGATCTGCAGCACCTCGGCATTGATCAGGTATTCCGGCGTCACGCCGAAGCGGCCGGACGCCACCTGCTTGATCTTGGAATTTTTATCCGTACCGTAGCGCACCGGATCTTCGCCGCCCTCACCGGAATTCGAGCGGCCGCCGAGAGCGTTCATGGCGATCGCCAAAGCCTCGTGCGCTTCCGGCGACAGCGCGCCCAATGACATGCCGGCGCCGTCGAAGCGCGCGAGTATGGCCGAAATGGGTTCGACCTCTTCGATCGGAATGGGCGCTACGCCTGCTTTCAATTTCAACAAATCACGAATGCAGGACACCGGCCGCTCGTTGACCAGGCCGGCGAACTCTTGGTATTGCCCGTAGTCGCCCGTCATGACGGCCGATTGCAGGGTCGCCACCACATCCGGGTTGTACATGTGGTATTCGCCGTCGTGCATGTACTTGAGCAAGCCGCCCTGCTCCACCGGCGTGGTCTTGTCCCAGGCGCGCCTCGCCAAGTGTTCCGAATCGGCTTTCAGATCCGCAAAGTCGGCGCCTTGAATGCGGCTGTCGGTGCCCTGGAAGCAGAGGTCCACCACGTCATCGCCCAAGCCCACGATCTCGAACAGCTGCGCGCTGCGATAGCCGGCGACGGTGCAGATGCCCATCTTGGACATGATTTTCAACAGGCCCTTGCGGATGCCGCGCCGGTAGCTGCGGCCGAGTTCCTGGCGCGCGATGGCTTCCAGCTTCAGCACGCCTTGGCGCATCAAGTCGAACAGCGTCTGATAGGCGAGATACGGATACACGGCGGTTGCGCCGTAGCCGATCAGGCAGGCGAAATGATGGGCGTCGCGCGCAGTTCCGGTTTCCACCAGGATGTTGCACTTGCAGCGCAATCCGGTCGCGACCAGGCGGTGATGCACGGCGCCGGTGGCCAGCAGCGCGTGGATGGGCAGCTTCGCCTTGACCAGATACCGGTCCGACAGCAGCAACACCAGCTTGCCCTGGCGCACCGCCGCTTCCGCTTGATCGCAAATCCGCAACAGCGCGGTTTTCAGATCGAGACGTTCATCGTATTGCAGATCGATGAATTCATTCGGCACGCCGGACTCGGCCAGCGCGACAATTTGCCGCAGCTTGCGCTGCGAAAGAATCGGCGAGCTCAAGACGATTTGTTCGGCATGTTGCGGCGCCGGCATGAAGATGTTCGCTTCCGGGCCGATCTGCGTCTGCAGCGACATCACGATGCTTTCGCGCAGGCTGTCGATGGGCGGATTGGTGACCTGGGCGAATTGCTGGCGAAAATAGTCGTACAGCGAACGCACCTTCTTCGACAGCACCGGCATCGGCGTGTCATCGCCCATCGAGCCGACCGCTTCGCTTTCGTCCTCCGCCAGCACCCGGATGATCTCGTCGCGCTCTTCCGCCGAAACGTTGAACATCTTCTGATACTGCGCGAGGGTCTCGCGGTCGAAAGGCTCCGCCGCGAGGCGCGGATCGATGAGATCGGTTTGCAGGTAGCGAACACCCTTCTTCAGCCACGCCTTATACGGGTGCCGGCTCTTCAGCAGATCATCCACCCGCTTGGTGTTCATCAGTTCGGCGGATTGCAAATCGAGCGCCAGCATCTCGCCGGGCCCAAGCTTGCCCATATCGACCACTTCCTCCGGCGGGTAGTCCCACACGCCGGCTTCCGAGGCGATGGTGATGTGCCGGTTCTTGGTGATGACCCAGCGTGCCGGACGCAGACCGTTGCGATCGAGCGTGCAGCACGCATAGCGGCCGTCGGTGAGCACGATCCCGGCCGGGCCGTCCCACGGCTCCATGTGCGTGGCGTAGTACTCGTAGAATGCCTTCAAGTCCGGATCGATCATGTCCACCGATTGCCATGCCGGCGGTATCAGCATGCGCATGGCATGCATGGGATCGAGGCCCCCGACGAGCAGCACTTCCAGCATGTTGTCCAGCGACTGCGAATCGGAGCCAGTGAGCGACACCAGCGGCAAAATATCGCTCAAGTCCGGCAGCACCGGCGATCGGAACAGCGGGCCGCGGGCGACCGCCCAGCTGCGGTTGCCCTGGACCGTGTTGATTTCGCCGTTGTGAGCCAGGTAGCGGTAGGGGTGAGCGAGGCGCCACTGCGGCAGGGTGTTGGTGGAGAAGCGCTGATGGAAAACCACCACCGAGGCCTCCATCCGCGGATCCTTCAGGTCCGGATAGAATTGCACCAGAAATTGCGGCATGACCATGCCCTTGTAAACAATGGTGCCGGCCGACAGAGACGGGATATAAAAAACCGGATCCTGCCTCTCAAGTTTCTTTTCACAGCGTCTGCGCGCCAAAAATAATTTGCGGTTGAAGGCGGCTGCGTCGATGTCGCCGCCCGCATTGACGAATACCTGCTCGATGGTGGGCAGTGTCTTGAGCGCCTCCGGTCCGCAGGCTGAAGGATCGGTGGGCAGCGCACGAAACCCGGCAACGTGCAGCTTTTCCAGTTGCAACTGCTCGGTGAGAATCTTGCGCGCTTCTGCGGCCTTGGCGGCATCGCGATCGAGAAACACCAAGCCCGCGGCGAACATCGGCGCCAACGTGAGCCCGACCTCGGCGGCCACCGCTCTCAAGAATGCGGTCGGCTGCTTGATCAACAGGCCGCAACCATCGCCCGTCTTGCCGTCGGCGGCTATGGCGCCGCGGTGCGTGAGCCGATTCAGAGAACTGATGGCGGTCTGCAATACCCAGTGACTGGCACGATCATCGAGGCTGGCGATCAACCCGAAGCCGCAGGAATCCTTTTCATACGCAAGCCGGCACAGGCCCCAATCCGCCGCGCGCGGATCGGCGCCGTCGAGGCTGGTCCCAAATGCGGCCGTGTTTTCAATCGCCATATAACGCGCCCACCGTCAAGCAAACCCGGCGCAATCATGCGCAGGAGCTTTTAAAACAAGAACTTAAATCGGTTCTAGGCGCTTAAAAAAATTCAAGCACTAGGTTGGGCAATCGCCGCGAAGCGCGCCTGTGTGGGGTTTACCTTATCTGGATGCCGCCCTCATTGGCAAGGGACGCGTATGCCTGGTCTCGGTGCACTCGCGGCAAGCGGCGTGATCGAAGCGATGCTCGTCTAGCCGGCGATGTAGCGTTCCAGCTGCTCGATGTGATGGGTTTGCTCTTGGATGACGGCTTTGACCAAATCGCCGATCGACAGCATGCCGACGACGCGGCCGGCTTTGACCACCGGCAAGTGCCTGAAACGCCCGTCCGTCATGAGCTGCATGCAATGATGCACCGTGTCGTCGGGAGTGACGCTGACCGCCGGCGAACTCATGATGTCGCTGACCGGGGTGTCGTGCGATGAGCGATTTTTCAGGATGACTTTTCGCGCATAGTCACGCTCGGAAATGATTCCGAGCAGCGTGCCCTCGGTCATCACCAGAAGCGCACCCACATGCCGCGTCGCCATGATTTCAATCGCCCGCAAAACGGAATCGCTCGGCGCGACGGAGAAGATCTGGTTCCCCTTGGCCTGAAGCAATTGACTCACGGTTTGCATACTTACCCCCGTTTTGCCCTGATCGGACGCCCTGAGTCCTGTTGACTATACTCGCGCCTCGTATCAGGACAACCCAAAAAATGAGCGAATCGGATCCCAAGGCGCCTGTCGCCGCCATAAAGCCCCACCAGCTGAGCTCGCCGAATGGCGTTCGGACCGACCCCTATTACTGGCTGCGCGACGATGAACGCACCAATCCGCAGGTGCTGGCCTACCTGAAGGAGGAAAACGCGTTTCGCGAACGCAGCATGGCGGGTTCCAAGCCGCTGGAGAATGCGCTGTACGCGGAAATCTACGCGCGCCTGGCCCAAGACGATTCGACCGTGCCGTATCGCAAGAACGGCTATTGGTACAGCTCCCGCTTCGAGCCAGGCAAGGAGCACCCAATATTTGTGCGGCGCAAGATGTCGCTCGATGCGCCCGAAGAGATCCTGTTGGACGCCAACCTGCACGCGGTAGGACATGAGTACTACCGCATCGGGGCTATGGAAATCTCGCCGGATTCGGGATGGCTGGCCTACTGCGAGGATACGGTGGGCAGGCGCCAATTCACGTTGCGTTTCAAGCATCTGCAGAGCGGCGAGATTCAGCCCATCGCCATTACCGACGTTGAACCCGACCTGGCGTGGGCCAACGACAACAAGACGCTGCTGTACGTCGAGAAGGACCCGGAGACGCTGCTCGGCCTGTACATCAAGAAACATGTGCTGGGAGAGGACCCCAAGCACGATCAATTGGTGTTCGAGCAGACCGACAGACGTTTCTATACCGGCGTATCGAAGTCCAAATCGGATGCGTTCATTTTCATACACATGGAAAGCACCCTGTCCTCGGAGTGGCGGTACGCGCGCGCCGATGATGCGCAGCTTAAGTTCGAGACTTTTCTGCCCCACCGACCGGATCACGAGTACGACATCGAGCATCTCGGGGACGCGTTCATCGTCAGGTCCAATTGGCAGGCCCGCAATTTCCGGCTGGCGCGCGCGCCTATCGGCGCCGCCGCCGACATCGAGCAGTGGTCGGACGTGGTGGCGCATCGGGACGATACTTACATCGAGGATTTCGACGTCTTCGACCAATTTCTCGCCGTGTCGGTCCGCAGCGGCGGGCTGCGCAAACTCTGCATTCATCCTCTCAACGGCGAAGCGGAGTTTTTCATTGCCAGCGACGAGGCTGCCTACTACACCGCGCTTTCGGTCAACATGGAATTGAATACTGAGATCGTGCGCTATGCGTATTCCTCCCTGACCACGCCGACGACGCTCTACGACTACCATGTCCGCACGCGCGAGCAGGTGCTGCTCAAGCGCGATCCGGTGGTGGGCAGCTTCGATCCGCAAGACTACACCACTGAGTTTCTGATGGCGCCCGCGCGCGACGGCGCTCAGATTCCGGTATCGCTGGTGTACCGTAAGGGTTTCGCGCACGACGGTAGCGCGCCGCTGCTGCAATACGCCTACGGTGCCTATGGCATATCCACGGATCCCAGCTTCTCGTCGGCGAGGCTCAGCCTTCTTGATCGCGGCTTCGTGTATGCGATCGCGCATGTGCGCGGCGGCCAAGAAATGGGCCGCGCGTGGTATGACTTGGGGCGGAAACTGCAGAAGAAAAATTCATTCAACGATTTTTTGGACGTGACGCGCGCGCTGGTTGAACGCCGTTACGCCGCCAGGGATAAGGTATTTGCAATGGGCGGCAGCGCCGGCGGGCTGCTGATGGGGGCGATTGCCAACATGAGCACGGGTGATTACCGCGGCATCGTGGCTCAGGTGCCGTTCGTGGATGTGGTCACCACCATGCTGGATGAGAGCATTCCGCTGACCACCAACGAATACGACGAATGGGGGGACCCGAACGATCGCGCGAACTACGATTACATGCTGTCGTACTCGCCATACGACAATGTCAGCGCCAAAGCCTATCCGGCGATGCTCATCACCACCGGACTGTGGGACAGTCAAGTTCAATACTACGAGCCGGCGAAGTGGGTGGCCAAGCTTCGTGCCCGGAAGTCGGATGAAAATCGCTTACTGCTGCATGTGGAGATGGAAGCCGGTCATGGTGGAAAGTCGGGGCGCTTCCAGCGTTATAAGGAGATCGCGATGGAATACGCGTTCCTGCTGGCTGAGTTGGGCGTCCTGAGTTAAAAAAAAGGCGCCGCGAGCGGGAGGGGGAAGCTTTGACCGCGGCGCCTTGGGGGTCACCCAAAAACTTGAGTGATCATCGCTTCGCGGCGCTGACCTTGGGCGAGGAGCGGACGGTCAGCGCGGACGAATAGCGAGCGGCAAGCCGCGCGGCGGAGGCCACGCGAGCGTCGATTCTGGCGAGGGCAAACTGGCCATCGCCGCGGCGCACCAGCAGCGTGGCCTCGCGGCCACCCTCGGCAGCCAGCAGCGCGATGAGTTTGGATTCCATGCCTTTGGATCAAGCAAGCCGCATGCCAAGCCCAAGCTCTTTTGAAAATCAGCGACTTATGCAGATGGCGCCTACGCGATGTGACGCAAATTGTCGGCTGATGACGCGCGCTGCCAGCCCTAGGCAGGGGCCAACGCGACACGCGGAATACTTCAGACAGGCTCCTTAAGGATGCAACAGCACGCAGGCCTGCGAGTGGGCTTTGAGTGTCTTGCAAATCGAGCTCGCGCGCGATTCGCTCAAGGAGGCGACTTGCAAGCGGTACAGGGTGCCCGAAGCGCCCTTCTTCGGTGAGACTTTGGGCGACAGCCCCGCGAGCACCTTGGGATATTCCTTTTCAAGTTTCGCCCAGCGTTGATTCGCCGCGTCGGCGCCGGTCTTGAATGCGCCGAGCTGAATGCCATAGGAACCACGTGATTTTGCCGGCGCCGGCGCGCTCGATGCGGCGGGCGCTTTTGAAGCGGCCAAGGATTTCGGCGCGGCTGAGCGTTTCATGGCCGTGCCAGGCCCGGGGGTTGTCTGCGATGGCGGCGTGGCGTCGGCACCGGCGGGAGTATTGGACGGCACGGATGCCAGTGTGAAGTTCTCGATGCGGATGCGCGCTTCTTCCGTCCACTTGCCTTCCGGGTACTGCTTCAAGAATGCTTGATAGGCCTCGAGCGTGTCCGTATCACGCGCCTTTTGCCAATCCCGCTGTTCGTACAGTTCCTTCACGCGGGCCTGGGCCTGGGCCGTGAACTCGCCGCTGGGATACTTTTTCAAGAAGAGCTCGTAGGCATCGGTGGTGTTCGCGGTCCTGGTTTTTTCCCAGTCACTCTGTTGGCGGCTGCACCCCCCCAGGCCCAACGCGGCGGTCAAGGACAGCGCCAAAAACACTTTGTGGATGACCATGTTCACACTCTGGACGGGTTTTAGACGGATGGGACATTCTACGTCGGCGACGCCAAGCTCGTCACATCACGAGGTGCCCCCGATGGGATAATAAGGGTGTCATGAGCCAAGAAAAACGCCGATTTCTGGACAGTACTTCGGCTACCCCGACCTTCATAGGCGTCGACTCGGTATTCGTCGGCGACATTCGCGGCAAGGGTCAGTTCGTGGTTTCCGGCGAAGTACATGGTGATGGCGAGTTGGAAGGGGCGCTGAATCTATCCGCCTCCGGCAGCTGGCACGGCCACGTTCGGGCGCAGCAAGCAATTGTCGCCGGCACCATTTTGGGCGGCTTGATCGTCAGGGACAAGCTGGAAATCGGCTACACGGCCGTCATCCGCGGCAAGGTCAGCGCACGCACCGTGGCGATCGCGAAGGGCGCGATCGTCGATGGGGAAATCGAAGTCACCTCGGATGTCCCGGTGGTGCGATTCGAGGAAAAGCGCGACACAAAATCCGGCGCCGACTAGGAGGCCTGTCTGAGCATTCCGCGCTGTGCGCGAATGGCGACAGACAGGCAAAGTTGGTGTGTTGCAGCGTAATCACGCATCCTAGCACCAGCTCCTCACCTTCAAAGTCAATGAAAGAATACGATGTGATCATCATCGGCGGCGGCATTCATGGCGTCGGCGTACTCCAAGCGGCGGCGGCGGCAGGCCATAAGGCCCTGCTCGTCGAGCGGCAGGCCCTGGCCAGCGGCACGTCGAGCCGATCCAGCAAACTGATTCACGGCGGACTGCGCTACCTGGAATCGGGTCAATTCGCACTGGTTCGCGAGAGCTTGCGCGAGCGCGCCATTCATTTGCGCATCGCCTCCGAGCTGGTGGAACTGAAGGCCTTTTTCATTCCGGTGTATCGCGACACCCGCCGCCGGCCCTGGCAGTTGAAGATCGGACTGTGGATGTACGCGCTGCTCGGCGGATTCGATGCAGCCACCCGCTTCGGCAGCGTGCCGAAAACAGAGTGGCCCTCGCTCGACGGGTTGAAGACCTTGGATCTCGATGCCGTCATTCGCTACCACGATGCGCAAACCAACGATGCCCTGCTGACGCGCGCGGTGGTGAAATCCGCGCTGGGGTTGGGTGCCGAGATCGCGATGCCGGCGAAATTCACGCGGGCGACTTTAAGTGAAGATGGCGTGAGGGTGAGCTACGCCACGTCCGGTTCGAGCATCGAGGTCAAGACTCGGGTGCTCGTCAACGCCGCCGGGCCGTGGGCGACCCAGGTCGCGCGCGCCGTCGATCCTGCCATTGCGGTTCCCGATGTGGACTTGGTTCAGGGCACGCACATCGTGATACCCCATCCGGTGACGGCGGGCATTTACTACGTCGAGAGCCCGACCGACGGACGCGCCGTGTTCGTCATGCCGTGGGGCGGCGCCACCCTGATCGGCACCACCGAGACTGCGTATCGCGGCGATCCCGACCAGGTGCATCCGCTGCCGGAGGAAGAGGAATACCTGCTGGCGGTCGTACGCCACTATTTCCCGCACTTGAGCGCCCTGACACGCAGCGACATCACCGAGCGCTTCGCCGGACTGCGGGTCCTGCCCGCGGCCACGCAGGCGGCCTTCGACCGCTCGCGTGAAACCATATTCACGACGGATCGAGACGCACGCCCACGCGTCTTGAGCATTTATGGCGGCAAACTGACCGGGTGGCGGGCGGCCGCAGCCCACGTGATGCAGCGCATCACCCCCTCCCTGCCGGCGGCCGTGGCCAAAGCCGAAACGGATCTGTTGATTTTGAGGAGACCGACATGACGAGGAATGCCGCGGGGCTTATCGTGCTGGCGTTGTTTGCGACGCTGACGCACGCGGAGGACTATCTCAGTCCGACCGAGGAGCGCGTGCGCCTATCGCTGGGAGTCGTGCGCGTCTCGAATAAAACCGACTTTCAGATCGACAGCAGCACGGGCGTTCCCGGGACACCGCTGAATGCAGAGGACCAATTCGGATTGGATAAGTCCGACTACGAGGCGAAGATCCAGGCCATGGTGCGCGTCGGCGAGCGGCATCGGTTGCGATTCGATTATTTTTCGCTGGACCGCACGGGGCAGCTCACGCTCACCCAACCCATCGTGTTTCGCGACGTGGTCCTGCAGCCCGGCGACCCGCTGAACTCCGACCTCTCAATACGCACCTTCGGCATTACGTACGAATATTCCTTCCTGCACAGCGATCGATATGAAGTGGCGGCCACGATCGGCCTCAACGACACCGACATCTCGGCGCGCGCACGCGTGCAGACGCAGGCGCGGCATGCGGATCAGACCGAGGATAAAGCAGGTCCGATTCCGACGCTGGGACTCGACGCGACCTACGTGCTGAGCAAGCGATTTTACTTCGACGCCCGCGCCCAGTACTTCAGAATACGCATCGACGACCTCGACGGTTCTTTGGGCCTTTACGAAGTGGATGGTCTGTACCGCCTGCGTCCCAACATCTCCTTCGCGGTCGGCTACTCCTCCCTGCGGGCGCGCCTGACCTCCGCGCAGCCCCGCCAAGCGGGATTTTTCAACTTCAATTCGAGCGGTCCTGAGATTTTCGTCAGAGTCGCGTTCTGAGTCCTGCACAGGACCGCTCAACATCACGGTGTTGGAGCACGCGCCGCGCACGGCCATCCGAGGTCGTGTGGCCTCATTCGCACTTGTCAGCCGGCAAATCGCGCGTCGGCCAACACCCCGCGGTAGCTTTGGCATGTGATGTTGACCGATTCGAGCATTCGTCAGGAAGTGCAAGTAGCCTCAAGGGAACTGCGCCTTTTTCGTTCCCTTGAGGCTACTTACCCTTCCAGGCGAGCGCTATCCCCAACCGGTCAAAATCACAGTGCCGAGCAACTGACGGTCTAGGGAGTGCTGGACTCGGCGGAGAACTCGACCCGATTGTTCGCTGCGGCGACGCGATTCCATTCACCGGCCGTGAGGCTTTCGGTGCGCGACGGATACGGCGTGGCGGCGTGCGTGGTGCCGGTGCTTTCCAGCGCGACCGTTATTGCGCCCGCGGTGCGTTGACGCACCCCCGCGACGAGATTCGCAAATGCCAGCGACTGACGCTGCTGGCCCGACAGCGCTTCATCCAGGGGATTGCCGATCATGTCGCATCGATTGATGGGCAGTGTCGGCACTGCGGGTACATAGCCGTCGGTGGCATTGCCGCTCAAGCAAAACAGTCCCGCCGAACTCGAAATCTTCACCACCCCATGAAACGCTTGAGCCTCGAGCTTCGCCAGCAGATCCCGCAGCACATCCAGACGGCTGCGATCAAAGGCGATTTCGCCATAGGGCACGGGCTCGACCCGCGGCTGTATGGGGGAAGCTGAGGAACCGGCCGCCGCAGGCGATTGGCCGGTGTTCGCCGTTGCCAGCGCGGTTGTAAGATCTTTCACCGCGGCATTCAAATCGGCCCGCGCCTGCAGCAATTCGCCGTTGGAGGATTGCAGTCCCGCGATTTCCGCGCGCGCGCGCGCCAGGTCATTGCGCGACGCCAGCCAGCTCGCCGCGAATGCGACCGCCACGGCGAGGACCGCGAGTACCGCGGCCGCCCAGGGCCAGACGGGCTTCGGCGGCGGCGGCGGCGGCGCGATCGGATCGGGGCCCTGCACCGGCATGTCGTTGCGAATATCGCCGACGATGCGCGTCGCGAAGCTGTCGAGGCTGGCGACAATGAAGCGGCGAATGTCCACCGCTTGGTCCTTCACCACCGTTTCAACCCGGCGTCCCCAATCGATGGCGCCGCTTGCCGCGGCGGGTCGCGAAGGCGGCCTTTCGACGGCGATGCCGGAGTCCAATTCGACCGGGTGCAGTGCAGGCTCCGCCATGTCGCGGCGATCCGGCAACAAATGCAGCTCGTACAATACTTTCGACACATCGACGGGCCGGACCTGCTTCGGCAAGACGCCCATTGCGCCGAGGGCGCGCGCCTGACCGACATACAGTTCGCCCTCTTGCGAGGTGTACATCATGATCGGGATCATGGCGGTCTGGGGATTTCCCTTGATTGCCTTCACCGCCTGCAGGCCATCCATCCCCGGCATCAGATGGTCCATGAAAATCGCATCGGGACGATTGCTTTTCAAATATTCAATGGCCTGCTCGGCCGACTCGGCCATGTCGACCTCGATGTCGTACTTCTCGAGCATGCGGCTCAAAATGACACGGGCTGACTTGGAGTCGTCGACGACCAATGCGCTTTTGCGGGCCATGGGATTAGTGTAGCGCAGTCGCGCCCGTCGCGAATCCGCGACGCAAAAGCCGGTACGTCCCGAAGGCCCAAGGCCTAGCGGATGTGCGTTGGACTGGAAGCGGACCCGCGCAAATTTACGCGGGATCCGCGCTCTGCGATTCCTTGTTCTGAGAAATCCAGGTCAACGCGGATTCAACGTCGGCGAGTTCACTGGCTGTGAATCCTTCGATTCTCACACCCGTGGCCTCCGCCTTCTTTTTGGCAAGCTCCGCGGCCGCAACGGAATGTACCCACACCAAACCGCGGCGCACCTTGGCCGTGAACTTTTGCTGCTTCTCTTCGGTCATTACCCACTCCTTAAATTATCTACCGCAGTCTACGGGGCCGCGATGGCCCGGTCCATTCGAGCACTGTAGTTGTTGAGAGCGCGGGAGACCACCCCTATATATTGGTTGGCCTCTTCCCATCGCCGCTCCTCGATCGCCTCGCGAATCCCCGGCAAAGTCTTGACGCCGTACCCGGTATGCAGGCCCGGCGCATAGATCATGTGCTGGTACCACTCGCGGCCGGGTAAACCATGCGAATCCGTCAAATTTTGCTCCAGAATCGCGAGGGTCGAATTCACGCGCGCTCTCTCGGCGCCGGCGGCCGCATCATTGGACGCACCCAGGCGCGCATACTCCTTGTCGAATGCCATTGCGCTTTGTTCCAGTTTCGCCACCGCATTATCCAGCTCCGCGAAATTGAGGTACGGCACTTCGGCGGCTCGCGGCGGCGCCGCACGCGGATAGTCGGGATTCGTCGTCAGTTTGTAGGACTCGTCATCCTGCAGCTTGGCAAGCTCCCGGGTCTTGGCACGCATGCCGTCGGCCAGCTTGTGCAGCTCATCGTCGTATGCTGCGACCGAGGCGGCAAAATCGCTTTCGCGCGCCGGAATCAATTCCGCCTGCGCGGCTCGCAGCATGATCCGGCCCGCCACCTTGGCCAGCGCCACTCCATACTCAAAGCTGGGGTCGACAAAACGGCGAAAGTGATCGAATGAATCATAGGCCGAGTGATAGACGCCGTACTGCGATTCGCCCTCGAATCCAAGATTGACGGAATTGATGCCCAAATGTTGCAGGAAAGGCGTGTAGTCCGAGCCTGCTCCCAAGGCG
>Ga0210410_10001243_pt1 | contig 24344 bp, 20 predicted proteins | sample IncBWC4MmetaG_FD_161058 | JGI IMG/M metagenome (GOLD analysis project Ga0210410, IMG submission 161058) | Forest soil microbial communities from Barre Woods Harvard Forest LTER site, Petersham, Massachusetts, United States - Inc-BW-C-4-M | ecosystem: Environmental > Terrestrial > Soil >... | reverse complement strand
AACGCGCATTGCTCCTCGAATGGGATTTATATGGAGTCCAACAGTAGGTGAACGCACAACTTTCAGGGGTGGAATCGGAGCCTTCTACGATAGCGTGCCTCTGAATGTATATGCCTTTAGCAATTACCCTGAGCAAATCATCACAACCTATCAGCCGGACGGGACGATAGTAGGCACTCCGCAGCACTATCTAAACCTGACGTCGGAGGCAGCCGCGTCAGAATTTCCTTTCGTCGACCGGGACCATAAAATCGGGAACCTCGCGCCCTACACAGTTGCCTGGAATCTTGAGGCGGAACATCGGTTCTCAGAGCATTTGACAATACGCGCCAAATATCTTGAAAGCCACGGAAGCGGGCTGGTCACCATATCCCCTCAGCTGGTTCAGGGACAAAACGCGTTTGTCCTCGCAGGGGACGGCAGCTCAAAATATCGTCAATTTGAATTGACTGCGCAGCTTTCATTGCAGCCTAACAACCGGATCTATACCTCGTATGTCCGTAGTCTATCCCAGGGCACTCTCAACGAATCTGATACCTATCTGGGTGACTTCTCCTCGCCCTTCATACGGGGCAATCTGTATACGAATCGGGCAGGCGATCTTCCCAACCGGTTTCTCACCTGGGGCAGCGTGGCCTTGCCGTGGAAGGTGAAAGTCTATCCCAAGATTGAGTGGCGGAGCGGCTTTCCCTACCAATCGGTGGATGTATACCAGAATTACGTCCAGAACATGAAAGCCGACAGCGCTCGCTTTCCGATCTACTTCTCTGCGGACGCGCGGGTCGCGAAGGATGTCAAACTGAACTCCAAATACACTTTGAGACCTTCGATATCAGTCACCAATATCACGAACCATTTCAACGCGCTTGAAGTGCATGCCAACACCGCCGACCCTCAATACGGTCAGTTCGTCGGAAATTATGACCGGCACATGCGCTTCGACCTCGACCTGGTTTTCTGAACAAACCAGCCACCGGAACGCATACGGGCACGTGAGGATCTGATTCTGCAGATCATCCTCTTACAAATCTTTACATGTCTCCTACACATCCTGACGGCATCTCACTGCGGTCACGGCTAACGTCAAGACAACGGAGTCAGGCGCGATCGTTCAGTACCCGCCGAGATCGCATTTGTCCAAAAACTACATTGAGGTGAACTATGAAGTCACGCATCACGGATATGGTTTTCTTCTCGTTTTCATTCTTGACCGCATCAATATCACCCGCGTTCGCGCAGGAAGCTCGGCCCTCCCCCAATACGGTTGTTGTGGGATCGGGTAGTGATCTTAGGTGCAGACTCGATAAGGGTCTGCGCATCACCAAGGCGGGCGAACCGATTACCGCGAGGCTAGTGGAGCCGGTATACATCGGAACGAGTCTCGCTATCCCCAAGGGATCGACGGTCCAAGGACACGTCTCGTCCGTGTCTACTGCGCCTTTGAACAAACGAACTGGGCGGCTGCTTAGCGGTGATTTCACGCCTCCCCAGACTGCGAATGTAACGTTCGATCACCTGCTTCTCTCTGACGGAACTTCGCTGCCGATTCATACCGACACAACGGTTGGTGTCAGCGACGTGAAGACAGCAAAATATCTTCCTAAGTCTGAACGTCCTGGCGTTCGCCAGAAGCTAAAGGACGCGGCGGAGCCTCTCCGAGAACCAAACAAGTTGCAACGACTCGGCGTAGCCGCTATTAGCAGCCTGCCCTATCATCCCGAATATCTCGATCAGGGTACGATCTTCGATGCGGCTTTGCTCGATCCGATTACAACGCCATTGCCCGTCCAATCAGGAGCCGATGTCGATTCGCCATCCAGCGAAAACTACCTCCGGCTTCGACTGTTGACTCCTTTGAAGTCGCAGATGATTGCAGGCGGAGCGTCGATCGAAGCTGTGGTCTCACAGCCGTATTACAACTCGGCTCACCTTCTTCTCTATCCTGCGGGCTCGAAGCTCGAAGGTACAGTGAGCAAAGCTAAATCTGCCAATTGGATGAAGAAGAATGGTGCTCTTCTGTTCTCCTTTCATTCCGCGCTGACGCCTAATGGGACAGCTAGCAGCTTGAATGCCACTGTCACGGAGGTTGAGGCCGCTGGTTACCAAGGCCTTGCTGTCGGCGAAGAGGGAGACGTAAAGGCAACTACGTCGCTCTTCACTCAGTTGCGAGCGCCGCTCTCTCTCATTGGCCCTTCAAGGGCGCTTACTGATTCGACGGTAAACAAGACAGCGTGGTCAAGAGCGGGAGAAGGTCATAAGGGTTTCGGGGTGATTGGCGCCGGTGCGGCCCAGGCATCTGCAGCCACGGCCACCGGCTTCGGCTACTTCGGGGCTGCCATGAAGCTCTACAATGCTTTTCTTGCTAAAGGCTCAAATGTCGAGCTCCCCGTCAATACTCCGATCCTCTTGCGCGTCAATGAGGGATCGCAAATGTCGAGTGTGGATCCCTCTCTGCCATTGGTTGATCTGAACAATCGCCGTGAGCCGTGAGTGTGGCGGCAGTAAGTGCCCTGCGTTTCACTCCGCTCACGACTGCTCGTTCTCAACTAAAAGCAGGGCAAGACTGGAAACTATTCCCGTTCGTTTGCGCCGGTTCACGATTCGACCTCTCAAGGAGAGGGTCACGTCGAGTTCCTTGGCTACAAATCCATACATTGTCCCCACATATCTTGACTGCATCGCGGTACCCGTTGGATACGCTGACAACAGCTACAACGTTTCTTGTAGCTCTAGCCTCGATGCAGAGTGCCACACAGGCTGGCGGCCCGTAGAAAACCACGAACGCGGAGAGCGTGAGCTTACTGTTCACAGGCTTCACTCTCCGCCTCGAGCAAGATCCGGCATTTTGAGCGGATGACACATGTCTTTAGGGAATCCAGAAGTGCTTAGTCCGACGAAGAAGTGTATGGAAGATCGGATTATGGAATTAGAGGTAGAGAATTCACGTTTGCGGCGATTAGTTGCCGAACTCCTGTTGAAGAATCAACAACTGCGCGTTGCACATCTACCCAACCAAAGCGATAGCGGAAAGTTCGATCGGAACCGAAGCCAACCACATCCTGAGTGATCCCTGCCGGACTCTCATCCTGTGTTTATGCGGGTCATTGTGAAGGCAACAAGCTCGGTAGCGGAATCTTCGAGAGCGCAGTCATCAATCATGCGAAACGCATTCCGTCTGGTCGTGCTATCGCGCGTAGAGCAACGACAAAGGTGCGAATCTCCCTCATTCCTCTTGGACGCTTAAATCATCTCCCAATTATCGGGTGAACCATACTCTCCGAAGTGCACGTTCTCTCGGCACAGCAAATTTTATCCCGAGCTTCTCGGGCTTTACGGTCTGATTTAGGAAGGAAATGACGACTCTTTATCAAGCTGAACTTACTCCAACATCCGCGGCGAACCGAACAGATTGGCTCTATATCAGATCAGCCGCAAGTCTTTTAACATCGATGGTCTGCTGCGCATTCGTTCTTCGAATCGCCGTAGTAGCATTCAGCTTCCTCAGTATTGCGGCAGCTTCACTTGACCATGGAAAGTTTGGCGCAGAGATGGGTTGGGTTGCCCGCAGTTTAGCTTTGGGCCATGGGTTCAGTTCGCCCTTCTTCCCTTCAACTGGCCCTACAGCTCTTGTGCCACCACTCTTTCCATATTTGCTTGCCGCCGTCTTCCGCACGTTTGGTCTCTACACTGCAAAATCGGCTTTTGTCATTTTGTCGCTGGATAGCCTTCTCTCGGCACTGACCTGTATTCCCATTTACCTAAGTCTTAAATATGCTGCTGACGAGAGGCTGGCGCAATTTGCAGGATGGCTGTGGGTAATCTACCCTTTCGCAATCTATTTTTCGGGAGCTCAGGTCTGGGACTATGCCTTAACCTCGTTTCTATTTGCAACCTGCTTTTGCTTAGCACAGCGGCTTCACTTGCAAGAAACTTTCTTGGTATGGTTCGGCTTCGGCATTCTTTACGGAGTCACGGCTCTCTCCAATCCCTCCGTTCTCTCAATGTTTCCCTTTCTTCTTCTGTCGGCTCTTTGGAAAGTTAAACGCCTCGGACACCGCTGGTTGCTCCGCGGCGTTGTCACCGTTATCGCTATCACCCTTGTCCTTGGACTATGGGCTATCCGCAACGTTCGCGTCATGCATGCCGCATCTCCGATCCGCGATGGCTTCTGGTTGGAATTCTGGGCCGGCAATAACGGTGATACCTTCACCTCGAATCCGGCTTGGGCGCATCCTGCCAGCAATCCTGTCGAAATGCAAGAGTTTGAAGCTGAGGGAGAGACGGCCTACCTTGGTCACAAGCACACACTAGCAGTGAGCTTCGTGCGTCATCATCCTCTACTCTTCGCAGGCGTCTCACTCCGGCGCGTTGTCCGTTTCTGGACTGGATTCTGGAGCTTTCAGCCGAATTATCTGCAATCTGAACCGCTGGATGTACCTAATGTTTTCTTCTGCACTTGCATCACACTTTTCATGCTTCGGGGGATACGGCGTTGGTGGAAAGAAGATCGAACCCAGGCAAGTCTCCTTCTGAGCATGCTTCTCGTATTCCCCTTTCCCTACTACTTAACACACTCTTCAATGGATTATCGGCAGCCCATAGAACCCCAAATTCTCATTTTGGTAACCATCGGCCTCTTCGGGATCAGGGATTGGACCACGTCAGCAGACTCGCACGAGATCGAGGACTTCCGACAGTGCCAAGCGGAGCCTCTGATGGCCTATACACTTACCGGAGAAACGCTCTGCCAGACAAGGAGTTCAGCGGTGGCACCGAAGATGTACTGAGGGAGATTGCACTGCCGATTCCTTCCCATATGCCTACTATGAAGGTGTCGGCCGGCCGATCCACTTCCAATCCCTATCTTCCTCACTGCCTGCAGGCAATTCTCCTTACTCAATATTTACTTGAGGCTTTCTGGGTGGCACATTGACGGGCGATGAAATCGAAGGACCGAGGCTTTTGCGCGCGATGACCTTTGCTGACGATGACGATGGCGCAACGGATCAGTAGAACCAGCCGCGTCTTCCGCGGCAAGTTCGTCGCCGGACTGCGGCGCCTCTTTGCCCGCCATCAGATGCGCTTCTTCGGCGAGTACATGCCGCTACATGAGGAGAAGCACTTCGCCCTCTTCCTGCGCACGCTTTATCGGCAGGACTGGGTCGTCTATGCCAAGCCACCCTTCGGCAGCCCTGAACATGTGCTGCATTATCTGGCGCGCTACACGCATTCCGTCGCCATCTCCAACCATCGCCTGCTCTCGGTCTCAGCTGCTGAGGTCCGCTTCCGCTGGAAGGACTATGCTCACCACAGCAAGCAGCGCACCATGATACTTGCTTCCGAAGAGTTCCTGCGCCGCTTCCTACAGCATGTGCTGCCACGAGGCTTTCCCCGCATCCGCTACTTCGGCTTCCTCGCCAACCGCAGACGAGCCCACATGCTGCCACTCTGCCGTGACCTTCTCCACCAGGCTCCTCCCACCGATACACCCTTCCTCGCAAGACCCACGCTAGGGAGGTGTCCGCGCTGCCATGGCCTCATGCATCTTCTTGAGCGAATGACTGCTGCACAACTCTTCTTCGCCGAAGCAAAGGAAGCATACCTTGACTCCTCCTAGTCGACAGATCCAAGCAGCGCTCATCGTATGCTTCACCGCATGCTCACCCGAAGTGTGCCTCAGGCCCGAAAATGGCGCTTCCCATCCGCGCCGGTCTTCGTTCCGCATCATCTTCCTATCCGATTGCGTGCGGCTGCAGAGAGGGCTCCGCACACTTGCCGGCCCTGCTCTCCTGCCTCGACCCAGCCTGAAGGGATGAAAAACCCATAGCCCAACATCCTTCCCCGACCGCACCAGCGCCTTCCTTCAAACCGCTCTATCCGACCTGCTCCGCCCTCTCTTCCTTCTACTGCACACGCCTGATCCCCGCGGAGCAGCTCCGATAGAGTCCTGACGTTACACGGACAAATACCGGAACCAGCTAGCAGTCGCCATTGCCGCGCTTGGGGCCATTGCATTGGTGAAGGGTTACCGTAGGCATCGCTCTTGGCGCGTGCTGGCGCTCATGGCTGTTGGTCTGGCCTTCATCTTCGGGGGTGCCTTTTGGGGAGATCGTCTGCCGTCACATGGGGTTGAGGTTCTCGTCACTCTGATTGGCAGCGGATTTATGATCGCCGCGCACAGAACCAATCACACATTCTGTCGCGATTGCAGTTGCAGCCACTCGGACTAAGCACTGCTGGAACCACAGCTGCTGAGCATTGCTGGCGGTTCACGGGCAAACCGCACCTTACTGCCTGTTGCTCCGACCGGGGTCGCCATGCCGCGCGGACCGCTGGATTTGGCAATTGAGGCCGGTCCGAAATATATAACAAAATTGGATTGCAGCGGGCGGCAGGATAATAGTGCCTCGGAAATGCCGCAGTGGCAGCATTCCATTGCATCCAGCATAAAATGCGGTATGGCCCGGGGCTCGGCTTCCTTGAATAGTTGGAGATGGGGTCGCAACTTAAATCTTGATCAACCAGGCCATTAGAAAAACTGGTTACTTCTAGAAAATCACTCTAAAAGAGAACTGAATAGAGTGGGGTCCTCCTCGCTGATAGAGAGAAGCTGCCAGACGCCGGGCTGAGTTGGGCACTCGTACGTATATCTTCAGATTCGGTCAACGGAATATCGCAGCGAAACCTCGTTTCCCGGAATTGAGGAAAAAAGCCAACCCATTTTCAACCCATAAAGTGGCTTCCTTTGCGTATTTCTAAAGACTTTTCAGTATGGGTTGATTCTCGTAAGATGTTGTGAATAAAGATATTGTCGCTCCTGCAAAACCAGTATTCATGGGTTCAACTCCCATCCGGTGCTCCAATCAAACTTACCGTTTCAACTTGATCGTTGCACCGGAGTCATTGATCCGGGGCGCTGCTTCGTCTAAAAGTAGCCGGTAGAGACGAGTCCCGATTCAGGGAACAGAATCTCCCAGGACGGATCGAGGTACATCCAGCGCTGCGTACTGAACCAGCTTGTCGGTATCTCAGGAACGTGCAGCAGACCGTGACCGCCCACGCAGATCAGCTCGGTTCCATTCCACGCCAAAAAATTTCTCGAGGGCTGACCGACCCTTGCGGGATGTGTCAATTTTCCAAGGCACACCGGGCACCGTTGCCGTTGGTCTCGCAGCGCCCAGCGCAACCCAAACAGGCAGATTGAAAATGACGACACCAGCTGGATGTACTGCGACGAAGGCGTATCGAGCGTCGTGCGCATGTAGGCCAGATCGAGCGATACCAGGTAAACGATCGGTAAGAGCAGCGCTATCTTTCCGCCAAGAAATGTCCAGCGGCGAAGCCTCGTTGACCAAGAGAGTCTTCGCGAGCTCAACCGGTACTCTCCCAGGGGAAGCGACGTTGTGGCGGGCAAGGAAAGGAAGGCGAGAATTACGGCAAAGAGGAAGAGGTCCCAGGATTCCCGGGTCCTCTCCGCAAGAGACACACAGAGGAAATCGTCTGGAGTCCCGTCCGGGGTTGGCGCGGACATACGCCAGCGTTCACTCCACCGCTCCTGGGCCGCCGATGGCGTCAGGTGCGCCACGACGAATCCGGCGCCGTCCGAAACAGCGTCAACATCGGGCTCCAATAACCAGGCGTCCACCTTGCCGGGAAGCCTCCAGTATCCGGCGGGCGCAACGCCGCTTACTACGGCTCTGCGAAGACCTACCTGCACCACGCGCCCGGAAACGAGAGGGTCCTCTCCAAACTCCCTCTTCCATACCGCATCGCTCAGAATCAGCTTTGGCATGTCATCGTGAGCCTCACCGCCCGGCGAAGCAAACCGTACCGGCAGCGAGAGCAGCTCAAAAAGATTCGAACTTGCGCGAGCGACTCTCAGGGCAACTTGCTCCTGCGAGCCAGTTAAAACGGGCTTCTGAACGATCTGGTAGAACGCGAAGCCATCGAATATCTGCTGCTTTCGACCTCTCCACATCCGAACCTGCTCCGCCGAGATTGTGGGCACTGAATCCTGACTGTACCGTGCACTCTGGATCATCGTCAGGTTCTGCGGAACCCGATATCGCAACGACAGAATCTCCGCGCGCACTCCAGGGCACAACAAAGCGATGCCATAACTTACCGCTGTTATCGTGACAAGAAAGAACATGCACTGCGCGGCCGACCCTTTCGTCGTCGCAAGCGGGACTTTTTTCTGTCCGGCCTCGCGTCTCAGGCAAAACGCATCCTGAAACGCCCCCAGACAGAATGCTGTAACCTCTCGCTCCCCTTTCCATGAAACCGACCCTTGAGGCGTGCATGCCTGGCGCACATGCCATAGCTCCGACCGCCACTCCCTCCACCACTCCTCGCGATGCTGTCCAGGGACAAGCAAGGAAGCCAGACGCAGCAGGCCCAGGTTCCCCCCGCGGAAGACCGGCGCAAATTGTAGCGTCATACCGACTCCACCTGTTCGGAGGGAATCAGCTTGGCAAGCAGCGGATAGCGCTTCCGCGACGATTCCAGCGTCATCTTTCCCGTACGCGTCAGCTTGTAATACTTCCTTGGAGGACGCTGTTCGGCATCGGCAATCGATTGCTGCTCCCAGTGCGAGCGGATCAGCTCGTCGCGCTCCAGCCGCCGCATCGCCGGATATACCGTTCCGCTGGGCAGCCCCGTCATCTCCATCACGCTAAAGCCATAGACATACCCGGCGTTGACCGCCTGAAGGATCATCGCCGCCGTATGCGAGAGTTTTGCCTCGGTCGCCATGGCGAAACTATACCTATGTAGCACGCTACTTGACTAGACCCTATTATGAATGCTACATAGGGGGGTACGAGGTCTTTATGCTCGAAGTCAAATCGCTGTGCAAGCGCTATCGCGGCCTTCCCGCCATCGACAACATCAGTTTTCGTGTGGACGCCGGTGAAATCGTCGGCTACGTCGGTCCCAACGGCTCCGGCAAGTCCACCACGGTCAAGATCGTTACCGGCCTGCTCGAGCCGAATGACGGTCAGGTGCTCTTCGAAGGGCACAGTATCCGCAACAATCTGCAGGCCTACCGTGCCGCCTTCGGCTACGTCCCCGAGGAAGCGCACGTCTACACTCACCTCTCCGGTCTTGAATACCTCCAGCTCGTGGGCCGCCTGCGCAACATGCCCGAAGCTCTTATCGACCTCAAAGCCAACAGGCTTCTCACGCTGCTTGGCCTTGAGTCCTGGAGGCACTCTCCTATCTCTCTCTACTCCAAAGGCATGAAGCAGCGCGTCCTTATCTCAGCCTCCCTCCTTCATGACCCGAAGCTGCTCATCTTTGACGAGCCGCTCTCCGGCCTCGACGTCGTCTCCGCACGGCTTTTCAAGGATCTTCTCGAAGCGCTGGCCGCGCAGGGCAAGGCAATTCTCTATATCTCGCACGTTCTTGAGGTGGTCGAGCTCATCTGCAACCGCGTCATCGTCATCGCGCGAGGCAGGATCCTGGCCGACGCTCCTCCCTCAGAACTCAAAACTTCGCTTCAGCTCGCGAATCTCGAAAGCGTCTTCGCCCAGCTTGTTCAGCAACAGGACACACAGAGCGTTGCTCGTGAATTGGTCGAGATCATGGCGGTTCACCATGCGTGAGCGATCCGGCATCTTCGCCCCACCCAAACATGCTGTTCTCTCTCTCGCCGTGCAGGCCGAAGACTTCCCCACTGGCCGGGAGCAGAGCCAGTTCGAGATCCTTATCCGTCACATTTTTTACCGCTTTCTTCATAACGAACTGCTCAGCTCCGACGACGACGAAACCAAGCGCGTGATGCAGATCAGTTGTGCCATTGCCGTCCCAGGGATGGTAGTGGCGCTCTTTCTCTTCCCTGCCTACCATGCCTTTCCTCCGTACCCTGTGCCCCGCCCTTTCTGGGCTCAGGTCGCAGATCACTACTTCTATGTCATGTACTCCTTCGTCGTGATGGGCGCAGCTACGGTCTTTGAGTGGGATCTCCTCTTCCCGGATCTTGTGGATGTCTTCGTCCTCTCGATCCAGCCAATAGCCAGCCGGGATCTCTTTTTTGCGAGGGTGCTGGCGCTCGCTATCTTTCTCGGCCTGGTGTTGTTTGGCACCAGCATTCTCGGCATTCTGTTCTTGCCTTTGGTTGCTGAGTTGCCCAACCTTTTCCGCCACCTGCTCGCGCACTCCATAGCTGTGTTCGCAAGCGGAACGTTTGCGGCCGCCACCTTCCTCGCGCTTCAGGGCATCCTCCTGAACATCGTCGGGGAGAACATCTTTCGACGCATCACGCCTCTGCTTCAGGGCGCGTCCATTATGCTCCTGCTCGCTATTCTGCTTCTCCATCCGACCCTCTCCAGATCGCTCGAACCGCTCCTCACCTCGGGCGCCTCGGCCGTTCGCCTCTTTCCTCCCTTCTGGTTTCTGGGCATCTATGAGCGCATCCTCATGGGCCCCTCCGCACCGGCAATCTTCCATGAGCTCGCCCGTATTGGCTGCTACGCTCTTCTCGTTATGCTCGCGTGTGCTGTCCTTACGTATCCGCTCGCCTATCGTCGCAGAGTGCGTCAGCTCATCGAGGGAGGCAGGGCCATCGACGCGCCAAGCCGTACCGCCGCCCCCTTCCAACGCATCCTGCGGGCCACCGTACTGCGCCTTCCCGCGCAACGAGCCATCTTCCATTTCATCAGCCAGACCATACTTCGCGCCCAGCGTCAGCGCGTGATGTTGGCGATGTACGGCGGTCTCGGCATCGCGCTCACCCTCTCCGAAATGCTGGTCTTCCGTGTGGGAGGCGGCCACGTTCGCTTTGCTCTCCTACCGAGCGGCATCCGCTCCGCCATCCCCGTCATGATCTTTTTGACTGTTGCTGGACTCCGTTCGGTTCTTACAAGCTCCGTCGATCGACGCGGCGCATGGCTCTTTCGCGTCATCATCGGCCGTCCGAACGCTGGGCATTTTTCTGGCACCAGAGTTTGGGTGACTCTCTGGGCGGCCTTCATCGGTCTCGCAACCGCCATCATCCTCCGCGCTCTCTCGCCCGAGAGTCTGGGATCGCGCTTGACCACACTCAATCAGCTTCTCATCGCTGTCGGCGTCTCTTTTCTGCTCGCCGACATTCTTTTGTTCTCCGTGCGCAATGTCCCCTTCACCCACCTGCGCAAGAGTTCCATCACCGATCTGCCGCTCGTGATCGTTCGCTACTTCGTGCTCTTTCCTCTCCTCATAACGATCATCGTCCACAATGAGACCTGGATCGAAGCCAGTGCACCACACCTCGTCAAAACCCTGTTTTTCCTGGTTGGAGCACATCTTCTGCTGCTCAAAACCCACGCCCGATCCCTCTCGCAATCGACGCTGGACACACCGCCAGATGACGCTGACGAGTTTCCCCAGCGTCTCGGCTTGAGGGACGCGTGAAGCAATCTTGGCGATGCGCAAGGCCGGAGATCATCCAGCCTTAGGTAAGAAGTGATACTGGTTTTCTTTCAAGCGGAGTCGAGAGCACCATGCTGGTTGTCGGGCTCCCATACGGCAGCAGCTTCTCGATCAAATCTTCCAGTTGTGCAACCGACGACAGAACGACCTTCAGCAGAAATGCGTCACCTCCGGTGAGATGATGGCACTCCTGCACAGCATTCAGTGTGGGAAGAAATTTCAGGAACGGTCTGTACCTGTTCCCATCGCAGGTCAGGCGCACAAATGCAGTGATCGAGAATCCCAGCACCTGTAGATTGATATCCGCCCGGTATCCCCGGATCAGCTCAAGACCTTCCAGCCTCCGCACGCGCTCTGCTGTGGCAGAGGGAGAGAGCTTAATCCTGCGGGCAAGCTCTGCTACAGGAAGACGCGCGTCGCAGCCGAGTTCCTGCAATATTTTTCTGTCGAGCAAGTCGGTTCCATCATGTTGAATCATTGGTTCCCTGTCGGAAAATCAGAAAATGTTTAGTTTTGACAATTGCTGCCATGTCTCCATTATTAAACAGGTTATTCATCGAATTTTATCGCTTATTTAGGTGAATCAACGGAAAAATCTATCATAAGCCGTTGAATGCCCATTTAGTCACGCACTCCCTTTCAATAACATAGTCCACATGATGGATCTCGATGGCTGCTCCCTTACCCTGGAAGATGTTGTAGCCGCAGCCGAAGGACTTGAGCGTGTACGGATTGCTCCGGCGGCCCTTCTTCGCATGCAGGCGTCACGCCGCAGGGTGGACGCTGCGATGAGCGGCACTACCCCTATCTATGCTCTCAACACCGGCGTAGGCCTTCTCGCGAATATTCGTCTCGACGAAAGCGAGATCGAAGCGATGCAGGTGAACTTGATCCGATCCCACTGCTGCGGAGTCGGAGTTCCTCTATCGACCTCGGTGGTACGCGGCATGATGTTGATCCGGGCTAACGTCCTGGCGAAGGGTCTCTCGGGCATACGTCCGATCGTCGCCGAGCGTATCTGCGATCTGCTGAATCACAAGATCACTCCTGTCATTCCGTCACGCGGCAGCGTTGGTGCAAGCGGCGATCTCGCTCCGCTTGCTCACATGGCGCTTGCCTTGATCGGCGAGGGACAGGCGGAGTATGAAAGCAGCGTTCTGCCGGCTGGGGTCTGCCTTGAGCGTGCCGGATTGAAGCCGCTCGTTCTGCTTGGCAAAGAAGGGATATCGCTCCTGAACGGAACTCAGGCAATGCTCTCTATCGGCTGTCTGCGGCTGAAGGAGTTGGAAGACCTCTTCTATTCCGCGCAAACGACCGCAGCTTTGAGCGTAGAAGCTCTGCGTGGAACCGTCGCAGCCTTTGATCCTCGTTTGCACGCGGTCCGGCCGCATCCCGGCCAGGTATTGAGCGCGAGCCACCTCACCGGTCTTTTGCAAGGGAGCAGAATTCCGAGAACTCACGGCGAGGGCAGCCGCATTCAGGATGCCTATTGCCTGCGCTGCATCCCGCAGGTACACGGTGCTGTCTGGGACACGCTGGCACATGCTCGCAGAGTCTTTGAGATTGAATTGAATTCTGCCACAGACAACCCGCTGGTCTTCGAGGATGCGATCGTGTCTGGAGGCAACTTTCACGGCGCTCCGCTTGCGCTGGCTCTTGACTATCTCTCGATCGCCCTCTGCCAACTCGCCGGTATCTCGGAACGCCGGACCGAGCGGCTCCTTAATCCAAGCTTGAACGAAGGTCTTCCCGCATTCCTCGCATCGAAGCCTGGCCTTGAGTCCGGCCTGATGATGGCTCAGGTGACGGCTGCCGCGTTGATTGCGGAGCTGCGTGTGCTCGCCAGCCCGGCATCCACAGGCTCAATCCCAACCAGCGGCAATCAGGAGGACTTTGTCAGCATGGGCATGACCTCTGCTCTCAAACTCGAGCAAGCCGTCACGCTCGCCAGGATGGTCGTCTCTATTGAGTTGCTGGCTGCGACTCGTGCGCTAGATCTTCGTGGGGACACGAGCACGGTCACACTGGAAGAGGTGAGAGCCCGCTTCCGGGCGCGTATTCCGGCGTGGCGAGAAGATTGTGTTCTGTCACTATGGATGGAAGGCGCGTCGAGCTTTTTAGCAGAAGGCGCTTTAGGGAAAAATATCGGAAAGGTGGAGTTCGAGGAGGTCATTCATTGAGCCAGCCGTATTCCCTAATTCGAGCGCCCCGCGGCAACATGAGAACCGCAAAAGGATGGATTCAGGAAGCCGCCAAGCGGATGCTGATGAATAACCTCGATCCCGAGGTGGCGGAAAAGCCTGAAGAGCTTATCGTGTACGGCGGCAGAGGCAAGGCGGCGCGCAACTGGGAGTGCTACCGCACCATCATCGCAACTTTGGAGCGTCTCGGAAATGAACAGACGCTCCTCGTGCAATCGGGTAAGGCTGTCGGAGTCATCGATACCCACCGGCTGGCGCCTCGCGTGTTGATCGCGAACTCCAATCTGGTGCCTCGCTGGGCAACCTGGGAGGAGTTCGACAAGCTCGATGCCGCAGGTCTGATGATGTACGGCCAGATGACTGCCGGATCCTGGATCTATATCGGTACCCAAGGAATATTGCAGGGGACCTACGAGACCTTTCGCGGCGCCGCAAAGAAATATTTCAACGACACGCTTGCCGGCACGATCACCGTCACCGCAGGCCTTGGCGGCATGGGCGGCGCACAGCCGCTTGCCATCAAGCTGGCAGGAGGGGTGAGCATCTGTGTCGAGGTAGACCCAAAAAGAATTCAACGCCGCCTGGAGACGCGCTACCTGGACACTGCGACCAACTCGCTCGACGAGGCGATCCGGTTGGCTCAATCTGCAAAGACACAACGTAAAGCCGTCTCGATCGGCCTGACGGGCAACGCAGCAGAGTTGCTGCCAGAGATGGTGAAGCAGGGTTTTATCCCTGACCTCGTTACGGATCAGACCAGTTCCCACGATCCCATGTGGGGGTACATCCCAATCGCACATGCCGACGAAGATCTCAACGCGTTGCGTTCACTAAAGCCGCAGGCCTACACCGAGCGCGTGCACGCTTCTATCGCCCAGCATGTGCGGGCGATTCTCGAGATGCAGCGCCGCGGCGCCATCGCCTTCGACTATGGCAATAACCTGCGCACTCAGGCAAAGCTAGCCGGTATCACCGATGCGTTTTCCTACCCCGGCTTCGTCCCAGCCTTCATTCGCGATTCATTTTGCGAAGGCCGTGGACCTTTTCGCTGGGTCGCTTTGTCGGGAGACCCTGCCGACATCGCAAAAACGGACCAGGCCATGTTGGCTCTCTTCCCTGAAGATAAGCGGTTGCAGGAATGGCTCACCTTTGCCGGTAAGGAGATTGCGTTTCAAGGACTGCCCGCTCGCATCTGCTGGCTCGGCTACCGCGAGCGTGATCGCGCAGGGCTCCTCTTCAATCAGATGGTGCGGGATGGCCAACTCAGCGCGCCAATCGTGATCGGCAGGGATCATCTCGATGCGGGTTCGGTCGCAAGCCCGTTCCGCGAGACAGAAGGAATGCTCGACGGCTCAGACGCAGTCTCCGATTGGGCTTTGCTAAACTTCGCGACGGGTATCGCCAGTGGGGCCGCCTGGATGAGCTTTCATCACGGCGGCGGCGTAGGCATGGGATACAGTCAGCACGCGGGTCTCGTCGCGGTGGCCGACGGCAGCGACGAGGCGGAGCAACGCCTAAAGATGTGCCTGACCAACGACCCCGCGACGGGTGTGATTCGTCACGCTGATGCTGGATACGAATTGGCTCGGACGGCAGCTGAAAAACGAGGCCTCGACATGCCGAGCATCAAATGAAGACTGAGATCCTCATCACGGGCATATCGCAGCTGGTTACCGCGGAAGGTGCCGGCCCCAAGCACGGCCAAGCCATGCGCAAGCTAAAGATTGTCGAGCGGGCGGCCATTGCTATATCCTCCGGTGTCATCGTCTGGACGGGAAAAGAGTCTGAGTGGAAGGGTGAAGCAGAGACTACCGTTCAAGCCGGCGGTCGCGCAGTTGTTCCGGGGTTAATTGATCCCCACACCCACGCTGTCTGGGCAGGCGATCGATTAGCTGACTTCGAAGCGCGCACGTCCGGTTCGACCTATGAGGAAATCCTCGCCGCAGGCGGCGGCATACGAAGTACGATTCGCTCGACCGCAGCGGCATCGCGGGATGATCTTCTCGCACTGGCGAAACCACGAATCGACACCCTGATCGCATCCGGCGCGACCACCATCGAGGTTAAGTCCGGCTACGGGTTTACCCCTGAAGCAGAACTCGCGATGCTCGAAGCTATTCAAGCTCTTTCGGCAGGCTCACCTGCGCGCCTCACGCCGACTCTGCTCATTCACCTACCTCCCGCGATCGCAACCGAGCGCTCCAGTTACATGTCGCGAATATGCGAGGAACTGATTCCCGAGGTAGCCAGACGCAACCTGGCCACCGCCATCGATATCTTTGTCGAAAGAGAGGCATGGCAGGTCGCCGAAGCAGAACTGTTGTTCCATCGAGCGAAGCAGTACGATCTTGCAATCAAGCTGCATAGCGATCAATTCCATTGCCTTGGTGGCCTGGAGCTTGGGATCCGCTTCGGTGCGCTAAGTGTCGATCATCTGGAAGCCTCTGGGCCTGACCAAATTGCGAAGATAGCCGCAAGCTCGACGATCGCGACAACCCTTCCCGGCGTCTCGCTTCACCTCGGAATACCCGCAGCGCCCGGCCGCAAACTGATTGACGCAGGAGCCGCTGTTGCTGTTGGAACCGACCTCAATCCCGGTTCAAGCCCCCTGTTTTCCACCTCCGCAGCATTAGCGTTATCAGTCCGGCTCAACGGCCTCACGGTCGAGGAGGCTCTGATTGCAGGAACGGTAAATGCAGCCTGCGCCCTTGGCATCAAAGATGCGGGCCGCCTGGAGACAGGGTGTCCAGCCGATTTTCTCGTGCTCCAGAGTAACGACTGGCGAGATCTTGTCTATACGTTGGGAGCTAATCCCGTTCGAGAAGTCTGGATAAGTGGGAAAAAAGCCAGGTGAAAAACACACTCTACAAACCAGAACTGCTCTACTCGAATGGCGGATTTATTGCCAACAGCGGAGTCCTGGTGAGCGAAGACGGCCGGTTCATAGCAACTTCCGAAAATGCGGATGTCTCATCGACCAAAATTGTTGATCTGCCCGGAAAAGCGCTCCTCCCCGGCTTCGTGAATGTTCACTCTCATTCTTTTCAGCGGCTCATTCGAGGCAAATCGGAATCGAGAATCGTCAGCGGCAAAGATTTCTGGTCCTGGCGCGGAACGATGTACCACGCGGCGAGCCAACTTGAACCCCAGGACGTGTATGACGTCGCGCGCATGGCATTCTTTGAGATGGTTCTCGCTGGAACGACGACGGTGGGCGAGTTCCATTACCTACATAACGCGCCCAATGGCCAACCCTACAACGATCCAAATCTGTTGTCTAAGCAAGTGATCGCTGCTGCTCAATCAGTGGGGATTCGAATTGTTCTACTGCGAACGGCATATCTTCGCTCGGGGTATGAACTGCGGCCTGATCCAGGCCAGATTCGCTTCTTCGAGTCCACGAGCACTTTTCTCGAAAACATGAGCGCGCTCATCCATAACTGTTCCGCGCCGCCATCTGAAGTGCGCTTTGGCGTTGCGCCTCATAGCGTTCGCACGGTGCCGCTTGCCGATCTAAAAAAGATTGCGGCTTGGAGCAGAGGAAATAATCTTCCGCTTCATATGCACATCGCGGAACAGGTCGCGGAAAACACAGCGTGTCTACGCGAATATAGCGCCACTCCAGTACAACTTCTCTGCAGGGAGCGGCTTCTCGGCCCCGACTTCACCGCGGTGCATGCGATCCATATCAGCACGGATGAAATCGCAATGCTTGCCGAGGCCAACGCAACGATATGTTCTTGCCCGACGACCGAACGCAATCTGGGAGATGGAATTATCGCGGCTGACCACGTCATGGCGGCTGGCATAAGCGTGGCGTTCGGATCAGACAGCCAGGCTCAGATCGATCCCCTCGAAGATGCTCGCGAGCTCGACTATCATCTTCGGTTAAGACAGCAAGAGCGCGCCATTCTTGATCCACTAGCAGCCCAGACGCTGGCATCACGACTCTTCGACTGCGCAACGGTTCATGGGGCGCGCGCTCTCGACCTTCCCGGCGGTGGATTGACGCCCGGCTCATTCGCCGACTTCTTCACCGTTGATTTAAATGATGTGTCCATCGCCGGTCATTCAGCAGAAGACCTGTTGCCGATCATCGTCTTCGCGCTCAATCGTTCTGCCATCCGCGACGTCGTCGTGAACGGACGATTCATCCTCCGCGATCAGAAGCATGTGCAGCAGGATGAAATCATCTCCCGCTATCAAGAGACTCATCGCAAAGTGTGGCAGAACACCCTACGTGGCGGCCCTTCGTGAAAGCAGTTGTTCAACATCTCTCCAATCTGATTCGCATCCCTCGCCGTCTTTTCTGTCGAACCGGCCAATCATCCGATTATGCCGTCAAGGAATTGCGAAAGGCACAGGCGCGACTCTCAAATTAGTGAGCCGCCGCTTCTGAAAGCGTAGCTGCATGCTCCAATTCATTTCGCTGTCGCTTGAGGGCATCGCGTACTGCCGCATCCGAGATCCCGGGCAGATTCGCATCGACGCTAAGCAGGACGCCTTTGATCGACGCTCGGAGCAACACTCCACCGGCTAGCACCTCGCTGCGCACATGTACATCGACAAGTCTCGCCGCCGCTTCGGCGAACTCCAGGCCTCGACCCATTTCGGCTGCCGCTTCAAGAGGGATCTGCGTAGCTCGCAACAGTCCAGCCTCCTTTGCCGCTCGACGGAAGGCTTTCTCATCTTCAGTCGTGCGTGGCAGTGCACAGGCCTCCAGATAACCCCGAAAAGCAAGGGAATCAGCGTCCGCAAGGTGACTCAAAGAAGCCATTAGCGCGGAAACACGAGAGCTAAGGTCTAAAAGACCATGATGCCTGGCAACATCCGCGGCAGATTTTTTGAGAGAAACGGTAACTCCCTTTTGTATCGAGGCAACGGCCAACGTAGCCGCGACGATAGAGACGGACCCACCGCCAGGCGTGGGATCAGTCGACGCAACCCGATCTCGAAGTTGTGCGGCGCTCAAAGTCCAGAGCGAAGTGAGAGCATTGCTCAAAGCTGTTTCTCCGTTACGTGCCGGTTAAGAAGTTCCTACATGCAACAACCCGATAATATGCCGTATCGTTAACACTCTGCGATTGCACCCCTTAGGCCGAGCGCAACGCCTCCGCATCGGCGGTAGCTTTTGCTTCTCCTCGGATTGGCGTATCGTATCGGGAAAGGAGACCCGCGACATGCTAAGGAGAGACTTCCTTCGCCGATCCGCCAGGACCCTGGGTGCAGCCTTTCTCACCAAAACCGCCGTTGCTCGAGCCGCGCTGCTCGACCCAGATCCTTTGCCGCAGAAGTTCACCGCTCAGGATGAAGTAGTCCTCGGGCGCACCGGCATTCGTACCAGCCGCCTGGCTATGGGAACCGGCACAATCGGCTTCGGGGGCGGATCCAACCAGACCCGGCTGGGCACCTCTCCTTTCACCAACCTTCTCCTTAATGGCTTCCACGAAAATGGCCTGCGCTTCTTCGATTCAGCGGACTCTTATGGCAGCCATCCCTACGTTGCCGCGGCCTTGAAGCAGCTCCCGCGCGACAAGGTCACCGTCCTCACCAAGACTGACACGCGAGATCCTGCCGGCGTCCGTGCCGACCTTGACCGTTTCCGGAGAGAGCTCGGTGTCGACCACATCGACATCGTCCTCATCCACTGTGTCACCGAGCGAGACTGGACGACACGTTACCGCGGTGTCATGGACGTCCTCTCCGAGGCTAAGCAGAAGGGCGTCATTCGAGCCCACGGAGTCTCCTGCCACAGCCTTCAAGCCCTGCGTGCTGCAGCCGCCTCGCCGTGGGTCGATATCGATCTCGTTCGTCTCAATCCGATCGGCTCCCATATGGATGCCGATCCCGATGTCGTCATCGGCGTCATCAAGCAAATGCGAACCCAGGGAAAGGGCATCGTCGGCATGAAGATCCTGGGCCAGGGAGATCTTCGCAATCGCCCATCGGAAGCCATCCGATACGCCCTCGGCACCGGCGTCCTTGATGCGTTTACCATCGGCGCCGAATCGCAGAAGGAACAAAACAACCTCATCCAGCGCATAGCCGCCGCCTGACACCCCCCGCCGGGAAGACTCCCAATTACTTCGGGAACGAGTCGCCGAACATCGGATTTCCACTCTTGGACTGCTGCTTTGTCGCCTCGTCCTGAATGACATCCCAGTGTTCGACGAGAATCCCATCCTTCAAGCGAACGATGTCCGCTGCAATCCAGTTCACCGGCAGTCCGATGTTGGAGAACCGGCCATGAACGATGACGTAGTCGTCTTCTGCAAGAATCACCCCGGGCTCATCCTTAGGCGACGGCGGCGCCGCCTTGATGAGGTTGAAGAGCCCGTCTCGTCCCGGCTCGATGTGCGCGCTGTGTTGAATGTGGTTGGCAGACCAGAACCGCTCCGCCGCCGCGTAGTCGCGTTGATTGAACAGGGTATCGAATGCTTCCAGTACGATCGCCTTATTCTTCTCCGCATTTAAATCGCTCATTGTTTTCCTCTCTTGCAAATCGACGCTGGGACGTTTTTGTTATGAGCGGGTTCATGAAACTCGCTCAAATAGCGAGGCGGCGCAGCGGCCTCGATCAGATTTGCCCTCTGCCGCCATCAACGAACAGTTCGATACCCGTGACGAAACTCGAGTCATCCGACGCCAAAAACAACGCAGCCTTGGCGATTTCATCGGATTCCCCCCTGCGGCCCATCGGGATGGTGGACACAATCCGCGCAATAGCATCCGTAGGTTGCCCATCGATAGCCGGGGTGTCGGTCGGGCCCGGGCTAACGACGTTTGAGCGAATATGGCGGTCCTTGAGATCCGAGGTCCAGGTCCGCACAAAGGAACGGAGGGCGGCCTTCGTCGCGCCGTAGACGCCGAAGGCCGGCGTACCTTTCACGCTCGTGACCGAGCCGTTGAGAATGATAGAACCACCATCATTCATGAGAGGAAGGGCCTTTTGTACCGTGAACAGCGTTCCCTTGACGTTGATATCGAAAAGTTTGTCGAAATGCTCCTCAGTGATTTTGCCGAGAGGAGAAAATTCCGCAATGCCGGCATTGGCGATGGGAATGCTGTAGTAAGTGCAATCGCCCTTGTATGGACAATAAGGTGTAATGCTGGGTCCGAACGAGTATGGACATGTCCGCATCGTTGCGGTACGTTCATGAATCCAACCCACTCTCCCTCATGACGATGGCACAGTGCTAAGTCGCCCGCCGCGTAGTCGAACTTTTCCAGCGCGGAACGCTTTGAGCCCCACTCAATTGATCCGGGCCCCAACATCATCGCGAAAGCCTGATCATGCCGCACCCAATGACGCGGCTCTGTGTCAGAGTCGGGTGGAAAGAGTTCAACTCTCATTCTTTACTCCATGTCTTTCGTGTTGTGAATAAAAGCGAACGCACCGAGGCGACTCAATTAGACCTTGGTATCAGCGATGCATTCGTCTGATCCTGTTTCCATCTGCCTTCGCTTAGCGGATCAATCACTCTTGCGCGTTCTCTAGCTGACGATGTGCGCTCCAACGTTGGACGGCACCGCCAATCTCAGAAATTTCCTTTACCAGCGTGTCGAGCAGTGCGTGCACATCTGTACACCGCGATAGGTTGGCACTCTGCCCCGCCCAGAGAGGAAGCAATTCAGGCCTCCCTGCCTTCTCGGCCGGTATCGATAAGTGCCGCACGAGAGCACGTTGAAGTGGGTAAGGCAGGATTTCTATATCTTTTTGGTTGAGTTCATCGAGCAGGCGGTTCTTGATGCCGCGAGCAAGTCTTCCGGTGAATCCGCGAGTAAGACCAGTCTGCTTAGCTTGACCGCTGAGGAAGGCCTTACGATGAAGCGTGTTCGCTCCCGATTCCTCACACGCGAGAAAGGCGGTTCCCATCTGCACGCCCTCTGCTCCCAGAGCGAAGGCCGCTACGATTCCGCGGGCGTCTCCAATTCCTCCTGCGGCAACAACTGGGACACTCACGGCATCGACAACCTGTGGCACTAGTGCCATGGTCCCCGTCAGTGAATCTTCGGACGATTGCAGAAAGGAGCCGCGATGTCCGCCTGCCTCAAAGCCGGAGGCCGCAATCGCATCCACACCCACTTGCTCCAAGGCAATCGCTTCGTCCACGGTGGTTGCCGTTCCAATCAGTACGACTCCCTTGCGGCGGAACTCATCCAAAATCTGTTTAGAGGGGATGCCATAAATAAAGCTGAATACGGAGATCCCTTCGTCCAGGAGAACCTGTACCTGATCTTCGAAGCGAATCGGTTCGTACGGGAGATAAGTGGGCTTGGCTCCACCCACACTTTCAATATGTTTTGCCAAAGGAGAGAGGCTGCGATGGAATGCCTCTTCCGTCGAGGTGAGGGCTCCTTCGTCTTCCATTGAAACCCACAGGTTCATCGCAAACGGCTTTGGTGTGAGGCCCTTAATCTCGCGAACAACATTGCGGATAGCCTCTGGCTTAAGTCCATGAGCGCCGAACGAGCCGAGTCCCCCATAGTTCGAAACAGATGCTGTAAGCCGCTGAGAGGACAACCCCCCGAGCGGGCCTTGAATGATCGGGTATTGCAGCCCCAAATGAGAGGTCAGTCGATTTTCTCTCCAGGATTGTGAGCCCACTTGCCTTGTCATCGTGATCCCCATGTGTTCTGCAAAAGGAGGGAGCACCGCTCCCTCCTTCTCAGTTATTGACTTCGAACGTCACCTCTAGCATGACCGGCAGGCCGAGTGGCAAGCTGGCTACTCCGAAGACGGACCGCACGGACGTCTTGCCCTCTCCAAATACATCCCGGAGAAGCTCCGATGCTGCGTCCGCGACGATGGGCTGGTTGTAGAAATCTCCAGACGTAGCTAGGTAGACTCCCACGCGGACGACCTTGCTCACGCGATCCAGAGAACCGATGTGCTCCTTCGCAGCGGATAGAGCATTCAGGGTCGCGGTTCGCAGGGCATCACGGCCAGCATCTGCATCGAGTTCCTTGCCCAGACGCCCGACGTATTGAGGCTTGCCATCCTTGATCGGCAGCATTCCACTGAGGAAGAGCAGGCTGCCTGACTGGACCGCCTCGACGTATGCGCCAAGCGGATGCGGAGCGTTGGGGAGCACGATTCCGAGGTCCTGCAGCCGGCGCTCCGCGCTGGTGGACTGCGAACCTTTCCCGCTCACCACCGGCCTACGTGCGCACCGCCGTCCACGTGCAGCACCTCCCCTGTGACGTAACGAGCTTCCGTCAGATAAACGACAGCATCTGCGATGTCCTTCGAGTCGGAGATCATGCCCATCGGGTTAAGAGTCCTCAGGAAGTCCTTCGGGTTGTTCTTGTGCAGAGGGGTATCGACAACACCAGGCGCGACTGCGTTGAACCGGATGTTGCTCTTCGCGTATTCGCTCGCGAGGCTCACGGTAATCGCATCAAGCCCGCCCTTGGTAATCATCGCAATCGACGCCGGAAGCCCCGCGATGGGATTATCGGCCAATGAGGCGGTGATACTTGTCACGCTGCCGCCAGTGCCTTGCGACAGCATCTGCTTCACTGCGAGTTGGGTAATGAAGATGAACCCTTCCAGGTTGGTGGAGACCAAACCGCGAAACTCCTCGGCAGTGTAGTCCGTGAAGGGCTTGGCCGAGAAAATGCCCGCATTGTTGACAACATGGTTGATCGAGCCGAACTTGCTGATTGCGGTCTGTGCGACTTTCTCAGCCGTTGCTGCCTGACCGATGTCTCCGTCTACGAGTGCGAGGTTCGGTGACGGCGCAAAGGCGGCCTTGGAAGCGCTGCGAGAGGTGCCTACTACGTTATAGCCGCGTTCCAGGAACGCTCTTACTACAGCGGCGCCAATTCCTTGAGAGGCGCCTGTCACAATTACCGTCTTTTGATTGTTTGCCATATATCGCTCCTATTGCTTCTGTGCGGAAGACTGCGAAACCACAAACGATCCGCGAGCATTTCCGCGTACGCGTGTTGCTTCGTCTCCATTACAGCAAAGTAGATTCTTGTAACTTGATAAATGATTCATAAAACGTTACACACAGCCGCAGATGACATCGAGAGCACATCGGGCCTATGGAAATGGGCCTCATTGCCGGAGTCATTCTAGACCTAACCTTGCAGAATCGTCCCTGGTAGAAGACCCTTCGAGGATGGCGCCTGCAGGAAGGCAGGGATTTCTCAAAAACGACAGGTTGAATCGCGTTCCCATAGAAGAGAATCAAAGTAATGTGTAAAACGCGAGTTATGCGGTTACGGCTGGAGAGGGCCATGAAAGACACCTTTGTGAAAGACACGACGAACGAGAACCATCTCGACTTTGTAGGCGACAATCTGGCGATCAACTTCATCAACACTCGTCGAATGATCGAAGGGCAACTGACAGACACACTGCAGAGCGACAGCGACGTGAAAGCCTGGCTCAGAAGGCTCGAAGCTCCCGTCGCGAAAGGGTCACTTCCTTTCAACAACGGCGTGCTGCTTCAAAAGGCAAGAGCGCTTCGTGAGATTGCTCTGTCGGCCGTTAAAGATCGAAAGGCCGGGAAGAAACCCTCGCTGATCGCGCTCAACAGATTCCTGGCTGAGGCTCCGAGTCATGCAGTGCTTACGACGGACGACGCGCGGAGCATTCGTGTGAATCGTGTTTACGGCAAAGAGACGGTCGAGGCGTTCCTGGCTCCGGTCGCTGAAGCGGTCGCAGACCTACTAGCGGATGGTGATTTCAACCTCGTTCGGCATTGCGAGGGCAACGCCTGT
>Ga0210410_10001241_pt1 | contig 24360 bp, 21 predicted proteins | sample IncBWC4MmetaG_FD_161058 | JGI IMG/M metagenome (GOLD analysis project Ga0210410, IMG submission 161058) | Forest soil microbial communities from Barre Woods Harvard Forest LTER site, Petersham, Massachusetts, United States - Inc-BW-C-4-M | ecosystem: Environmental > Terrestrial > Soil >... | reverse complement strand
GGAACTGCCGGTAATACTCCGGATGCGGAATCGATTGCAGAGCACTGGGCAAGAAAATCGCCAGCACTACCAAAACGGCAAACGCGCCGACATCAAACGTGCGCTCCACCGCCCACACGGCGAGCTGTGACGAAAAGGAAAGCTGAGCCCGGCGAGCGACCAGATAGGGTCGAATAAATTCTCCGGCTCGCCCCAGCAGCGCCAGGCCGGTAAAGCCGATCATCATGGGCGGCACCAACTCCATGACCCTAACCTTCGGCCGGACCGGCCGCAGAAAAATCTTCCACCGCAACGCGCGGAGCACGTACGCGGCGTAGACCAGCGCAATCCCATGCAACACGTGGATTTTTTTTATGCGATGAGTCTGGCTCCAGAAAGTTCCCCAGTCAAAGCTTTGCCAGTGCCGGTATTGCAGATAAATCAGAATCGCCAGGATGAGGAAGACCGCTCCACTAGCTAGAATTCGCTTTTTATCCATGAAAGGGGAGAAGCTCCACGCGCCCCAGCGACGCGAAGCGGGAAGCGGCATCCCCAAGGTAAACGAGTCATTGGCAGGGGTCAAACCAAGAAGCGCGAAAGGGATTGCGTGGGGCCGGGTCTATTGACCAGGACGAGGCGAGCGAAGCTCGGCAAGATCTCGCTGGCAGGGCAAGCAATCTTGGGTTCTACTCGCTAGCCTGTGGCGAACGGGCCTTCGCCTGAAGCTGAGTAGGAGGGAGCGGCTTCGTGCCCGCAGTATGTTTCTTAGAGGCGGCAGCTTCTTTCTTTGACGAAGAGGTAGCCTGCTCAGCCGCCTTCGCCGCCTTTTCCTGCGCAATCTTTTTCTTGTTGAAATCTCTCACAATCCGCGCCACGTAAGCTCGCGTCTCGTAGTAAGGAGGAACGCCGCCAAATTGCTCCACCCGCTGCGGTCCAGCGTTATAAGCCGCCAGCGCCTTCACGAGATCAAAATCGTAACGCTCCAGCAACTCGCGAAGATAACGCGTCCCGCCTTCGACGTTGGCCTGTGGATCAAACGCATCCGGCACGCCAAGCAGCGAAGCTGTTCCCGGCATAAGCTGCATCAGCCCTTGCGCGCCTTTAGGCGAGACCGCCCGCACATGGAATCCGCTCTCCGCTTTGATCACGCTATTCACCAAATCGGGATCGAGCCGATAACGTCCGCTGGCGGCGTTTACTACCTCGCTGAGATCGACTGGCGCAGTGACTGGAGAAGGGGGCTTCATTGAGTTGACAGCCAATGGCGAATTGGGAGCCAAAGGCGCGGAAATCGCTTCCGGGCTTGAAGTTGCGGGCCCTGCGGCCTCTGGAGCGGCTTCGAAGTGTTCAATTTCTGCGGTTGGAACGTCGACGAAACTCGATCCGTCGGCGTTTACATAAAGGCGTGTGAGATTACCCAGTACTTCGCGGCGCTCGTGACGGATGGAAAATCCGTTGCGCAGTACCGCGACCTCTCCTGCAAAGCAGGGAAGTGCGGTCATCGCCAATGTCAATAGGGCGATTGCGATGACGCGGAGCCGGGATGGTGGAGAATTCTTCATTCTAAAAATTGCCAACCGCTGAACCAGGAGTGACCAGAGAAACTTCCCCCATGGCCATTTCCACCGCCGCGGCCACGCCGCACGCATCGTTGCCGCGGGTCAGCGTCCAGCCCCGCCCGCGCAACGCTTCGCACGCATTCCCCATGATAACCGGATAGCCGGCAAACTCAAGCATTTCCACGTCGTTGTGATTGTCTCCAACGGCCATGACCTGGTCGCGCGAGAGGCCGCGATGCGCCGCCCATCGCTCCAGCGCGTGTCCCTTGGAGCATCCGGTATTCAGAACGTCGATCATCGACAGATCGCGCTTCGGATACTCGGTTCGCAACACGGTGATGGCCGCGCCTAGTCCCGCGTTGTGGAGTGCTTTAAGCGCCAATCCCATTCTCTCCACAGTTCCGCAAAACATGGCTTGCACGGGATCTTTCACCAGCGCGTCTTCGATCGGAACCACGAACTCGATGTACTCCATGTTCTTTTCCAGCCATCGCCGAATGCTCGGCCCCAACTCCTCCAGGTGCTCCAGGACAATCGCGCCCTTGGTTTCCTGGTCAAAAGTAAGAACGGTATTGCCGCGGAACTCTTGCATGGCGGCGCACAGACGCCGGCAAGTTTCGGCAGGCATCATGTCGCGATGGAAAGTCTCGCCGCTTAGCGAACGAGTCACCGCGCCATTGGAACTGATGAGCCACAAATCGAATCCCAGTTCCTGCGCAATCGGTAGCGCAAACGCGTGCCTGCGCCCGGTCACCAGAACAATCTCAATCCCGGCCGCGTGCGCTCGACGCAAAGCCGCCAAGTCGCCGTCAGAAATTTGAAATTGCGGATTGAGCAGCGTGCCGTCGATATCTGTCGCCAGCAGCCGGATGGGAGGTGAGGAAAGCGTCACCAGTCATTTTACCATCCGAAAGTTACGGTTCAGGGCGTACACGTTACGGCGGGAAATGCTTTAGACTTTTCCTCGCATGTTGACTCACCTGGAATGCACCCGTTGCCACGAGCACTATCCGGCCGACCGTCCGCAGTCGGTCTGTCCAAAGGATGGCGGAATTCTCTACGCACGCTACGATCTGGCTGCGATCAGGAAGAGTTTTTCTTCGGCCCGCCTCGCCGGGCGCGCTCCCACCATGTGGCGCTACGATGCAGTGCTGCCTGAAGCCGATCCAGTCACCTTGGGCGAAGGCTTTACGCCGATGCTGGCCAGCCGCGAATACCCCAACGTATTTATTAAAGATGAAGGGCTCAATCCCACGGGCTCCTTCAAAGCGCGCGGACTTTCTGCGGCGGTTACCATGGCCCGCCATTTTGGCGTGAAGAAACTCGCGATCCCTTCGGCAGGAAATGCCGCCGGAGCGCTCGCCGCCTACGCCGCAGCCGCTGGCCTCGAAGCCCACATCTTCATGCCCAAAGATGTGCCCATCGCCAACCGCATCGAGTGCGACTACTATGGCGCGCACGTCACCCTGGTCGATGGACTCATCAGCGACTGCGCCCGCAAAGTCGCGGAGCTTAAGGGTTCCGATTCCTGGAATAAAGACGGCTGGTTCGATGTTTCCACAACCAAGGAGCCCTACCGCGTCGAAGGCAAGAAAACCATGGGTTACGAAGTCGCCGAACAACTCGGCTGGAAAATTCCGCAGGGCATTATTTATCCCACCGGCGGCGGAGTCGGACTGCTGGGTATGTGGAAGGCCTTCGAAGAGATGGAAGCGCTGGGCTGGATCGGCAGCGAGCGCCCAAAGATGATCGTCGTGCAATCATCGGGTTGCGCGCCCATGGTTAAAGCATGGAATGAAGGCAAATCTGCGTCTGAGATGTGGCCCCAAGCTGCTACGATCGCGTCCGGCTTACGTGTGCCTAAGCCCTACGGAGACTATCTGATTCTCGACATACTAAAGCAGAGCAAGGGAGCCGCCGTGACCGCAACCGATGAGGAACTCTTAGGAGCGACGCGCAATTGGGCGAAAGTCGAAGGCATTTTCGCCGCCCCGGAAGGCGCAGCCAGCTTGGTCGCCTATCGCAAGCTCCGCGCGAATAATTTCTTCAAGCCCGAAGACACGGTCGTGCTTTTTAATACCGGCAGCGGCCTGAAATATCTAGACGTTTTGGGAAGCTCCACGACAAACGGAGCTCCAGTCGCCCTCGTCCGGGGAGCAGCGTCCCAAAAGCCCGCTCCCCGCCAAATCGGTGGCATCATCGGGCCGTACTGATGTCAGTGAGCGTAGTCCGATTTTTCAACAACGGCCTTCCCGGGTGGGCGCTAAAGTGAGTATCCGCTAACCTTATGAAGGTGCTTCCAGCGGACGAAATCTGCGAGCCCAGCTAGATCAGGGAAAAGCGTCCTTCTCGACACTCCGAGCTGCGCTAAATCGCGGAGCAGAGCTTCGATGTCATCAACCTTGAACCCAATCTGAGCCAGACGCAACTCCTCGATACCGGAGCAGTCCTCCCTTTGCTCTAGTCGTAGGCGTTCTTCTACGAGATCCTTTGTCCCGCCAAAAATGACGAACCGACCTTCCTGAGCAGCAACTCGGGGGTGCATCGCGGGCGGTTCAATGGGCATCGCGTGATCGGGTAAAAGCGCTTTCGAGTCCCCCATCTTGTCGATAAGCGTCTCCAGCGGGGGAATATATCGGGCTGCATCGGCCGACCATGGAAGTAGCGGGCTCTTCCATTCACTGCTCAGACTAGCAGCAAGCCAATACGCATCGACCATCCAAACTGCAACGATGTCCGGTTCAGCGCTGGACACGTCGCCCTGCTCTCGTTTTCTGCGGACCTCATCCAGCGAGAAAAAAAGCGCAGCAAGTGCATTGGTCGTCCAGTCGAGCAGCCTTGTCGGAATGCCGTGATGTTGCATCAGGAAGTACCAATCAATCGGCGTCTTGGCTTGATTTGCCTCGTTGAGAAGATGGCCGTAGCTAGTAAAATCGATCCGCAGTTCGTGCTCCAGATCGAAGAGTTCATCAAGGAGAGTGGCATCCGTGTCAGTGGGGCTTGGACTACTTGGCTGCTTACGCAGGCCCTTTATTGTGTCATCGCGGTAGAGACCCGGCCTCAAACTGAGGTCGCAAGTCCGATGCCCTCGAAACCAAACTTGCCCAACGATGCGAACATGGTTTAACAGTTCCTCTTCATCGCGCTCCGTATCTTTCCAGTCTTCCTGCTGCCACCTCTCGGAAGTCTTCCGAATAACCTCTAGGTAGTCTCCAATATTCGTAACAGGATCGGGAAAGCCCTTATCTTCGAGGAGTTTCTTGATTGTCTCAAGACGCGGTTTTTGGGTACTTGCAGTGTCACTCATGAAACATCGCTTCCGTTCCGGGAATCCATCTTACCGTATGGTAATGCTGTCGAAGCCGGGCGGTTAGGCTCAAAACTCCTCACAAGCGTACACCCGCAAAACTGCTCTTGTGCCCCTCTGTGGTTAAATAGTTTCTCCGCCATGACCGATCGCCTCTACTACCGCGACTCCTTCCTCTACGACTTCGACGCCGAAGTTCGCGAAGTGCTCGACGCCCCGCGCCCTGCGATTATCCTCGACCGCACCGCCTTTTATCCCACCAGCGGTGGCCAGCCTTTCGACATCGGCTGGATTTCCTCCGGCGCCAACAAATTTCGCGTGAGCGAAGTCGCCGACGCCGACGACGGCCGCGTAGTCCACTACATCGAAGCCCCGGTGAAAGATGTTCAGCCCGGAACCCGCGTCCATGGCCAGATCGACCCGGTCCGCCGCCGCGATCACATGCAGCAGCATTCTGGACAGCATGTCCTCTCCGCCGCATTTATTCGGCTGCACAACCTGCACACCGTCTCGTTTCACATGGCCGACGACTATTCCAGCATCGACCTCGACACGCCGACCCTGACCAGAGAGCAAGTCGAACAAGCCGAACGCCTGGCCAACGAAATCATCTTTGAAAATCGGTCCGCGGAAATACGTTTTGTGACCCGCGACGAAGCCGCGCATCTCGGACTGAGAAAAATTCCGCCCACCGAGCGCGATCAACTACGGCTCATCGATATCCGAGACTTTGATCTCTCCGCCTGCGGCGGAACGCACGTAGCGCAAACCGGACAGATTGGCTGCATTCTCCTGCGCAAGTTCGAAAAAGTTCGCCAGGGATGGCGCGTCGAATTCGTCGCCGGCCAGCGCGCCGTGGCGATCGCTCGCAGGGATTACACAACGCTCACCGAAACCGCAGGGCTCTTTTCCGCAAACCTCTGGGAAGTTCCGCAACACTCCCGCAAATTGCTCGATGAAATCAGAACCTTGCGCAAGCAATGCGAACAATCGCTGGAAGAACTCGCCGCCGCGCAAGCTGCAACGCTGCTTGCCGAAACGAAAGAAATCAACGGACGCAAGCTCGTCGTTCGCATGTTCGCCGATCAAGACCTGAATGCGGTTAAACTCCTCGCGCAACAACTTACTCGTCTTTCTAACAACTCAATCGCTCTGCTCGCCACCAGTTCGCCGCAACCAGAGGTGGTCTTCGCGCAATCCTCAGGCCAGCCGCACGACATGGGTGCGCTGATGAAAGAAGCCATGGCAAAACTCGGAGGCCGAGGAGGCGGCAGCAAAGACATGGCTCAAGGCGGCCTGCCCGCGGCAGACGGTCTCGAAGCGGCCCTGGCCGAGATCGAGGTGCGACTCTCCACCAAGTAACCGCCGTGTTATATTGCGCAATGTCATATCGCGCAATTCATGGGATCGTTTCTATTCTTCGCGTTTTCATGGTGGGCGATTGCGCTGCGCATCGTCGCGATCGTTCACTTCATCCGTCGTCGTCCTAACTTCTTCTGGTTATGGATCATCCTGTTCCACTGGGTCGGCGCTCTGGTTTATATCCTGGTCGAAGTCATTCCAGATGCTGGACTGCTGCGCGGTTCTTTCCAGGTTTTCCCACGCCGCCGCCGAATCAATGAACTGAATCGCATCGTCCTCGACAACCCTTCCGCCGGAAATTATGAGGAGCTGGGCCTGCTCTATCTCGACGATAGCGACTTTGTCCAGGCTCGCGCCGCGTACGACAAGGCCATCTCAGCGCGTACCGATCATCCCGATCCGTTCTACCGCCGCGGCGTCGCCGAGATCGAGCTGGGAGATTTCGCCGCCGCCGTTCCTGATCTCGAACGCGCCGTGACCGCCGATCCCAACTACGATTTTCATCGCGCCAAGGGCCTGCTGGCACACGCTTGCGCTCAGACCGGGCAGCCTGCAAAAGCCGACGCACTTTTCCGGCAGGCAACCAGTATTTCAACCAACTCCGAGACCTATTACAACTACGCGCTCTTTCTTCAATCCCAGGGACGGAGCACCGAAGCACGCGAGTGGGCGCAAAAGATCCTCGACAAAATGCCAACCATGCCCAGCTACCAGCGCCGCCGCGAACGGCCTTGGTTCCGTGCGGCCAGGGCTTTGCTCTCCCGCCTGCCGGCTGGCCCGGTTAACACCCGTCATTAGCCGTCGTCATTAGCTCTCACGGCGGCGTGACGACTTCCGATGCCTTGGGTTATGATTCGGACTCGCCGAAGGTCGGAGGTGAGAGGGCCATGATGAGAAGTCGCTTCATTATCTTGTGTTTCCCCGCAGTCTCAGTCGCCGTGGTTTCCTTGCTCTTCATCAGCGGAGTAAAAGCCCGTCCGGCGCAGGGAATGCCGGTTGCGGCAGGGCAGTCGACGGCCGCAAGTAAGTCTCCCGCCATTCGAGTATCGCCGTCTCAACAGCCCGGCTCTCTTTCGATACCTGACACCACGTCGGCCATCAACTCAGACAAGCCCATGTCGCAAAGGGTCGTTCACTACGAGATCGATGCGAAATATGACGCCTCCAAACACGTCGTCAACGCGACCGAAGTCCTCACCTATCACAATTTGACCGGCCAGGCTCTCGACCACTTTCCATTCCATCTTTACCAGAACGCGTTTCAGCCCACGGCGACATGGGTGCGCGAAGCCAAGATTGCGGGCAGCCGCGATACCGGTTACGACAAGTGGGAAGACAAAGAATACGGCTCGGAAGATATCAAGAGCCTTGAAGTCGTTGGGCAAGGCGATCTGACGTCGCAACTGCAATTTATCGCGCCTGACGATGGAAACAAAGACGACAAGACCGTAGTCGACCTGCGCTTGCCAAAACCAGTTGCTCCGGGCGCATACGTGCAGTTCAAAATTGGATTTCAAACCAAGTTGCCGGAGACTCAGGCCCGCTCCGGCTGGAAACGCGATTTCACGCTCGGCGGCCAATGGTTCCCGAAGGTTGGCGTTTGGTGGAACGGCGCGTGGAATTGCCATCAATATCACGCGACCACGGAATTTTTCGCCGACTTCGGCGTCTACGATGTGAAGCTGACGGTGCCCCAATCTGAAATCATCGGCGCCAGCGGCGTGGAAGTCAGCGATGTCAACAATCCCGACAGCACGAAAACCGTCACCTATCACGGTGATGACATTCACGATTTCGCCTGGACCGTTAGCCCGCGCTACAAAGTTAAAGAGGACGGCGTATTTCAGGGGCAAATGGGCCCGGTAAAGATGCGCATCTTGATGCAGCCTGCGCACTGGAGCCAGGTGGATCGCCACGAAAAAATTCTGCGCCAGTCTCTGGAATATTTCGAGCGCTGGTACGGACCTTATCCCTACAAGACGATCACTCTGGTTGATCCTGAGCCGGGCTCGGCGGCCGGGGGGATGGAATATCCGACATTCATTACCGGTGACTCGAGCTGGTTTGCGCCCGAAGGAGTGAAATTAATTGAGCTCGTGGTAGAGCACGAATTCGGCCATCAGTACTGGTATGGCATGGTGGCGACCAACGAGTTTGAAGATGCGTGGATGGATGAGGGCATCAACAGCTACACCGAGGTCAAAGTGCTCGACGCCGTTCTGGGCAAGAATACGTCCATCTTAAACTTCGCCGGCATTACCGCCGGTGAAAGAGAACTGCAGCGGAACGAATATGTAGGAGCGGCCGATCTCGACCCAATCGCGGAAAAGGCGTACGACTACTACAGCTTCAACTCCTATGGCGACATCACCTACGGCAAAACGGCCAGTGTGCTGCTTACTATGGAAGGCATCATCGGCGAAGATACGATGCAGAAGGCGATGCACGTTTACTTCATGAAGTATCGTTTCACTCACCCCACCAAAGAGGATTTTCTGAAGACGATCCAGGCGGTTTCGGGGAAGGATTTGCGCTCGTACTTCGACAAGGCGATTTATGGCTCGCCGGTTCTGGACTACGAAGTGAAAAAGATCGATTCGTACCCGGTGGATTGGTACAAAGAAAAAAAGGACGAAAAAAAGGACGACAAGAAGAAAGACACAAAGAAGGGCGGCAAAGACGATACGGTCTACAACTCCTTCGTATGGCTTCATCGCAAAGATGACTTCGTAATGCCGGTCGAAGTGGAGATCGTCTTCGACAACGGCGAGAAGGTTCGCGAAAATTGGGACGGGCAGAGCCGCTGGACCAAGTTCGCATACCGGAAGCAGGCGAAAGTAGTATCGGCGGAAATCGATCCGGACCACAAGATATTGATCGACCGCAACCTGTTCAACGATAGCCGTCTGGTTGAAGGCAATGGCAAACCGACGCAAAAAATCACAAATTACTGGACGTTCATTACACAGTGGGCGGCCCAGGCGCTCGCGTGGTGGGCGGTGTAGACCGCGTTGCCAATGCGGCCGCTGTCAGCCGAAGAGCGTTCGACGGTTGCCGAAAAAATAACGGGATCGAGGGAATAGAATGTCAGAGAAAAAAGGCATGTTAAGCAGCGGCCTGGGAATGGTGGGACGCAACAAACGCTTCATCGGCTGGTTCTATGTTCTGAACCTGGCGCTGGCGTACCTGGGAGCCGCTGCCTTCCGCGATCAGGTGGCGGGCATACTCGATCACAGTTTGGTGGCGGACCGGCTGTTGCATGGCTTCGATATCACCGTATTCGCCGAAATGATGGCGCGTCCGGAGTTTGGCCCGGCGAGCGCGGCGTCGATGTCGGCGATGCACCTCGCAGCGCTGTTTTTCGTGGCGACTGCTTTGTTTCTGCCAGGAGTTTTTCAGGCATACGCCTCAACCTACCGTCTGCCGCGCATCGAATTCTTTCGCGCCTGCGGTCAAAACTTGTGGCGCTTCATCCGCCTGATGATTGTCGCCGGAATCGTGATGGGCATCGTCGCCGGAGCGCTCTTCGGAATTCAAGCCGCGATTGGAAAGAAAGCAGTTGAAAGTACGAACGAAGTATTGCCGTTCGAACTGCAAATGGCAGGACTGTTCGTGATCTTTCTGGTGATGACCGTGCTGCGCATCTGGTTCGATCTGGCCGAGGCCGACACGGTTCTGAACGATCAGCGCGCGGTGAGGAAGTCTATCGGCTCCGCTTTCCGCCACACTTTCCGTAACCTGGGCAGTTTGCTGGGCAGTTATTTCGTCACGACGCTGGTTGCCGCAATCATCCTGCTCGGCGGCCTCTGGTGCTGGATGCGCTTCGTGCCTCCAGCGAGCGTTGCCGGAGCATGGATCGTCGGCCAATTGACTTTGCTGCTCTTGCTCGTGCCCCGCTTCTGGCAGCGCGGAATCGCCGTCGCCTACTGGAAGCAGAGCATGCTGGTTCCAGTCGCAGTGGTCGAGCCGATTATCACTCCGCCGGTCGTGGAACCTGTGATTGTTCCAGCTTCGGAACCGGACGTCGTCCCGGCGGTTCCTCCGTTGCCCGAACCCCTGCCGGGGACCTAACGGAGTTGCGAGTCTCCTTGTTGATCGCTCTTGGGTTTGTCGCCCGCGTCCAGAGGAGGATGTCTAGAGCAGGACGATTGTGATTCCGGCGTTGCGTCGACCCAAGTCCGTATCACTCTTCAACTCGGAGTGCGCCTGCAAAAGCCGCCACGCAATCTCATTCGACTTGGACCAGTCTTCGCCAAAGATGCACCCCCGAATCCTGCCGCTCTGCTCAAGCTCCCGCAGCCGCTTTTGCACCGCAATGCGAATGTCACCTCCAGCTCCGGTCGAGCCGTAGCCATGAATCAGTTTCAGCATCGCGATCTTTTTCTGCGCCGCTGCGGCTAACTCTTGCTCAAGTCGCTGCAACGCATCGGCGACCAGCGGCATATCGGCTTTGAGATTTACCGTATGGATAAAGTTTCCTTTTAGTCGATGCTTCCCGGTGTTTGAGGCCAACGCCTTAACGGTGAAAAGCGGTGACTTTTGCTCGTCCTAGGTGTCCGCGGCAAGATCCTGCAGCATCTTCGGTTCAATATTACCGCCGCTGATTATGGCGACGTTCAACTTCGTGTCGGGCAACTGGGCGCGATGATAAAGGAATCCGGCGGTGGCGACGGCGCCGCTGGGCTCGGCCACTGTCGCTGGATTTGCGGCAAGCAGCTTCATGCTTTTACGAATCTCGTCTTCGCTGACGGTGATGATCTGATCGACGAAGCACTGCATGTGCTCGAAGTTGATGGGGCCGATGCTTTGCGTGCGTAATCCGTCGGCGAGGGTGCGCGAGACTTGTTCGGCAGGGAAGGCGACAATCTTTCCCGTGCGCAGGCTGGCTTGCGCGTCGGCGGCGAGTTCGGGCTCGACGCCGATCACGTTGATTTTGGGGTTAGTAAGTTTGATGGCGGCGGCGACGCCGCTGATGAGGCCTCCGCCGCCAACGGGTGCAAGAACGGTTTCGACGTCGGGCAGATCCTCGAGGATTTCGAGTCCGACGGTTCCCTGGCCGGCGATGATGTGCTCGTCATTATAGGGCGGCACGATGACGTATCCGTGCTGCGCCGCGAGTTCTTCAGCCTTGAGTTGGCGCTCGGTGCTGCCCGGGCCGACGAGGACGATCTCCGCACCGAGGGCAGCGGTGGCCTCACGCTTGATGACGGGCGCGTTGTTGGGCATAACGATCACGGCCTTCACGCCAAGCGCACGCGCTGCATAAGCCACGCCCTGCGCGTGATTCCCGCTGGAGTAAGAGATCACGCCACGGCGACGGTCGTCATCCGAGAGTGAAGCGATCTTGTTGTAAGCTCCGCGAAGTTTGAAAGCGCCGATGGGCTGCTGGTTCTCGGGCTTGAGAAAGAGACGTGAGTTTGGGGCAGAATTCCACATGTTCCGCAAAGGAGGCGAGACATGGGGCACCCCTGTCTCGATCAGCCCCAGATCGAATTCGATTAGGCGTGTCCGGGTGGTGACGCCGTTGAGGCGAGCTTGCGCGGAGCGGATGTCGTTTAAAATAATCATTTTTTCTGTTTTCTGCGTTCTTCTGTATTCTCGTGTATGATACTTGCCAATTTCGGAGTCGAAAGCAAACTTCGACCGCCTCCCCTGACGCGCTTGTCATGCGCCCAATCGAACTAAGCTGACGGAGGAAACACATGAAACCATTCGAAACCGCAAGAGTCATCGTGCGGTCTGTTATTGTGCTGCTAGGTATCGCAGCTTTTCAGCCCGCTCTTATCGGGGCGCAGACGCTTACAGTTACCTTTAACCCTGCGAACTTCAGCAATCTCCAAAACGTGCCAGAGTGGACATCGAGCGCCGCGACAACGGTAACGGTGAAGAATACCGCCGCTACGGGGACCGCTACCGTCCAAACAATTACGACGACCGGCCAATACACAGCAGCCAGTGTACCTAACTGTCCTAGCGCGAGTGCCTGTACATTGGGTCCTGGCGTTTCGCTAGCTTTCCAAGTTAGTATTTTCCCCACCGTGGGCCCGGGATCTACGATCTATGGCGCGGTTGCCGTGGGCTATTTAAACAGCCTCAACAAGCTACTTTACGTTTATGGCGCGCTGCCAGGAACAGGAAGTAGTAATAGTACGTTTGCCGTCAGCACATTCCCTACACTTCCCAGCGCCAACACCGGAATAAGTTATTCACAGACACTTACCACTAGCAATGGAACGGCCCCGCTAACCTGGAGGTCGACCACGTTGCCTACTGGATTTAGCCTCTCGGGAGCAGGGGTTCTCAGCGGCACACCAGCGACATGCTCAACGCCCCCTTGCACGAGCGGATTCACGGTAATGGTTCAGGACCATGCTGGACACCAGGCGCACTTGCCGATGACCTTATCGGTCTACCCTGCTCCTCCGACGGGTGATGCAGAGTGCCAGAACATCTGGGAAGGCGTGCCGCCCAGCGGCGCAGTAACGCCGCCTGCAATTGTGCCGCTCAATGACCTGGGCACAGCCAACTATTGTCCCAATGGAAGCGCGAATTGCGAACAGGGCGGGCTTTACAACAGCGGGTCCAACACTTCAGCGTATCAAAGCACGGGTGTGACCATAGCGAAGACAATCAACACGACGCAGCCCTACGCTTTGGTCTCCCTGGGTTTTTCGAACCCCAACTTGGAGTTTGGAAAGTTTGCGCCGCTGGCCAAAACCATCGTCAACACGAATCTGGCTGTCGTTGATGCCGCCGAGGGAAGCCAGAGCGCGTCCTGTCTTTCCGGAAGGAGTTCGGGTGGAACCTGCGACGGTAACTACTGGAACACGAGTCCTGCGTCATGCAGTCCGATTACAAATGGATATGTACACTGCAGTCTGAAAGCGGCCGGACGAACGGAGAGTCAGGTTTCGGCTATTTGGCTGAAGGCAACGAACGACCTGCCGCCCGCGAACGACTTTCCCGCCACTGCTCAAACGCTGCAGTGCGACATCGAAACTATCATCCTCGGAACGGCTCCTCAGACCTTTTGCCCAAGCAACTCCACACCCTTTCAGGGCTTGGGAAAACAATTCCCTAACTTGAAAGCGGTATATGTTTCGAGCCGGACCTATGCGGGCTACGCAAACGATCTTTACAACCCTGAAACCTATTCCTATGAGACAGGGTTTGCCAACAAATGGGCTGTTTCTTATATCGAGCCTATGGTTTCCGGCACAGTGCCATTCTGGGTGGGATGGGGACCGTATCTCTGGACGAATGGAATGATCCCCCGTAGCGACGGTCTAACTTGGACCTGTCAAGACGTGATGACTTCCGATGGCAGGCACCCGTCCGATCCCGTGGGGCAAATGAAGGTCGCAGTCGAACTGCTTAACTTCTTTAAGAACGATACGACTGCTATTCCATGGTTTTTTTAACCAGAAGCAGCGCGGATCAGAAAAATCGAACGAACTCGACCTGAACCGGAATGCTATGGACATTTCTCGTAAGAGGGCAGCCTAGTAGGGCTTACCTCTTTCGAGTCCTTAGGGAATTCTGCGGCTAGCCGTTGAAAATCTGTACCCGATCAGATTTCCAGAATCACCGGCATGATCAGCGGCCTTCTCTGCGTTTCTTTGGAGATGTAGCGCTTCAAATCGGCGCGGATTTTTTCTTTGATTACGCCATAGTCGGCTTTTTCTTCTTCGCTCGAATGAGCCAACGTGTCTTCGACCATGCGTTTCGCGCCTTCCATCAGGCCGTCGTCGCCGGGATTGAAGCCGCGGGTGACGATCTCGAAACTGGTCTCGACTCTTCCCGACAACTTATTGATCGCAATAATCGGCAGGACAATGCCGTCTTCGCTGAGGTGACGGCGATCTTTAATAATTAAATCTTCGACCACATCGGTGCGGTTGCCCGAGTCGATGCAGACGCGGCCTACGTTAACTTTTCCTGCCTTGCGCGCGCCGTGTTCGTCGAATTCGAGGACGTCGCCGCTTTCGAGCAGCATGACTTTGCCGACCGAACCGTGCATCGCTCCAGCCATTTCGGCGTGAAGTTTGAGCTGTCGGTATTCGCCGTGGACGGGAATGAAATATTTCGGCTTGACCAGATTAATAATGAGTTTGAGTTCGTCCTGGCAGGCGTGGCCGCTAACATGGATCGGCGGAAAGGTTCCGTCGTCGTAGATGACGTGGGCTTCGCGGCGGAAGAGATGATCGATCATGCGATAGATCGTCTTCTCGTTGCCGGGGATGATGCGTGATGAGAGTACGACCGTGTCTCCCTTTTCGATTTTCGCGTGCTTGTGATTGTCGACGGCGGCGCGCGAGAGCGCGGACATAGGCTCGCCCTGGGTTCCGCTGATGAGCACGCAGACTTTTTCCGGCGGCAGATTCTTCATCTCGCCAGGATTGATCACCAGGCCATCGGGAATCTGGATGTAGCCGAGATCTTCGGCGATCTCCGACGAATTGTTCATGGATCGTCCGACGAATGCGACCTTGCGGCCGTGTTCGTAGGCAAGATCGACGGCCAGCTTGATGCGGTGAATCGACGAGGAAAAGCACGAGATGAAGAGCCGCTTCTTGGTGTGGGCGAAAACTTCGTCGAACTTTCTGCGGACCGCGCGCTCGCTGGGAGTGTATCCCTTGCGCTCTACGTTGGTTGAATCCTGAAACAGCGCGAGGACGCCGTTCTTACCATACTCGGCGAAAGAATGCAGATCGAAAAGCTTGTTGTCGGTGGGTGTGGGATCGACCTTGAAGTCGCCGGTATGAATGATGACGCCGAGCGGCGTGTGAATCGCCAGCGCAACGCAATCGACCAGACTGTGCGTCACATGAATCGGATGAATAGTGAACGCACCAACCTTGAAGCGCTGGTTGGGCTTCATCTCGTTGAGCGTGGCGTCGTCGAGCAGGCCGTGCTCGTCGAGCTTGTCTTCAACGTAGGCCAGCGTGAATTCGGTGCCCCACACGGGAACGTTGAGTTCTCCGATGATCCACGGCAGCGCGCCAATGTGATCCTCGTGGCCGTGCGTCAGGATGATGCCACGCACGTGCTGGCGGTTCTCGATGAGGTAAGAAATGTCGGGGACTACGATATCGACGCCGAGCAGTTCGGCCTCGGGGAACATGAGGCCAGCGTCGATCACAATAATGTCGTCGCCCCAGCGCACGGCCATGCAGTTCATACCGAACTCGCCCAGTCCGCCCAGGGGGATAATTTGCAGTTTTCCAGTTGGCATTGAGTAAACATGATGCTAGCACAGCGCGGTTGCCAGTTGCCGGTTACGAGTTGCCAGAAAGTTGAAAGTAAGAGTTAAGAAGTCAGAATCGGGACGGAGCGAGAACCGAGAATTGCAGCGCTTCCCCGATAGCATTCTCATCGCCGCTGAGGTAGGGTAAAAGTATGGTCGAGCAGCGTAAGTCGTGGCTTTGGCGCCGCGTGGAGACGGGATTAGTGACCGGATTCACGCGCGCTTACTCCACCGTGCAGGTCGATCCCGCGAAATTTCTGATGCAGTTGCAACTCGCCTACCGGTTGCCGATCAGCGGCTATCACGGCGTCTATTCGCTGGAGATGCATGAACTGGATGACGTGGCCGACGCGATCATTCGCAGTGGAATGAAAGTTGCCGCGGTAGAAGGCGCGGGCTTCGGCCTGGGTGGCTTGATAACGATCGTCCCCGATCTCGGAATTCTTTCGATGATCACCATGCGCACAATCCAGAAGTTGAGTTTGCTCTATGGATTTCAATTCAACACCGACGAGGAAATTGCGGATCTTTGGATGGCCGCGGCCAGCGCCGCGGGAGTGGACATCAGCCGCGAGTTGCTAGAAAAGGAAGTCATCAACCGGTTTATTCCGCGAGTGATTCAGCGCATTGCCGCCAAGGCCAGTGCAGAAGTCGTGGAGAAGTGGGCGGGGCGGGTGATCCCGCTGGCCAGCTCTGTGATTGGGGCAGGGCTAAATTACTGGTTCGTGCGCGCCTGGGGAGAACGTGCGAAGGCGCACTTCCGTCAGCGGCATTTGCAGATTCGACAGGAAGCACAGCGCGCTCCGCGTTTAGTGCAAGGGCAAATTACTCTTCCAGTAAGCGGGAGTTAGTTGCGGGAGGTAGTTATGGTAGCGCCGGCATCCTGCCGGCTGTCCCGAGAGCGTCTCGCTCTCGGCGTGGCGGGCGAGAAATTGCAGATGGCTTGCTGTACATGCTTTGGGGTCGCGGCTCTACTCTGTGTGATAAAAAAATAACAATGCCAATTTTTAATTGCTCAGCAATTCTTTTCGATCTCGACGGCGTTCTTGTCGATTCCACCGGCTCTGTCGACCGGCAGTGGCGCGAGTGGGGACGGGCGAAAGGTATCGACGGAGATAAGATCATGGCGATTGCGCACGGCGTGCGCTCACTGGAAGTGATCCGCCGCGTGGCGCCGCATCTGAATGCCGAGGCCGAAGTGGAAGAACTCGAGAACCGCGAGGCCGACGACCACGAAGGAGTCACCGTGATGCCGGGCGCGGTGGACTTGCTGCATTCCATTCCCGACGGCCGATGGTGCGTGGTCACCTCGGGCGGACGGCACCTGGCCAGCGCGCGCATGGAGTTCTGCGGATTGCCCGTCCCCAAGGTTCTGATCACAGCCGATGACGTCGTCAATGGAAAGCCGCATCCCGAGCCCTATCTGAAAGGCGCAACTTTACTCGGTTTTAAGCCCGAACAGTGTCTGGTGATCGAGGACGCGCCCGCCGGCATTCAGGCTGCCCACGCCGGCGGCATGAAAGTAATCGGCATGGCCAGCACTTATAAGGCAGAGAAATTGAGCGCCGCAGACGCCGTCGTCGCGCGGTTGGCCCAGATTCAGGTTGCCTCAAACGGCACAGGGAAGCTGGCCGTCGAGATTCGTTATTGAACTTCGGGATAACGGAGACTGGCTCATCGTTCGCGCTCTTGCAAAGAGCGTGCCCTGAGCGGAGCCGCAGGAGTGGGAACCCTCATCAGCCATTCTTCCATCGGTCGCACCTTGCAGCGCTACAATGACTTCGTATGATCAAATTTCTACTCATTACAGCCTTGGTCATCGTTGTCGTCATCATCTGCGTTCTTATCGTCGCTGCCACCAAGCCCGCCCGCTTCACTGTCCACCGCAGCATCACCGTTCAGGCCCCGCCTGATAAGGTCTTTGCACTCATCAACGATTTGCATCGCTGGCCCGAGTGGTCTGCCGATGAGCGGAACGATTCTACCGTTCGCCGCAGCTACAGCGGTGCGTCGGCGGGCCAAGGCGCAGTCTGCGAATGGGAGGGCGCCGGAAGCGTCGGCAAAGGCCGCATTGAGATTATCGAATCATCGCCCACCAGGATTCGCCTGCAAGCCGACTGGGCCAAGCCCTTCGCCGCACGCAACATAAACCTCTTCACTCTCGAACCTCAAGGCAATGCCACACGCGTCACCTGGGCGCTGGATGGAGAGGATATCTTCATGCTGAAGGTGATGACAGTCTTCGTCAGCGCCGACCGCCTGATGGGCAGTCACTTCGAGAGCGGGTTGGCAAGTCTGAAAACCGTCGCAGAAAAATAAGGGAGAGTCGACAGGTCCACGCTTGCGGCGCGACTGAAAGGGTGCCCCACAGCCTGCCCTGAGCGCAGCCGAAGGGTCGCGCTGCTTTTGCGAGACGTGGGATTCTGTACTCGTCGGGTGCCCCTACCCTTCCGTCGCGTATTCCGCGACGGAGGGTGGGGATTTTGATCTCGGTCTCGGAGGGCTAGCCCGCATCGGTGCCACCACAACTGAGGCTGCCCCATCCGTCGCGGTTTTCGACGGATGGGCACCACGAACGCTGACACGATCGGTTCGAGGAAGAAGTTAACGATAAAATCACGGGAACATCCGTTCTCAAGTTTGCCCAGTTTTCTTACCGCGTTGTCCGGCCCTAAGGCCTGAACTATTCACCCGCCGATTGGACTGTTATTCTTCCAAGAATGCAGGAGGTATGTGCGTCATGCCCGATATGAAGGAGCAGATTGTTGGATGGGTTAAGCAGATTGACGAAGTCAAAGGCCAGATAGCAGAACACTGGTCGATGATTCAGAAAAGCATGGCGGACGGCCATGTGGACGATGCAATCTCACTTCTGAATGCCTATTTTCGGCTGAAACTAAAACTCGAAGGCGTTGAGGGTCAGTTGAGGGGCACCCTGGGCGGATACTTTTCCGATAAGTAAGCATGAGCCCGCTGCCCCACAATGCTAAAACGATTGACCTCCTGAAATGGGTTGCGGCCCATCCTAATCAGCCGTTCGATCCGAACATGGTTGTGACAATCCCAACGGGTCACACCACCGATTGGGAGTGGCAGGCCGTGCTTGGCCAGATGGAAGATTTGCAAAGACAGGGCTACATTCTGAAATTGAAACAAGACCCGTGGGGTTCAACTTATTGGACCGTCACGACCACGGGGACGAACTACCTGCACGCGTTGGAACGGTTTGAAACCCCGCAGCCCAGCGAACCCGCGCCGCCGATGGCAATCTTTGGTACACCCGCTGTGGGCGCCGACGTTTTGATTCCGATAGAACCACCGATTCCTACACCGAAGAAACACGTTGCCCCTTTTTTGGAACGCACGATGTTGCGGATTGGGCACGTCATCCGTTGGGAAGAGATGCCAACCCATTTAACTGCCCATTTGACCTATGATGTACTCAAGTATCTGGTACTGCTTGCAATCGCTGTGGTGGTCGGCGGAGTTAGCTTGTCGTTCTACTACCTGATTCATTTCTTGGTAAAGCGTGCTTTGACACATAGCGGTTGAGTAGCTATCTGCTTGCGCCATCCATTTACCCGGTAGCAGCACATACGTTCGACGTGAAAAGCCCGGGGTCGGGCTTTGGATGGCTTTAACGAGCGACCAGATGCGCTAAATTCGGATGAGCCTCATCACCTTAAGGTGTGACGCGGAACTTCTTGTTGCTTATCAGCGTGCCCAAGGGGGCCACCACAGTGACAAAACCCGTTGTTGCGCCCGTGGGAACCGTAGCGGTGATTAAGGAGTTCGAAACCACCTTGAAGGCAGCCGCCGTGCCGTTAAACGTGACGCTGGTCGTACCCGTCAAATTGGTGCCCAGAATCTTAACGATGCTTCCCACCCTGCCGAACCCAGACAACGTTTGTACAAACGGCCCCAGACCCACGGATACGCTGAAGACTGTGCCGTCGCCAGGAAAATTGCCGTTTGCCCCGCCGTCTATAGTCGTCCCATAGAAGGTTCCATTAGTGGACTGGACTAGCCCGGCCTGCGGGCTGCCGCTGTCGGTGCAATTAGTTTGAGAACAGAAGCTGTATAGCGTCGTCAGCTTGCCGCCTAGGGTAATTTTGAAAGCAGTGCCAAAGCCGTTGGCTCCCCCGCCGTTCGTCCCGTATAAGTTCCCGTCGGTGGCTTGGACCAGCCCAGCCGTCGCACCGCCGCCGTCCGGGCAATTAAACTGGGGGCAAAAATCATACAGTATCGTCAGGATGCCGGTTGGGGTAATTTTGAAGATTGAGCCGCCCCCGTTTAGACCAGCAAATGGCGCTGTCCCGTATAGGTTCCCATCGGTGGCCTGAAGCAGTCCCGCTTGGGGGCTGTCGCCATCCGCGCAATTTGCTTGCGAACAAAAGTTGTATAGCGTCGTCAGATTCCCACCTGTGCTGATCCTGTAGACCGTGCCCGCCTCGTGGGGCCCACCGCCGTGTTGCGTCGTTCCGTAGAGGTCCCCGTTGGCTACCTGGACCAGCGACGCCGCAGGCGAACTGCCGTCCGTACAATTCAATTGGGTGCAAAACTTGTATAGGGTCGTCAAAGCTCCAGCTGAAGTGATCTTGAAAACCGTGCCGCAGAGGCCGTAAGCCCCACACGACTGCGGCCCGTTCCCGCCGTCGGAGGTGGTGCCGTAGAAGCTTCCATCGGTGGCCTGGACTAGGCCCGCCAGAGGCTGCCTGCCGTCGGTGCAATTAGTTTGCGAGCACAACCTGTATAGCGTTGTCAGTGCACCGCCTAGAGTGATTTTGAAAACCGTGCCGCCGCCACCAACTAAGTCGTTTGTGGTCGTCCCATATAGATTTCCATCGGTGGCCTGGATCAGCCCCGCCCATGGGCTCATGCCGTCCGCGCAATTAATTTGCGAGCAAAAGCTGTACAGCGTCGTCAGCTTCCCGGCCGCGGTGATCTTGAAGACCGTGCCCGAGTTGTGGGCCCCGCCGTAATACGTTGTTCCGTATAAGTTTCCATCGGTGGCCTGGACCAAACCCGCATAGGGGGTTGCGCCGTCCGTCACGTCGAAGCTGTGCAGCGTTGTGAAAGTCTGTGCAGGTAAGGTAATCGCTGTAGTAGCAAACAAAAGAGGCAAAGCATAGGCACTGTTCCTCCAGTTGAGTTTACGAAAGCAGGCATTGCGAAGTGAGCGCATGGCGATCCTTTCTGCGCCATAAGGATGAACCAGCGCAAGAGCACGCGCGGATTGTGCTCCCCCAAGAATTAGCTTGTCAAGCATGTGGAACAGGTGAAAGGTGCTGGTCTTAAGGTTGCCGTCGGAACTTTACTCTCTCGCAGCTGCCTCACTTCCCCCTTCTTTGCGAGAAGTGGCTAGGCAGAATTTCCACAAGCTTACTGTGACATCCAACCTTGCCTCTGCCATCGAACTTGCGCGATCATGGTCGAGGCCGCAACAGTTGGCACAAGCCAATCGTCGCGCTCCTAAGTCTTTTGTTTCACGGATTTTAGTATCTAAGCTCTTTAGAAGACGTATTTTGCCGGGAATTTTCTGCTAACGGCAATAACCTAGTTGACGCACATGTTGCCGTGAGCGCAAAATGAAATTCCGTGACAGGGCAGTTTTGATGGTAGGGCTAGTCTGCTGTGTTGTAAGCATTGCAACTTTGCATTTCTTTCAGCGTAACAGGGTCGTAGAAGACGCAGAACGTTGTGTGGTGGATTCGCTTAAATGCGTCAACGTAAGTAAGTTTCCCGAAAAAATAGATGAAGAACTCTCGGTTGTGAAAAGCGGTAATATCAGTATCAGTCAATGGAGTTTTCGCGGCACCTGTATTCAAGAGCATCCCCATGTTCGGTTGAACCACATCGATACTAGGTGGGCCAGTCGGAGAAGTAAAGATTGGTCGGAACGGTTCGTTCTTTCGGAAAACCCTCATGGTTATGTTCGAGGCGAATCGGAGCGCCGGGGTTTTGCCACTATTCTTGATAACGATGCCTATGGTTGGGATGGGGCTTCCCGCCTTCACTTCGGGGGCGGTTATAGAAATGGGACCAACCCAGGCCCGTTGGTCATCCCTGAAAGCATCTCTGGCATCACTGGCAGATTTATCAAAGTTCTCTTGAGACTTAATGAGGCTGTCTTGGGCAAGTTTTTGTTGCGCGGCAATCGCAGCGGCATTGTCAGCCTTGGACTGGCGGACGGCTTCCCGAGTGAGCCTCAGTTGACCGCGAGTGTAGTAAGTGTAAGTTCCTGTAATCAGAACCAACATGACCGCGCACACGGCTTCGATGCGTTGTGGCCAATGTTTTTCTTTCTTTTTGCCATCGCTGCTGCTTGCGGGGTTGTTTATAGCTGGGCTTCTGCTTTCGATGGCGGCTGGCGGCTGCTCTATGTTCCTATCGGGATCGTCTTGATGCTCATTGCTGTGAAGTTCATTCATCTCGGTTTCCAGTTAATTGACCCTTGGGATGTGCGTCAACTATCTAATCGCACCGATACAGGACTATTTTATTACGCTGATGAATCCGCAGTCGCCTACTGGCATCCCTACCGGGTGGTACTGGAAACAATAAATGGTTTCATAGGGAGGAATTTTCGGACTGAACGTGTCGGTATACTCAATTGCGCCGACGATGTATGCCGTCCACTCACCGCTTTGTATCTTGGCAAATTCTTCTGTCGTGAAGCGCGGCGTCCCAGCCCCAGCTGTAGCCAAGACCATAGGCGATTGATTTGGGGCCATGAAGCCGCCTTCCCGATCCGTATGCTTAGGATAGACGGGTACAAAATGGCGCACCTCGTCGGCGGTCTTCTGATAAGGCCCTTTTCTAAGTTCATAAGGCATAACAATCGCGCTTACAGCGGGAGTCCTTCCGACGTTTACGGCTTGGATCACGATATTCCACATAATGTCTTTCCTTACTGGGTCAGTGACGATTACAGGACTACCTTCTATTCCGAGTGCTGGAGCTACCGCTATCCGAGGACGCTCCCCAGTGCGAAATTGAGCTTGGGTGTTAGCCAAGGCAGCCGCAGCTATATTGGCGGCGCGGCTAGTCGATTCTGCGAGCGTGTGAGTGTCGGGACCGCCCTTCTGTATTTCCCCCAAAGTCTTCTCGGCAGTCGTAGCGTTTCTGCCAGCGATAGCGACCTGTCCCATGTTGAGAATAATCGACTGCTGGTTTTGTTCCAAAGAACGTTCCATTACCTGTGCTTGCTCCCAATAAATTATGGCTTGGATTACACCTACCACAAGTATTCCCCCAGTCAGGATGACTACGGATATTTCCGCCCAATGCGGGCCGCCACTACCGCCGTGGTGGAGGAGCATTCTTTTACGCCAAAGGGCGTGCCAGAGTCTTATCAAGATGGTTGGCTTTGGCGATCTATTGGAATCGCCGCCATTATTCTCGGAACCGGGCTGTTGCGCTGCTCTCGCCTTGCTCTCAGAGAATCCGTGTTTTGCTTCTTCTGGATTGGTTTTTTCGGCATCGGTTTTATAACTGGCGGGATTGTGGTCATCGGCCATAGTTTCTCCTAAATGCGTCAAGTATCTTATTGCAGGTGTAAACTCGACCCATGAAGACACAGGAATATACAGAAGGCCCGAAAGCACTGGAGAACTTTAAGCGTCTGGCGACCGCGATTTTACAGGCTCCAGCGCAAAAACAAAAGAGACGGACTAAGAAGTCCGCCTCTGTAAAGAAGCCGAAGAAATCCGACAGGGACTAGAACGGTTCCGTCTGCCGCGTCCCTGTCGGCGCGTGATGTGGCGATTCGCTCTTGCCCGTCAAATCGCTGTACGTGAGGCGACGGTTGTAGACTTCGGACATCACGGCGGCGAAGCGGTCGGCGTCGTTTAGCTTGCGGTCGCCGTCCTTGCGGTGGTTGTAGCGAAAGACTTGCTCGTCAACGTAGCGTGCCAGATGAAAAGGTTCCACAGCAACGTAGGTACCACGCAGAGATCGCTTGAGAAGCGACCAGAAGTTCTCCATGCCATTCACATGCACGCGGCCACGAACATAGGTTTCCGTCTTGTTAACTACATCGTGAATGAATCGGCGCTGCATTCCGTTGTCGTAGGCGACGGCGTTGTCCGTGTACACAGTGCTGCCAAACTTCACGTTCTTGAGAATCTGATTCTGCAACGTCTCGCGGGTGACGTTCGGCACGACCGTGGCGCGAACCTTGCGGAGATTCCGGTCAAGGATGCCTTGCACAATAGTCTTGCCCGTAGAGGCTCCCACGTATCCCTCTTGAATGGCAAACTTGACGCGGCGCGATTTGTGCATGTTCTTGACCTTGCCCCCGACAAAGGTTTCGTCCACTTCCAGTTCCGAACCTTCGCCGCCAATCTTGGTAGTGTCGAAGGTGTGTTTTTTCATCACTTCGCGGACTCGTTGAAGCATGAACCATGCCGTCGTTTGCGTCACTCCCAGAGCGCGACCAAGTTCATGCGAACTGATTCCGTTCTTCGCATTCGCCAGCAACCAAAACGCCGTCATCCACTTGTCAAGAGTGATGGGCGAATCTTCCATGATGGTTTTGACTTTGATGGTGAACTGGCGCTTACAGGCATAGCAGAACCACAACTTGCGAGTCTTTACGAAAGAGTTCTTCGCCGCATTGCAGCGTGGGCAGACAACCTTGCCATCCGGCCAACGCATTTTCTTCGCGTAGTCAAAGCAGCGGTCGGGATCGGCAAAGTAGACGATGGCTTCTTGCAGCGTCTTAGGTTCGGGAAGGTGAGCGGCGTCCATGTAGAAAACGATACCATAAGCTCACATGTGTGTCAACTAGTTTATTACCCTGCTAACCCCAATGTTTCCAGAGACCGAGGGGGGGAGGGGGGTACCCCCAATTTCAGCATTCGCGGAGGCTAGATAACGCCTGACTACCGGAGCCAGTCTTCTAA